>ENA-OQNT01000033-OQNT01000033.1-human-gut-metagenome-genome-assembly--contig:-NODE-33-length-37169-cov-3.482857_pt1 | contig 37169 bp, 32 predicted proteins | sample MGYA00242634_ERZ504890 | MGnify/ENA primary metagenome ERZ504890 (study PRJEB26092, sample SAMD00036379) | human gut metagenome | host: Homo sapiens | study: EMG produced TPA metagenomics assembly of... | reverse complement strand
ACCATGCCGATCAGATAGCCCTTATCGCTGATCACGGCATCGTTCACGGCTGCGCCGTTCACCGTGCCGCAGTCCAGCGTAAAGCCTCCGAACTCATCCAGGCGGGTCGCGGCCGATCACAAAAGGCAGAAATATAGCTTGCTTCGGTGTTGGAATCCTGAATGCGGGCCAGTGCCTTGTAGGCTTCGTTCTCCGCCTTGATGCGGTCGTAGTCCACTATCTGCTGGCGCAGCTCAGCATTCTCCGCTTCCAGCTGTTCGTTCTGTTCCATGACTTCATCGATGCTGGTGTATTTTTCCCACACCGAGCCAATGCCGCCGCTCAGTGCCGATGTGACCTTCTGGAGCGGCATCAGCACCACGCCCAGCAGTTCCTGCGGGGCAGCAGTCAGCCGTCCGTTGGCACCGGCATAGGCCATGATGCCCACCAGAAACACCGCCACGGCTACCAGTATCTTAAATTTCCATGTGTCAAAAAAATCCTTCAAGGGAGTACCCTCCTGTTTCGGGTGGATGCCATAAGAAAAGCGCGGACAGCCCTGCCATCCGCGCAAGAGACATTGTTTGCAGCGGAAATCAGCGCAGACGCTGCGCAAAAGAGCCTTTTCCGCAAGTGTGGGCCTTGCCCGTGTTACATGTGGCCGCCGTCGGTGTCCAGCACGTCATGCAGGACATCCACATGATCCAGCACCGCACCGGCACCCTTGGCCACGCAGTCCAGCGGGTCTTCCGCAATGTGTACGTCGATGCCGGTCTCGCTTTGGATCAGCTGATCCAGACCGCGCAGCAGTGCGCCGCCGCCGGTCAGGGTGATGCCGCGGTCGATGATATCCGCACTCAGCTCCGGCGGGGTGCGCTCCAGCGTTTCCTTGATGGCGCTGGTGATCTTGACCAGACACTCCAGCAGAGCTTCGCGCACATCCTCAGAGTGGACGACGATGTTCTTGGGCAGGCCGTCCACGAGGTTACGGCCCTTGATCTCCATGGTCATTTCGGGGTCCAGCGCATAGGCGGAGCCGATCTCGATCTTGATCTGCTCTGCGGTGCGCTCACCGATCAGCAGGTTGTACTTGCGCTTGATGAAGGCGATGATGGCCTGATCGAACATATCACCTGCCATGCGCACGCTGCGGGAGGCCACGATGCCGCCCAGAGAGATCACAGCGATCTCAGCCGTGCCGCCGCCGATATCCACGATCATGCTGCCGGTAGGCTCGCTGATGGGCAGGCCCGCACCGATGGCTGCTGCCATGGGTTCCTCAATGACGGACACCTGACGGGCACCGGCCTTCAGGGTAGCTTCGCGCACAGCGCGGCGCTCCACCTCGGTAACGCCGGACGGGATGCAGATGACCACGCGGGGGCGGGAGAACATGCTGTTGCCGCATGCCTTCTTGAGGAAATTTTCCAGCATGTTGGTGGTGATGTCAAAGTCAGCGATCACGCCATCCTTCAGCGGACGCACAGCCACGATGCTGCCGGGGGTACGGCCAATGACAGCCTTTGCCTCGGCACCCACACAGCGTACCTCGTCGGTCTTGGTATCCACAGCCACGACCGAAGGCTCCCGCATGATGATGCCCTTGCCCTTCATATATACCAGAGTATTTGCGGTACCCAGATCGATACCTACATCTTTAGAAAACAGGCCCATTGTAAAAATTCTCCTTATGCTTCCCATTTTATCTATAGCGCCAGAACATCCGGCAGCCCTTTTGTGCCGCCTTTGCGCAGAATAACACGGTTCTATTATAGCCGCAAGGCAATGATTTCTCAAGCGTTTGCGCAAGTTTTCTTCGTTTTTTCCAGTTTTATCACACAAAATGTGCCAGCAGCTGTACGGTGCGGCTCACCGGCAGACCCATGATGGTGTAGTAGTCGCCCTCAATACGGTCCAGCCAGAGGGCCGCCCGCCCCTGAATGGCATAGGCACCGGCTTTATCGTAGGGTTCGGCGGTGGAAGCGTAGAAGTCGATCTCCTCTTTCCCCAGCGGGAAGAAGGTAACGCGGCAGCTGTCCACAAAGCTTTCCGTGCGCGCACCGTCCGAGATGCACACGCCGGTGTGCACCTCGTGGGTGGCACCGGAAAGGGCGCGCAGCATCCGCTTTGCGTCCTCTTCGCTGTGGGGCTTGCCAAACACCTCGCCGTTCACATCCACCACCGTATCACAGCCGATGACCACAGCGCCCGGGTGCTGGGCCGAAACGGCAAGGCACTTGCCCCGGGCCAGCTGTTCCACCAGATGGGCAGGCGTAGCGGCCTGCACCGCACTTTCGTCAAAGTCACTGACGCAGACGGTGAAATTGGTGGTATATAAGGAGAGCAGCTCCCGCCTGCGCGGGCTGCCGGAAGCTAAGATCAGGTTCATGATTCCATCTCACTTTCCGGTAGAGCCAAAGCCGCCCTCGCCGCGCTGGGTATCGCCCAGCTCTTCGGCAGGCACAAAGGCAGCGGTGTACACCGGTGCGATGCACAGCTGGGCCACACGCTCACCGGGCTGAATGGTGTAGGCTTCCCTGCCCAGATTGACCATGGGCACCTTCAGCTCGCCGCGGTAATCGCTGTCCACCACGCCCACGCCGTTGGCCATGCACAGGCCGTGCTTGATGGAAAGGCCGCTGCGTGCGTACACCAGTGCCACGCTGTGGGGGCCGGGCAGCTCGATGGCAAGGCCGGTGGGCACCAGTGCCCGCTCCATGGGGGCAAGGGTGAGCGGCGCGTCCAGTACGGCGCACAGGTCGGCTGCAGCAGAGCCGGGGGTTGCGTAAGAGGGCACCTTGGCACGGGTGTCCAATACCTTATATTTTACTGTGATGGGTTCCATAGTATACCTCGTTTTGATTTTATAGCAACTCCTTCAGTCTCGCATACGCTCGACATCTCCCTCAGGGAGGCGGCATTGCGTCAGCAATGACGGAAGGAGTTTCAGTTCGTACCTTTAAAATACAACCCACGGGTAAAATCACCTTCAAAGGGTGCATGGGTGCGGATCATCTCCAGAATTTTGGCCGTTTCCTCCCGGCTTTCCAGCGTGAAGTAAGCCACACCGTAGTCCACCGTCAAAGCGCCCGGCTTATCCCCCATATAAATAGGTACAGGGTTATAGATGGTGCGCACACCAAGGCCGCACCGCACTGGGAACTTCTTGGCCTTGCGGTCGGTCAGCACGCCGGTCTTATCGCAGTGGGCGCAGTCGTGGATGTTCTGCAGCGGACAGGCACGGGTGACCATCAGCGGCATATGGCCGTACACCAGCACGCCGGTGGGCACCGGCCTGCCGTTATGGGTGGGCGCAATGGTGCTGATGTCGCTGTCCTTCACCTCGGGCAGGATGAGCATGGAACCAAGGCCGTTGTCCGCGTAGAACTGCGCGGCCAGCTGGTTCGTGATGTTCAGGCCAAAGCTGCCGCTCATGGGCAGGCCCCGGCACAGGCGCAGGTGGGCGATATTGCTCACCTCATAGCCTGCAAAACCGGAGTCCTGCGTGGCCGCGATGCGGCGGGCGGTATCCTCTTCCAGCTTGCCAAACATGACCCGGGGCAGTTCCAAAAGGGTCTTTGCCCGCCATTCCCGGGGCACGTGGTCGGCCTGCGCAATGGGCAGGATGAGATACTCGATGCCGTCAAGCGCCCGCTCCGACACCTGTTCCCAGCTCTCAAACCGGGCACGCAGGGTACGGTGGGGCGGCAGAGTGCGCAGCGGCAGGGCAGGCACATGCTCCTCGGTGGTGGGCCACGGGCGCAGCACTTCCCGCTTTTTGAGCAGGGCATCCAACTGCTTCTGGTTTTCCAGCAGAGCAGCGTTCAGGTCCGGCACTGCGGGCGCTTTGGCCTTTGGCGTTTTGCTTTCCGGCTGGGCCGTTCCGCCAAAGCGCGGCTTTCCCCCTGCGCCGAACACACCGTTCATAAGGTTTTCCCAATCGTCGGTATATGCCATGGTTTGCCCTCCGTTTTTGTCGTTTTCTTCCAGTATAGTGTACCCGGACAGGTTTTGCAATTCCCTCTTGCAAAAAAGACCGCCGGTGTTTACACTTATATCTGATAGGAAATCTGCAAGAAGGAATGAAGAAACTATGACCGTCAAAACGCCCGCCGAACTGAAAACGCTGTACGAGAGCATCTCCTTTGACCTTCAAACCACCTACACCGGCCCGCTGGGGCAGGAATATGCTGTTTCCGGCACCCATCTGCGCCTGTGGGCACCCACGGCGCAGAGGGTGGAGGTCAGCCTTTACCGCAAAGGCAGCGGCGGTGAGCCCATAGGCACTCTGCCGCTGGAGCGGGGGCAGCAGGGGGTGTGGAGCATCTATCTGCCCGGCGACCAGCACGGACGATACTACACCTATACGGTCACGGTGGATGGCATTTCGCGCCAGACCGGCGACCCCTATGCCCGGGCGGCAGGCGTGAACGGCACCCGCAGCATGATCGTAGACCTTGCCCGCACCGCCCCCTCCGGGTGGGAGCGGGATGTGCGTCCGGTCATCCCGCCGGAGCAGCGCGCGGTGTGGGAGGTGAGCGTGCGCGACTTCTCGCAGGACGCTGCCAGCGGCGTGCGCCCGGCATGGCGGGGCAAGTTCATGGCCTTTACCCAGCAGGGCACCACCCTGCACGGGGACGGCATCCACCCCACCTGCCTGAATTATTTAAAGCGGCTTGGCGTGAAGTATGTGCAGCTAATGCCCATTTTCGACTTTGGCAGCGTGGACGAGGCAAAGCCGCTGCTGCGGCAGTACAACTGGGGCTATGACCCCACCAACTACAATGTGCCCGAAGGCAGCTATTCCACCGACCCCACCCGCGGCGAGGTGCGCATCCGGGAGTGCAGGGAAATGATCGCAGCCCTGCACGCGGCGGGCATCGGTGTGGTGATGGATGTGGTGTATAACCACATGTACCGCAGCGAGAACCCGCTGAACGACACCGTGCCCTGCTACTTTTTCCGCCAGAACGAGGACGGCAGCTTTTCCAACGGCAGCGGCTGCGGCAACGAATTTGCCAGCGAGCGGCCCATGGCCCGGCGGTATATGATCGATTCCATCCTCTACTGGGCGCAGGAATACCACATCGACGGCTTCCGGTTCGACCTGATGGGTCTGTACGACGTGGAGACCATCAACGCGGTGCGCGCCGCGCTGGATACGCTGCCCGGCGGGCGGGATATCTTGATGTACGGCGAGCCGTGGCAGGGCGGCGGCAGCCAGCTGCACCGGTACGAGGCCAACAAGGCGAATCTTGCCATGCTGAACGAGCGCATCGGCATCTTCTGCGACGACACCCGCGACACCATCAAGGGCGGCTGCTTCAACGCCCGGGAGCCGGGCTATGTGGAGGGCAGGCCCGGCAGCTTCTGGGATATCGGCGGCGCGGTGGCAGCATGGTGCCGCAGCGACCGTCTGCCGCCCCACGCGCCCAGCCAGATCGTGAGCTATGTTTCCGCCCACGACAATTTCACCCTGTGGGACAAGCTGCTGCTGGTGCGGTACGAAAAGCCGGAGTTCACGGCGGCAGACAGCACAGCCCTTGCCCAGAACCGGCTGGCGGCGGGCATTTACCTGACCAGCTTCGGCCTGCCTTTCCTGCAGGCGGGCGAGGAGTTTGCCCGCACCAAAAAAGGGAAGGGCAACAGCTACCGCTCTTCGCCTGCGCTGAACCGGCTGGACTGGGAGCGGGCCGAAAAATATCATGCACTGGTGGACTACTACCGCGGCCTGCTGGCGCTGCGGGCAAGGTTTCCGCGGCTTTCCAGCACCGACCCCCACGCGCCGGATGCCCTGTACTTTTTCTCACTGGAGCAGCCGCTGGTGGGCTGGCAGCTGCCCGCCCAGTGGGGCGACGGCGCAGCATGGCAGGCGCTGTGCGTGTTCTATAACCCCACCGAGATCAGCAAGGTCGTGCCGCTGCCGGTTGGGCGCTGGCAGATGCTGAGCGACGGCATCTCGTCCAGCCTGTGGCGCGGCCCGGCAAGAGTGTATGAGCACGAGGCCGTGCTGATGCCTTACAGTGCCACCATCTTTGGACAGATATAAAAACAGGAGCGGATGGAAAACTCTCATCCGCTCCTGTTTTCTATTTTGCTCAGCTGTTGGAAGCCGTCTTTTCGCCCAGTGTCACATTGACCGTCTGCATCTGGCCGTCGCGTGCAATGGTGATGGAAAGCGTATCGCCTGCTGCGTGCTTCTGCATCAGGGTGCCAAGGTCGTCCTTGGAGGCGATCTCGGTGCCGTCCACGCTTACGATGCGGTCACCGGCCTGCAGGCCTGCCTTTTCGGCAGGGCCGCCCTTGACCACCTCCACAACGTAAACGCCGTAGGCATTCACGCCCAGTTGAGAAGCAGTCTGTGCGTCGGTCACGGCCAGATAGGTGATGCCCAAATAAGGCCGTCCGGTCACATAGCCGTTCTCCAGCAGTTCCTGTGCCACCTTGATGGCATCGTTGATGGGGATGGCAAAGCCCAGACCCTCTGCATCGCTGGAAGAGGATTTTGCATTCACAATGCCGACCAGCTCACCGTTCATATTGAACAGGCCGCCGCCGGAGTTGCCGGGGCTGACCGAAGCATCCATCTGGATCAGGGACATGGTGTTCACAGAGCTGCTGCCCTGAATGGTGACGCTGCGGTTCAAAGCGCTGATCATGCCGCCGGTCACGGTGCCGCCCAGCTCACCCAGCGGGTTGCCCACAGCCATCACGCTCTGGCCCACCTTCAGGCTGTCGCTGTTGCCCACGGTGGCGGGGGTCAGGCCGTCAGCATCGATCTTGATGACCGCGATATCGCTGGTGGTATCTTCGCCCACGAGGGTGGCGGTGTAGTCCTTGTCACCAATGGTAACGGTGATGGTGGAAGCGCCGTCCACCACATGTGCACAGGTGAGGATGTAGCCGTCCGAGCTGATGATCACGCCGCTGCCGGCACCGCTCTCCACCTGATTCTGGCCGTACCACGACCACTGAGAGTAGACCACCTGCTCCGTAGTGATGACCACCACGCTGGGGCTGACCAGATCAGCCACCTGTTCAGTGGTCAGGCTGCTGCCGCTGCTGGATGCTGCGGTGATGGAACTATCCGAACCGGATGCACTGTCGGCCGTAGAGGAAGGTGCCACCTGCTGAATGACCACCTTGCCGCTGCCGCCAAACTTTGCCCCCACAAAGCCGCCCGCAAAGCCCATGGCTGCGGCCAGCACCAGCGCCACAGCGCTGCGTGCAACGCGCTTGCCATTGAACTTTTTCTTCTTTTTAGGGGGCTGCGCGTCCTGCGGCTGTACCGGATGTACCGGCGGCGTTGCACCGCCTGCGCCGTTGTCTGTCTGCGGGGCGGTGTAAGCGGTCTCCGGTTCCGGCTGCGGGTCGTTGTACTGGTTGGCGGTGTTCATGCCGCTGCTGCCAACATTGGGATAACCGGTATCTCCGCTTTCGTTTTTATCTTGAGAGGAATAATCATATTCCCATTTGTTCTCATTGTCCATGCTGATACTTCCTTTCCGTAAGGGATACGTCCACAGGAGCCCTGTTCCTTTGAACTGCTCCTATTGTAACCGTCAATTGTGAAAATCAATCGCGCGCGCCGTGAAGAAACTGTGAAATAAAGACGCACTTTCCGCCCTTGACAGCGGCCTTTGCGCTTGCTATTGTAAAAGCGTAAATTCAGGAGGAACACACCATGGAACTGCACCGCACAGACGAGGGCTTTGCCCTCTATAAGGAAAAAACACAGATCGGCTTCTGCGCGCTCACGCCCGCCGCAAAGGGGGCTGCCATCACCGCGTTTGGCATCGAACCGCAGTGGCGGCGCAAAGGCTACGGCTCCTATCTATTAAAAGAAGCCTTGCGCGCCTACGCCGGATACGACCGTGAAACGGCTACCGTATTTACCGCCCCGCTGCCCGCCGATGCCGCAGAGCTTGCGTTCTGGGCAAAGTTTGGCTTTGCGGCAGAAGGCAGGCAGCTGGTGCGCCGCCGCACGCCGGACCTGACCGCCGTCAAGTTCGTGCAGGACTTTCTGGCCGCGCGGCTGGCACAGCCGCGCCTTTGCATCGATGCTACCTGCGGCAACGGCGGCGACACGGCCTTCCTGTGCGGCATCACCGCGCCGGAAGGAAAGGTAGTCGGCTTTGACGTGCAGGAAGCTGCCATTGCATCCACCCGGAAGCATCTGGAGCAGCTGGGCGTGCCTGCCGCCCGGTATGAGCTGCACTGCCAAAGCCACGCAGACCTTTTACAGATTGTGCAGCCCGGAACGGCAGATGCGGTGATGTTCAACTTTGGCTGGCTGCCCAGGGCCGACCACGCAGTGTTCTCCACGGCAAGCAGCAGCATCCCGGCCCTGCAGGCGGCTTTGGAAGCCGTGCGCCCCGGCGGCGTGGTGAGCGCCATCCTCTACAGCGGGCAGGTCATCGGCACGGATGAAAAGCAGACGGTGCTGGAATATCTCCGGGCACTTCCGCTCAAAAGTTTTACCGTTCTGGTGTGTGATTTTGCCAACTGGGCCGAAACCGCCCCTCTGCCCTGCATCATCCTAGAAAAAATAACGAAAACACTTGCATTATGGAGCGTTTTCGGATAAAATAGGGGACGTATGTGTAAAAATATACTCCTTCCGTCATCGCTGCGCGATGCCACCTCCCTCTGAGAGGGAGGCTTTGGCAGGGCGAGAAGCTTTTCCTTTTCGCCAGAGGCTCCCTCATTGAGGGAGCTGTCACGGCATCAGCCGTGACTGAAGGAGTTCCATCCATTTCAGGAGAAATACTAGTTTATGACAAATCGTGAAGAAATCGAGCGCCGCCGGACGTTTGCGATCATCAGCCATCCCGACGCCGGTAAGACCACTCTGACCGAAAAGCTGCTGCTGTACGGCGGAGCCATCAATCAGGCAGGCTCCGTCAAGGGCAAGCAGAGCGCAAAGCACGCCGTGTCCGACTGGATGGACATTGAGAAGCAGCGCGGTATTTCCGTCACCTCTTCTGTCCTGCAGTTCAACTACGCGGGCAAGTGCGTGAACATTCTGGACACCCCGGGCCATCAGGACTTCTCGGAGGATACCTACCGCACCCTGATGGCGGCAGACTCTGCCGTCATGGTCATCGATGCCGCAAAGGGCGTTGAGGCCCAGACCATCAAGCTGTTCAAGGTGTGCACCCTGCGCCACATCCCCATCTTCACCTTCATCAACAAGATGGACCGCGAAGCCCGCGACCCCTTTGAGCTGATGGAGAACATTGAGGAGATTTTGGGCATCAAGACCTACCCCATGAACTGGCCCATCGGCTGCGGCAAGGAGTTCAAGGGCGTGTTCGACCGCAACACCCGCAAGGTGCTGGCATTTTCCAGCGACGGCCGCGCCAACGGCGTGAAGAAGGTGGATGAGACCGAGGCCGAGCTGGGCGATCCCGCACTGGACGAGCTGCTCACCCCCTATCTGCACCAGCAGCTGGTGGATGAGATCGAGCTGTTGGACGGCGCTGCCGAGGAATTTGACCTCGACAAAGTGCTGCGCGGCGAGCTGAGCCCCGTGTTCTTTGGTTCCGCTCTGACCAACTTTGGCGTGGAGCCCTTTCTGGAGAACTTCTTGCGGCTCACCCCCACCCCGCTGGCCCGCGTGGACAGCCTGACCGGCGAGACCGTGGACCCCTGCCGCGACGAGTTCTCTGCCTTCATCTTTAAAATTCAGGCCAACATGAACAAGGCCCACCGCGACCGCATCGCCTTTATGCGCATCTGCTCCGGCAAGTTCGAGCGCGGCATGGAGGCCTTCCATGTGCAGGAGGGCAAGAACATCAAGCTGGCCACCGGCACCCAGCTGATGGCGCAGGACCGCGCCATCGTGGACGAAGCCTACGCCGGCGACATCATTGGCCTGTTCGACCCGGGCATCTTCTCCATCGGCGACACCTTGTGCACCGGCAAAAAGAAGGTCCAGTTCGCAGGCATCCCCACCTTCTCGCCGGAGCACTTTGCCCGCATTGAGCAGAAGGACACCATGAAGCGCAAGCAGTTCGTGAAGGGCATGGAGCAGATCGCACAGGAGGGTGCCATCCAGATCTTCCGCGAAGTGGGCGGCGGCATGGAAGAAGTGGTGGTCGGCGTGGTCGGCGTGCTGCAGCTGGAAGTGCTGGAGTACCGCCTGAACACCGAGTACAACGTGGAGATCCGGATGCAGCAGCTGCCCTTTGAACAGCTGCGCTGGGTGCAGAACGACCCCGACACCTACAACCTGCGGGATCTGGACCTGACCAGCGACACCAAGGCTGTGGAGGATATGAAGGGCAACCGCCTGCTGCTGTTCACCTCCGACTGGGCGGTGCGCTGGGCTGAGACCCACAACGAAACGCTGAAACTGAGCGAGTTCGGCAATATCTGAGTTGAAAGAGAGCTGCGGTGCGGGAATATCCTGCAGCTGCGGCTCTTTTTTCATAAAGTACAAAAAATACAACAAAGAATGCCAGTTATGGAATGAGCTGCTCCCATTGCGGGGAACACTGCTGGCATGGAGGGTAAAGTATATGCAGAATATCAATATTGGCAAAAGCGGCATTCAGGTGCCATTTCTCGGCATGGGCACCTGGGCCATCGGCGGCGGTGCATGGTGGGGCGACAACGACGACAGCCTTTCAGTCAAGGCCATCCAGACTGCTGTGGAGCAGGGCATCCAGTGGATCGACACCGCGCCCATCTACGGCCTGTACCACAGCGAGACCGTGGTGGGCGAAGCCATGAAGCACATCGACCGCGACAAGGTGGTGCTTTCCACCAAGTGCGGTCTGGAGTGGCGGCATGAAACACCGGTGCTGCACAAGGTCGTGGACGGCACCACCGTTTACCGCGACCTTTCTGCAAAGAGCATCATCGAGGATGTGGAGGACAGCCTGCGCCGCCTGCACACCGATCATCTGGATGTGCTGTACACCCACTGGCAGACCCCCGATTTCGGCATCTACCCGCTGGAAGAGACGGTGGAAGCCATGATGAAGCTGAAGGAGCAGGGCAAGATCCGTGCCATCGGTGCATCCAACGTCACTGCAGACATCATCCGCGGCTACTGCAAGTACGGCCAGCTGGATGTCATTCAGGAAAAGTACAGCCTGCTCACCCGCCGTGTGGAAAAGCAGCTGCTGCCTACCTGCAAGGAGCTGGGCGTATCCGTGCAGGCATACTCTCCGCTGGAGCAGGGCCTGCTGACCGGCAAGGTGACTATGGAAACCACCTATCCCGAGGGCAGCACCCGCAACTCGAACCCCAGCTTCCAGCCGGAGCGCCGCTCTCAGGCGCTGGATATGCTGGCAAAATGGGGCGACCTTACCGAGAAATACGACTGCTCTCTGGCACAGCTGGTGATCGCCCTGACCGCCCGCATGATCCCCGGCCTGCATGTGCTGTGCGGTGCCCGCACCCCGCAGCAGGTGATGGACAACGCCGGTGCGCTGAACATCAAGCTGGACGGTGCCGATGCCGTCCGCATGAAGTGGGACGTGGATGCCATTTCCTGATGGTTTGACCATCGGAACAGCCTCCGCTTCGCTCTGGCCATAAACAGCGGAATTTTTATTTTTATAAGAGCAATGCCGGACAGCCTGCGGGCTGTCCGGCATTGCATTTTCACAGAAAGGGGCGTAAAGAAAAACAGCATCATCTGCCGGTTTCGACCTTTTGCGTGAAAAGGGGGGTTCTGAAAAGCCCGCAGGCTTTTCAGAACCCCAGATAAAAGAATAGTTCCTATAAACATTGCCAGAGCAAAGCGGAGGCCATTTAAAATCGTCAGCTGTTCTCCTTCCAGAACAATCCGCCGCTGGTCTGGAACAGCATCCACGGGTTCACGCTCTTGCTGCCAAGCTTGAAGTCCATGGTCAGCTCCTCGCCCAGCACGCCTACAGCCTGCCCCTTTTCCACGCTCTGCCCGGCAGAGACGGAAAGAGTCTGCAGCCCGTACAGGTAGCTGCGCATCCCGCAGCCATGGTCGATGACCACCGTGTTGCCGGTAAGGGCCAGCTCTGCGGCCAGCACCACCACGCCGTTTGCCGGGGCGCGGCAGGGCTCGCCGGGAATGGTGTAGAGCTTTGTGGAGTTGGAACGGCTGCTCTGCCTGCCGTTCACCACCCTGACCTGACCGTAATCCACAAGGGTGGTGTAGCTTTCCACCGGGTTCACAAAGCCGCCCTGCCACATTTTTTCCCGCGCGGGCGCTTCGTACAGGCCCCAGACTGCATTGCGGAACTGGGTGTTTGCCGCATCCGATGCATCCGGTTCCGGCTCCACGTCCACCGTGCCAAAATCCTTGGGCAGCACGATGATGCTGCGGGTGATGGTCTCGCCATTCACGGTAATGTTCACCTCATGCCCGCCGGAGGAAGCGTTGTATGCCGCCGGGATGTAGGCCCGCCAGCCATCGGCTGCACGCACGCACTGCACATTGCCGAGGTCGGTCTCCACAGTGGGTGCTGCATCGCCGGTCATGCCGGAGATGCGCAGGCCCACAATGCCGCCCTGCTCCACCCGCTCGGCGGAAAGCTCCACCTCCGCGCTGGCCTGCAGGGTGAACCGGAAGGCATAACGATACCAGCCGGTGGGCTTTGCGGGCTTTTCCAGCCCCAGATTTCTGCGCACTGAGCCGGTGCTGCCGCCCTCAAATTGGGTGGCCATGCCGCCCTCCGGCACCCGCCAGACCGATAGCTCTGCCTTATATTCGCCGTTGGTCGGGAACAAAAAGCTTTGATAATCGCTTACACTGCCCACAAATACAATGCTGCCATAGGCGTTCTGGATGGTGAGGGTGGTGTAGCTGGCCCAGTCCGGCAGGGTGATGGCCGGGTGGGCCGTGTACAGCGTGCCCAGCTTCTGCACCGTGAGGGTGGCGGGGCTGGCAAACACCTTATCGAGCTTTCCGCCGATGAGCGGCACCTGCCAGCACCAGCCGTTGGGTTCCAGCGCTTCGGTGCCAAACTGCGCGGTGCTGTCCGGGCAGCCGCCCTCGGTGGTAAAGGCATAGCTCACGCCCATCACCGCGCCCAGAAAGATGCCTACGCCCAGCACCACACCCACGAGCCAGAGCAGAAAACGCTTCATGATACACTCCTTCTATGTAGCAAAAAGGGCGCACCGGCACAGCCTTTTGCAGACTGCCGGTGCGCCCGAAGGTTTACGGTTCGTGTTTTTTATTCTGCAGCATCCTCTGCAGGGGCAGCCTCTTCGGCAGCAGCCTCCGGCTCTACCGTTGCAGCATCGTCCTCGCCGAACAGCAGACGCTCGTACTCGTCCAGCTCCTTCTCACGGCGGTGCAGGTAAACAGCAACAGCAGCAAGGGCACCGGCAACAGCGGCCAGAACAGTGATCACAGCGACCAGACAAGATTTCTTCATAGGTTCAATACACTCCTTTTTTCGTTGAAACGATGTTTCAGCTTTCATTCCAGTGCTTGTTGGCTTTTATTATACCCGTTCCTGTCAAAAATTACAACCATTCAGGTCAAAAAGGCCAAAATTTCATCCTATAAGCTTCCTGTATGCCTTGAATGCGCCGGGCAGCGTATACTCGGCCTGCAGGGCTTCCCGGCTTGCCCACACGCAGCCTGCCGGGGCATCTTGGGCAGGCACATGCAGCAGGATGCCGTTCATATGCCACTCGATGTGGCTGAAGATGTGCTTTGCAGCGGGCAGCGCTTCCGGCGCGGCGGTGCCGGTATCCACTCCCATGGCCTGCAGGCGGGCAAGGACCTCTCCGGCTGCAAGGGCTTCACCCTCCCACAGTACCGGCTGCCACAGCCCGGCAAGCAGGCCCTTTTGGGGCCGCTGCTGCAAAAGGAAGCCTGCCGGGCTTTCCAGCAGGGCCAGCGTCACAGGCTGCAGTCTGCGGGGCTTGGGCGCTGCTTTGCGGGGCAGCTCCAATGCAGTGCCCGCAGCACGGGCGGCGCACAGGTGGGCGAGCGGGCATTTTTCGCACAGGGGCGCACCGTTCGGCACGCAGACCAGTGCTCCCAGCTCCATAAGGGCCTGATTGTAGTCGCCGGGCGCATCCGGCGGCTGGTGCTCCATCACGCGGGCGGTGAACGCTTTTTTCACTGCCGGTTCCGTGACGGCAGCGGGGTCGTTGTACAAACGGGAGAACACCCGCAGCACATTGCCATCCACGGCGGGCACCGGGATGCCGAAGCTGATGGATGCAACGGCTCCCGCCGTGTAATCCCCGATGCCGGGCAGGGCCCGCAGGGCATCATAGTCGGCGGGCAGCTGTCCGCCGTACTGCTCGCAGACGATGCGTGCAGCCTTTTGCAGGTTGCGCACCCGGCTGTAGTAGCCAAGACCCTCCCAGAGTTTGTGCAGCTTTTCCTCTTCGCAGGCGGCAAGGGCCGGAATGTCCGGCAGGGCGGCGAGGAAACGTTCGTAGTAGGGCAGTGCCGCCGAGACCCGGGTCTGCTGCAGCATGATCTCGCTGAGCCACACATGGTAGGGGCTGGGGTCGGTGCGGAAGGGCAGGATGCGGTGGTTTTTGTAAAACCAGTCCAGCAGGGCAGAGGAAATGTTTTCCACTTCTTTTGTGCTCCTTGTTGAAAAGTCGGGCATCTTTCTGATTTAGAATTGCCTCCGCTTTGCTCTGGCAATCATAGCGGTAAAATTTTTATAGAAAGCGATCCCGGAAAGTCTGCGGACTTTCCGGGATCGCACTTTCACAGGTAAGGCCGCCGCGGTCAACAGCTGTATCATTTTAAAGCAGCAGTTTCCGGATACGGCCCCTTGCGTGAAAATGTGTTTGGAGCGGCCCGCAGGCCGCGACAAACACGAATATTAAAAATTCATTCCGCTGAATATGCCCAAAGCGCAAGCGGAGGGCATTCAAATCGTCATACTCAGAAGCCGTATGCAGTGCGGGGGAAGGGCAGCACGTCACGGATGTTCTGGATGCCCGTGAGGTACATGATCATGCGCTCGAAGCCCAAGCCGTAGCCAGCGTGCTCCACGCCGCCGAACTTGCGCAGGTTCACGTACCAGTCGTAGTTGGTCTTGTCCATGCCCAGCTCGTCCATGCGGGCCACCAGCTTGTCGTAGTTTTCTTCACGCTGGCTGCCGCCGATCAGCTCGCCGATGCCGGGCACCAGCATATCTGCGGCTGCCACGGTCTTGCCGTCCGGGTTCTGCTTCATGTAGAAGCTCTTGATCTCCTTCGGGTAGTCGGTGACGAACACAGGCTTCTTGAACACCACCTCGGTCAGGTAGCGCTCGTGCTCGGTCTGGATGTCCACGCCCCACTCCACAGGGAACTGGAACTTCTTGTTGTTCTTCTTCAGGATCTCGATGGCCTCGGTGTAGCTGATGCGGCCAAACTCGCAGTTTGCCACCAGCTCCAGACGCTCGATGAGGCCCTTGTCGATGAACTGGTTGAAGAAGGCCATTTCATCCGGGCAGTTGTCCAGCACGTAGCGGATGACGTACTTGGTCATGGCCTCGGCAGTGTCCATGTAGCCGGACAGATCGCAGAATGCCATCTCCGGCTCGATCATCCAGAACTCGGCGGCGTGACGGGTGGTAAAGCTCTTCTCGGCACGGAAGGTGGGGCCGAAGGTGTACACCTTGCCGAATGCCATAGCCATGGCCTCGGCTTCCAGCTGGCCGGAAACGGTCAGGTTGACCGGCTTCTCGAAGAAGTCCTGCGTGTAATCCACGGTGCCGTCCTCGTTCTTGGGCACATTCTCAAGGTCGAGGGTGGTCACGCGGAACATCTCGCCTGCGCCCTCACAGTCGGAAGAGGTGAGCAGCGGGGAGTGAGAGTAAACGAAGCCGTTCTCCTGGAAGAACTTGTGGATGGCGTAGGCAGCGGCGCTGCGCACGCGGAAAGCGGCGTTGAAGGTGTTGGTGCGGGGGCGCAGGGTGGGCATGGTGCGCAGATATTCCATGCTCATCTTCTTTTTCTGCAGCGGATACTCGTCCGCCGGGCAGTCGCCCAGGATCTCCACACTGTCGGCATTCAGCTCAAAGGGCTGCTTTGCCTGCGGGGTGAGCACCAGCTTGCCCTTGACGCGCAGGCTGCTGTACAGACCGGTGTGGATCACCTCATCGTAGTTTGCCAGCTTGCCTGCTTCCAGCACGACCTGCAGGGTCTTGAAGCAGCCGCCGTCCGACAGGGCGATGAAGCCGATGTTCTTGGAGTCGCGGATGTTCTTTGCCCAGCCGCAGACGGTGATCTCGGTGCCGTCGGCGGGGGTGTTTTTGAACAGCGAAACGATCTCAGTGCGTTCCATAGTGTTTGTTCTCCCTTTCGATATAAAATGAAAAAGACAGCTTTGTTCTCCCTGAAAGTTCAGGGCGAACAAGCTGTCTTGTAATGTCCGCGGTGCCACCTGAATTACCGGAAGTGTCCGGTCGCTCACGCGCTCAATAAAAGCGCTGCCCCTGTAACGCAGGGCCTGCGGCGCACCTACTAATGGCAGCTGCCATGTTCAGTTTGCTGCTCCCGGGTGTTCGTTCACGCGGCGTGCGGGCGCGGCTCTCAGCTGTGCCGCACTCTCTGGGCCGGACGGCCCGCGCTACTTTTCCCGATCTTTGCATTTTACCTTTAAAAAATAGCACTTTGGCGGCGTTTTGTCAAGCACCGCCCAGCAATGCGGCAGCAAGGCCCTTTGCCGCCAGCTGCCCAGCATAAAGAGCCTCGTTCAGGTTATTGCCGTGCCCGCCGATCTCAATGAGCAGGCTGCCGGTGGTCAGATCCTGATTGTAGAACCGGTAGCTGAACAGCACCGGCCGGGTAAAACCGGGGTACATTCCTTCCATGCTGCGCTCCCACGCAGCGGCAAAGCGCAGATTCTGCCGCCAGCCCGGCAGCTGAACGGTGGTGCCGTTGTCGCACCCGCAGATGATCATGACCTGTGCGGCCTGCCGCCCGTCCACCGTGCACACCGGGGCATAGCGGCTGCCGCTTTCCGTCTCGATGGCATCCCGGTGGACATCCAGCACCACCTTGATGCTGGGATACCGGGCCAGATACTGCTGCACCACGGCCCGGCTGTTGGCATAGCTGCCGGTGTAGCTGGGGTAGTCGTTCAGGGTCTCGTCGTGCAGGGTGTTGATGCCTGCCGCATTGAGGGTATCGGCCACCACACGGCCCACCGCGCACATGTTCACGCTGCAGTCGGTGCTGCGGGCACCATCGCCGGGGGCAAACCACAGCCCGGCCGAAAGGCGGTAGTCCTCGGTGGCGTGAGTGTGCATCACCAGCACCTGCGGGTCGGGACTGTTCGGCTCAATGGCAAAGGGCAGCGGATTCTCAATCTCCGCCGCAATGTCTGCCGCCGTCTGCCGGGTATTGTTTTTGATGCTGCCCGCCCCGCAGGGAATGTACTTTTCGCCGCTGCCCTGCGGATAATTTTTTTCAATGACAGTACCCGCATCCGCCGGGCGGGCTTCCTCGCCCAGCAGCGGCACAAGGTAGTCCTCAATGTTCCCGGTCAGTGCCTGCACGGCCTGCGGCAGAGAGGATGCCGCCGCTTCCGGTGTGCTGTCCGGTGCGGCTTCCACCTGCACAGATGATGCGGGCTGCTCCTGTGCGGACTGCCGCCCCAGCCAGAAAAGAGTTTCGGCCATTGGCAGCGGTGCAGTAATGGCCGCAGCCAGCATCAGTGCCGCCGTGCGGGCAAAGATGCACAGTGCGGCAAACAGAGCAGCCGCTTCCAGAAACGGCACGATATGCCCCTGCGCCCGGGCGGGCGGCAGTGCTTTGCTGCGCATAAAATAACCTCCCTTCCGGCCCACCGGTGTTACCCCGCCAGCCAGAACAGCTGCGCCACGCTGAGCCTTGGCTGCAAGGCCCGGTTGATGGCACCGGCCAGAAGAGCCGAGCCGTGGGCGATCACGCTGTCCAGCGCCCGGGGCGTGACCACAAGATCTGCTCCTTCGTCCGAATCCATCAAGGTGGGGATGCCCGCCGCGATCACCGGCACGCCCAGCGCTGCCGCGTCCAGATGCTTTGCATGATCCGCCTGCGCCGGGTACAGCCCGGTGTCGGAGAACTGCACGCTGCGGCCCAGCCGCGCGCCCTCGGCACTGCAAAGGCTGTCCACGCAGATCAGGGCCGCCGGCCGCACCGCTTCCACCATGGCCCCGGCCAGCTGGCGCAGAGTCAGCCCGGTGGAGGCCGACACCCCCGGCGCAATGGCGGCCACCGGCCGGATGCCTTTTACCGGCAGCGTGTGCTGCGGCCCCATGGTGACTAAAATCTTCTGCGCCGTGCGCGGGCCGAGGGCATCCGCCGTGACCCGCCGGTTCCCGATGCCCAGCACCAGCACCGGCCCTTCCGGCGGCAGCAGGGCGCGCAGTTCTGCCGCACAGGTCTCGATCACCGCAGCGTCCCGCTCGTCCAGCACGCTGACGCTGGGCATTTCCAGCGTGACATACCGTCCGCGGGGCTTCGCCAGCCCTTCGCGCGCGATCTCCACCCGCGTTATTGTGACCCCGCCGCGCTTTGCTGTGGCAAGCCTTACCCCGGCAGGCAGCGCCCCCTGTGCTGCACCAAACATCTCGTCTGCCATATCGGTAAAACGCATTTTTCTGCTCCTCCTGCCTGTTTTGGGGCCAAATGCCCCCTCTGCATGCAGAAAGTATGGAAAAAATAAAACTTTTCTAAACAAAAATCAAAAAAACGCTTGCGCTGGTACGCGAAATATGGTATCATAGGGTGCGCTGTTATAGGTAGCCAAGGAGGTGGAACGAATGCCTAACATCAAATCTCAGAAGGACCGCGTCGTGCAGGCTGCTGCAGAGCAGGCTCACAACAAGGCCATTAAGACCAACCTGAAAACAGTCGTCAAGAAGGCAGACGCTGCCATCGATGCGAATGCCGCTGACAAGGACGCAACCGTCCTGGCTGCTGTTTCCGCGATCGACAAGGCTCGCGCTAAGGGTGTCATCAAAAAGAACACCGCCAGCCGCAAGATCAGCCGTATGGCAAAGCGTGCTAACAAGAACGCTTGATCGCTTTCTGATTGACGAACAAAACCTCTGTACCGGGTTCCCGGCACAGGGGTTTTTGTTTTGCCCGCTTTTTCAGGGCACGGCAGCAGGCCGCTCAAAATCGCACAGGGTGGCAAAATCGAACCCCGGTGCCTGCTCCAGAAGCTGCTCCGGCGGCAGGCCGTCGGGCGGCTCGGCCAGCAGCGCCCACGCAGCCCATGCCGTGGGCACCGCCGCCGCAAGGGCCAGCCCCGGCAGCGCCAGTGCCGGGCATGTATGGAACGCACTGCCCGGCGGCAGGGCTGCCACCGCGCACAAGGCCTGTGCAGCCCAAAGCTCCCACAAAAGGGTCGTCCAGCGGTGCTTCATCCGCATCACCTCCTGTTTTGCACAGTTTACCGCAGTGCGGTGGAAAAACAGGGCGAAGGGTGGCGGACAAAGTGACGATGTTCTGGTGTATTTCTTCTTCAGTTCTGGTCGTGACTTTTGCCCACCCAGCTGCACACCACGCCGCACACAAGGCTGGTGGTAACACCGGCCGCAGCGGCGGTCAGCCCGCCGGTGAGGATGCCCACAGCACCTTCTTCCTGCAGCGCGGTGCGCACGCCCTTTGCCAGCAGATGGCCGAAGCCCAGCAGGGGAACCGTGGCCCCGCACCCGGCAAACTCGGCCAGCGGGGCATACCACCCAATGGCCGAAAGCACCACGCCCGCCACCACATATCCGGTCAGGATGCGGGCCGGGGTCAGGCCGGTCAGGTCGATGAGCAGCTGTCCCGCCACGCAGATGGCCCCGCCCACACAGAAAGCCCAGAAATAGTTCATCTTACTTCTCCTTTTCCGGCGCACGCAGCTCCACCAGATGCGCCACCGCCGGGATGGTCTCCTTCTGCAAAAAGGTGGTCTGGCTCATCAGGGCCCCGGTGGCTGTGAACAGCACCCGCTTCTGGCTGCCCCGGCGCAGGCGCGGCAGGATGTGCCCGCACAGCACCGCCGCGCAGCAGCCCGGGCCGGAGCCGCCGCTCTTTACGCTCTGCTCGTTTGCATCGAACAGGATGCACCCGCAGTCCACATGGTTTTTGATCAGCAAGCCTTCTGCGGCCAGCAGCTCCCGCAGCAGCTGACTGCCCACCTGCCCAAGGTCGCCGGTATAGATGCAGTCGAACTCCTGCGGTTCGGTGCCGGTATCCTTAAAATAGTGCAGCAGGGTGGAAGCTGCTGCCGGGGCCATGGCAGCCCCCATATTGTTGATGTCCTTTACCTGATAATCCTGCACACGGCCAAAGGTGGCAGCGGCAATGCCAACGCCTTCGCCCTGCGGCTGCAAAAGGCAGCATCCGGCAGCGGTGGCAGTCCACTGGGCCGTAGGCGTGCGCACCGCGCCGTAGCTCAGCGGCGTGCGGAACTGCCGCTCTGCCGCGCAGAAGTGGCTGGAAGCCATGGCCAGCAGATTGCGCGCAGCACCGCCCTCGCACAGAGCAGCGCCCAGCGCAAGGCCCTCGGCCATGGTGCTGCAGGCCCCGAACAGCCCGGCAAAGGGCACGCCCAGCTCCCGCATGGCATAGCTGGATGCCGTGCACTGGGCCTGCAGATCCCCGGCAAGGGCCAGCTGCACCTTTTCTTGCGGAAGCGCCGCCTTTTGCAGGCACAGCCGCGCGGCGCGCAGCTGCAGGTATTTTTCCGCAGCTTCCCAGCTGGACTGGCCAAAGCGGTTGTCTGCGCTCAGCTCGTCGAACTCTGCCGCCAGCGGGCCTTCGCTCTCTTTTTTGCCGCCCACCGCTGCACCCGCAGCGATCACCGGCAGTGTCTGGAACAGCAGGGTATCCCCGCACCGGACCGTCATAGGCAAAATTTCTCCTTCGTGGAAAATAGATGAAAAACGTTCCATAAAATATTGTATAATAACATCATGCTGCAATCTTATGGCACACTTGCCCGTGTTTATGACAGCACAGGCACACCCGCCATGCCCAGCACCCACAGCACCGCGCCGTACACCACCGCCGCCAGCGTGCCGTACACGATCACCGGCCCGGCAATGGTGAACATCTTGGCCCCGGTACCCAGCACCCGTCCCTCGGCCTTGAACTCGATGGCCGCGCTGACCACCGCATTGGCAAAGCCTGTGATGGGCACCAGCGACCCGGCCCCGGCCTTTGCGGCCAGCTTCTGGTACCAGCCCAGCGTGGTAAGCACCGCTGAGAGCACGATCAGGCTGCAGCTGGTCAGGGTGCCGGCAAGGTCGGCTTCCACGCCCATGGCAAGATAGCTCTGGCGCAGCACTTCGCCCAGCAGGCAGATGCCGCCGCCCACGCCAAAAGCCCACAGGCAGTCCAGCCCCAAGGGCGAGTGCGGCCCGATGCGCCGCACCCGGCGCGCATATTCCTGTGCTGTCATTTTCATATTGTTTCCCCTCCGGGCATAGCTTTCCCATAGGAAGCAAACTCTATGCACATCCACCGGAAAGAAGGAATTCCAGATGAACCCATCTGTCCATCCTCATCACCGCCGCCATCTGCGGCCCGCCGTGCGGCGCGTGCTCACCGTTACCGTCGTGGCCTGCATTGCCGTGGGCGGGGCCTCGTTCGTGCTGCACAGCCGTTCCGCTGTGCCTGCCGCCTCGGCAACTTCCACGTCCAGCGCCTCGGCAGCATCAGAGGCAGAAAGCAGTCTGCTGACCGCCCGGCAGGCGCAGGCCATTCTGGATGATCCCCGCATGGTGCTGGTGAACCACACGAACAAAATGCCGGACGATCATACCTTTACCACCAAGGCGTGCGGCTCGGCCACCGCTGTGAACAAGACCCTGCAGACCGAAGCCGCCGATGCGTTCCTCGCCATGCAGGCCGCCGCCGCAAAGGACGGCGTGACCATCTGGATGCAGAGCGGCTACCGCAGCGTAGACTACCAGAAGAACCTCTACGACCAAAAGACCCAGTATTTCCGCAATAAGGGCCTGAGCGAAGCCGAGGCGAAAAAGCAGGCGGCAAATATCGTGAACCCGCCGGGCTACTCGGAGCACAACTGCGGCCTTGCTGCCGACCTGAACAGCCCGGAGCACACCGACCTGACCGAGGGCTTTGAAAACACCGAGGCCTTCCGCTGGCTGAGCGCCCATGCCGTAGAATACGGCTTCATCCTGCGGTACCCCAAAAACGCAGAAGCCGTTACCGAGATCACCTACGAGCCGTGGCACTGGCGCTATGTGGGGCCGGAAAATGCGGCCCTGATCCAGCAGAGCGGCCTGTGCTTTGAGGATGCCGTTGCCGTGCTGCAGAAGCTTGCTGCAGGGGAGAAGATCACCGGTTAAAAATCCGTAAAACCGAGGGGCTTTTCGTTGCATTTTGCACACAGTTATGGTAAGATAACAATAGTCTGCCCTGATGCAGGACCGCTTTGGGCAGCTGCAAAAATGTTTTGAACAAAAGAAGGAATATTTTATGATAAATCGCACAAAAATCTTTACAATTGCTCTCACCGGCGCGCTGGCTGCTGTCGCTCTTACCGGCTGCGGCGGTTCCGCCAGCTCTTCGGCCGCTCCCTCCTCCGTTTCCACCGCTGCTGCGGAATCTCCCGCTTCCAGCGCCGCCGCATCCGCTGTTGTGGACAATGCTGCCGAGAACGGCTCTGATGCACTGGACGGTGTTTTCAATGCTCTGCTGGAAGCCGACCCCATCTCCAACCAGTTCGAGATCGCAGCCATGAACATTGAGTACGATTTCGGCCTGCAGGCAGATGATGTGGTAAGCTACAAGGGCGTGAAGAGCAACGACAACGGCGATGCCGGTCTGGTGCTGGTGCTCGAAGCTGCCGACGGCAAGGCCGAGGACGTAGCCAACCAGCTGGCTTCCTACCAGCAGGATCAGGTGGCCTTCTACGGCAACTACGCCGAGTTTGCTCAGGCGCAGGATAACGTGGAGAACGCTGTTATCGCCTTCAAGGGCAACACCATTGTCATGGTGATCGCATCCAACGAGTGCACTGCCGATCTGGACAGCGCCGTGGACAGCGCACTGGCAGACTGAATCTGGATCCACCCAAGGCCGGTGCCATTTGCGGCATCGGCTTTTTTCGGCTAAAAGGAGGCTGACGCTTTGGTTTTCAGCACCATCATCTTTCTGTTCCGGTTTCTGCCCATCACGCTGGCGCTGTATTACCTTGCGCCCGCAAAGCTCAAGAACACCGTGCTGTTCCTCTGCAGTCTGGTGTTCTACTGCTGGGGCGAGGTACGGTTTTTCCCGGTCATGGTGGCCCTCATCCTCATCAACTACATCAGCGGCCTGTGCATCGAGCACTTCGACCAAAAGCCGGCCCTGCGCAGGACATTTCTGCTGGTGGCCCTCATTGGCAGCCTTGGGATGCTGTTCTACTTCAAATACGCAAACTTTGTGCTGCGCAGCGCAAACGCCCTGCTGGGCACCGCCTTTGCCGAGATCCAGGGCATTGGCACTCTGCCGCTGGGCATCAGCTTTTACACCTTCCAGACCCTTTCCTACTCCATCGATGTTTACCGCCGGGATGTAAAGGCAGAGCGTAATATCATCGACTTTGGTGCCTATGTGGTCATGTTCCCTCAGCTGATTGCCGGCCCCATCGTGAAATACCGCGATGTCTCCAACCAGCTGCACGTATACCGGCACCGCTACAGCCTGCAGCAGCTCGAAGAGGGCATGACCCTGTTCACCTTTGGCCTTGCCAAAAAGGTGCTGCTGGCGGATGCCATCGGTGCTTTGTGGACAGACATCATCGGCGTTGCGGACAGCCCTTCCACCACCTTTGTGGGCCTTGCCAATGCATCCACCCCGCTGGTGTGGCTGGGCATCATCGCCTACAGCCTGCAGCTCTACTTTGACTTTTCCGGCTACTCCATGATGGGCATTGGCATGGGCAAGATGCTGGGCTTCGACTTCCCCGCAAACTTCAACTACCCTTATATCTCCGCATCCATCACCGAGTTCTGGCGGCGCTGGCACATGACCCTTTCCGGCTGGTTCCGGGAGTATGTGTATATCCCTCTCGGCGGCAACCGCAAGGGCCTGAAGCGCCAGATCTTCAACCTGTTCGTGGTGGAGCTGCTCACCGGCATCTGGCACGGCGCGAACTGGAACTTTATCTGCTGGGGCCTGTACTACTTTGTGCTGCTGGCTGTAGAAAAGCTGTTCCTGCTGCCCCACCTGCAAAAGGGCAGAGTGTGGCCCCACATCTACACCCTGTTCCTCGTGGTGGTGGGCTGGGCCATGTTCGTGGGCAACGACACGGGCGTAAGCTTCGGCCTGCTGTTCCACAAGCTGTTCGTTCCTTCCGGCGGTGTTTCGCCGCTGTACTTCCTGCGCAACTACGGTGTGCTGCTGGTGGTCAGCATCCTCTGCTGCACCCCGCTCATTGAAAAGATTTGGAACCTGCTCAAAAAGAATGCCGTCACCCGCTGTGCCGCCATTCTGGCGCTGCTGGTGGTCTCCACCGCCTATGTGGTGGGCAGTACCAACAGCCCGTTCCTCTATTTCAACTTTTAAGGAGGCGTGAAGATGGACAAGCATTCCAAAAAGTCTTCCTCGCTCCTGCACTACCCGGTGCTGGTGGTGTTCAGCCTGTTCTTTATTGGTCTGTTCGCACTGGACCTTATTACACCGGACCGCGCCTACAGCGAGATGGAAAACACCACCCTTTCCCAGCGCCCGGCGCTGACCCAGCTTTCCGCCAAGGGGCTGAACAGCTACTTTACCGCCTACACAAAGTACGTGAAGGATCAGGTGTTCGGCCGCGATGAGTGGATCAGCCTGCAGAGCGTAGTGGAGACCACCCTGCTGCAGAAGGAGCAGAACGGCGGCATCCTGCTGGGCAAAGAGCACATGATGTTCCCCCGCACCTTCAGCCTGCTGGACAGCGAGAACCGCACCCTGCCCAAGAACACCGCCGCTGTGGAAGCACTGTGCCAGCGCCACCCGGGTAAGGTGGATGTACTGCTGGCCCCGGCAGCATCGGTCATTTACCCGGAAAACGTGCCTGCAAACGCGCCGCTGCTGGACGAGGATGCCTATCTCGACCAGCTTTCCGCCGCCGTACAGGCCGCCGGAGGGCGCTTTGTGGATGTGCGGCAGGCCCTTGCCGAACACAAGGACGAATATATCTACTACCGCACCGACCATCACTGGACGAGCCTTGGCGCATACTACGCCTACCAGCAGCTGTGCGGTGCGCTGGGCCTGACCCCCTTCGACCCCGCCGCGCACACCGCTCTGACCGCCGAAAATTTCTACGGCACCCACTACTCCAAGGCCCGCACATGGAATGCCGTGCCGGATACTATCACCTACTACGACCTGCCGAACAGCCTGACCATCTATAATGTCACCGCTGCAGGTCAGCCCGCAGACGGCCAGACCACCGGCCTGTACGACACGGACAAGCTGAATGTGTACGATAAGTACGCCATGTTCCTGCATGGCAACAACGGCCTGAGCCGCATTGAAGGCGACGGCATCGGGCGCATTCTGGTGATCAAGGACAGCTACGCCAACTGCTTTGCACCCTACCTGACCGCAAACTACGCCCAGATCGATGTGGTGGACTTCCGCAACTACAACTACGGTCTGGATCAGCTGATCGCGGATAACGATTATGACCAGATCCTGGTGCTCTACAGTTTTGACAGCTTCAAGAGCGACCCGTACCTCTACCGTGCCGGTGTGGCCGGGTAAACATGGCAGCGCCTTTTCCGCAAAGGAAAGGGCGCTGTTGTTTTTATGTCAAATTATTGCAGTCTTTTTTCACAAATTTTTCCAGTTCTTTTCGGAAGTCTCTCCAGTTTTTGCGCACTCTGCCCATTCACCCCTTGCAAAAAAATCAACGGGTGTTGTACAATGGCGATATAGAGCAGTTGCTCTTCATCGATGGTTCGATCTGGTGTGAACAGTGCATAGAATGTGCTGATACGATCTTTGATTCAAAGGAGTGTTATTATGGAAAACAAAATCATGATGCCTGCTTCCTACAACGTTCTGTCCTGCGAAGAAATGACCTACACCGAAGGCGGTGCTACTGTCGGTCAGGCACTGGCAGCTTGGTTCTGGCCCGGCTATGCTACGGTTATCGGCATCAACACCTGCCGTGAAGCACGCAAGAAGGATCACGACAACTGGGCATCCAACGTCTGGAGCGATATCAAAGCCGACTGCAAGGGCAATGTGACCAACACCTTCTACCATGCCGGCATGATCTTCTGGAATGCTGCATCGACCATCAGCAGCTTTGGCCTTTCTGCCGTTATGTCTCTGGGCATCATCTACTTCTAATTTTCAGGAGTACACCAAAGGGCTTTTTGCGGCGGCTCTTCAACGGAAGAGCCGCCGCTTTTTTTATCAAACCTAAAAAAGGAGTTTTGCTTTATGACGAACGCCATTACTTATCCTGCTGCATACAATGTTTTGTCCTGCGAAGAAATGACCTACACCGAGGGCGGCGTAGGTGTTGTGGAAGCCGCCATGGCATGGTTCCCGCTGTACGGCTGGTACAAGGCTGTTTCTGCCATCCACGATTACCGCAAGGCAAATATCAACTCCAACTGGGTGGAAAACGGCATGAACGCTCTGGTTGCCCATGCTGAAAAAAGCCCCACGAACACCATCCATGACATCGGCTGCAGCTTCTGGTTCATTGGTTCCTGCGCAACCATCATCGGCCTTGTGCCCAACGCCCTGTTGATCTTCGGCAACTAAGTCCCGGTCTCTGTTCTGAAAAAGCAAAAGCGGCGGCACCTCCCGTTTGGGAAGTGCCGCCGCTTTTTATGTTATGCGGTTTTCAGTCTCAGTTGTTGAACATGTCCTTCAGCTTTTTGAAGAAGCCTTTGCGCTTTTCGTAGTTTTCTTCTTTCAGGGTGCCCTCGAACTTCTTCAGGGCCTCCCGCTGGGTCTTGTTCAGCTTCTTGGGGATCTCCACCTCGCACTTGACGTACATATCACCGCGGCCGCGGCCATTCAGGTACTGGATGCCCTTGCCGCGCAGGCGGAAGGTGGTGCCGCTCTGGGTGCCCTCGGGCACGGTGTACTCCACCTTGCCGTCAATGGAGGGCACCTGCACGGTGTCGCCCAGCACGGCCTGACTGTAAGTGATGGGCACAGTGACCCACACATCGTAGCCGTCGCGCTGGAACACCTCGCTGGGGCGCACCGTGACCATGACGATCACATCACCGGCAGGACCGCCGTTTGCACCGGCATCGCCCATGCCGCGCAGTGCAAAGCTCTGGTCGTCGTCGATGCCCATGGGGATGGACACCTCCAGCGTCTTTTTAGCAGCCACCTTGCCGCTGCCATGGCAGACCTTGCAGGGATTCTTGACCAGCTTGCCCTTGCCGCCACAGCGGGAGCAGGGCTGCTGGGTCTGCATCACGCCAAAGGGGGTGCGCTGCTGACGGATCACGAAGCCGCGGCCGCCGCAGTCCGGGCAGGTCTCGGGGCTGGAACCGGCGGCACAGCCGCTGCCGTGGCACTCGGTGCACTCCTGCTGGCGGGTGATGGTGATGTTCTTCTTGCAGCCGTGCACGGCCTCGTCAAAGCTCAGGGTGATGCGCACGCGGATATCCTGACCCTTGCGCGGTGCGTTGGGGTTCGCCTGACGGGACGAACCGCCAAAGCCGCCGAAGCCGCCGCCAAAGATATCGCCGAAAATGTCGCCCAGATCCACGCCGTCGCCGCCAAAACCGCCAAAGCCGCCCGCACCGGGGCCACCGCCGTTCTGTGCTGCATAGGCAGGGTCAACACCTGCAAAGCCGTACTGGTCGTACAGCTGGCGCTTCTTCGGGTCCGAAAGCACCTCGTTTGCTTCGTTTACTTCCTTGAACTTTTCCTCGGCGTCCTTATCGCCGGGGTTATAGTCCGGGTGGTATTTCATTGCAAGCTTGCGGTATGCCTTTTTGATCTCGGCATCGGTCGCAGTCTTGGATACCCCCAGCACTTCGTAGTAATCACGCTTTTCCTGTGCCATATCCACTCACCTCTCCGGGAACGTTTGATCCGGGAAACGCCCCGGTTGGTTCCTCGCTCTATAACCAGCAAGAGCCGCTCCGGCAAAACCGGAGCGGCTTTTGCTATTCCACGCGTGCGTCCGCCGGTTTGGCCGGGCACACACTGCTGTGTTTTTTATCAGACTTCCTTGAAGTCGGCATCCACAACGCCGTCATCACCCGGCTTCTGCTGGTTGTTTGCACCTGCGTCGGGGCCGGGCTGTGCACCGGCGGCCTGCTGTGCGGCAGCGGCTGCCTGATACATCTTCTCGAACACCTGGCTCAGAGCTTCCTGCTTTGCCTTGATGTCGTCCACGTTGCCGGACTGAACAGCGGTCTTCAGGTCGGCCAGCTTGCTCTCGGCCTCGCTCTTCACGTCGGCGGGCAGCTTGTCGCCGTTCTCCTTCAGCATCTTCTCGGTCTGGAACACCATCTGGTCGGCACCGTTGCGGATATCGACCTCTTCACGCTTCTTCTTATCGTCGGCAGCAAACTGCTCAGCTTCCTTCACAGCCTTGTCGATGTCCTCCTTGGACATGTTGGTGGAAGCGGTAATGGTGATGTTCTGCTCCTTGCCGGTGCCCAGATCCTTTGCGCTGACCTTCACGATGCCGTTTGCATCGATATCGAAGGTAACTTCGATCTGAGGCACACCACGGGGAGCCGGAGCGATGCCGTCCAAATGGAAGACACCCAGGCTCTTGTTGTCGCGTGCGAACTCACGCTCGCCCTGCAGAACGTTGACCTCAACAGAGGGCTGGTTGTCTGCAGCGGTGGAGAACACCTGACTCTTGTGGGTGGGGATGGTGGTATTGCGGTCGATGATCTTGGTGCACACGCCGCCCAGAGTTTCAATGCCCAGGCTCAGCGGGGTGACATCCAGCAGCAGCAGGCCCTTGACATCGCCCTGCAGCACGCCGCCCTGAATGGCAGCGCCCACAGCCACGCACTCATCGGGGTTGATGCCCTTGAAGGGCTCGCAGTTCAGTTCCTTCTTGACTGCATCGTAGACAGCGGGGATACGGGTGGAACCACCGACCATCAGGACCTTCTTCAGGTCAGAGGGACGCAGGCCTGCATCCTGCAGAGCCTTGCGGACGGGGCCCATGGTGCGATCGACCAGATCAGCGGTCAGCTCGTTGAACTTTGCGCGGGTCAGGGTCATATCCAAGTGCTTGGGGCCGGTAGCATCGGCAGTGATGAAGGGCAGGTTGATCTGGCTGCTCATTGCGCTGGACAGCTCGATCTTGGCCTTCTCGGCAGCTTCCTTCAAACGCTGCGCAGCCATCTTGTCCTTGCGCAGGTCGATGCCGTTCTCGGTCTGGAAGGCATCTGCCATCCAGTTGATGATGCGCTCATCGAAGTCATCGCCGCCCAGATGGGTATCACCGTTGGTAGCCAGAACCTCGGTAACGCCGTCGCCCATCTCGATGATGGACACATCGAAGGTGCCGCCGCCCAGGTCGTAGACCATGATCTTCTGGTCCTCTTCCTTATCGATGCCGTATGCCAGAGATGCGGCAGTGGGCTCGTTGATGATACGCTTGACGTTCAGGCCTGCAATGGTGCCTGCGTCCTTGGTAGCCTGACGCTGGCTGTCGTTGAAGTATGCAGGAACGGTAATGACAGCCTCGGTAACAGGCTCGCCCAGATAAGCCTCGGCATCCGCCTTCAGCTTCTGCAGGATCATAGCGCTGACCTGCTGGGGAGTGTACTCCTTGCCGTTCAGGGTCACCTTGTGGTCGGTGCCCATGAAGCGCTTGATGGAAGCAACGGTGTTCTCCGGATTGGTGATGGCCTGACGCTTTGCGACCTGACCCACCAGACGGTCGCCGGTCTTGGTGAAGCCCACCACAGACGGGGTGGTGCGTGCACCCTCAGAGTTTGCGATAACAACGGGCTCGCCGCCCTCCATGACAGCCACGCAGCTGTTGGTAGTACCAAGGTCGATACCAATGATCTTACTCATAATGAAAACTCCTCTCGAAAGAACAAATCGTATTGTTTATGTGATGCTCAAATGTTTGTAAGCGGATGTTATATTCAAAACCCTTTCGGGTTTCTGCTTTGTTATTCGGCCACTACAACGGTCGCATGGCGGACGATCTTATCGCCCAACTTGTAGCCCTTCTGGTAGACCGTGATGACGGTGCCGCTCTCCTGTCCGTCCGGGACGGGGATCTGCTGCACTGCGTTCATGAAGTTGGGGTCAAAGGGCTTGCCCAGCGCCTCGATCTCCTCCACATGGAGGGCATCCAGCGCCTTGGCGGCTTTGTCCAGCGTCATGGTCACGCCCTTTTTGTAGTTCTCGTCGGTGGTGGGGGCGTTGGCCGCCATCTCCAGCGTGTCCAGAATGGGAATGATCTGGTTCACCGCAAAGGAAATGCCATCGTTGAACTTCTGGTCGGCTTCGCGGGTGGAGCGCTTGCGGTAGTTCTCGTACTCCGCTGCCATGCGCAGCAGCTGGTCTTTGGCCTGTGCAGCGTTGGCTTCGGCAGCGTCCAGCTTTGCCTTTACGGCTTCCAGCTCACGGGCCTTCTTGTTGAACCAGCCACCATCCTTCTTCTTGTCATCCTTCGGGTCGGCAGCTTCGGCAGCAGGTTCCTGTTCGGGTGCTGCCTGCTGGGCCTTTTCCTCGGGAGCCGTTTCGGGCTGCTCCGCTTCCTGAGCCGGAGCCGTTTTTTTTGCTTCTTCGCTCATTCCAGATCCTCCTTATAGATCACAGTCCGCCGCGGTACGGCAGCCTGCGGGGTGTCTTTTCGTTTGCCGCTCATGCCCTCGCCCAGCTGGTCTGCAAAGTAATGCAGCAGCGGCATCAGTTTCTGGAAGGGCATCCGGGTGGGGCCGATCAATGCAATGGAGCCCCACAGGCCTCCGCCCACCAGATACCGGTCGCTCACGATGCACAGGCCCGGGACCTGCGGTTCCAGATCCTCGCCCAGCAGCACGCTCTCACTGCGTTCTGCCGGAGGTGCGATCAGGCCAGCGGCCTGCTCCTCGTCGTTCAGCAGTGTGAGGATGTCGCCCACCTTGCCTTCCAGCTGGGGCCAGTCCAGCAGGTACTGCTCGCCGCCCAGAAATACGTGGGGCTTGACGGAATCCTGCAGGATGGCAGCCGCTGCACTGATAACGGGCACCAGCTCCGGGTCGATCTGGCTGCACAGCTCTGCCAGCAGCCGGGTGGAAAGATCCACCGGCGCTACAAAGGTAAGGTTGCGGTTGAGCAGTGCGGCAAGTGCTGCCGCATTCTCGCGGGAAAGACCGGTGCGCACCCGTGCCACACGGGTACGAACGTAACCGGCCGTGGTAACGGCCAGCACAGCCGCTGCGCTGCGGCCCACCTGAACCACTTCATAGTGGGCGATGCACAGATCCTCGGCGCACGGGGTGCTGATGGCGGCGGTGCAGCCGCTGATGGCGGCCAGCGCCTTGGCGGCACCTGCGGCCAGCTTTTCCGGCTCATGGTCGAGGCTTGCGAACACCGCATCCACACGGGCGCGGCTCACACGATCCAGCGGCTGATCGTCGGTCAGCAGATTATCAAGGTAGTAACGGTAGCCCTTGGCACTGGGCACACGGCCCGCGCTGGTGTGGGGCTGCTCCAGCAGACCCAGCTTTGTCAGCGCCGCCATCTCATTGCGGAGCGTTGCGCTGGAAACTGCCATGTCAAAGTAGTTTGCCAGCACGCTGCTGCCAACGGGCTCGCCTTCGAGACCATACAGCGCCACGATCGCCTGCAAGACTCGCTGCTTGCGTGCATCCATCGTCATAGCGCCTGCCTCCTTTTTGCGTTCGCTTTGTTTGTTTAGCACTCCTTGTTCCTGAGTGCTAAGACCATTATAGCCAATTTTCCGGTGCTGTCAAGCCCCTTGGAAAAATGTTTTAAAAGATTCATAATTCTGTCATAAACGAAGAAAGCGCCCTCCTTATTATAAGGAAAGCGCTCCGGCATGTTCTTTACTCTTCCATCTGCCTTGCCAGAAATGCCGCTGCCACATTCACGGCCTTGAGCTGGGCGGCATCCGGCGTGGCCGTGCGGTCTTCGGTCAGCAGGGCCACCACGCCGGTCACATCGCCCGCCGCAATGATGGGTGCGGCGCACAGCACTGCCCGGGGCGAGCCTTCGCAAGGCAGGATGCACTTTTCGGCAATTCCCTCGCTCTGGTACAGCCTGCGGCCATCCATCAGCTTTTCCAGCGGCTGGCTGATGCTGCGGTCGGCCAGCTCCCGCCGGCCGGAGCCGCTCACCGTAAGGATGCGGTCGCGGTCGGCCACCAGTGCGGTCAGCGCAAAGCTTTTGCTGAGCACCTCGGTATACTGGGCCGCTACTGCGTTCATCTCGCCAATGGGCGAATACTTTTTAAAGATCACCTCGCCGTCGCCTGTGGTGAAGATCTCCAGCGGGTCGCCGCGGCGGATGCGCTGGGTGCGGCGGATCTCCTTGGGGATCACCACCCGGCCCAGCTCGTCGATGCGGCGCACGATTCCTGTTGCTTTCATGTTTTTGCTCCTCCGTTTCCTTAAAAATGCCTGCAGCACTAGTATCTGTCAGGCCGGGCCATTTATACCTGCTGCCCCCGCGCAAAAAGACCTGCACGGAAAGTTGCCTCTTCGTTGCGTTTCCGGCAGGGTTCTGCTACAATGATACAAAAAGCCGTTTTCATAAGCACAGCACCCCGCTTATGAAGACAGATCCTAAAATTCTACTGAGAAAGGCAGGTGTCCGGATGCCGAACATCCTCATTCTGGGCGGCGGTGCCGCCGGTCTTGCAGCCGCGCTGGCGGCGGCACAAAGTGCCCCCGCTGCACAGGTCATTGTGCTGGAGCGCAACCCGAAACCGGGCAAAAAGCTGCTTGCCACCGGCAATGGCCGCTGCAATCTGGATAACACCGGCATTGCACCGGAGCTGTATTTCACTGCCGACCCGGCAGCACTTCGTCCGCTGCTGGATGCCGTAAATACCGCCGACCCGCTGCGCTGGTTCCGTGCGCTGGGGCTTTACACCCGCACCGACGAGGCGGGCCGGGTGTATCCGTACTCCAATCAGGCGGCGGACGTGCTGGCCCTGCTGGAGCATCACCTTGCGCAGCACCATGTGCAGCTGCGCACCGGCTGCACCGTGCGCACCCTGAGCCAGAGCCGCAGCGGCTACGCCGTGCAGTTCGAGACGGCAGAGGGCTCTGCCGAAACGCTGCGCGCCGATGCCGTCATCTGCGCCATGGGCGGCGAGGCAGGGCCGCAGTTCGGCACCGACGGCTTTGGCACCCGGTTCGCCGCCCAGTGCGGCGGCAGGGTGGAGCCGCTGTACCCCTGCCTGACCGCCCTGCAGTGCGCAAAGCCCCGCAAAGCGCTGGCTGGCATCCGTGCCAAGGCAGCAGCATCCCTGCTGGACGGTGCCCGTGTGCTTGCCTGCGAGAACGGCGAGGTACAGTTCACCGATTACGGCCTTTCCGGCATCTGCATCATGCAGCTGTCCGGCCTGCTGGCCCCGGGCCGCGGCCCCAAGGCTCCTGCTGTGGAGCTGGACCTCTTCCCGGCAGTGGACGAAACCGCACTTGCCAGCCTGTTTGCGGCCCACGCCGCCCAGACGGCAGGGGGCAGCGCCGCTGACTTCTGGCTGGGCCTGCTGAACCAGAAGCTGGGCCGTACTGTGTGGTCTGCCGCCGGGCTTCAGGACAGCGACGCGCCTGCCGTGCTCACCGCCGCACAGTGGCAGAAGCTGGCCCACACCGCCAAGCACTGGCGCTTTGAAGGGCTGACCCCCTGCAGCTGGAAGCAGGCCCAGACCACCGGCGGCGGGCTGGCCCTGCGGGAGGTGGATCAGCACTTCCAGTTCAAGGGCTGTCCGGGCCTTTACTTTGTGGGCGAAACGCTGGACTGCGCAGGCAGCTGCGGCGGTTTCAACCTGCACTGGGCGTTCGGCTCCGGCCTTGTGGCCGGGCGCAGCGCTGCAGGCCATGCTGCAGCAGGCCGTGCTCTGCCAAAAGCCTCCGCGCCCGCAAAGAGCAGGAAAAAGCCGCACAGGTAAAAATGAGCTTTAAATTTTCAACAAAAGCTTGACATCTTGTGCAGATCGCATTATCATAAAGACAATAAAAGTTTGTTCAGAGGATTGAGCAGAACAAGCAAGGGGAGAGTCGAAAGGCCCTTTTGTTTGTCCTGCTCTTTTTCTTTTATTCGGCAAACGGAGCGATCAGGAGGTTTTTATGCTGGATGTAGCAATTATCGGCTGCGGTGTCATTGGTGCGGCAGCCGCCTATGAGCTGTCCCATTACCCGCTGCAGACCGCCATTTTCGAGGCTGAAAATGACGTGGCAGACTGCACCACCAAGGCCAACAGTGCCATTCTGCACGCTGGCTACGACCCCGAACCGGGCACCCGGATGGCGCGGCTCAACGTGGAGGGGTCCGCACTGGCCAAGGAGATCTGCGCCCGGCTGGATGTGCCGTACCTGCAGTGCGGCAGTCTGGTGCTGGCCCTCAGCCCGGAAGAGCTGCCCCACCTGCAGAAACTGTATGAGAACGGCATCGCCAACGGCGTGCCGGGCATCCGGCTGCTTTCCGCAGAGGAAACGCTTGCCATGGAACCGAATCTGGCCCCCACTGTCGTTGGCGCGCTGTATGCGCCCAGCGCCGCCATCGTCAGCCCGTGGGAGTTTGCGCTGGCAATGGCAGAAGTGGCTGTGCGCAACGGCGTGGAGCTGCACCGCAGCTGCCCTGTGACCCGCATCGAAAAGACCGCCGGCGGCTGGGCACTGACCACCCCCTCCGGAATTGTGGAAACGCGCTATATCATCAATGCGGCAGGCATCTCGGCGCAGGCCGTGCACGATATGGCCGCACCCCACAAATTTACCATCCAGCCCACCCGGGGCGAATACTACCTGCTGGATAAATCCGAGGGCAGCCGTGTGCACCACGTCATCTTCCAGTGCCCCAACGAAAACGGCAAGGGCGTTCTGGTGGCCCCCACCGTCCACGGCAACCTGATCGTCGGCCCGAACGCCGACCCCGTGGAAGGGGACGATACCGCCTGCACCGCCGCCGGGCTGGCCTTCGTCAGCGCCGCAGCGCGCCGCAGCGTGCCGAACATCCGCTTCAGCGAGTCCATCCGCAATTTTGCGGGTGTCCGTGCCAATGTGGACACGGGCGACTTCGTTATCGGCGAAGCAGAGGGCGCGCCCGGTTTCATTGATCTGGCGGGCATGAAATCGCCCGGCCTTTCCAGTGCACCGGCCGTTGCCAGAGAAGCCGTCAAAATTCTGGAAGCTCACGGCGATCTGCCCGCCCCCAAGGCGGATTACAGAGATGGCCGCACCCGGGTGCGCTTCAAGGAGCTTCCGCCCGAAGAAAAAGCCCGGCTCATTGCAAAGGAACCCGCCTATGGCCGCGTGATCTGCCGCTGCGAGACGATCACCGAGGGCGAAATTCTGGACGCTCTGCACGAAGAGATCCCCGCCACCACCATTGACGGTGTCAAGCGCCGCTGCGGTGCTGGTATGGGCCGCTGTCAGGGCGGCTTTTGCGGGCCGCGCGTGCTGGAACTGATCAGCAAAACGCTTGGCATCAGTCCGCTGGACGTGCTGCAGGATAAGGCCGGCACCAACGTCTTACTGTGCGAAACCAAGCAGGAGGGAGAGCACCATGATTGATCTGGTCATCGTCGGCGGCGGCCCTGCAGGCCTTGCCGCAGCTTACAGCGCATGGCAGCATGGTCTGCGCGATATCCTTATCTTAGAGCGCGACAACGAGCTGGGCGGCATCCTGAACCAGTGCATCCACAACGGCTTCGGCCTGCACCGCTTTGGCGAGCAGCTCACCGGCCCGGAATACGCAGGCCGCTGCATTGAACTGCTGCGCTCCACCGGTGTCCGGGTGGAGCTGGGCACGATGGTGCTGGACGTCACCCCGGACAAAAAGATCCACTGCGTCAGCCGGGAAAAGGGCTATCAGATTTTGGAAGCCAGAAGCATCATCCTCTGCATGGGCTGCCGGGAGCGCACCCGCGGTGCCATTGGCATTCCGGGCAGCCGCCCTGCCGGCATCTACACCGCCGGTGCGGCCCAGCGCTATGTCAACATGGAGGGCTATCTGGTAGGCAAGCGGGTGCTCATCCTCGGCAGCGGCGACATCGGCCTGATCATGGCCCGCCGCATGACGCTGGAAGGTGCCAAAGTACTGGCCTGCGTGGAGGTCATGCCGTATTCCGGCGGCCTGACCCGCAACATCGTGCAGTGCCTGCAGGACTTCGACATTCCCCTGTATCTGTCCCATACCATCGTGGATATTCAGGGCAAGGCCCGCGTGGAAAAGGCCACCGTTGCCAAGGTGGACGAAAACCGCCGCCCCATCCCGGGCACCGAGATGGAATTTGATGTGGACACCATCCTGCTCAGCGTCGGCCTGATCCCGGAAAATGAGCTGACCCGGCAGGCGGGCATCCCCATGGACCCTCACACCAAGGGCGCTGTGGTCTACGAGAATATGGAGACCGGCATCCCCGGCGTGTTCGCCTGCGGCGAGGTGCTGGACATCGACGGCGATTGCGGCGGCTACAACCTCCAATGGGCCTGGTCGTCCGGCTTCGTAGCCGGAAAGCTGGGGAAGATTTGAACGTATTCCCTGCTCGTTTGTAGGGGCGAACGACCTGTCCGCCCAGCAGAATGCACCGAATCATCAAAAATTCTCGGCGAATTCGTATGCACTTACCCGCTTGACTGTAGGGGCCGATGCCTACATCGGCCCGCTGGGGAGTTGCGAATTCACCTGAGATTTCCGTTAAAACGCTGCATTCTGCCGGGTCGATGTGGGCATCGACCCCTACGTCCATTCCAGATAGAATTTCTGCACAAAACGTAATAAAGCATAGAAAAACGCGCAGCCGAGGAAAGGTTCGGCTGCGCGGTTTCCTGTCAGGAAGAGAGAAATGATGAGGAGGTTTGTATGAATTACACCCGTTCCGGATGGTCCTTCTGCCAGAGAGACTCTGCCTGGGCTGCCAGCACTCGGCGTATGCCCTGCACTTTTCGCACAGGTGCTCCGCGCTTTCCGGCGCTTCCAGGTCGGTCGAATGCGCGCCGCTGCGCGCGACCATCTGTGGCAGATATTCGGGATTTTCCAGCATCGGGCAGGGGCGCAGGTGGTTGTTGTTGAACGGCTGGCCCTTGCGGTACTCCTTAAAAAGCGGCTGCTGGAGACATTCGAGGAAGCTCTTTTCGCGGATGTTCGCGCCGGAATAG
>ENA-OQNT01000026-OQNT01000026.1-human-gut-metagenome-genome-assembly--contig:-NODE-26-length-42179-cov-3.661800_pt1 | contig 42179 bp, 49 predicted proteins | sample MGYA00242634_ERZ504890 | MGnify/ENA primary metagenome ERZ504890 (study PRJEB26092, sample SAMD00036379) | human gut metagenome | host: Homo sapiens | study: EMG produced TPA metagenomics assembly of... | reverse complement strand
GTTACTGTATTCTCTATATTGGGTCACCTACTTTGTATTTATTTTTTTTCTACCTTTTGGTTAAATTTGTTTTGTTTGTCTTCTTATTTCTCTTTTTTTGTTTTCTGTTGTCTTTTCTTGTTTAGGTTCACTTACCTCTTTATCACTAACTTTTTTTGCGATCATCGAAATCAACAACGCAATAATCAAAAGTAATACAACAATCACAAAAATCACTGACTTTCTTACTCGTCTTCTTCTTTTCTTCAAATCCAATTCCTCCTCTACACCGGTATAAACAAGACTTTATTATATCCACCACAAATCATGCCTAATGTAGCACTTTCTGCATTGGATAAATCATACTCTTTAATCATAACTTTCTTACATTCTTTGGCATCTAAAATAGCCTGATATTCAACTTTTCCTCCACCAATCGTATCAATGACTCCATCTTTATGCACTAACATCATGCTGCCAATTCCTCTAGGTGCTGAACCCTTTTTATCGATGATGATACATAAAGTTCCATGCATATTGGATTCTAATAATTCTTTCGAAACACTTGAACTAAACTTTGTATTTTTTATTTCAATAAGTTCCGCCAAAATACTGATTGATATCTCAGCCGGCGTCTGTGCCTTAATATCTAAACCAATTGGAGCATGCACATTCGATAATTCTTCCTTCAAATATCCTTCTTCAATCAAAGCATCAAATGTCTTTTTTACTTTTCCTTTGCTTCCAATCATACCCAAATATAAATGAGGCTTATGAATCGTCTTTTCTAGACAAAGACGATCATCCTTATGTCCTCTTGTTACGATCACATAACAAGCATTCTCTTCATCTGGTAATACAGAGTCCATTTGAGCATAATCGATACAATGAATTTCATCGACCGTAGGAAAATGTTGAGAATTCGCAAATTCTTTACGATTATCAATCACAATCGTATATAGTTCTAATATACTAGCCATTTTAGCCAAATACTGACTGACATGACCACAACCTAAAATTACTAGCTTAGGCTGCATATTAAACCATTCCTTTCGAATGAGATTCACATCGACATTTTCTTCTAATAAAGCCTTTACACAACGCGTATACAAATCACTAGCCCCATTCACATGAATTGTAACAGGTTTATTTAGTTTCTTTAAATAAGCACGTATTAAATCTTGCATAATTCTAGGTGTTACAAGTTCACTTGGATCTAAATTTGTAAGCTTGTAACGATGTACCACATCTTTTACTGGTTGATTTAATCCATTTAGATTTGAAATCAACACAACCTCATCCGTATCTGAATCAATGACTGGTTCATTAGCGCTAGGAAACTTCAAAGGTAAATGTTTAGAACCATCCGCCTCTATCAGTATCACATCCACCACTTGTTTTAATTGATTTAACAATTCTTCATCTAACGCCTCAATTTTCAAGTCACCACAACGATTTCCCGCATGACAATATCCATATGCTTCAATTCTTTGCATGATCTCATCATAACCAGGATCTACTAATGTATCTTCTTCAATCAACATATGCGTCGTTGTACACATTAAAACGGTCTTATTTAAAAAAACATATTTATCTTTTAACTCGTGGATATACGTTGTTTTTCCACCCGAACCAATTACACTAATAATCATTTGAAATCTTTTGAATTGCACGTATCACAAAATCAATATCTTCTATTGTATTTTGAAACGATATAGACAAACGTACAATTCCCCTTTCTTCTGTCTTTAAATGTTTATGCATCAAGGGCGCACAATGCGCACCACAACGCGTCACAATACCATACTTATAATTTAATAAATCGCTCACATAAGCACTATCTTTTTTGGGGATATTCAAAGCTATGATCGGAGTAGAATTCTCTAAAGACGAATAAAACTCTACATAGCCAGATAAACCTTCATATAATTTTTGAAGTAAAAAACATTCCTTTTCCACAATCTCTTTTTGATGAGATTGAACATATTGAATTCCTGCATTTAAAGCCGCAATCCCTACAATATTTTGCGTACCCGCCTCTAAATGTTCTGGATACGCCTCAGGCATTTGTGGATTAAAAGAATCTATACCTGTTCCACCAGAAATCAATGGTTTTACTTCTATGTCTTTAACACAAAAGCCACCAATACCAGCAATCCCTAATAAACCTTTATGGCCGCTAAAACATAAAACATCTATATCTTCCATAGACACAGGAATGTGACCTGCACTTTGAGCTGCATCCACCATAAATAGGACACCACATTCTTTACAATATTGTCCAATTAAATCCACATCAAAGATTTCACCTGTCACATTGGAACTGTGTGTCATGATAACCATTCGAGTATTCTTTTGAATATGATTTTTAATATCCTCTAAATAAGGAGCACATATCGTTAATGTGATTATTCCTTTTTCTTCTAACTCATATAAAGGACGAAGCACACTATTGTGCTCTGCATAGGTAGTAATCACATGATCTTTTTCTTTTAAGATTCCTTTAATGCAAGTATTTAAACTCTCGGTATTTCCACCATTTAAAATAACACGATGAAAATCAGACAAGCCAAAAAACTGTGCAATATTTCTTCTTGCTTCAAAAATCAAACGTGAAGAATCCATATTTGAACTACGATTCGCATTGCCTGCCACATCGAATGCCCTCATTACAGCTTGTTTGACTTCCTCTAATTTGGGAAAGCTAGTCGCAGCTTGATCAAGATAAACCATGCAGTATCGCCTCCAAAACGCCTCCACCAATACAACGTGCCTTGTCAGAAATTGTAAAACAATTCTGATATTCATCCACTCTAGGATCAATATCTGCCATTTTAAATCCAGATGTTACATTGTACCCATCCTGAATTAATCCTCTAAGTAAACCTGACATGCTCGCATACACGGGTGTCTCATCGATATACGCAATAATTTCTCCTTTTTCAACGATATCTGTAATCTTTTTGACATTGTGACAAACACCTGCACAAGGAGAATGAATTACTCTTTCTTTTGAATATCCCTTAATATTTCCAGGAACACCCGTATTTGGCAAAGCATATCCCTGGTAGATCAATCGTCCTAGATTATGCCCACGCATCGTTTCTACAACCACATGTACATCTTTTCCTGCACAAAAACCAGGACCTAAGCCAATTGTGATGGGTGCCATATCTATTGTCGTACCTAAATTCTTCTTGGCAAGAATCGCATCCACCAAGGCAATATGTTCTATTTTAGAAATCATTTCACCACTAGGATCAATCATCATGGCAACTTGATTTTTAGCCATTATTTTTTTAGCTTCTTCTATCGTTGAAACTAAAACACAAGTCATATCTTCAACCGTAAATTTTTGTTCATACACAGCCTGACAAAAGGCAACATTCCTTCGTATTGCGCTTGGCTTTTCAACTTCTAACACCAATACTTGAAATCCACTTTTCACAAGTTTATATATTGTCCCTGTCGCTATGTCTCCTCCACCACGCACAATAACACATTTATTCATAATCCTTATGGCTTGATAATTTTATCAGCCTTCTCCATTCTTTCTACAATATCATACATATTTGTGACTGAACCCACCTGAAGTTCTTCTTTTAAATGGAAGAAATCTAAACAAGTTCCACAACTTACAATTTCTACTCCATTGTTCGCTAAATATTTTAAATCTTCTAAAGTTTCACTCTTTGTCGTTGTGATTTTTACACCCTCATTATAGAAAATCATTTCATCTGGCAAAACATCTTGTTTTGTCAAAGAGAAAATAAATGATTTCATTAAAATCGCACCTAAATCCGGATTGGAACCCATCACATTACTGGCGAACACTACAACTGTTTTAGGCTTAGCCAAGCTACAATCTGCATAAGTATATTCTACTTCAAAATCAGCTTCTTCATCACCCTTTGAAATTTCAACAATATAATCCTTACCCTCTTTTTTAGAATTTACCGTATAATTTTTTACTTTCGCAAACTTCGTTAAGTTTTCAACCGCAATCTCATTATCCACAATTGTTGAAACTACATTTTCTTCTTTTAAAGCTTCCTTTGTCTTTACAACTGGAAGTGGACACTCCAATCCTCTACAATCTAAAGTTTTCATATCTTACTACCTCACATATACATTATATTCATTTTTATCAATGACTTCACCCACAACATACAATTCAAGATTATTTTCCTTAAAATCTATCTCTAGTTTTTCTAAATCCTCTTTAGATACACTAGCTAATAAGCCACCACTTGTTTGTGGATCAAATAAAATTTCCTCTGTAAAAAAATCACAATCAAAATAAATCTTACCCTCTACACTTTTGCGATTGGTTTGTGCTGCCCCACTTAAATAAAACTCTTCGACATACTTTTGGCAATCATCAAAATATGGAATCGAATCTTTATAAATCAATGCACTATTTTTTCCGTCTAACATCTCATTTAAATGCACCAACAAGCCAAAGCCTGTTACATCCGTTAGAGCATGCACATCATATTTTTTTAAAATATCACACGCATACTTGTTTAATGTGGTCATACTTTTAAAGACTCTTTCCTGCATTGATTTTGAACAATCATCCATACGCAACGCATTCAAAGTTAAACCAACACCTAAAGGCTTTGTCAAAACCAAAACATCTCCACTTTTTGTACCATTATTTTTCTTTACATCTATTGGATTCACTAAACCTGTTACACTCAATCCATATTTAATGGAATCATCACGAATAGAGTGTCCACCTACCAAAGCACACTTAGCTTCAACTAACTTACTATTTCCGCCTTCAATGTATTTACCTAAAATATTCAAATCTTCATTTTCTGGAAAACACACAATATTTAAAGCTGTTTTAGGCGTACCATTCATCGCATAAATATCACTGAGTGCATTTGTTGCTGCAATTTGACCATACAAATATGGATCTTCAACCATAGGTGGAAAGAAATCCAAAGTAGATACAAACGCATGATTTTCATCGATTTGATAAACAGCTGCATCATCTCTTGAATCAAAGCCAACCAAGACATGACTATCTTTATAAGAATCAATTTTTTCTAGAATATGACTCAATTTTTTAGCGCCCAATTTGGCACTACATCCCCCACTCTTACAATATATTTTTTCATTCATTAAAATTTCACCCTTACTATACCTTCATACAAAATGTTTTGTTCTTCTAAAAAAAGTTTCCACTTTTCCTCATCTAGATCTTTCGACATAAAACACATGCCACATCCTGCCTTAACGCAACTTGGAACAGGTATCATACGCCCGTTTTTTGTCTTTGACTCCAAATCTAGAACATCTTGAATACTTTTAAAAGTAATAATCAATACTTCCTCTTTATTCATCTTCAAATACTTCCTGAAACACTTGTTTTGAATATATTTCTATTTTTTCTTGAAACAATTTATATTTACGTACCAATTCTTTTCCCTCTAAAGTTAAGCAAGAGCCTCCACCATGACTTCCACCACTCGTTGTAGAAACCAACTCATACCCTAAATCTTCTTGAGCTCTTTTGATGATTTTCCAAGCCTTTGAATTTGACATTCCCATTTCTTTATAAGCCTTTGATAGAGAACCGTACTTATCACATAACTCCAATAGTTCTACAACGCCTTTGCCAAAATTTGGTTCATTATTACCAATTTGAATTTTTAGTTTATATCTCATTTTCCAAATCCACAATTTGGATATGTGCAAATATCACATTCTAAGCACAATCCACCTTCACCTAAATCACATAGCTCTTCATATGTCACTGCATCTTTGGCAAGTAAACGACAAAGCATTAAATCAAATACCGTTCTTTTGGCATACATCACACATCCGGGAAGTCCAACAATTGGAACTTCTCCTTTATAGGCAAGTAAAAACATAGCACTAGGAAGAACTGGAGAACCATAGCTAATAATATTCGCCCCTGTATTCTTAATCGCAAGTGGTGTTCGATCATCTGGATCCACACTCATTCCACCCGTACATAAAACAATATCTACCCCTTGTGTCAATGCTTCATTGATTTTTTCTGTCACCATTTTATCGTCATCATCACAAATCGCATGATACACCATTTCACAACCAAACTCAGCCAATTTATCTTGAATCACTGGTGTAAATGTATCTTGAATTCTTCCTTTATATACTTCACTTCCTGTTGTGATCACAGCTGCTTTTTTTAATACAAACGGCTTAATTTCAAGAATCGGAGAAGAAATCAAAGAACTTACTTTTTTCATTTTTTCCTTTTCAATCACCAAAGGAATAATGCGCATACCCGCAAGTTTATCACCTGGATTTACTACTGTGTTTGAGTGTCTAGTCGCAATCATCATCTGTCCAAATGAATTTACTGTAAACAAAGCCTTACGATCTACTTTAAATAGTCCGTGAATCTCACTTTTTAATTCAATTTTCCCTTCTTTGATTTCACCATACGACATGTACTCATTTTTACACATGTCTAATAAAACCATGGCTGCATCATTTTCATGCATCATACTCTCATCATTTTCCCAAACGTATAAATGTTCTTTTCCAACTGATAATAATAATGGAATATCTTCTTCTGTCACGATATGACCCTTACGAAAAAGGGCATCCTTTGTGACACCCTTAATGATCTGTGTTATATCATGACAAAGTATATGCCCTACGGCATCCTCAGTCTTGATTAATTTCATCTTATTCTCCTTTTTTAAATCCGTATTTTTTGAATACTTTTAAAGCTTTATCGCTCTTTAAGAATTTAATTAATGAATCGGCTTCATCTTTATGCTTTGTAGTCGATACACGACCTATTGGATATAATACTGGTGTAGCTAATAATGAATTATTACACTCTGCCACTACTTCTACTTTATCACTACTTGCAGCATCTGTCGCGTAAACTAAACCAATTTCTGCATTTTGCGTTTCAACTTGAGACAATACTTCCGTTACATTTCCTGCTAAGCTTAAATGATCTTGAATTGAATCCCATACACCTAAATTTGTCAAAGCTTCCTTTGCGTAGCTTCCTGCAGGAACTATTTCTGGATCTCCAATCGCAATAATGGAAGCATCCCCAATATTGTCAAATCCAGTGACTGTTGTAGTGCTATCTTTTCCTTTGATCAACACCAATTTATTCTCTAATACATTTGAAATTGAATCGGCATCCACTAAATCTTCATCTTTTAAAGCGTTCATCTGTGTTGTAGCTGCACTAAAAAATACATCGGCATCTAATCCTTTTTCAATTTGAAACTGTAATTTTCCACTACTATCATAAACACCTTCAATCGTTACATTTGGATACTCTTTTTCAAACATTGGAATCAATTCATCTTCAAATGCGTTTTCCAAACTTGCGGCTGCCGCAATTGTAAGTTTTACTTGTTCTTTTGGTTCATTAAAACCACACCCAAATAAACTTGTGACCATAACTCCAACCAATAAAATACTTAAACCTTTTTTCATATGATCTCTCCTTGTTTAATTTTATATTTTAGGTCACACAACTCATTTACTTCCTCTTTATCGTGCGATACGAAAATAACCGGTTTTGAAATTTGAAGCTCACTTTTAAGTTTCTGTAATAAATCTTCCTTCAAATCTTCATCTAAAGCACTAAATGGTTCATCCAATAAAAGAACATCTGGTTCATAAGCCATTAAACGAGCCAATGCCACCCTTTGTCTTTGTCCACCCGATAATTGTTTGGGATATCTTGAAGCAAGTTCAAAAATCCGAAATTGCTGCATCACTTTTTGAACCACGATATCCACGTCTTTTACTTTTCTAGCCCTTAATCCCACACTAATATTTTCATATACATTCATATTTGGAAATAGAGCATAGCTTTGAAACATATAACCTACATTTCGTTTTTGAATAGGAACATTGATTTTCTTTTCTGAATCAAATAAAACACGACCATTCAAGACAATCCGTCCTTGATCTGGCGTTTCAATTCCAGCTATACATTTTAATGTCATACTTTTACCAGATCCTGAAGCGCCCATAAGCCCTAAAATATAGTCGTCCACTTGAAAGGAAATGTCTAAATCAAACTCTGCAAGTTTCTTATATATTTGTACTTCCAACATTTAGAAACTCCTTTTCTTTCGAACATACAACTGATATAGATTCAACAAGATCACAGCTATAAAACAAATACCAATGATCACCCATACATAAAAAGCAGCCGATTCTATATCCCCACTCATCACTTCACTATATACAGCTACAGGAAGTGTTCGAGTTTTTCCTATGATGTTTCCTGCAAGCATGGCGGTTGCCCCAAACTCACCTAAGCCACGCGCAAACGCAAGTACACCACCACTAATAATTCCTGGCAAGGCATTGGGTATCAATACTTTCAAGAAAATGTTCCATTCGCTCATTCCTAAAGTTCTTGCGGCATATACTAAATCTGTGTCCACTTGTTCAAAAGCACCTCTAGAATTTCGATACATGAGTGGAAATGAAATGACCACAGCTGCAATCACAGTCGCACTAAAACTAAATGCGATGCGAACACCAAATACATTCATAAAGAATTTGCCTATGGGTTGATTTACACCAAAAATCATCAACAAGAAAAAGCCAGCTACTGTAGGTGGCAAAACCATAGGCAAAGTAAAGATTCCATCAAAGATCATTTTCAAAGCTTCACTCTTTTTTGAATAGATCCACCATGCAGCAAGTAAACCAAGAATAAAAGTAATCACAATTGTGATACTTGCGGTTTTTAAAGATATCCAAATTGGCGTTAAATCCAAATTACTTCCTTGCGCACTCACTCGCTTCCCCTTTCATAATTTCTAAGCCATGTTTTAATGGGCCTAAAATTATATCTAAACTTTCCTTAACCGCCTTAGGACTTCCTGGCAAGTTAATAATCAACGTCTGATTTCTTAATACACTCACACCACGAGACAACATCGCCTTATTTGTATACTTCATCGATTCATAGCGCAATGCTTCACTAATACCTGGAACATTTCTAGTCATGACTTTCATTGTGGCTTCTGGTGTCACATCACGTAAACTCAATCCTGTGCCTCCAGTAGTTAAAATCAAATCGTTTTGGCAACGATCACTCAAATTGATAAGTTGCGAAACAATTTCATTTTCGTCATCCGCAATCACTGTCACACCTGTCACATTGTATCCATGTTCTGTCATAATCTTTTCGATCAATGGACCACTCTCATCTTTTCTTTGCCCTATACTTGCCTTATCACTTAATGTCAATACGGCTACACGCATTCTAGAATCTTTATTTTCAATGACTTCAACGGTATCCCCAACACAAATGTGACCGCCATGTATTACACGTGTAAATACACCTTGATGAGGCATGATACACTGTCCTACTTGATGATAGATAGCACAATGAGAATGGCAACTTTTACCGATTTGCGTCAGTTCGAGTAATACATCCCCAATTTTAAATTGTGTTCCTACAGGATAACTTGTGAATTCAATACCTGAAACAAGTAAATTTTCTCCAAAGGCACCATCTTCTACATTGGCACCTTTGGCCTTAAATTCTTCACGCTTTTCATAGGACAATAAAGAAACTTGGCGATGCCATTTACCTGCATGCGCATCCTTTTCTAGTCCATGATTTTCAATAATTTCAATATCTTGAACCGGATGTTTTTCTGTTCCCTTTTGTTCGCTAATACAAATTGCCTTAATTATTCCTTCCATACAAAATCCCCGCTTTTTCCTCCTGATTTAGAAACCAAATGCACATTTTTTATTTCCATATCTTTACTTACAGCTTTACACATATCATAAATTGTCAAAAGACAAATATTTACACCTGTCAAAGCTTCCATTTCTACACCTGTTTTCCCATTACACTTCACTGTGCAATAGGCATAGATCAAACAATTCACTTTATCAATCTCAAAATCAATATTGACCTTATTGATCATTAAAGAATGACACAAAGGAATCAAATCACTCGTCTTTTTTACGCCCATGATTCCGGCAATACGAGCTACACCAAGTACATCTCCTTTTTTCATATCACTATGTTCTATTTTTTCAACAATCTCTTTATTTACTAATATACTTCCAACGGCACAAGCACTTCTTGAAGTAATATCCTTCTTGCTTACATCCACCATACGTGCATTTCCATGTTCATCAAAATGTGTTAATTCCATTTTATCCTCCAATTTCATTCATCACCGTCGATGAATGTTCTTCTTCAAAATGATGTTCCTTGGGCTTTTTGAATATCCATTCTCTCATCACTTTTTCTAGTTCTTCCAAATTATTTAGATAAGGTTTTAAATCCACACCATCCATATGGAATAAACATAATTTCAAACGTCCTACACTGCTTAAGCGTACACGATTGCATTCACTACAAAACTTATTATGCAACGCTTCAATAAAACCAATATATCCCTGAAACTCTGGTATTGTATAATAGTGGGCTGGTCCATTACCAAGCTTATGATCATATACATTTAATATGTAATTCTTTTGCACATATTCAATTAATTCATTCATTTTTGTGTTTCGATCACTATTTTTTAATGGCATCAATTCAATAAAGCGTAACGCAATCTTTTTATCTTTGATAAGTTCTAACATAGATTCAAATCGAGAAAATGAAAATAGATTGTCCACAACACAATTTACTTTCACCCCAATGCCAATCTCATAGGCATATTCTAAATTCAACAAAACCTTCTTCAAATTGTTCTTTTTACATATTTTCAAATATTCCGCTTCATCAAGTGTATCGATTGAAAAGTTAATACAGTCAAGCCCTATTTTTTTTAGTTCATCTAAATCTGTAAAAGAAAATAAACTTCCATTGGTTGTGAGAGTTACTTGTTCAACTCCATCTAATTCTTTCAATCTACGAATAAAATCAATATAACCTTTACGAAGTGTGGGTTCTCCACCCGTGATTTTAAATCGAGTGATTCCTAAAGTAATGGCACATCTACAAATATCTAAAATTTGCTCATACGTCAATATATCCGAATGACAAAGATGTTTTGAGATGTCTGGCTGGCAGTAGTAACAAGCATAGTTACATCTGTCAGTTAATGAGATTCGCATATAATTTATATTTCGACCAAATGAATCTTGCATAAAATCCTTTCCGTTATTCTCGAGTGAGAATAACCAACTGATTCAATTTTATCATTGAATTCACATTTTATCTACTTTAAAATGGAATCATGAAACGATGTACGTGGTGCAATCTAAACAATCCAAAATATATTGAATATCATGATTATGAATGGGGAAAACTGAATACAGATGAAGAATATCTATTTGAAATGTTGATCCTTGAATCTTTTCAGGCAGGTCTTAGTTGGCAGTGTGTTCTAAATAAAAGAGAAGCTTTTAAAGAGGCGTATGATGATTTTGACATTGATAAAGTCATTGAGTATGACGAAAAGAAAATCGAACAATTAAGTAACAATCCAAATATTATTCGAAACAAATTAAAGATCAAAGCGAGTATTTCAAATGCGAAGATTTTTAAATCCATTCAAGAAGAGTATCAAACTTTTTATAATTATTTATGTACTTTTACACATGGAAAGATTATTTATGAAACAGGAAAAACTACATCGACTCTTTCGGATTCCATCTCAAACGACCTAAAAAAAGAGGCATGAAGTTTGTAGGAAGTACTATTATATATTCCTATCTTCAAGCCATTGGTGTGATTTATTACTCATGAAAAAGATTGTTTCTTATACAAAGACTAATCCCATGTTTTTCCAAATATTTGGTTCATAGCCTACTGTCGCCCATTTGCCGTTTCGCACGATTGGCGTTTTTAATAATGTGCTGATTGAGATACACTTTGTCTTCTTTATCCGACAAGTAATTCAACATTGTCAATAATTCTTTATCCTTAGCCTTTGGATCAATCATGGAATCAATGCCAACTTGTCTAAGTACGCTCTCAAATTCTTTCTTACTCATTTCTTTTTCGTCTAAATTAATAAACTGAAACTTAATATTTCTTTCTTTAAAATAGCGTTGTGCTTTCTTTGTATCAAAGCATTTGTTTTTCCCAAAAATCTGTATATTCATCGCATTAACCTTTCTACTCTTTTTTGTACTTCATCATATAGTGCCTCAATCTCAAATCCTACATAAAAATGTCCATCTTCATATAGAATTTTTCCATTAACCATAGTACATTTTACATTAGATTTAGATCCACTGTATACAATATTTTTTGCGATATTATGAATTGGCTGCATATTCGGTTGATGTAGATCTAAAATAATTAAATCTGCCAACTTTCCAGCTTCAAGCACACCACAATTTAAATTTAAAGCTTTAGCTCCGTTTACAGTTGCCATTTTCAACACTTCATAAGCATCGACTGCAGAAGCATCACAGTTTTTATATTTAGCTAGTCCTGTCACCAAAAACATTTCCCTAAACATATCTAGACAATTATTACTGGCTGGCCCATCCGTACCTAGACATATATTAATCTTTTTTTGAAGCATTGCTTGAATAGGAGCTATACCACTAGCTAGTTTTAGATTGGATGCTGGATTCGTGACGATATTTAAATGTTTTTCTTTAAACAAATCCAAATCATGTTCACTCATATGCACACAATGAAAAGCCCCTCCACCATAGTCATATACACCTAGATCACATAAGTACTCAACAGGACTAAGTCCCGTCTTTTCTTTGCATGTATTTACTTCATATTCTGTTTCACTTAAATGTGTATAAACGGGTGCTTTATATTTATGAGATAATGCAGCTACTTGTTGAATCTTGTCTTTGGAGTTGGTGTATTCATGACTAAAGCCAAGGACATAAGAAATCAAACTATTTTCTTTATTATATTCATTAAAACAGCGTTCTACATCTTCTACAGATAGACAAAAATCATTAACAGCTCCACATAAGACTGTACGATATTTCATGTCTAAGCTTGCCTTAACAATAGCTTCAGGATTTAAATACATATCAAAATTTGTGGTAATTCCACTCGTTAGATATTCTAATATAGCTAACTTAGAAAAATAATAAATATCTTCTTCCGAAAGTTTTGTCTCAATAGGAAATACCTTTTCGTTAAGCCATTGTTGAAGTGGCATATCGTCGGCTATTGATCTTAAAAATGTCATTCCAGAGTGTGTATGTGCATTAATAAATCCTGGCATAATTAGATTCTTTTGTACATCTATTTCTCGATCAAAACAAAAAGAAGAATCTTTTACTTTTCCTACATATATAATCTTATTATCTTCCACCCAAACTTCACCTAAAAAGATATCAAAATCTTTCATTGTGAGTACTTGTGCGTTATAAAATCTTGTGCGCATATGCATCCCTTCTTTCTAATCTAATCATCCCACAAAACCAACAAGAAAAAAAGCAAATATCAAATTGCATATTCACTTTTCAAATTATATTATTAAATTAATAAGGAGTTTTTTATCATGAAATACGATTTTACTACACTATTAAACCGTCAAGGCCATGATGCACTCGCCCTTGATGTATTACCTATCAAAGATGTAGAGGTAGATCCAAATTTTTCTAGGATTCCTATGTGGGTTGCAGATATGAACTATCCTGTTTTCGAAAACATTCAAAGACACATGATCAACCGCATCAATGAACCTCATTTTGGTTATTTTGAAATGCCAGAAGATTACTATAAAGCCATTCAGTTCTGGCAAAAAGAAACACATGGCATAGATGTAGAAAAAGAAGCTATCGGATATGAAAATGGCGTTCTTGGTATATTATCGAGTGCTTTAGAAGCTTTTACATCTAGCGGTGAAGCCATTCTAGTACAATCCCCTTGTTATATTGGATTTATTCATACATTAAATAATCTAGGAAGAAAAATTATTGATAGTCCATTAATAAAAGAGAATAACTGGTCACTTGATTATGAGGATATTGAAAAGAAGATCATCAAACACAATATTCATTTTGCACTATTTTGTTCTCCACACAATCCAACGGGAAGAGTCTGGAAAAAGGAAGAAATCCAAAAATTCATGGATATCTGTAAAAAACATGATGTTTTAGTTTTTAGTGATGAAATCTGGTCGGATCTAGTACGTAAAGAAAATACGCATATTCCTACACAATTCGTAAGTGAAGATGCCAAGAAAAGAACGATTGCCGCTTATGCTCCAAGTAAGACATTCAATCTTGCAGGTTTAGTCGGTTCCTACCATATTGTTTATGACAAATATCTGCGCGATCGATTAAACAAACAGGCTTCTTTATCTCACTATAACTCACCTAACATATTAAGTATTCATGCCCTTATTGGTGCATATTGTAAGGATGGACTAGATTGGGTTAGCGAGCTTAATGAGGTAATTGCGAATAATGTAGATTTTGCGATAGATTTTATCCACACTCATTTCAAAGGTATTGAAGTCATAAAACCAGAAGGAACGTATATGTTGTATCTAGATTGCACAAAGTATTTAGATACACACGATATCACCATGGATGAACTATTAAAGAAAGGTGTTCATTATGGTGTATGTTGGCAAGATGGGCGTCCCTTTATGAACCCCAATACGATTCGAATGAATTTAGCTTTACCAACAAGTTTAGTAGAAGAAGCATTTTCTCGTTTAAAAGAATTTGTTTTTTAAAGAATGAGGAATTTAGATTATGAAAAGTACAACCAAAAAATTAGTATCTTGTGCTCTATGCATTGCGATAGGCGTATTGCTTCCCATGGCCTTTCATGTGATACCAAATGCCGGAAGCATATTTTTACCTATGCACATTTCTGTATTGATTTGTGGATTATTTTGTGGAACCCCATACGGTTTGGCATGTGGAATGATTACACCCTTTCTTTCCAGTATGACAACAGGAATGCCTCCTGCTATGATTTTACCTCAAATGATGATTGAACTAGCTGTATATGGTTTAGTTACTGGTTTATGTTCGAAATATATTCCACAAGAAAATGAAATGTCAAAATTATACATGAGTTTAATTATTGCGATGCTTGTAGGAAGAATCGTGAATGGTTTTGTGAATACATTCATCCTAAGTACACAAGGCTATACACTATCTGTATTTATGACGGCAAGCTTTATTACTTGTCTTCCTGGAATCATCCTTCAATTGATCGTTGTTCCAATTTTAGTTCGCATTTTAAATAAAACCGCAGCCTAGCTACGGTTTATTTCATTTCAACTAATTCATATTCTCGATTTCCCAAGCCAATCTTTTGTGCATGTTCCAAACAAGATTTCCATTCCGATTCCGGTGTCGAATTTGTGAAATGGTCATGATGATCACAGAAGTTTGGATCATGTAGATGTTTATCTAATTGTGATCCTGGCATTGGTTTTGCCTTCATACATAAATCTACGCAGGCTTGATCTAGGGCAAGTGGATCAAAAGATGCCAACATTCCAATATTTGGTAGAATCGGTAAATCATTTTCAGCATGACAGTCACAGTTTGGTGAAACATCCACAATCAAAGAAATATGGAAGTTAGGACGTCCATCCACAACAGCTTTTGTGTATTCCGCCATACGCTTATTCAATAATTCATTCGCATTATAGTTATTGAAGGAGATCGCATCAAAGTTACATGCACCTAAACAACGCCCACAGCCAACACAATTTGTTTCATTAATATGCATCTTATGTGTTGTTTCATCATACTCCAATCCATTATTTGCGCATTCTTTAAGACATTGTTTACAACCACGACATAATTTTTCATCAACATGCGGAATACCTGAACAGTGTTGTTCTTTTTTACCAGCACGTGAACCACATCCCATACCTATATTTTTAATGGTTCCACCAAATCCAGTTGATTCATGGCCTTTAAAGTGTGTCAAAGAAATAAAGACATCGGCATCCATTATAGCTCGACCAATCTTAGCTGTTTGACAATATTCTCCACCAACGACAGGCACTTCAATATCGTCCGTTCCTTTTAGTCCATCTCCTATCAAAATGGGACATCCTACAGTAAGTGGTGTAAAGCCATTTTGCCAAGCACACTCTAAGTGTTCCAAGGCATTCTTTCTTGATCCTGGATACATTGTATTACAATCGGTCAAGAATGGTTTTCCTCCTAATTCTTTTACCACGTCCACAATGGCACGTGCATAATTTGGACGTAAATATGCAATATTTCCTAATTCTCCAAAGTGCATTTTAATTGCGACAAACTTTCCGTCTAAATCCAATTCGGCAATTCCTGCTTTCTTAGCCAACAATTGCAATTTTGTAGGTAAACCCTCACCTAATTTACGGGCATGAAAATCCGTATAGTATACTTTTGATTTTTCCATCAAATATCACCTCACTTTTATTTTACAATCCCCAAAAAAATGATACAATGCAAAAAAATGAAAAAAAGGAAGTGTGATTATGAAAGAATTATCAAAAAGAACTAAGACATTTACAGATTCTGTGATTCGAAGAATGACAAGAATCGCAAATCAATATGATGCGATCAATCTATCGCAGGGATTCCCTGATTTTGATCCACCAAAAGAAATATTGAATCGACTAGAACAAGTTGCTCATGAAGATTATAACCAGTATGCGATTACTTGGGGTGCCCAAAACTTTAGAGATGCCTTAGCCAAGAAACAATCAAAATATATGAATCTAGATTTAGACTCGAACAAAAATATCGTTATCACTTGTGGAAGTACCGAAGCTATGATGGCAGCCATGATGAGTGTTTGTGATCCAAACGACAAAGTGATTGTCTTCTCCCCATTTTATGAAAACTATGGAGCAGATACCGTTCTTTGTGGTGCCAATCCTATTTATGTTCCTTTACATCCACCTGTATTCAACTTTGATAAAGAAGAATTAGAAAATGCGTTTAAACAAAATCCGAAAGCATTGATTTTATGCAGTCCAAGTAATCCTTGCGGAAAAGTGTTCTCAAAAGAAGAATTGGAATATATCGCTAGTCTTGCCATAAAATATGATACATATGTGATTACGGATGAAGTATATGAACATATTGTATATGCCCCATACAAACATACATATTTTGCCTCTTTACCTGGTATGTTTGAAAGAACCATTTCTTGTAGCTCCCTATCTAAAACGTATTCCATTACCGGGTGGCGTTTAGGCTATTGTATTGCCCCAGAAAATATCATCGAACAAATCAAGAAAGTACATGACTTTTTAACCGTTGGTGCGGCAGCTCCACTTCAAGAAGCAGCTGTAGTAGGGCTTGAATTTAGTGATGCTTATTATGATGAACTACAAAAGCTATATACACATAAGAAAGATCTATTCATCAATGGCTTAAAAGAATTAAATATTCCACATACAGAACCGCAAGGCGCGTATTATGTCATGGTCGATATCAGTGAGTTTGGTTATGATTCGGATTTAGACTTCTGTGTGGATCTCATTAAAAATGTGGGTGTAGCGGCAGTTCCTGGATCTAGTTTCTTTAAAGAAGAAGAAAATCGCTATATTCGTTTCCACTTTGCGAAAAAAGATGAAACTTTACTAGCGGCATTAGATCGATTAAAGGATATGCGCACAAAAATGCCTTATAAGAAAACCGTTGGGTAGTAATCCAACGGTTTTATCTTTTATCACAATTACTTACGAATTTTAAAAATGTTCAATACACATATTTAACGAAATTCACAAATGTTTATCTGTATATTTTAACGAAAATGAGAAATGTTTCATTAAAACATTTCGGTGATTCCGTTGTGACTTTCAAAAAGCCAATTTCTTCCATTAAAAGTCCACTATTTTTCCACTATATTTCCTTTATTTATCATCACAAGAAAAAAAGACTCACCGAAGTGAGCCAATTATTAAAATTGAGATTTAGGATTCTTACCTTGAATAAAATCACGAATATCCGAACATAATTCATGAACATTATCTTCACCAAGATAAATCATATGTCCACTTTGGTACCCTTTCCAGAATACACGATCACTAGGAAGTCCAGCATGATCCATTGTGTGCCATGCATATCCAAATTCAGTACATAGATCAAACCATCCATTCGCAAAGAATGCTCGCATTCCTGGTCTTCGCGTCAAGGCATAACGTAATTCTTCTGCGGTTGTACCTTTCTTTTCTTCTTTATCCCAATGCATATAATAATCAGTTCCTGGAATAAAGTTACGGCCTAATTTTACATTTAATTTTGGAAGTAGATCTCCTGTAAATGCAGCATAAAAGAATGTATCATAACGATCGGCTGTCGCATCATCCCACAATGCCTTTTTGATTTCATCTTGTTCAGGCTCTAATAAAGGACGAGTTACACGACCATCATAGCGAGATACAGCTTTTCCTTTTGTCTTTAATACTTCTTGACGATAGTCATCATCATCAATTTTTAAGCCATGACGAATCAAGTATTCTCTAGAAACACCTGTATAATAACTTACCTTTTCTAAGATATGTTCTTTTTCTTCTTCCGAAATGGCTTCTCCTTTATAAAGTGCAAGTACATAATCATGGTCTGCGAAAGCCTTAGCTTCTTTTACAAAGTCTTCCACACTTTGATTGGTTGGATGATTGTGATACCAGTTTACACCTGCATATGTTGGGAAACCCAATACACTTGTTTCAACAGGTAAGCCTTCACCAAAGTATTTACCTACAGTAACTGTATTTCCGATGAACACAATACCATCAAAGGCAATACCATAGCCTCTTTCTCTTCCCATTGTAGCAGCAATTCCAGCAGCGACTGCACTACGAGTACATCCATAACTTTCGCCACATAAATATTTTGGTGACAAGCCACGATTATAGCGGCGAACCCAAGCTTCAAGAACTGTCAATAGAGCTTCTGCATCTTGTTCAATGCCAAAGAAATCTTTCTTCTTACTTTCATCAATCAATACACCATATCCGGTTCCAACAGGATCAATCAATACAATATCCGCAACATCAATCAAGCAGTCTGGATTATCGATGACTTTATAAGGTCCAAAAGCACTTTCACGATCTACTTCATCATACTGCATACGACGTGTTCCTAAAAAACCTGCATGTACATACATACAACTTGATCCAGGACCTCCATTATACGCAAAGACAACAGGACGATTGGATGTATCTTCTACATCGCTTCTAAAATAGGCATACGTAAAAATCGATGCGACAGGATTTCCATCTGGTCCATAAATGACATTGTCTTCACAAATTGTATGATATGGAATTTCTTTTCCTGATAATGTAATTTTTCCATCTGACTCAAAACGAGCTGGTTTAAAAGTATCTGGTTTAAAGCTTTCTGTTTTATACATAATTCGTTTCCTCCACAATAATTCCATTATAGAACGTAGTGAAAAATAGTCAATGTAAATTATTACATTTTTGTAAATATAATGAAAAAGAGAGAAACTATTCATTTCCCTCTTCATCATACGTATCTAAAAAGTGATGTCTTGCGTGATCATCCTTATAGGCTATCACTGTTTTAAGGCTCACGTTTTCTACGCTCTTAAAAATATTCTGTTCGACAAACGGATTGACTTTCTTCAATTCCTTGATTAAGTTTTTCATTTCTAAACGCTTTGACTTGGATTGTGTTAAACATGTTTCATTGGCACAAGCTTGAGTGAATTTGCATGCACATTGAATGAAATACAGATTGTTATGTTTAGCCCAAGCCTTAATATCATCTTCATGAATCAAGTATAAAGGTCGAATGACTTCCATACCCTTAAAGTTATTTGAATGTAACTTTGGCATCATCGTTTGAATTTGTCCCCCATAAAGCATAGACATTAAAATGGTTTCAATCACATCATCATAATGGTGTCCCAACGCTATTTTATTACACCCTAAATTCTTAGCATAGTTATATAAATGACCTCTTCGCATTCTTGCACATATATAACATGGATTCTTTTCAATATTAAAAACATTGTCAAAAATATCACTTTCAAAGATCTCAATTGGAATATTTAGCCTTTGGGCATTTCTTTCAATCACATCACGATTTTCTTTTGAATAACCTGGATCCATCACAATGTATTTCACATCAAAAGGAACTGGTGAATGTTTATGCAGTTCTTGAAAACACTTTGCCATCAACATCGAATCTTTTCCACCCGAAATACATACCGCAATACAATCTCCTTCTTTGACAAGCTCATAATCACGGATGGCTTTGGTAAATTTTGACCAAATCTTTCTTCGATACGTTTTAATAATACTTCTTTCGACTTGAGCACAAAAATCATCCGACACATTTGTGTTCATCTTATCCATAACAATTGAAACATATCCACCATCTACACTATATGCTTCATATTTTTCCTGCAATCTTTGTGCCACTATATCACTGACATAGCCTTGTGCGCAAACGACAATGATCTTCTTAGTTGAATCAAATTCTTTGGATAAAACACTTTCTCCACTTAATACAATACTGTTCTCGATTGGATTTTTAAAGGCTTCTTCGGCATCACGTATATCAATTAAGATATATTCTTCTTTATTTAATTGTTTTAATTGTTCTACTGAAATTTTCATGAGACTATTCTAACATAATATTGAATTTTTGGATGAAAAAGCGCAAAATATGAACAAAAAAAGGAAATTTGATTATGACACAAGATATGACACAAGGCAAAATCATGCCTATGTTAGTTCACTTTACCATTCCCTTAGTTTTGGGCAATCTATTTCAATTAACATATAATGCCGTAGACAGTATTATTGTAGGGCACTTTGTTGGGAAAGAAGCTTTGGCCGCAGTTGGAATTTGTAATCCAATCACGACATTATTCATCCTATTTCTAAATGGACTTTGTATGGGCGCAAGCATATTAATTGGCATGTATCATGGGGCTAAAGAAGAAGAAAAACTCGCTCGTCAAATGAGTACAACCATGCTTGCAGGACTTGTATTTTCACTTGTATTAACACTTGTCTGCATAGTTTTTTCACCACAAATTCTTAAATTTATGCAGGTAGATCTATCCATTTTAAATAGGACTACTACCTATCTTCAAATCATCTTTGCCGGTTTAGTCTTTACCTTTTTATACAACTTTTTTGCGAGTACACTACGCGCTTTAGGCGACAGTAAATCCCCCTATATTTCTTAATTATCAGTTCCATTCTAAATATCTTTGGAGACTTATTCTTTGTGGTTGTTTTACATGCAGGAAGTAAAGGATGTGCCATTTCTACTGTAATTAGTGAAGCTTTATGCTGCGTATTCTGCATTCTATATATTCAAAAGAAAGTGCCACTTCTACAACTGGGTAAAAAGTGGCTGGTATTTGATATTTCATTATTAAAAAGAACCATTGCGTATGGCTGGGCCAGCGCAATGCAGCAAGCTACTGTACAACTTGGAAAGCTTGGTATTCAAATGATTGTCAATACGATGGGTGTATCGGTTGTAGCTGCTTTTACGGCAGTCAATCGAATTGATGACTTTGCGTATACCCCAGAACAAAATATTGCCCACTCTATGACAGCTTTAATGGCACAAAATAAGGGCGCCGGAAATAACAATCGTATGCAAGAGGGATTTCGTTGCGGAATGGTCTTAGAATTCATCTACGGTATATTTATCTTTCTAGTATGTTTTATCTTCGCAAAACCATTAATGTGTCTATTTGTACAAGATGAAGAAGTTATTATGCATGGAGTGACTTATCTACATTTAATTTCCATCATGTATATTCTTCCTGCCTTCACCAATGGAATCCAAGGCTTCTTTAGAGGGATTGGCGATTTAAAAATTACGCTCATTTCAAGTCTAGTGAATATGACAGTTCGAGTTATTGTGGCAGTCCCACTTGTATTTAGCTTACATCTAGGCATCGAAGCTTTACCATACTCATATCTAGCTGGATGGATTGGTATGTTGGTGGCTGAACTTCCATTGCTAATTCGAACATACAAAGTTTATGAATAAGGCTTGTGTATAATTGACACAAGTTTTTTGTTTTCCTTTTATAATAAAGCATTTATTACAATTTACACTATTTTTCCAACCCATATTTTTGTATTTTATCCACTTTTCCAACCTTTTTTATGCCATTTTTAACAACTTTTCCAACTTTTTGATCCAATTATTTAGAAAACTTTAAGATTTATCACCAAAGTTAATTAATATTTATTCGTTATATTAATCATGGTGATAATTTATGACAAATAAAAACATACAAAACATAACACACTTTGGATTTATCCTTATGATTCTTATTTGCGTTTATTTCTTTTCCCAAGGATACTTCACAAATCCACAGCTTCTACAATCTGCACTATCTAAGGCAGGCATTTTGGCACCCTTACTTTTTATTTTTCTACAAATCATTCAAGTGATTATTCCTATTATTCCCGGTGGTGCATCAAGTGCCTTGGGTATTACAGCTTTTGGAGCCGTCAATGGATTTATATATAACTATATAGGTATTTGTATCGGATCCATATGCATCTTTTTACTTGTTCGTAAATATGGTCATAGAATCATTCTAAAATTATGTAAAAAGAAAGATTACGACAAATATATGAAGTATACATATGATCAAAATAAATTTGATACCTTCTTTATGTTAGCTATTTTCTTACCTTGTGCACCCGATGATCTCTTGTGTATGCTTGCAGGACTGACACATATGTCGCTCAAAAAATTTGTCTGGATCATTCTTTTGGGTAAACCCTTATCTTTGATTGCCTATTCTTATGGATTGATGCAGTTGTTTCAAATTATCGAAAGGTGGTTATAATTATGTTATACATTGGAATATTATGTGCATGCATTGGATTTTATTTACATTATTAAAAGGAGAACTTTATGGAACATACAATATTAGTGGTAGAAGACGAACAAGGGATTCGTGAAGCCATCGGAATTTATATGAAGAATCAAGGATACAATGTGATCCTTGCCGCAAATGGAAAAGAAGGCTTAGAAAAGATTGAAACAAACGATATTCATTTAGCCATTGTAGATATTATGATGCCTGTTATGGATGGCATTTCTATGGTCATGGAAGCAAGAAAACGTCATGACTTTCCAATTCTATTTTTAAGTGCAAAAAGTGAAGATATCGATAAAATCACAGGTTTAAATATTGGCGCCGATGACTATATCACAAAGCCATTTCAAAGTATGGAGCTAGTCGCAAGAGTACGTTCGCATTTAAGAAGATACGAACAAATCTTAAATCTAAAAAATGAGACAAAGAACGAAGATGAGTATATGATTGGTGATCTTGTGTTAAATAATACGACAAAAAGAGTAACATTAAATTCAAAGGATATTAAATTAACGCCAAAAGAGTTTGATATTTTAAAACTATTGATTTCGCACCCTGGACAAGTCTTTTCTAGCCAACAAATCTATGAATTGGTATGGAAAGAAGAAGCTATTAACACAGAAACGATTATGGTTCATATTCGTAAATTACGTGAAAAGATTGAGGCCAACCCTAAAAAGCCAATCTACATCAAGGTTGTATGGGGGCAGGGCTATAAAATGGAGAATATACAATGAAAAAGAAGAATATTTTTTTAACAATACTATGTGCTTTATGCATCATTAGTTCTTGTATAGTGACAAGTTTTTATCCAAATGTTTCTACAGCTACTCCAACAAAGCTTCCTGAAACTTTAGAACAAAATCTTACAGCTTTTATTCTAGCTAAAAAATTGGAACAAGATCCAAAGTATGAATATATTACTTTTGAGAAAGATACACCGGAAGATATTCAAAAGGATATAAAAAAAGGGTTAAACTCAGCTTTATCTAGCGCAAAAAATATTTTTGAGAACGATTCAAACTTCTTTTATACGTGTGATGTAAACAATAAAATCACTTCAAAACAATTTGATGTGAATATCAAGAAAAAAGATACAAGATATTATGATACTTTGGATTCGAACACTTTAAATGTAACGGATAATATTGTGAATCTTATTAACTATAACAGTGAAAAGTATTATGAATACTGTAGTGGTACATATTATTGTGATGGAGAGCCATTTCCAGGCTATACACTTCATATGCCAAGTGATGTCGTATTAACATTCTATATTCCGGCTGTTTTAAATTATGACAATACAAGTCTAATTGACTTCTTAGATTTAGATGCCGATCAATACGCCTATTTCTTTATGACTTCCTTCTTGATTTGTAGTGCCATTATCGCTCTATATGTCTTCCTTAATAAATATGCGTATGAAAAAGAAGCCTACATCTTTAGACATGTGAATCACTGGTTATTTGAACCTGCATTCATCTTGTTTCTAACAATTGATGCCCTACTAGCTAGTGGTACATGTATATTAACTACCTATTCGATCGAAGGTACATTCTTACACATTCTAAATCGTTATCACATTGAATTGAGTCAGCCTATCGTATATGGAGCCAACATTCTTGCGTGGTCTATCACACTATTCTTTATCGGTCTATCCGTATATTGGTTAAAATGTCAATTTACAACATCGATTAAAGATTGGTTCTTTCATAGAACTTTAATTGGTAACTTTATTCTTTATTTCTCAAATAAAGTGGAACGAATCATTTCAACTGATTTATCAGATAAAATCCTTAAAAAATATATTATTTTCTCAACATGTCTAATTTTGATTCTTGCGTTTATATCATTGCTTAACATTCCATTCTTCTCTTTCTTTGTTGTCGTTACAGCATTAATTGGCATTAGTGTTGTAGGCTATAAGAAAATCAAAAATGTGCAAAGTCAATATCAAGACATATTACATATGACAGAAGATCTATCGAGTGGTAATTTTGAGAATATCAAGCCTGCAGATTCTGGTTTATTCCAATCTTTAAATAATAATATCTATCAAATTAAGGATGGTTTTGAACAAGCTGTAAAAGAACAAGTACAATCACAAAATCTAAAGACAGAATTGATTTCAAATGTATCGCATGATTTAAAAACACCATTAACAGGTATTAAAAATTATGTAGAGTTATTAAATGATCCTAGTATTAGTGAGGAAGATAAAAAGAGTTATTTAGAACGATTGAATCAATACACCGATCGTTTAAGCATTCTAATCACAGACTTATTCGAAGTATCTAAAGCCAATAGTGGTAATATTGATTTAGAATATTCGAATATCAACATCATTGAATTTATGGAGCAGGTATGTGCAGAAAATGAAGAGCTTCTACAAGCTAAAAATCTTCAGCTTGTGACAAATCTTCCAGAAAAAGAAATTCATGTATGTTTGGATGGAAATAAGACATATCGTATTTTTGAAAACTTATTTACGAATATTTCTAAGTATGCACTTGAAAACACACGTGTATTCTTGGATGTGAAAGATATTGGTAATTCAGTTGTGATCACAATGAAAAACACTTCAAAAGCACCGCTTGATTTTGATAGTGATATTACCGAACGTTTTGTGCGTGGCGATAAATCAAGGCATGAAGCTGGAAGTGGTTTAGGACTAGCCATCGTAAAGAGTTTTACCGAAGTGCAAAATGGCACATTTATGATTGAAACAGATGGTGATCTCTTCAAATCCATTCTAAGTTTTCATAAATCCTGAAAAATGTAGAATTCTACAGAAAAAGTGGTCAAAAATCCAAGAACAAAGGATAGGCCACTTTTTATATATGTATTTATTGGTTTGTAATCGGAAAAAGTGTAGAATTCTACATAAAAAATGATTAGAAAATCCATTATGTCTTAAACTGTTAATTAATTAGAATACGACACATGAATTCGTGTATAATAGAAGAAGTGGACTTTTGGAGGTTATTTATGATTTTAGAACAAATTGATAAAGACTTATTGAAAATGGCAGAAGAATCGGATGTCGTTTTAAAAGATATTTATAAAAAAATTGATGATGTATGTTTATACAATTCAGATCGTATCTTAGCTGCATTTATTGAGAACCACGTTTCTTATTCTGACTTTGCGGATATCAACGGATATGGTAACTACGATGAAGGTCGTGAGTAAAATCGAACGTATTTTTGCGACAGTACTCGGATGTGAAGATGCTTTGGTACGCCCTCAAATCATGAGTGGCACAAATGCTTTATATTTAACTTTATCTGCCCTATTAAATATGGAGATACAATGATTTCTATTTCGGGTGCTCCATATGATTCTTTGCAGGAAATGATTGGTTTATGTGGGGATTCTACACAATCCTTAAAAGCCAATGGTGTAAAGTATGAACAAATTGATTTAGTGAATGATGATTTTGATGATGATAAGATTGTTGAGCGTTTAAAAGAAAACAATGTAAAATTAGTGGAAATCCAAAGATCTAGAGGATATGCCCACCGTTTATCATTAACCATTTCAAAGCTTGAGCGTATCATCAAAAAGATTCGTGAAGTAAACAAAGACGTTATTATCATGGTCGATAACTGTTATGGTGAACTTGTTGAAAAATTAGAACCGGGACACATTGGTGCGGATGTTGTGGTTGGATCCTTGATGAAAAACTTAGGCGGAGGAATTGCTTCTACTGGAGGATATGTAGCTGGTAATAAAGACTTGATCAATATGGTTGCTGAACGCTTAACAGCTCCTGGAATTGGTAAGGATTTGGGTGCAAACTTCAACTTAAACAACTCTTTCTTTAAAGGTATCTTCATGGCACCAAATGCCGTTAAGAGTGCTTTAAAAACAGCCGTTTTTACAGCTTATATGCTAGAAAAATTAGGATACAAGAATGTATCTCCTGCTTATAATGATGAAAGAACGGATATCATTCAAACTTTAGAACTGGGCTCGAAAGAAAATCTTGTTAGCTTTACACAAGGCATTCAATCCACAAGTCCTATTGATTCATTTGTTCGTGTTATGGCTGCTCCAATGCCTGGCTATCCATTTGATGAAGTTATGGCAGCTGGAAGCTTTACCCAAGGAAGTACAATCGAATTAAGTGCAGATGCTCCAGTCATCGAGCCATATACTTTATATATGCAGGGTGGATTAACATTAGAATATGGAAAACTCTCTATTCTTCTTGCCCTAACAAATATGAAAAACAACTAAGATGCCAAGTGCATCTTTTTGTTTCAAACGATTGTCGAATCGTTGCAAATCGATTCAAACGATACTTCAATCAATAAAGAATAAAAGTGGTCAATCCACTTTAAATATAGGGATTTAACCACTTTTTTAACAGCTACCCATCTGTCCACCATCGATACGAATAATGGAATTGTTGATGAAGTTAGCTTCATCACTAATTAAGAAACGAACAAGATAGGCCACTTCTTCTGGTTTTCCATAACGTTTCACCATGATTTTTTCTGTTTCTTCCTTTAAGAACTCTTCATCATAGCCATTTAGTTCATTATCGGTTCCAATAAAGCCCGGAGCAACACAATTCACATTGATATATGGTCCAAATTCAGCCGCAAGATTGTGTGTCATTGAAATCAAGGCTGCTTTTGAAGCATCATAATCGATACACATTGGATAATACGTATTAATTCCATTGGTACTTGATATATTGATGATTCTTCCATATTCTTGATCCAACATGTGTTTATAGACTCTTTTACTACAATTAAAAGCACCTACAACATTTACATCTAATGTTCTTTTAAATTCTTCGGCATTTTTTAAGTGAAATAGATTGGAAAGATCCACAGCCGCATTATTAATTAGTATATCTACGCCACCCATCTTCTCTTCAACTTCACTAATCATGATATTGACTTGATCTACATCGGATACATCTGCACAAATTGTAAGACAATGAACATGATATTCTGATTCAATTTTTCTTTTAATTCTTTGGCAGGCTGTTTAGAAGTTAAGTAATTAATGACAATGTCATAACCATGTTTTGCGAGTTCCAATGCGATTGCACTTCCAATACCACGAGCACCACCTGTAATTAATACAACTTTATTCATAGTTAAAAAAAGAAGAGCGATTAAGCTCTTCCTGCATATTTTCCATCTGTTGAGAATACAACGATTTTTTCACCTGGTTCGATGAACTGTGGAACTCTTAATGTTAATCCAGTATCTGTAGTTGCATCTTTAGTTTGGTTAGATGGTGCACCTTTGATGGCTGGATCTGTTTCAGCTACTGTTAATTCAACTTTTTCTGGAACAGAAACAGATAATAATTCTCCTTCGAAGAACATCAAAGATACTTCAGCACCTTCAACAATAAAGTATTTGTTGAAATCAACTTGTTCAGCTGTTAATTCATAAGTATCGTATGTTTCTAAATCCATGAAGTAATATGTAGAATCTGCTTCATATGAGAATTGAGCTGCTTTTTTAGAAATATTAGCTTGTTCAAATTTAGTTGAAGCATTGAAGTTTCTTTCTTGTGTATTCCCTGTTTTTAAGTTTTTCATCTTAGTTTTTAAGATAGCTGCACCTTTACCAGGTTTAACATGTTGGAAATCTAATACTACCCAAGGATCACCATCAACGATTAAAGTTAATCCTGTTTTAAAATCACCTGCAGAAATTGCCATAATTTTTCACTCCTATTTTCTATAAATATTTTTTACACGCTTTATTGTACCATATCCTCATCATTTTTAGAAGAATGAGTGTGATACTTTCACTCTACTTTATTTTCCTTAAATAATTTCATCATTTCATTCGTTAAACTAAATTCACCTGGTTGAAGAATAATTTCATCTCTTTGAACCCAATCCGCATATTTCAATTCATTAGTATCCATAGATATTTCATCATTCCCTTTTACATTACAGAAGAACCCCAACAAAATATCATTAGCACTTCCCCAAGGTTGAGATTTATAGTAACGAATATTGTTGACTTTGATTCCTGCCTCTTCCATAACTTCACGTTTTACCGTTTCTTCAACCGTTTCTCCAATTTCAGTAAAGCCAGCAATCAACGCATTATATTTAAATCCCGTACGATATTTTGTCAGCAACAACTTATCTTTGTTGATTACCCCCACAATAACAGCCGGCATAATTCTTGGATAGACTGTATTGTGACACTCTGGACAGGCCATCGCTCTTTCTGTTGTTGAATGCACCATCTTATGTCCGCATCTTCCACAGAATTTAGTATCTCGATACCAATCTGCCAAATGCTTACCAGTAATGGCCGCAAACAAATTGTCTTTTGGACCAATCCCTTCAATACGCAAACTTCTCTCTTCAACATAACCATATCCTGATGGAATTTGATTGTCTTCTAATTGCATATCACATAAGAAATATTTCGTACTATCAATCGAAAATAAATAGCGATATTCTGAATGTATTTGTATTTCTTTTACTTTAGGAAAAACAACTTCCTTATTTTCAAAACAATTTAAATGAATTAAAATCTTTCCATTCACAATACACAACAATACATCCTTTGGCGTTGCCTGTATATTGGGATCAAATTCATTGTGTAATTTATGTGGATAAATATCTTGTACCATTTTTTCTACCTCGCGGATATCATTCTATCACATTTTTATTTTCCATTCTCTTTAATTCTGGCATGATTGTTACTAACATTGTCACAAAACAAAGAGTTCCACCAATCACATTCGATACAGGTTCTGCCAAGAAAACACCATCTGTACCCATATGAAGATATAATGGCATGATATATGTAAGAGGAACGACAATAATGACTTTTCTTAATATCGAAAAGAAGATGGCTTGTTTCTTCTTATTCAATGACTTAAATACATTCTGTCCAATATACTGCAAATCCATGAATATGAAAGCTGAAAAATATTGGTTCAAAGCTGGTACGGTATTCCTTATTAATACAGGATCTGAACTAAAGACTTGAATCAATATATGTGGAATCAAAATAATGAAACTCCAAACTATGGCAGTATAGCCAAAGACTAGTATAGAAATTACCTTAATGGCCTTTCGAATACGTTCTGCTCTTCTAGCTCCATAGTTGTAGCTTAAAACTGGGCTAGAACCATCATTGATCGCGTGAATCGGTGTTTCTACTAATTGCCTTACACTTGAAATGATAGTCATAACTGAAATATAAATGTCTCCACCCGTTATGGATAGTACGTTGTTGCAACAAATCGAAACCAAACTATTTGTCAGCTGCATAATAAAACTACTGCTTCCTAAGCTAACAATATTTTGCGCATACCTTTTACAAACGATCCACTCCTCTTTTTTAAGTAATCTTACTTTTAATTCCGAACGATTCTTTAAAAACCAATACACAAATATAGCTGAAACACATTGAGAAATGAGGGTTGCGATGGCAGCGCCTTGAATGCCAAGTCCAAACAGGAAAATAAACATTGGGTCTAGCACTAAATTCATAATGGCACCAATCAAAACTGAACACATACCTGCTGTTGAATAACCTTGTGCATTGATAAATGGATTCATCCCCAAAGTAAGCATGGAAGGTAGTGTTCCTATTAGATAAATCATCATATATGGATAGGCATATTTCATGGCTGATGAGGATGTTCCAAACAAGGTTAATATAGGCTTCAACAAAGGATAAAGAACAATCATTAAAACAATCGAGCACAATACTAACATTGTGAAGGATGTATTCATGACTAAGTTTGCCTTTGTACTATTCTTTTCTCCACGACTAATGGAGAATAGTGGAGCTCCTCCACTGCCAAATAGATTTGCGAATGCATTTATTATCACAATTAAAGGAAAACATAAGCCAATTGCACCCAATGCGTATGTTCCAATACTAGGAATTCGAGCAATATAGATACGGTCCACAACATTGTAAAGAAGACTCATTATTTGTGCTACTAACAATGGAAAAGCAGCATTTATAATATTTTTTGTCACTGTATCATTTTCAAAATCAATCCGTTTCATAAAAACCTCACTAACGACTAAGTATATCACTGTATTTAAGATAAGTTTAAGAAATTTATCATTGTTTACTTATGTTTTGAATGGTATAATCTGTTGACTACAGGGAGAGGGCATATGTTTACTACAAAACACTTTATATGGATAGGAATTTGTATTCTATTTATCCTAATTATGAATCACTATGCGAAAAAAGAAGATTTCACGCTACAAAACGCTTGTTACTTCTTTATGTTTATATGTTTATTGAGCGAAACCACAAAAATGATGTCAGATATGATTCCAAGTACACATGGAGGAATGCACTTAAATCCGCAATCCCTTCCATTCCATATCTGCAGTATCTTATTGTTTATTGCAGCCTACATCACTTTTGGAAAGGATGGTCCACTAAAACAAAAAATGATCAACTTCTTTGCGGTTGTCGGTACTTGTGGAGGAATCGCCGCTATCTTGATTCCAACGTATGGCGTTGAATTTAATGTAGCCAATGTATATTAATGTTTCATGTATCATGCAACATTAACATGGTTTTCTCTATATTTGATTCGTTTCAAACATGCGAACTTAGGTATGCAGGCATTTAAAAACAATTTAGTCGTATTATTTGCGTTATTAGTTTTCAATTTATATATGAATTCTATTTTGGCAGTCTATGATACAAACTTTATGTTTATTGTAAGACCACCATTAGAAGGACTTCCATTCCTTAACCTAAATCATGGATACTATATCTATTTATTTAGAGTCATCATGCTTGGAGTGATTGGACTTAGCCTATTCCATTTACCATTCATAGTAAAAGAAAGAAAAAGCTGTGAGACAGAAAGTGATTTTAACATCGCTTAGTCCACAGCTTTTCTTATACCAAAAAAACTCCATTTTATTTAGGAGAACTTTATTATGAATCAATGACTGAATCTATATTAAATCTAGGAACACGCTTAATTGATGATGGATTTGATGAATTCATTATGATTACGGCAGATCCTCATGTATTAAGTAGAAACAAAAGGAAAAACATGCAAAACACACGTTGTAGCTGATGATGTGACAAGCGATGCATTACGTGATCTACTATATAATGAACTACGTTTTGGTGTTCGTACTCTAATCTTTGTAGCCAACTGCTTCTTATTACCACGAGTTTGTTTGGCATTAAAAGATTATCGTAACCTAATGCCAGATACAATTGGATTAATTGTCTTTGACAATACAGAATGGACAAACTTTTCAAGTCCCACCGTACATGTTGTACTTATGGGTATTTTTATTTTTATACCTTAAACATTACGTGCATTTTCATTTTTCATCAGTTATAACTTATAATTTTATATTTTTAACACTGTTCATCACTTATAAATGTGTTAAACTATAATTAAAGGAGGCTTTAAATTATGATCAAACGTGAACTATATATGAGTCGCATCCGTCCATTCATAGGAACTGACTTAATCAAAGTCATGACTGGGATTCGCCGCTGTGGCAAATCCGTCATGTTAAAGCTAATTCAACAAGAGCTTACAGAGTCTGGTATCAACCCAAAACAGTTTATCTCTATCAATTTTGAAGATATGAACTACTCCCACTTACAAACTGCACAAGCACTGCATGATGAAATCAGTGCAAAAGCCTCAGAAATAGGTGGAAAAGTGTATCTATTCTTTGATGAAATACAAGAAGTCAAGGATTGGGAAAAGTGTATCAACTCCTTTCGCGTATCGTTGGATTGTGACATTTACATTACAGGCTCAAACGCAAATTTACTATCTAGTGAACTTGCAACGTATTTAGGCGGCCGATATGTAGAATTTGTGATATATCCATTTTCTTTTAAAGAATTCATGGAACTGTATCATTCGATTACTCCTGATGCATCCATTCAGCAATGTTTTCAAAAATACCTTATTGTCGGAGGTATGCCTTATCTTTCAAACATTCGTTATGCAGATGCTCCGTCTAAACAATATCTTCAAGATCTATTTAACTCTGTTCAACTCAAAGACATCATGAAACGAAATAAAATTCGCGATATTGATTTATTAGAACGAATCATTGCTTATGTGATTGCGAATGTGGGAACAACTTTTTCTGCATCCTCACTCGCAAAGTTTTTAAAAACGAAAAGCGAACTGTATCTCCGGAAACAATTTTGAACTATATCAAATACTGTTGTGAAGCTTACTTGTTTTATCAAGTGAAACGAGAAGATTTACAAGGTAAACAAATTCTTTCTTCCAATGAAAAATATTATATTGCCGATCACGGCATCCGTGAGGCTATTTTCGGTGGTAATATGCTAGACATCAATCTTATTTTAGAAAATATCGTATATCTAGAATTATTGCGCCGAGGATTTGATGTAACTGTAGGAAGAAATGGCAATAAAGAAATAGATTTTGTATGCAACAAACAAGGCGAAAAAATATATATTCAAGTCACTTATCTATTGGCATCCCAAGAAACAATTGATCGTGAATTCGGTGCTTATGATCGTATTAAAGATAATTTTCCAAAGTACGTTGTTTCTCTTGATGAATTTGACATGAGCCAAAATGGCATCAAGCATCGAAACATCCGTGATTTCCTACTAGCCAAGGAATGGAACTAAACAAAACGGCAAAATATTTCATTAAACGCTTGACCTAAAGTTAACTTTAGGTGCTATCATACCTTCAATTACAGGAGGTAATGACATGTATTTAGAAAATATTAATGGTCCAAGTGACATTCAAAAATTAAATCTAGATGAATTACGTATTTTGGCAGATGAAACACGTGATGCACTTATCCACAAAATTTCCCTTGCTGGAGGACATAATGGTCCTAACTTAGGTATGGTCGAAGTAACCACTGCATTACACTATGTTTTTCATTCGCCAATTGATAAATTCGTCTTTGACGTTTCTCATCAGTCTTATCCACATAAAATCCTAACTGGACGAAAACAAGCTTTTTTGGATGAAGAACACTTTCATGATGTAACTGGATATACAAACCCAGAAGAAAGTGAACACGATTTCTTTACGATTGGACACACATCTACATCGATTTCTTTAGCTTTGGGTTTGGCAAAAGGAAGAGATTTAAATCATGGAAAAGAAAACATCATTGCGATTATCGGAGATGGTTCTCTTTCTGGTGGCGAAGCCTTAGAAGCCTTGGACTATGCAGGAGAATATAGAAACAATTTAATTATTATTGTGAATGATAATGATCAAAGTATTGCTGAAAACCATGGTGGTTTATATAAAAATTTAAAGGAACTTCGTGAATCCAATGGAAATTGCACAAACAACATCTTTAAAAGTTTTGGTTTGGAATACCATTATTTAGAGGATGGACATGACCTATTTAAATTGGTAGATTTATTCAATTCTGTAAAAGATATTGATCATCCTGTTGTACTACATATTCATACTATTAAAGGAAAAGGTTTAGCTTATGCCGAAAAAAATAGAGAAGCATGGCATGCAGGTGGTCCATTCCATGTGGAAGATGGTAGTCCTCGTTTTACTTGTGGTAGCAATGACACGACTGTATTTGACAGCATTAAAACACTTCTAGACAACAACGAAAAAGCCATTGTATTAAATGCAGGAACACCAATGGGATTTGGTTTTACACAAGATGTTCGTCAAGAATATGTAGATCGTGGACAATTTATCGATGTAGGTATCGCCGAAGAAAACATGGTCGCAATGAGTAGCGGTATTACCAAAAATGGAGGAACCGCCGTATTTGGAACCTATGCCCCATTCCTTCAAAGAACCTATGACCAGCTTTCACACGATTTATGTTTAAATGATAATCCAGCTGTAATGCTTGTGTTGAGTCCTGGTGTCTATGGCATGAATTCCAATACGCATATCGCCCTATGCGACATCCAAATGTTTGCGCACATCCCAAATCTTATTTATTTAGCACCAGCTACAAAAGAAGAATATGAACAAATGTTTAAGTACGCGACTACACAAAAGGATCATCCGGTTGGTATTCGTATTCCCGCAAGTTTTGTTTCTAGTGGAATCAAAGATGAAACAGATTATTCTGTACTTAAAAATAAAGTTGAAATCCAAGGAGAAAAATTCGCAATCTTTGCGGTTGGATGTATGTTAGCTTTAGCAAAAAAAGTTGCAGAAAAAATAAAAGAAGAAATTGGCATTCAAATTACAGTCATCAATCCTAGATTTTTAACTGGATTAGATATAGAGTTATTAGAAAAGTTAAAGAAAAATCATACGCACATTCTAACTTTAGAAGATGGAGAACTCGTATCTGGATATGGCCAAAATATCGCATCTTATTATGGAGATAGTGATATAAAAGTAAAGAATTATGGTATCTCAAAAGTTTTCCACACAGACTATGATCCAATTGAATTATTAGCTCAAAATGGAATGTCTGTTGAAAATCTGTCTCAATATATACAAGAGAATATTTAAGACCGAACATCAAAATTTCAAGGCATCCCTTTAGCGATTCCTTTTGACATTTCCAACACGGTATATACTATATTTGGACAACATGCCGTTGCATATAATGTTGCGATTATTACTTCAATCAACGAAACCGCAATTGAGTGGGCATGTACATTTAACTCAATCGCAATCATCCCTTTTTCTGATGCGGAGACACGACATACCATGGATATGATTATTCGTCCTATCAATGATCCAGGCATGTATATCACAAGTGTCTTCTTGATTCGAAAAGATCGTGAATTATTTTTAAAAGAAATTGGCGTTTTAAAGTAAATCATATTGACTTATTATTTATGTAATATATAATAAAATTAATGATAAACATTAATTATTTAATGTTAGGAGGTAATATCATGAATGATAAGTCTAAAGATTTATTGAAGAAAATGTGCTTTATTCTAAATATTGTTCGGTCGGTTTGTTTAATCTCTTTTGTATTGTTAATTGGACTCTGTTTGTTTTTTACCTTCAACAAGGATATATATAATACTCTATTTGGAAGTTTAAGAATCGATTATCTTCAATTAATTTTTAATGATGATTTGGCATTACACAAAGATAAAATGTCAATATGGTTACCATTGATTTTTTTAATCACCGCTATATTTGTATTTATCATATATAAAGCTGTACAAACACTTGAATCCATTTGTACATTCACAATGAATCATACTCCATTTGATGTTAGTGTTTCTAATCATCTGAAAAACCTTGCCAAGTATATTCTTGCGGGTGGTATTGTCTTTAACATTCTTGAAGTATGTCGTGTTATGCAATTTAAACAAACCATCAACTTCAATCTACTTTTCAACACTAAATATGTTACACAAATCAATTTTGATATCCGTCTTCACTTAAGCTTCCTCATTTTTGCAGCTCTAATCTATTTGTTATCTTATATATTTAGATATGGACAAGAACTACAACAATTGAGTGATGAGACGCTATAGGTTATGGGAAAGATTATATTACGATTAGATCGTGTCATGGCCGATCGAAAAATGAGTTTGAAAGAGTTGTCTGAGAAAGTTGGAGTAAGTAATGTTAACTTATCAAAGATGAAAACAGGTAAGATTTCTGCGATTCGCTTCTCCACTTTAGAAGCCATTTGTGAAGCATTAAATTGTCAACCTGGTGATATATTAGAATATGTAAAGGACGATGAAAAGAGCTAGAAATTCTGGCTCTTTTATATTTAACGATTGGATGTAGATACACTGTTACTACATCTATTGATATTTTGTTAAAATATCCCTATACTATAAATGAAGGGAAGTGTTAATTATGCGTAACGTAATCAATGCTCAAAAAGATGATGTATTTAGAATTCGTATGAATTCAGAAATTAAAAATGAATTAGAAGAAGTTTTTGCGAAAAACGGCTTAACTTTAACAGATGCGGTTAATGTATTTTTTCAACAAGCATTAAATACTGGAGGCTTTCCATTTTCTGTAACTGAAGATAATGCTGAAAACATGAAAGCCAAAGCTTTAACTAAACTCATAAAAGAATTAGAAATTGGTATGAATTGTACTGAATCTTATTCTGAAGAAGAAGCTAAAAAAATATTAGGTTTATAATATGCAAATTATTTACAAGAAGACAGCTATTGATGATCTTTTAAACACTGAAAACTATATTATTAGTCGATTTAACAACAAACAAGCTGCACAAAAATTAAAAAGCACCCTTGTAAATACGATTGCTTTATTAAAAGACAACCCTTATTTAGGCCCAAAAATGTTGGATCGGTTTAATGTAGATACTCCATTACGTTATTTCGTCATATCAAAACAACTTGTATTCTACAATATCAAAAAATGATAATATCGAGATTATCAGAATACTTGATTCAAGACAAGATTACTTATCATTACTACTTTAATTGTGGCAAATCGAGTTGGACATATGATCAGAAAAGCCCTTAAACAAGGGCTTTTTGACATTTGATAAATCATTTTAAATCCACTACTTGTATATACGATTAAAAATCAATTTGGTAAATAAAACACAAAGTATTAGACTTCCAATTAAATATAAAACTAATACTTCAATTTGAATTGTTCGAAGAATCAACAATACAATCACATCCAATATTGTTATAAAAACTAATAATTTTACTGTATACATCCTACGAATTCTTTTATAAGACATGCCAATGGTATGCAGCAGATCATACTCATTCTTATGTGAGTAGAAACATTGATACAACTGCATATATACGATCACGATAGAAGTGATCATCAATACAAATTGATAGAACTGAACTATTTTTTGACACATATTCATGATTTCAACAAGATTCTTTGCGTCCGTTTTATTATCGACTACATAGAAATCATCTCTTCTAGACAATTGGATATGATCAAGCTTCTTTTTTAGTAATGATGATTGTTTAGTATTTACCCACAAATCACCCGTAATAAATGTATCTGGATATGTATTTAGCCATTCCATTACTTTTGATTCAGGAATATACAAAACTTTATTATCCCCACTATTTATATGTTCTTCTACCGGTATATCGAGTACATCAATCAATTCTCCACTTTGTTTATACAAATGCAATCTTACATTATCTTCATATGAATTACTTAAGACAAAATCATTATATTCATCTGTAATCTTGGTTTCTATTTGTTCATTATTTATATTCGCATCGCATTGAATGTTATAATTAAATTCATGCTCATATGACTTAAGAATTTCTTTTGATTCCTCAATAAATTCAGGAATCAATGTATGATCAAATATATTAAATGTGGCACTCACATCATGTTCATACTGTACTTCTTGTTGATTAGTTTGAATCCAAGATGTTAATGACTGCATGGATACACATATAAACATCGAACTCATCGCAACAATCAGTGCAATAAACAGACCATTGCCATTTCTCATTGTTTCAATTAAAGATAGATTGGAAATATGCAATTTTCTAAAGAAATAATGTTTAGGTCGTACTAAACTCAATCCAAATGCAAATATATATTGTACAAATAAAATCAATAATAAAATACATAGATGATATTTTGATATATGTAAACTAAATGGAAGATTCATTTGAATCCATTTTAAAAATAAACCCCACAATAATAACGTAAATCCGATTCCCATACACTCAACCAGTGCAAAAAGCAAGGTATATTCCTTAATCATATACAAACGAATTTTCTTTTTATTCATTCCCAATATGTAGAGTTGATCATAAAAAGCTTTCTTTTTCTTTAAGTGCACAGATAAAACGCTATATACAAACAAGAAACAACATACACTCATAAACAAGATTAGAAATTTAAAAATATTTTCATATTCAACATTCAAATGATATTTGGCAACCACCATATCTGAATTCAATTCATAATCCTGTACGGGTAGTGTTGCGATTGCCGATTTATCTTTTAAATTCGCATAGACATACATCGCATCCTTTTTTGAATTTGTGGCTGTATAAAAACTATAATTGACGAGCTGATTGTTTAGATTTTCATATACACCACTAATCGTATATACTTTAGAATCCTGATCTGAATATAATTTTATCGTATCCTGCACCTTATATTTATTCCGATACTTTTTATGAATCAACACCTCATTAGATTTAGGATACTCTCCTTCTATCAAACGTATTGGATAGACACTAAAATCTGTAGTTGAAACCAAAGAATCAAAAGTACCTTTATACACATAGGGCATTGGTGTTTCATAACTTAAACTATCTAGGTATGTATCTGTATATTCTTTATTTTGTGTATACGCAAAAGTTGTATATTTCACATCATAATCCCCATAAAAGCTTTTAGCTGCATTAATTCGATATAAATCATAAGAGTCTTTTACTACAAAGAGAGAAGTTAAAAGAAATGTACATAAAAACAGAATGCTCACTAACAATACATAACTTTTCTTATTGCGACTTCTATATTTCTTGACTATATTCATACAATCTTTCCTTGTTCTAAACGAATAATTCGATCTGCATAATTGGCGATTTTCAAATCGTGCGTAACCAACACAATTGTTTTCCCCTCTATATTCAACGCTTTTAAAATGTCCATCACATTTTTTGCATTCTCACCATCCAAATTTCCCGTTGGCTCATCGGCCAGTATGATATCTGTATGTGCAAGAATCGCTCTAGCAATCGCAACGCGCTGTTGTTGACCTCCAGACAATTCATTCGCAAAACGATCTTTTTTATGCTCTAACCCTAGCAATTTCAATACTTGATTCAATTCTTTTGCATCCACTTTTTTCCCTTTAATTTGACTTGCCAAACACACATTTTCTTTCACTGTCAAAAAAGAAATCAGATTAAAAAATTGATATACATAACTAATGTATCGACTTCTTAATGTACAACACTCTACATCCGATAAAGAAGACATCTCTTTATTTCGAACTACACAACTTCCCATATAATCCGTATCTAAACCACCAATAATATTGAGCATAGTAGTTTTTCCACTTCCGCTTGCTCCAATAATCGCAACAAATTCCCCTTTTCTTATGTGCATAGAAACCGTATCGAGTGCCACACAATCTTTATACACTTTCTTTAGATTCTGTATTTTAATCACATTTCATCCACTCCTTTTCTTTATTAATACACATAAGGAAAAGAAGCATTAAAAAAATCGAATAACCGTCAATTGATTTCGATTATTCGATAAATAAGATGATTTTCATATCCTTTGAATCCATGATTTTTGTTCCATGATACTTATTCAAAATGATATTCAGTATGGATTTATTTGAAGGTGTCATATTCTTTATGTCCAAAGAATATTGAACATGTAAAATTAGCTCTTTCTCCTTTAGATTCATATGAAACATGAAAGTCTCATTTTCTTTAACTAAGCTACTATCCAATACGCATGTAAGCAGTGTTGTTAAGTCTTGTGTATCCATAGAATCAATTCTTTTAGGAACATATATCTGTATATCATAATCCAAATTGTGTTCTTGAATAAAGTTTTGTAGGATCACATCCACATATGGATTTATGCATATAGAATTGGGATATAACTTTCCATATTTTACTAACTCTTGATTGATTTGTTCTTCAATTGCCTCATATTCTTTCTTTTGTCGACAGAACCTTTATATCATCCAAAGAATTTCGCATATCGTGAATCAACTCCTTGATTCCCGTCTGTTCATGAATCATTTGTTCTGTATAATGACTGGATAGTTCAATGAAATTTCGATACATCTCAATCTCTAATTTTGAGCGTATTCTAGAAAAAACAATGATAGCTACACTTAATAACACAAGAACAGATATGGTAAACATAAACACATAGATTTGGCTGTTCTTTATAAAATACATATATGTAAATTCTGCTTTAGAAAACAAGTCTGTCATCAACAACATATAAAGATAGCTAAATATAAATAGGATTATAGAAATTATATATTTCGTATTTTTACCAAATTCTAAACTTTCATATTTAAAGATTTGATAAAAGATTGCACATCCACCGATTGTGAGTATTGTTGAAGATGCATAATATTCTATAGTCAAAGAACGGAATAGAAGGATATTCATTGTTTGAAATAAGACAACAATCAAATTTGAAATAACAGATTCCAATATATGGTGTTCTTTTGTAGAAATATTCAAACATAGAATGGGAATCAACAATTGCAGAAATACAGATAGCCAGTTTATATGTATATATTCAGCGATTAAAAACACACATAAACCATTTAATAAGAATGAAAGAATGCATTTTGGATATAGTGAATTCTTCGTTATTTTAAATAGAAACATTGTTCGCAAACATAATACATACTGTTCATTAGAATATTCATATGCTTGTCCTCATCTGAATATAGTGCTCTTTTACCTTTTTCCATCTTCGAACACTCACTGAAATAATCGTACCATTTAACATAATGATTTTATGATTCTTTACATCCAAATAATCGACTTTAGAAAAATTAATAAGCACATTATTATTTACGCGGATAAAAGAATCCGATAACTGAGCCTCTATCTCTTTTAATGTTTCATTCACTAAAGATAATTTCGTTCCATCCTTCAATAAGACGAAAACGCCATTGTCAATTTGAAAATACAAAATATCATCCCTATACACATACCTTGTTTCATACGGTAAATTCAGTGCAATCTTCTCTAATTGATGAATACGTATCTCTACTTGATTTACCTTTTTGACTAAGGCTTCTTCTATTCGATCTTTCGTAACAAATCCTAAGACATTTGTATCAAATGTATCGGCCATAGATTCACTATGACTACTCACATAGACGATAAAGCGTTGTTTATCTGGATGTTTTTTAATGAATTCAATGCCATTTTGATTTCCTAATTCAATATCTAGCAACAATAAATCAAAATAGGAATTGGATTCCATATATTCTTCAACTGCACTAAAGAAACAAAGTCTATGACTTAAATCTAATAGATTTCGTATTCTTTTTTGTTGAATCAAACTATCTTCTAATACTGCAATTCTCATAGGTCAATTATAATGGGTAATGCATTAAATGACAAAATTTAATCTTTAAGATGAATAATCTTTTTATTCTAAAAGAATGAATATAACGGTGTATTATCATAAATATCCACCAAATTTCTAACAAGAATGATTTAATTATTGTCGAAAATGAAAAAATGCTTGAACTAAGGAAAACACTACTTTCGATAGAACAGCAAGATAAAATCATCCTCACCGCATGCAATGAAGGTTCTTAACTGACAACATTATGCAAAAATCATACATTATTTGGATTCCTGTCTTTCTGTTGGAGCAGTGAACTCTACAATCAAGCACTACATTTAGCACATTAGCGATTGTTTTCTGTATCTCTACATGGAAGCATAGTCAATCCTTCAATTTTTACATTTAATTTTACTCTTATTCCACTGTTCATGACTTTGATCTGATTCATTTGGATATA
>ENA-OQNT01000024-OQNT01000024.1-human-gut-metagenome-genome-assembly--contig:-NODE-24-length-42888-cov-4.389140_pt1 | contig 42888 bp, 56 predicted proteins | sample MGYA00242634_ERZ504890 | MGnify/ENA primary metagenome ERZ504890 (study PRJEB26092, sample SAMD00036379) | human gut metagenome | host: Homo sapiens | study: EMG produced TPA metagenomics assembly of... | reverse complement strand
TTCTTCAGCAGCAGCTAAGATAGCTTTTGTCCATTCTAAGTTATTGATGTTGAAAGCACCAATCGCATAGTGCCCTTCGTGAGCTTTGTTGATCATTTCAGTAGCAGATACTAACATTACTCTATTCCTCCTTTAAACATTTCTGTCATAACTATTCTACTCCATAACGCCTAATTTGAAAAGTGAAATTATTAACTAACGACGTGATTTCCCCGATAATTCGACAGGTTTCGATAAAGTTCGAATTCTTTCAAGAATTCTTAGACTCGCAATTGTGTTATTTGGCTTATTCGCAAGACGATATTGTTGTTCTAATTCTTCCATGGAATAATTCGATGTAAAATAAGTTTTCATTCCTTTATTCATACGCTCATCTAAAACCGGAAGTAAAATTTCATCACGCGTCCATTGCGTAATACTTTCAGCTCCAATATCATCCAAAACCAAAACATCACTATAACGCAAATGATTCATCACTCTTTGACGATATTCATTATCCGTCATAAATTGTTTCAATTCTTGAATCAATAAAGGAACTTGCACAAAAGAAACACTCTTATTACTTTTAGCATAATAATTACAGATTCCCTTCATTAAATACGATTTACCCGTTCCAGGATTTCCATATAAATACACACCCTGATTTAATGGAATACTACTTACACTTTGCGTATACGCAAGGCCATATTCCTTTTCTTTGGCAGCACTTAAAAAGGAAGCATCATTTAAATCAATCAAATAATCATTTAAAGACATGTGAGAAAAACGAAACTTACTTTGATGAGCCAAATGTTTATCACGATTCTGTTCATATTGACACGAAGCATAATATTCATTTAAAAAACCTGAATCATCGATTTTTAATTTTGAAACCTTACCACGAATCTTTTGAACACAATACTTTAATCCTTTGCAGTTTCTACAAGCACTCACACTTTTTAGCCACTGCAACAAAGCCCCACTATTTTCTTCTACAAAAGATGCATCTAAATGGTTTTGGTTTAAAAATAATTGAATTAATTCATTCTCTTTTAAACGTGCAATATTTCGTTGTCTTTCTAACATTTGTTCTTCGGAAAGTTTAATATTTAAATTCACTACAATTTACCTTCTTTCAACATCTTCTGCAACTCTAACATTTCCTTATGTAGCTGCGCATCTGATTTCTCTTCTTTTTGCGTATAGAATTTATCATCTAACACAACCTTCTCTGCCTTTTTATCCCTTTTATTTTCAAGAGGACTTTGATTGATGATATCCAAAGCCTTCTTTCTTGAATCCACACCCAAGCGAACCCAGCTTGCCGCTACTTTTTCTACATAATTTCGAGAAAACTGTTGATTCGTTTGTTGTAAAGTATATTCAATCAATGTATTTACGACTTCTATAGGAAATTGGAATTCTTTACACAAACGCTCAATCAACGCTTGATCCGATTTCACAACTGGAATTCCATTTTGTTTATTCTGCAAAAATTTAACTGGAGACATTTTATATGGATCTTTACTCACTTCCATAACCTTACGATTACGCATAACCATATCTTTTAGTTTTTCTAAATCGAATACATGCGTAGAAGGATTCGTACTTCTTTGTACATATTTACGCATATCTTTGGCATCAATTCCATATATTTTAGCCATTTCTGCGATACGATCCAAATTTTTGCTTGTACGTAAACGCACTGGAAAAATTCGATCCATCCCTTTAAAGAGTGTCGCAAAATCAAAATCATATTTCTGCTTTATCGTTGGCTTCACCTTTTCAAATGCGATTTCTTTTGATTCATTCCAAGAATCTAAAATAGAAACGTCCAAAGGACTTTCTACTTTTGTATATGAAGAAGTAAACTGTTTTATCTTTATAAAGCATCGCCTTCACTTTGTCAAAACACTTTGCGCCAAACACTTGCCAAATACAATCTTGAATATGTCTCATGACATAAAAACGAATCTGGCAATAATGGAGCATATAATAAAATCAACATATCCCCTTCATGAACGTATGTTTCAATCAAATGATATTGTTCCAAATGATTTCTTGCGATGTCAAATTGCGAAGCATTCATATTCAATAAAAGATATACATCTTCTAATTCAACCAGATTTTGAATGGAACCCAAAAATTCATATAGACAAATTGAGTTTTTCCCCACTAAAGGACCATACAATAAATTTAAAGATTGTCTTTGTTCGCTAGATAAATGTTCTATGCATCGTACTTCAATCGCCATTTAACTTCTCCTCTTTTAATGCATCCTCAATCTGCATATGCAACTGCTCTACCGTACTATTATTACGTAATACAATATCACTTTTTGCCATTTTCTCTTCTGGATTCATCTGTGATACAAGTCTTGCCAAAGCTTGTTCCCTAGTAAAATTACGATACGTTTGTAGACGTGATAATGCCACATCTAAATCAGCCACAACGCACCAAATAGAATCAAAATGTTCTTGTGCTGAAATCTCAAATAAAATTGGCATCTCCACAAAGACAATTAAGCTCTCTTGTTCATGGATCCATTTGTGCATTTCATCAAAGATTAAAGGATGTAGAATCGCTTCTACTTGTTTTCGATGCTCTACATTTGAAAACATATAGGAAGCTAGACTCTCCTTAATAATTTCTCCATTCGAATCCAATTCAACAATGTGTAAATCATTTAATTTCTGATAACCCAAATTTCCCTTTTTTAATAAATCCGCATTGACCTGATCACAATCTAAAACAGGATATTTTTTTCTTAGATATCGCGAAATTTCGCTCTTTCCTGAGCCCATTGATCCCGTGATTCCAATTACTTTCTTTTTTGACATTTTGGACATAAATAAGTCCCCCTTTGTGATACAGTTATTTTTTTTATTGCATGATGACACACTTTACATTGTGTCTGATCATGTACTTTTAAATGAAGTTGAAAACGCCCCGTTACACCTAAACTTGATGTATAGGAACGAATGGTCGTTCCACCATAGTGTGTGGCTCCTTGCAAGATCCGTCTTGTTTCTAAAACAATTTTGTCACAATCTTTTTTTGATAGCTTACAGGCCCGACTTCTTGGATCTAAGCCTAGCGCAAAACAGATCTCATCGGCATAGATATTTCCAATACCTGCCATAATCGATTGATCTAATAAACAGGATTTTAAATTTCGTTTTAATGTATGAATACAATGATAGAAATACATTCCATTCACTCTTTGATCCATATAATCATATCCAACATTTTTAAAACAAGCATACGAATGAATATCATCATTTTTAGAATATAAATACATTCTTCCAAACTTTCGAGTATCGTGATACGACATATAGATTCCGTTATTTAATTTAAATACAACATGAATTATGTTTATCATCTCGAAGATCGTTGTACAAATAAAATTTACCTTCCATTCTAAGATGTACAATCAAATCATAATCATCTAAGCCAAAAATCAAATATTTTCCAAGCCGATTAAATGTACGAAAGGATTGCCCAATCAATCGATGTTTAAAAGTTTCTACTTCTACATTATCAACAATCTTAAGATAATATATCAATACATCTTCAATCGAAACATCTTTAATTTGTGTTTCCAACGTACTTAATACGGTTTGTACTTCCGGTGCTTCCGGCATTATTTTGCCTCATACCAAGACTTGCCAACACTAATGCTTGCCTTTAATGGAACCTTTAATTCCATTGCACTTTCCATTGTTTCTTTGACAAGTTTTTGCATTAAGTCTAACTCTTCATCTGGCACCAAGAAAATCAATTCATCATGGATCTGAAGAAGCATTTTTGATTTTACGTTGGCATCCTTTAAAGCTTGATCCATTTTCAACATCGCAATCTTAATCAAGTCTGCTGCACTCCCCTGGATTGGCGCATTCATCGCAGCACGCTTACCAAATTCTCGTGTCATAAAATTCTTGTCGTTGATTTCTGGAATTTCTCTTCTTCGATGGAATAATGTTTCTACATATCCATTTTCTTTACAGAAATCAATCAATTGATTCATATACTCATGAATTTTTGGATAACTTTCAAAATACATCTTCATAAACTCACCCGCCTCTTTGCGTGTGATATTTAATTGTGATGATAAACCAAATTCCGTTTGACCATATACAATTCCAAAGTTTACTGTCTTTGCGATTCTTCTTTTGTGTTCATCCACTTCTTCTGGTGAACAATTAAAAATCAACGTTGCCGTTTTTGTATGAATATCCAATCCTTCATTAAACGCTTTAATCATATGATCTTCATTTGCCATATGTGCAAGCATTCTTAGTTCAATTTGCGAATAATCCGCTGACAATAAGTGATAACCCTCTTGAGCAACAAAAGCTTTACGAATTTCTTTTCCCAACTCATCACGAATACTAATATTTTGAAGATTTGGTTCACTACTTGAAAGTCTTCCTGTTTGTGTCATGGTTTGATTAAAAGAAGTATGAATCTTTTGATCTGAACGAACATGTTTTTTCAAACCATCAATATATGTGCTAGATACTTTTGATATTTTACGATATTCCAAGATATCATCCACGATTGGATGTTTTCCACGAAGCTTTTCGAGTACATCAGCAGAAGTCGAACGCTTCTTACCGCCAGAGCTTAAATTTAATTCATCAAATAAAACATTCGCCAATTGTTTTGGAGAATTGATGTTAAAAATCATGCCGGCATGAGAATAAATTTGTTGAGCCAAAGTCTCTAGCTTTTCATTTAATAAAGCCCCATATTCATCCAAGAAGCTTTCTTGAATCGAAATCCCTTCTTGTTCCATAGAAAATAATACTCGTGTAAGTGGCATTTCAATTTCTCTATATAAAGAAAGCACATTTTCTTCTTTTAAAGATTGAAGGATTTCACCTTTCTTTTCATATAACTGTTGTGTCAAACTATGACAAAGTGCTTGTTCTCTATTCAAACTAAAAGCAGGTTCTTCTTTCGTCTTTTTGGATACATCATGAAAAGATTCTGGCAAAGTAATATGAAGAGCTTCTAGTACTGCATCACTATCTGTTGCAGTAGAATTCAATAAGAATCCTGCAATATGAAGATCATCATTAAATGTATTCCATTTAAATCCATATCGATCTAATAGATGCATCATTTCTTTGGTATCCCATGTACTAATTTCTTTTGTTTCTAATATTTTTTTAAAGTTTGTATCTTCCAACGCATTTTCTACGGAAATATAGTAAATTGCCTTATCTTTTGGAATCATAAAACCATATAATTGCTGATCTAAGTATGGTTGTTGTGTACATACTGGTAGTACCATTAAATCCTCTACATCAAATATTTCAAAATGTTCCACTTCTTTTAATGGCCATTTTTCGTTCTTAGCTTGTTTTGTTCGATTCACTAAAGATCGCATTTCATATTTTTCGTAGAATCCATTTACATCTTCTTGAATTCCTGTAAACTCACAATCATTTAAACTAAACGGAAGCTCCATCTTTGTATAAATGGTTGCCAATTCTAAAGACATAAACGCATTGTCTTTATCTTTTTCCAGCTTTTCCTTTAATTTCCCCTTTACCTCATCAATATGGGCATAAACATTTTCTACAGTTGAATATTGATTCAATAAACGCAAAGCCGTTTTTTCACCAACACCTTGCACACCTGGAATATTGTCGGCTGTATCTCCCATTAGTCCTTTCATATCAATGACTTGGCTTGGTGTAATTCCATATGTATCGAATAGATTTTGTTCGTCCATCAATTCCATTTCACTTAAGCCTTTTTTCATTAAAAGAACATGTGTACTTGGATCAATCAATTGAAGTAAGTCACGATCACTTGTTAGAATGGTTGTTTGCATATCATTACAACATTTAGCCATACTTCCAATAATATCATCCGCTTCATAACCCTCTTGTTCATAACGCTTGATTCCAGCTGCATCTAAATATTCTCTTACAATTGGAAATTGTACGATCAATTCCTCATCTAAGGGTTTACGTGTTCCTTTATAGGCTGCAAATTGTTTGTGTCTAAAAGTCGGTTTTCCTGCATCCCAAGCAACTAGAATCTTGTCGGGCTCAATAATATCAATTGCCTTATTTAACATCATCACAAAGCCATAAACTGCATTGGTTGGAATCCCATTGGATGTTGTCATTCTGTGTGTATATAAAGTTGCATAATATGCACGAAATAGCATGGAGTTTCCATCTAATAATAATAGTTTTTTCATCTGAATACCTCTTTTCTTCTATTTTAACACATATGAAAAGAAGGAAACGAATCCACGACTCATTTCCTTCGAATATTTTGCATGTGCAACTTTTCCATTCGTTTAAAACGAATATTTTTTATAGTTGCATATCGATTGAATACCGTAATAATATAGAGCAATACAAATATCCAAGCCCCATTAAATATCAATGTAAGTGCTTCAACGTGAATAAACCATTTCACAAAGCTCATTGTAAGATATCCAAATAATTTTGTACCCAAAAAACAAATTAAATCATTTATAAACATCATTAAAAAGACAAGGGCAAATTGTACCCAGTGATCTTGATCCATTGCATTTTTAAATAGTCCCGATAGCCATCCAAAAAGGCCAAATAGAACCATTTTAACAAGCCAATCCGAAGTAAAGAACAATCCTACACAAAGGCCGCATAGGCATGCATATAAAAGTCGATTTAAGCTTTTTTCATGACTCACAACAAGTATGCATCCACAAAAACATAAATGACTGACAAAAGATAGGGAAGAATATGTAAAATCCACACTGAATAAAGATGCATTCATTTGATCAAGTATTGCTAAAATCAATAAGAAAATAAATGAGCAACGTTCTTTATTTATCATTTACTCTCCTCTTTTCCAATCACAAGACAATAGTCAAAACTTTTCATATTCGATACTGGCGAAACATAGACTGTTGAAATAATCGAATCATCGTTTAAAGACACATCTTTTACTTCTCCAATTAAGATTCCACTCGGATAATTTCCACCCTTACCACTTGTAGCTACTTTTTGTCCTTTTGTGACAATCGCATCATTATCAAATAATGAAACACGATAGGCCTTCTTTTCAGTATCATAAGACTGTAGCACACCTTCTACGCTTGTTCCATCTTCTAATGACATCTTGATTGCAATATCATTATTCAAATGTTGACTTGTCAACAACTGAACAGTACTTGTAACGGTTTGTACACTATCCACTAATCCTATAGCGCCATCGCTTGTTGCCACAAGCATATTTTTTTCGACACCTTGTTTTTTTCCTGCTGAAATCGTTACCGTCTGAAGCCATGAATCGCCTGAACGTTCTAATACAGATACACTGATTGTCTTAGCATCCCCTAGACCACCTTTCATTTCCAACAAGGCTTCAAGTTGTTTGTTTTTATTTCTTTCATCTTCATATGCCGTTTGATAGTTTTTTTGTTGAGCTAATTGTTTCGTCAAATATTCATTATCGTCATAGGCATGCCATAAATTTGAAAAATCATTTACCGCATTTCCAATCGATGATAGTGGATATTGAATCAAACCATATTTCAAATATGTCCAAGCACTGTAACCAATATTTGTGATGGAGTTTTGTCTTAAGCCAAACATAGCACACGCTAATATACATAAAACGACAATAATCGTAAGTAATCTTTTTTGAATTCGAGTAAATTTACGCATAATATCCCCCAAACTAACTTATATTATAGCGATAAACCCTCCTTCTTTCAATCGAGATATTTGTGCTCTTTAAATGAATAATATTGATTTTTACATACAATAATATGATCCACTAAACAAACCCCCATTGTCATCGCTACATGAACCATTTTGTAAGTTACTTCAAAATCTGCTTTTGAAGGCGTACAATCCCCCGAGGGATGATTATGTGCAATCAATACTGAATTTGCGTTTTGTAAAAAAGCCTCCTTAAATACTTCACGTGGATGTACCACGCTTTCATTTAATGTTCCTTTAAATAAAACACGATGCGAAATTAGCTTGCTTTTTGTGTCTAGATAAAGGGCGATAAAGCATTCTTGCGACATAGTTCCATACTCAAATTTGAACCATTCAATCACATCTTCTGGTTTTAAAATAGGAGCATGATATACTTTTGATTTAATAACACGCTTACTAAGTTCTACACTTGCCAAAAGTTGTAAAGCCTTAACTTCACGAATTCCTTGAATCTGCATCAATGTATTTACATGCATTGTCATTAATTTTGATAAACCTTCACTTTCTTTCAACACATCAGATGCAATTTCAAATACGGAACGGTTTTTATTTCCGCTTTGCAGAATCAACGCAACCAATTCTAGATCGCTTAATGATTCTAAACCATAGCGCAACGCTTTTTCTCGTGGGCGTTGCTCCACTTCCATCTCTTTTACCTTCATATACTCTTATACGAAAAAAAAGACACTTTTTCGAAAAAAATTTAACTTTTTGTCTTGCAAAGAAGAGAATCACATGATATATTATACAAGCGTTAAGCAATTATGGCGGTTGTGGTGAAGTTGGTTAACACAGCGGATTGTGGCTCCGTCACGCGCGCGTTCGAATCGCGTCAGCCGCCCCACAAAGATTTTTAAGCTTCGAGAGATCGAAGCTTTTTTCTTACTTTTTTTATTTATTTGTATATTAGGAGCATGAAAAAATTTTTACTCTATACTTTTAAGTCTTACATTATGTGCGTGTCAAACACTAAACAAAGAGTACAACTTCAACTTCAAAAAAGGCTTGTGATGTTGCAAGTGAAGAAAAAACATGCAACACAAAAGATGACACAAAAACTAATTTTAATGAAATTAGTTTTGATGAAGCTATTCAATATTTTACACAAGAAAAATCAGATGTTTTATATTTCGGATTTTCAAGTTGTCCTTGGTGCAAAGAAGCAAAACCCATTTTAAAGAAAGTGGCCAAAGAAAACGGAATCGACATCCAATATGTAAAGGTAAGAGATGAAGAAAAAAATCGTCTTTACACGGATGAGCAAAAAGCGATTATTGAACCATATATCCAAGATTATATGTCCAATAATGATGAAGGTGTTCTAACCTTATACGTTCCTTTAGTACTTGTGGTAAAGGATGGAAAAGTCGTTGATGGACATGAAGGAACATTAGAAAGTCATGATGCGACCGAAAGAAAAATGACAAATGATGAAAAAGAGCAACTAACAAAAATCTATACAAAATTAATGAGTGAAGCCAATTGACTTCACCCATTTTATTTTCTTCGTATTTTGATTTGATCATCCAAATTCAATTGTCCAATCAATAAACTAGAATTCACATCATGCATTTTATAGTTTGACACAATTTGTTTGGAATCAAAATTGGCATAACAATATTTGCATCCGTGTAAACAAGAATTGTAAGCACCAACATCCACCATATTCACACAATGGCAATCTCTTGCCTTCCACTCTTTAAAAAGCTTGCCTGTTCTTTCAAAAGCATATTTAATGCTGATGCAACAATCCTTTTCATCCCCAATTTGATATTTATTTTCCATACAACTAATGATCTTTATATTGTTTTTTTCGAACTCTTCTTTTAATTTAAGATATTCCTCATTGGATGGTTCATGATAATCCAAATGATTATTTCGAACATTTTTATAATCATCCACAAAAGAGACAATCATTTTAGATACATATCCTTTTAACATTGTGCATAATTTGTTAAAAGCACGAACGTGATAATCAACATTATATTTGGAATTCAAAAGGATAGGATCATAACGAACACATACATTTTCTTTGCCTAAATAATCGGATAATTTTTTTACACATTCAATCACTTCTCTTTTATCGGGTACTTGAGGCTCCATATCTTTAAAGTATCCTGTGATGGTAACTTGTAGCTGAATGGGTACAGAAAATAAATGTATTGTATCTAACAATGGCAATGGATTTTTTGTGCAAAATACAATCATATCTACATCCGATACAAAGATACGACTGACAAGTTTTGGATTAAAAGGGTTTCTTACATCAAAATATCCTTCATTCCATCGGTTCACAAACCAATCCATATAATAGGCGACAATATCTGTTCTTCCACTTGCATTAATAATCATAGGTTTATTAAACTAAGAAACAAAAAAATAGTCAATATAAAGAAAAAAAGTCATCCAAAGATGACTTCAATTTCTAAATGGCGGTCCAGATGGGACTCGAACCCACGATCTCCTCCGTGACAGGGAGGCATGTTAACCACTACACCACTGGACCATAATTTTCCAAAAATAAGATGGCGGAGAAGGAGAGATTTGAACTCTCGCGCCAGTTTCCCGACCTATACCCTTAGCAGGGGCACCTCTTCAGCCACTTGAGTACTTCTCCAAGAATATTTTCAGAATACTTATTTTTTAGAACAACCTGCGTTATCCGTAACGCCTGTTTATAATAACATGATAAAAACTTATTGCAAGCAATTTTTTAAAAAAAGACAAAAAAATTAGAGGCCAATTTTTGACCTCTAAACTTTTACTTTCCAAACAATGTTTTGTTGTCTACTTCCGCTTTAAATTTAGCTAAAGCTTCATCTAAAGATAATGTAACACTATCCTTTTTACCACTCTGACGAATTGTTACTGTGTTATTTTCTTGTTCTCCATCACCCACTACGATTTGGTAAGTAACCTTTTGTAGCTGTGCCTCACGAACACGATAACCCAATTTTTCATTACGAGAATCTACTGTAGCACGCATTCCTAATGCTGTTAATGCATCGCATACTTTATTTGCGTATTCAACATGTTTTTCATGGTGAACTGGAATTACCACAAATTGACGTGGAGCTAACCACAATGGGAAGTGTCCACCAAAGTGTTCGATCAAGATACCAATGAAACGTTCAACTGATCCATAAACTACACGGTGTAACATAATTGGTGTTTTCTTTGTTCCATCTGCATCTACATATTTACATTCGAATCTTTCAGGCAAGTTCATATCCAATTGTACAGTACCACATTGCCATACACGTCCTAAGCTATCTTTAATATGGATATCCAATTTAGGTCCATAGAATGCACCATCTCCAGGATTTACTTTATATTCTTTACCTGCATGAACGCAAGCTTGTGCCAATGCTTTTTCTGAAACATCCCAAATTTCTTCAGAACCAATATATCCACTTTCTGGACGAGTTGATAATTCAATTTCATATGGTAAACCAAATACAGAATAAATACGATCTACCAATTGTAATACTTTTTTAACTTCTTCTTCCAATTGATCTGGAGTTACAAATAAGTGCGCATCATCTTGTGTAAATGTACGTACACGGAATAATCCATTCAATGCACCACTTGCTTCGTGACGGTGTACTTGTCCTAGTTCTCCTAAACGCAATGGTAAGTCTTTATATGAGTGTAAAGTTGAGTTATATACTAATAATGCACCTGGACAGTTCATTGGTTTGATTGCGAATTCACGATCATCAACCATTGAAGTGTACATATTGTCTTTATAGTGATCCCAGTGTCCACTTAACTCCCATAATTCTTTTGACATCATAATTGGAGTCTTAATGAATTGGTATCCTTCCTTTGTATGTTCTTGGTACCAGTATTGTTCCAAGATGTTACGTAAAATCATTCCATCCGGCAAGAAGATAGGCATACCTGGTGCAAATTCACTAATTGTGAATAAACCCATTTCTTTTCCTAATTTCTTGTGGTCACGTTTTTTAGCTTCTTCTAAAGCTTCCAAGTGAGCTTCCAATTCTTCTTTTGTATCGAAACAAATACCATAAACACGTTGAAGCATTTTATTGTTTGCATCACCTTTCCAGTAAGCACCAGAATGTTTCAACAATTTAAAGTTTTTACACATTTTAACAGTCTCAACGTGAGGTCCACGACATAGATCCGCAAATTCACCTTGACGATAGATTGTGATATTTCCATCTTCTAATCCATTGATCAAATCAATTTTATAAGGATCCTCCTTAAACATTTCTAAAGCATCTTCTTTAGAGATTTCTTCACGAACAATTCTCTTTCCGTCTTTGGCAATTTTCTTCATTTCTTTTTCGATTTTTGCCAAATCCTCTTCTTTTAATTTTACATCTCCTAAATCCATATCGTAGTAGAAACCTTCAGAAATAACAGGTCCTACCCAAAATTTAGCATTTGGATATAAACGCTTAACAGCTTGAGCCATCATATGAGCACATGAGTGGTTCAACATAGATAAATGTTCATTTTCTAATACATTCACTAATTCCATTTTATTTTCCTCCATTTTTCCATATAAAAAGCGACAGCCATCAAAGGACGTCTGTCGCACGCGGTACCACCTTTGTTTATACAATTACTGTATACACCTCAAACCTTTTAACGCAAGAATTACGGCACACTTTTTCAAGGGCAATTCAAAGGGAGTAAATACATACATTCGCAAAGTGTTTTCACCAATCACACTCTCTCTACATTTGAATAGAATGTATTCATATCCTTATCACTATTGTTGCCTAGATTATAGACCGAAATACAAGGCGTGTCAAAAGAAAAACTCAAGAATTAATGGCAATGTCCACCACAAGAATGACTTTTGCCAGATTCATGTTTTGTACAAGTCACATCCGTTGTAAATTCAAGCTTTCCGCTTAAATATTTCTTAACAGCCTCATCCGCATTTCCGGTTACCCCACCAAAAGAATGGATCCCAAAACCAGCCAATGCAGTTTTAGCCCCTTGTCCAATGCCACCACAAAGTACAATGTTTACATTTTGTTCTTTCAATGCATTTGAAACACCAACATGTCCATGCCCTTCGACTGTAATTATTTCACTCTTAATAATTTCATTATGATCTGTGTCATAGATTTTAAATTCTGAACTATGCCCAAAATGTTGGAACACTTCTCCGCCTTTATAGCTCACTGCAATTCTCATATGTAAATTTACCTTCTTTCGTAACAATTATACATCAAAAGTACATCACGATAAATTAAAACGCCCTTTAAATAAGGGCGTTGATTGTCTTTGGTGGAGATGAGGAGAATCGAACTCCTGTCTAAGCAAAGTCCCACGAGACAGCGTTTACAGCTTTTTCCATCTAGTTATCCAAAAGTTTCGGATGGAAACAAAAATTCTTTGGTTTAGCTATAGTTGATTCAAAATAAGCAGCTAGCCAATGCTTATTTCTATCTTCTTTTCTTTAACACTCAGTCTGAAATAAGAAAGCGAAATTTCAGAAAGGGGCTGCGAAGCCAAACGTAGGCAATAAAATTAAGCAGCGAAAGCCATGCTTTGGTTCATACCAAATACATTAGCAAGTTTATTTTTAGCAATTAATTTAAGTTGGTTATTACACGTATCCTTCGTGGCTGTGGCCGAATCCAAACATTTACTCATCGAATGCCTGAACATCCCCAAGGAATATCAGTATAATCTATTAATACTGATTTTTCAAGGCCTTTTGAATCTCTCTTTGCGCATCCTTCGCCTTTTGAGATTCACGCTTATCATGAAGATTTTACCTTTTGCCAAAGCTATTTCAAGTTTAGCTAATCCTTTATATAAATAAATTCTTACTGGTACAACTGTATATCCTTTTATACGAGCTGATTGTTCTAATTTTTGAATCTCTTGTTTATGCATTAAAAGCTTACGATCTCTTGTTTCATCATGATTGAATCGATTTCCAAATTCATAAGGAGAGATATGCATTCCTTTAATAAAAGCTTCACCCTTTTGAAAACTAATATAACTATCTTTTAATTGGACTTTTCCTCTTCGAATACTTTTGATTTCTGTACCCTGAAGTACGAGTCCTAGCTTCAAAACGATCATACAATTCATAATCGTGTCTTGCCTTACGATTTTCGGCTATTGTTTTTTGATTTTGACTCACTCTAATACCACCTCAATCCCTTCTGAATCTTGCATAACAGATTGAACATATTGTTGAACCCATTCTTTAGACATATCATATTCACCTGATAATCTATGTGTTGAAGCAATGGAATCATTATAATCTTCAATCGAATATGTTTTCCATGTACTATATCCTGCATCAAACCATGTAATCAACGGAATAAACTTTGTATTTGTGAAAGATGTCTTTTTAGTATTCGGATCATAGTTTACAGTAAAGCTAGCCATTCCCCCAACCATTCTTTCATCCACATCTTGTGTACTCGTATAATTTCCCAACGAATAATATACAAGTGTATCTTGTTTTTTCCCTTTGATTATTTTAGCTGGCTGAATTACATGCGGATGCGATCCAATCACAACTTCAGCACCCAACTCATTTAAATAATTTGCCAAATCTTGCTGCTCATCATTTGGATATGTTTGATATTCATCGCCCCAATGCATGGAAACCAATTGAATATCGCTTACTTTACTTAAAGCTTCCATATCCTTTTTCATTTGTTCCTTATCAATCAAATCCACAAGCCAAGGCTTATCTTCTGGCAAGACAAAACCATTCAAGCCATAAGTATAGCCTAAAAAGCCTACTTTAATACCATTGATTTCTTTAACTAAAGTACGATTTCTATCTTTTTTGGATGTATGAGAACCCGTAGTAATGACATCCGGATAATTTTCACGAACCAATTCGATCTGTTTCAACAAGCCCTCAACGCCTCTATCCATTGAATGGTTTGAACTTAAACTCCACCAATCAAAGCCAGCCTTATTTACGGAAGATAAAATTTCCGTAGGCCCATTAAAAGTAGGATAGCCACTCAATCCATATTCTTCACCTATACACAATGTTTCAAAATTGATATAAGCCAAATCGGCCTTTTGTGTATATTTATTCGTCATTTCATAATAAGAATCAAAATTATAGTATTCATTTTGTTCTTGACACATATATTGTGTATTATGATATAAGTTATCTCCGACACCAACAAATGTAAAAGACTTCTTCTCTTCTTTTTCCACAATTTTTGCATCTTGTTTTTTTGATGTTGGATGCGTTAAGATAAATCCCATCAAAGTAAAATTGAATACACATAGAATCATGATCCATGTCCATTGTTTTTTCATATATTAATTTTATCAAAAAATACTTGCTTTTTCCAAAAAAATTCGATAATATTATAAGGCACTTGGGGTGTTAGCTCAGCTGGGAGAGCACCTGCCTTGCACGCAGGGGGTCATCGGTTCGATCCCGATACGCTCCACCAAGTAAAAAAATACGCTGTAAGCAAATTTGCTTACAGCTTTTTTTTCATTCAATTTCTTCAAAAATACCAGACTTTTGATAAAGAACCCATTTTCCAATGTTTACACAATGATCACAAATTCTCTCTAAATATTTACCTACTAATAAGACATCTACCAATGTACCTGTATCATGTTCTTTTTTAGCTAATAAATCCACATAGATTTCTTTCGCCATTTCATATTGTGCATCCGCTTGATCATCCATTTTAATCACTTGATTTGCTGCCTTTTCATCCTTTTGAATAAAAGCTTCAATCGCAAGAGTAATCATTTCTTTCGCAATTGAAAACTGTTGTTGAATACAATCATCCACAATTAAATCTTCCATATTCAATGCACAAATTAGTTCTGCGACTTCTTTTTCCTGATCCATGATACGTGTTAAATCACGAATTGTATTTGTAGCTACCGTAATACGCCTTAAATCTTTCGCAACCGGATGCTGAAGAAGAAGGATCTTCATGCAAATTTGTTCAGCCTCTCTTCCTTGTTCACTCACTTCTTCGTGCATTTGTGAAACATCTTGAACTAAAGTTTTGTTTCCATCTAAAATAGCGTGTTTGCAAAACCATAAACCTTTCAAACAGTCTTGAGACATTTGTGTCATAGTCAGTTCTAACTGTCTTGTTTGTTTTAAAAACTTTGTAGGTAAAACCATTATCCAAACCTCCCCGTAATATAGTCTTCTGTTTTCTTTTCTTTTGGTGTAGAGAACAATGTTTCTGTATCACTATACTCAATTAAATCCCCCAATAAGAAGAAGGCAGTTTTATCACTGATACGCATAGCTTGCTGCATATTGTGCGTAACAATAACGATTGTATAGTCTTTCTTCAATTCTAAAGTTAACTCTTCAATCTTACTTGTGGAAATTGGATCTAAAGCACTTGTAGGTTCATCCATCAATAAAACTTCCGGCTGCATAGCCAAGGCTCTTGCGATACACAAACGTTGTTGTTGACCACCTGACATTCCTAAAGCCGATTTATGTAGGCGATCTTTTACTTCATCCCAAATGGCTGCTTGTCTTAAACTTCTTTCAACAATTTCATCCAATTCACTTTTCTTTTTGATTCCAAAAATTCTTGGGCCATACGCAATATTGTCATAAATACTTTTTGGGAATGGATTGGGCTGTTGAAACACCATTCCAACTCTACGTCTTAATTCAATCGCATCCATGTTTTTGTAGATATCCGTACCATCCAGACAAATATCTCCGGTAATTCTAGTGTTTTCTACCAAATCATTCATACGATTTAATGTTTTCAAAAATGTCGATTTACCACATCCACTAGGACCAATGAATGCCGTAATTTCTTTTTCTTTGATATCCAAATTTATATTCTTTAAGGCATGAAAATCCCCATAATATAAATTCAAATCATTCACTGTAAATTTATTATTCATAGTTAACCTTTCTATTTCTCTAATCCAGCTTGTTTTTTGGAAATATGTCTAGACCAAACATTGGCCCCGATACTAAACGCAAGTACCAAAATCATCAATACAGCACTCGATAGATTCGCAAGTGCTCTATCTTGACCATTTGTCTGTAAATTCCAAATTTGAATGGACAATGTTTCAGCCGGTCTTAAAACATTGATTGGCGATGTTGGCGATGTAAAACTAAAGTTATTCCAACGCAAATCACTTCCTGATCCTGTTGTATAAAGTAATACGGCAGCCTCTCCAAATCCACGACCAGCCGCTAAAATGACTCCAGTCATAATACGTGATAGACACGCAGGCAATAGTACATGAAATATGGTTTGCCACTTTGTTGCTCCAAGTCCCATACTTCCTTGATAATAGCCTTCTGGTAAACCTTTTATTGCATCTTCTGTGGTGGTAGTGATCAAAGGTAAACTTAGAATCGAAATAGATAAAGCGCCTGCTAATAAACTTTTTGATAGTCCTAATACAACCAAGAAAATCAAATATCCAAACAAGCCCACTACGATACTTGGTAAAGAAGACAATGTTTCAATACAAGTTCTTAAAAAACGTGTCACAAGACCTGGTTTTGCATACATTGCAAGATAAATCCCTGCCAATACACCAATAGGAACAGATACAAGCAATGAAATAAATACTAAGTAAATTGTATTAAAGACTTGGTTTCCAATACTGCCAGATCGAGAAAAGCCAAACATCTCTGGTTTAGCCCCTAACAAGCCACCAATGATCACTTTTCCGGCAAAGCCTACAAGAAGTAGAAAGAAGAATAAGGCAATACCATAAAAAATGATTGTCATACATTGATCTACCATTTTTGCTCTTTTAATTCTAGAATCCATCTTTATTCTCCTTTTTGTTTTGAAAACTTATGAATGATTGTGATAAACAATAACGAAATCAAGAATAATAATAAAGCCATTGTCCATAAGGCTGCCTTCATTTCTCCGCCTTCCATCGCATTTCCCATTTGAGCAGCAATTTCCGTTGTTAGTGTTTTTGAAGTGGAGAAAATACTCTTAGGTAAAGCAGTTGTTTGACCAATGACCATCGCAACCGCTAAAGCTTCTCCAAACGCTCTTGCCAGTCCTAAAACAATACCTGAAATAATGCCTGGCAAAGCAGCAGGAATCACAACACGATATATCGTTTGCCAACGTGTTGAGCCAAGTCCATAAGCCGCCATTCGTGTTTCTTTTGAAACAGCTCGAATCGCATCACTGGCAACACTTGTAATCGATGGAAAAATCATAATTGATAGAACTAAACTTGCTGCAAGTATGGAGTGTCCTACCTGCAAATCAAATACTTTCTTTAAAAACGGAATCAAAACCGTTAATCCAACCCATCCATAAACAACACTCGGAATTCCGGCAAAGATTTCAACCATAGGACGATAGAACTTCTCACCAAACTTAGGTGAAATTTCTGTCATAAAAACAGAAGATCCTAACGCAAATGGTGTGGCAATCAATAGTGCCAATCCACAAACACATAGTGATCCAACAATGAAGATCAAGGCTCCTACATGTCCTTTTGAACTGGCATTATCCATAGGTGCAAAGTTGGCACTACCAAGAAATTCTTGTAAAGTGTGATGAAACTTAAAAAATGTATCCGAACCTTTGTAAACCAGAAAGGCTCCGATCAATAAAGTTACGAATATTACGAACAGTCCACCAATTGTTACAAGAATCTGCCAGAAATATTCTTTACAAAACATGCTTTTACGACTCATCAAATTCCTCCAAACTAAATGAATAACGGACATATATTTCAATGTCCGTTAAAGAACTTTACTAGTGATCTGTTTTTTCCATTTTACTAGAAACACCATAGCCTAATGATTCCATTTTTTTACCGAATTTTTCACCCATGATGTAATCTAAGAACGCCTTTGTTGCTTTGTCTGGTTCTCCATTTGTATACATTTGTTCAAATGTCCAAACTTTATAGTCACCACTATAAGTATTTTCTAATGTTGGTTTGACACCATCAATTGCGATAGTATCTACATCGTCATTGTCTACTAAATAAGATAATGCTACATAACCAATTGCACCTTTTGTATCTGTTACATTTTGTAACAATACACCTGAATCATCTGTTTCCATTGAGGCATTGCTTGCTTCTTCATTTCCATCTAATGCATATTTTTGGAATGTGGCTCTTGTTCCTGATGAAGTTGGACGAGTCACCAATACAATATCTTCATCCGGTCCACCAACATCTTTCCAGTTTGTTGTTTTTCCTGTGAAGATGTCAATTAATTGTTGTTTTGTTAAATCTTTAACACCTACATCTTTATTTACGATTGGAGCCATTGTTACAACACAAACTTGGTGATCGACTAAATCTTTAGCTTGATCCTTATCTAATTTTTCTTCAGCTGCAACATCGGAATTTCCAAGTGTAACTGTTTTATCAGCCACCTGTTTTAAACCTTCTCCAGATCCACCAGCATCGACTGTAATAGAAACATCTGGGTTTTCATTAGAGAATTGTTCGGCTGCAACATCAACCAATGGTTTCAATGCACTTGAACCTGCGGCTGTAATTGTTCCGCTTAAACTTTCACTTTTTGAATCACTGTCATTTGATGTAGCATTTGAACTACATCCTACCATAGCTGCAGATAACCCTAAGACCATTGCACCTTTTAAAAACTTATTCATATTTTCTTTGTCCTCTTTTCTTTCGACACACATATCATAATGCATGTTTGTTAAACAAAAAGAATGGTTCTGTTAAGCTTTCGTTAAATGATTGTTTTGATTTTAAATACACTTGAATTTATTTTATGAACAAATTTCTTGAAATTAAATGTAAACAAATGTATAATCATGAAACATAAAGAAAGGAAAGGTGGAAATGTTTTCACCAAGGTAACAATATGACACGTGTATATAACTTTAGTGCCGGTCCCGCATGCTTACCAGAATGGGTATTAAAAAAAGCTGCAAGCGAAATGTTGGACGCTCACAATAGTGGAATGAGCGTTATGGAGATGTCCCACCGTTCCAGTGAATTTAAGGATATTATAGATACTTGTAAAGCAAGACTAAAAAGATTGATGAATATTCCAGATGAATATGAAATTTTATTCTTACAAGGAGGTGCTTCTTTACAATTTACTATGATTCCTTTGAATTTAGAAAAACATAACGTAGATTTGATCAATACGGGCCAATGGACAAAGAAGGCTTTGAAAGAACATGAAAAACTAGGAAAAGTAAATGTAGTTGCTTCTAGTGCAGAGGACAACTTTACATATATTCCTAAAATTAAGCAGGAAGATTTAAGTGAAGATTCAGATTATGTATATATTTGTGAAAACAATACAATCTATGGAACTAAATATAAAGAGCTTCCACCTCATGCAGGTAAGCTTTTAGTTGCTGATTTATCAAGTTGTATTTTAAGTGAAAGATGCGATGTTTCTAAATACGATTTAATTTTTGCCGGTGCCCAAAAAAATATGGGTCCTGCCGGATTGACCGTGGTTATTATAAAAAAAGACTTGATTGGTTTAGCTGATGAAAAAACACCAAGCATGTTGAACTACAAAACATATGCTGACAATGATTCTATGTTTAACACACCACCTACTTATGCGATCTATATTTGTGGTTTGGTACTTGAATGGCTAGAAACACAAATTGGTGGATTGGAAAACATGGAAAAGATCAATCGTCAAAAAGTTAAATTATTATATGACTATATCGATGCTTCTAAACTCTATTCAAATCCTGTTGTACCTGAAGATCGTTCTTATACAAATGTTCCTTTTGTGACGGGTGACAAGGATCTAGATGCTAAATTTGTTAAAGAAGCTAAAGGAGCAGGAATTGTGAATATTAAAGGTCACAGAACGGTTGGTGGTATGCGTGCAAGTATTTATAATGCCATGCCACTTGAAGGTGTAGAAGCCCTAATTGCATTTATGAAAAAATTTGAAGAGGAGAATTATAATGCCTAAAATAAAACTCTATAACAATATTGCGCAAATTGGTTTAGATCAGTTTACGCCAGATTATGAAGTAAACGAAAACATGGAAGATGAAGATGCCATTTTAGTTCGTAGTGCCAATCTTCATGATATTGAATATGGCAACAATTTAAAAGCCATCGCTCGTGCAGGTGCTGGTGTCAACAACATTGATATTGATGCATGTACTAAAAAAGGGATTGCCGTATTTAATACTCCCGGCGCAAATAGCAATGCCGTAAAAGAACTTGTGTTTGCGGGTATGTTACTGGCAAGTCGTGATATTTATCATGGTATTGAATGGATCCAAACACAAAAAGAAAATGAGAACATCGCAAAGGATGTAGAAAAACAAAAGAAAAAATATGCTGGTCATGAATTAACAGGTAAATCTTTAGGTGTCATTGGTTGTGGTGCTATTGGTATTCAAGTTGCCAATCTAGCTTTACGTTTCGGGATGAAAGTATATGGATATGATCCTTATATGTCTGTTGATGCTGCATGGAATTTATCTCGATATGTAAATCATGTCACAAATATTGATGATCTATATCGTCAATGTGATTTTATTACGATTCATGTACCTTTAAATGATGGAACAAAAAACTTTATCAATAAAGATAGTTTTGACAAGATGAAAGATGGCGTCAAATTATTAAACTTTGCACGTGGCGGCCTTGTTGATGAAGATGCTCTATTAGAGGCGTTAAATGAAAATAAAGTTGCATCTTATGTAACTGATTTTCCTAGTCAAAAAGTAATTCAAAGCGATAAAGCCATTGCGATTCCTCACTTAGGTGCTTCAACCGAGGAAAGTGAAGAAAATTGTGCTGTAAAGGCAGCTCAAGAATTGATGGATTATTTGACTTATGGAAATATTTCAAATTCTGTCAATTTACCAAATGCGAAAATGGATATGAATTCACCATTTAGAATCACTTGTATTCATGATAATAAACCAAAAATGATTTCTCAAATCACGGATATTTTAAAGGATGCCAACATCGAAAATTTGATGAATAAATCTAAGAAGGATATTGCGTATACAATTATTGATTTGGATACAAAAGTCGATATTACACCAATCGAGAAGATCAATGGTATGATTAAAGTATCTACTTATAAGAAATAGGAGGGTACTATGATTGATGCACATACACATTTAGAAAATGGTGATTTAAGCATTGAATATGTCCATAAGTTTATTGATGCTGCCAAAGAAAAAGGAATTACTCATCTTCAGATTTTAGATCATACGCATAGATTCTTCGAATTTAAAGACTGTTATAAAAGAATTTGTGAAGTATCTAAATTACAAGAAGAGTGGTTTTTTAAAGAAACAAAAAAACTCCATAGATGATTATTTAAAATTAATTGCAGCCTTAAAAAAAGAAACTTTTAGTACATTGATGTGCGTTTTGGTCTTGAAGTATGTTATACGCCTGAAACAGAAAGTCTATTATCCTCTATCCTTAAAAACTATCATTTTGACTTTCTAATTGGTAGTGTACACTCTGTAGATGGCTATTTATATGATATGGATGCCTTTTCTAAAGAATTGCTTTGGGACAAAAATGATCCTTCTACTATTTATAAATCCTATTATGACTCTATTGAAAAACTAATCCAATCCAATCTCTTTGATCAAGTGGGTCATCCAGATGTGATCAAATTGTATTCGATTGATCCAGGCTACGATTTACATCCTACCTACCATCATATCGCTCGTCTGGCAAATGAATACAACATTAAAATGGAAGACAACACTAAAGCTCATTATTCATATCATCATCCTGATATTGGCTTAAATGCTGATTTTAGAAATATCCTAAAAGAAAATAATGTACAAATTGTTACGGCAAGCGATGCTCATTATCCAAGTGATGTGGGGCGTTGCTTTGAATTATTAGATCCTAGATAAGCCTAGGATCTTTTTTTAGGTAAAGAAAAAGACAGAACTTAATCTGTCTGCGTTTCTTTATTGACTAAAAATACACTTAAGCTAACTAGAATCAAGGCAATTAAGCTTGAAAATTGGAATGCCTGATTGGATTCATGTAAGACAACACTTGATAAAATAACACCAATGATTGGTGTTACACACATATAGACACCAATCTTACTAACAGGATTTACAGATAATAACAATCCCCAAATCGTATAGGCGATAGCGGATACAAGGGCTAGATGAATCAATACTAGAAGGCCTAGATTGAATTCAAATGTAATGTGTCCTCCCATCAAATATCCAATGATAATTAGTAAAACACCACCTAAAAAGAATTGGTATCCACTTAATAGTACGGCATTTTGTTTTTGTGTAAACTTCTTAATAAAAGCGGCTGATATAGCTCCACATAATTGTGACATTAACACAAAGCCTTCGCCTATAAATGAAAAGTTTGCACTAGCACCACTCATATTCATAAATAAAATACCTAAGAATCCGATAAAACATCCCAATGTTTTCCTTAGTGTCAGCTTTTCATAATGAAAAATCAAACTGGCTACTAATAAAGATATAAAGGCACTGGTACCGGTAATAATCGAACCATTTACGCCCGATGTATGTGAAAGTCCTATATAGTAGAAAAAGTATTGTCCAGCTGTTTGAAATAAAGCTAATGTACATATGCCTTGAATATTTTCTTTTTTTGCGACTAATACTTTTTTCTGTAAGAAAGAGCCAAATAATATGACTAAAAGTCCGGCTACCGCAAAGCGAATGCCCGCAAACATCAATATACTTGGTACGCCTTCAATGTTAAATAATTGATATCCCCATTTAATAAAGGGAGCCGCACTTCCCCATAGTATACAACATAGCATAGCTAACAAAAACACATGGGATGGTTTTTTTAAAAATACCCTATTCTCCATATCCAATTAAAACTTTATCCTTCCTTTTTTTCTTCTAATTCCATCCAGCGATTTGTCAAAATTTCTAATTCTTCTTCTTTTTGTGTTCTTACATCACTTAATTCTTTTAATTTCGCAAAATCATTTTGACACTCATTCATTTGATGGTCTAAATCTTCAATTTCAGTTTCCAACAATTCCATTTTTTCTGGTAATTGTTCTAATTCTTTTTTCTCCATATAAGATAATAAAGAACGCTTTTTCTTTTCAATTGGTTTTTGTATAACCACCTTTTTATTTTCGTCTTTGGATTTTATTAAGTAATCACTATATCCACCACTATATTGTTTAAATGTACCATCTTTTTGATGAACAAACACTTTATCTACAACTCGATCCAAAAAATAACGATCGTGGCTAACAGTAATAATGGCACCTTGAAAATTATCTAGGTAGTCTTCTAATACGTCTAATGTTAAGATATCCAAATCATTTGTTGGCTCATCTAATAATAAGATATTTGGTTCTTGCATCAAAACTCTTAATAGATAAAGTCTTCTTCTTTCTCCACCAGATAATCTTGATAGTGTAGTATAGTGCATGTTTCTTGGAAATAAGAATCTTTCAAGCATTTGCGATGCACTTAGAGTCATTCGATCGTATTCAATAACTTTTGAAACTTCTTCAATATAATCAATAACACGCATATTTAAATCGACGCCTTGATCGGCTTGCCTAAAATATCCAATTTTAACAGTTGTGCCATATTCAATAGTTCCAAAAGTTGGTTGTTTTAAACCTGCAATAACATCAAGTAATGTGGATTTACCACATCCATTTTCTCCAATAATACCGATACGGTCTTGGCGCAATAAAACATAGTTGAAATCATGAAACAATTGTTTTTCTGGATAATCAAACCCTAAATTCATACATTCAATTGTTTTATTTCCTAAGCGTTGCATAGCGGCATTGATTTTTAATGATTCTTCTTGTTGTTTAAAGCGTTTCTGACGCAATTCTTCAAACCTTTGAAGTCGACTGTTGGATTTGGTTCCACGGGCTTGTACACCCGCTCTTACCCACTCTAATTCTTTTTTATATAAATTCTTGTGTTTATGTGCAGCTAGTTTTTCTTGTTCTATACGCGTTTCTTTATTTTCTAGATATACTTCATAGTTCCCATTATGAATATATAAATCACCTTGATCTAATTCGATCATTTTTGTGCAAACACGATCTAAAAAATAACGATCGTGTGTGACCATAAATATTGCACTTTTTGAACGAATTAAAATAATTTTCTAGCCATTCAACCATATCATTATCCAAATGATTGGTTGGTTCATCTAGAAGCAACAAGTCACAACTTGTACATAGCGCTAAGGCAAGAGCCACTCTTTTTCTTTGTCCGCCTGACATATTGGACATTGCACTTTGAAAGTCAGTGATACCCAGTTTTGTTAGGATCGATTTCAATTCAAATTCTGCGACGGGGTGCTCATTTTTAGAATTCACAAGTTGAATTTCATCCCATACACAATCTGTTTTGAATTCTGGATTTTGTGGCAAATAATGAATTTTAATTCCATTCTTTTTTATAATGGTTCCTGAATCATAATTTTCAATACCTGCAAGTATCTTTAATAAAGTACTTTTACCTGTACCATTGACTCCAATCAACGCAATTTTATCCGTATCTTCTATTGTAAAAGATGCATCTTTTACAATGCATTTATCATTTATATTCTTTTTTAAACTTTCTGTTGAAATTAACATAACATCACCTGAGTTTTATTATATAATACTTTTTGAGGTGACACGCATGAAACTTATTAAAAATATTCAAATTTATGCACCTAAAAATTTAGGAGTAAAAGATGTATTGATTTCAGATTCTAAAATCGAAAAAATTGATGATCATATCGAACTTTCTTATCCAATTGAAACAATTGATGGCACAGGATGCATTTTAACGCCAGGTTTGATTGATCGCCATGTTCATATTACTGGTGGTGGTGGTGAAGCTGGATTTGTTTCTAGAGCAAGACCTATTGATGTACAGGAAATATTAGATGCAGGTATCACAACTGTCATTGGATTGTTAGGAACGGATGGTTATACAAGAAGTACAAAAGAATTATTTGCGAAAGCGAAAGAACTCACACAGAAAGGTGTACATACATATATTTTAACGGGTAGCTATGCCTATCCTAGTAATACACTAACTAGTTCTATGGAAGACGATATTGTGTTTATTGATAGTATTCTTGGTGTAAAACTTGCTTTAAGTGATCATAGATCGAGTCATGTAACAGAGGAAGAACTTACTCGATTGGCTTCAAGAATCCGTACCGCAAGCTTAATTGCAGGAAAACAAGCTAACTTAACAATTCATATGGGAGATGAAAAACAAGCCTTAGAATTAGTTTTTAACATCTTAGAAAAGGCGGATATTCCTACTTCTTTATTCCAGCCAACGCACTGTACAAGAAATCCTCATTTATTTGAACAAGCTATAAAATTTACAGAGATGGGCGGTACAATTGACATCACTTGTGATGGTAATGGCAAAACATTAAATTATATTCGAAAGATCAAAAACACAGAGAAAGTAACCATTTCTAGTGATGCTCAAGGATCTTGGTCTACATACAATGAAGATGGTTCCGTTAAAGAAATTGGTATTACGCCAATTTCAAATTTAAGAAATGAATTCATCCATCTTAAAAATGAACTTGGATATGAAAATGCTTTGCCATTCTTCACAAAGAATGTAGCGAAGGTATTAGGATTTCAACATACTGGTCAAGTTAAAGAGGGATTTGATTGTGATCTTGTCATTTGGAAAGAGGATCAAATTCAAAAAGTTATCGTAAAAAAATAGACACTGATCAAAAATCAGTGTCTTTTATTCATTAATGGAATTACTTAACGAATTGTACAATAGCCATTGGAGCTGCATCTCCACGACGGATACGTGTTTTAACTACACGAGTGTATCCACCATTACGATCTGCATATGCTGGTCCAATTTCATTGAATAATTTTTGAAGAGCTGTTGTTCCCTCTTCATCTACTTCTACATTACGAACATAAGCAGCTGCTTGTCTACGTGCATGTAAATCTCCACGTTTTGCTAATGTTACTAATGAATCCATTACAGCGCTTAATTCTTTTGCTTTCATTTCTGTTGTTTCGATTTGTCCGTTTTCAATCAAAGATGTTGCCATGTTACGCAACAATGCTTTACGATGATCGGCTTTTCGTCCCAATTTACGATTCCACATGGTATTTCCTCCTATCCGTTATTTTGTCTAAAAGACAATCCTAATTCTTTAATTTTGTCTTTAACTTCTTGTAATGATTTCTTTCCTAAATTACGAACGTGAATCATTTCCTCTTCTGTTTTCTGAGTTAATTCATCAACAGTCGCAATACCAGCACGTTTTTAAACAATTGTAAAGAACGAACTGATAATTCTAAGTCTTCAATCATTTTGTGAGTTGTATGAACTACTGGTTCTTCTGAAACTTCAACTTCTTGTTCTTTCACTTCAAGACTTGCTTCATCAACAGAAGCTAAAATTGATAAGTAATCACGTAAAATTTTAGCTGCTACAGCCAATGCTTCGCTAGGCTTGATTGTTTCATCTGTAGTAATTTCCAACTCTAATGAATCATACATACTTCCATCTTCACTTTTAATTGGATTAGCTACATAGCTAACGTTTTTAACTGGTGAATATAAAGAGTCTGTATAAATAATACCAAGAGGTTGTCCTTCGTTTTGATACATTCTTTTATTTACATCAGAACGTACAAATCCACGGCCTAAACGAGCCTGAAGTTCCATATGTATAGAACCTCCTTCAGACAAAGTACAAATTGGTAAATCTTTGTTTAAAACAGTAACACCTGTTGGACATTCAATATCTCCAGCAACGACTGTTTTTGGTCCTTCTTGGTCAATACGTAATGTATAGACTTCATTATCATGAATATCAATATCTAAAATCAATTGTTTCAAGTTTAAAATAATTGAAGCAACATCTTCTTTTACACCTTTAATACCTGTAAATTCGTGGTACACGCCGTCAATACGAATACTGAAGATCGCACCGCCAGGAATTGAAGATAATAATACACGACGAAGTGCATTGCCTAATGGTGTACCATAGCGATATTCTAATGGTTCAAATAAGAATTTACCTTCTTTTGTAGTTTCTTCGATAGTCGAAATTTTATACTTTGTGCTCATTTGGACACCTCCTTAGTATGGTGACTATCCACGAGGTCGTTTTGGTGGACGACATCCGTTGTGTGGAATTGGTGTTACATCATTGATCATTGTAATTTCTAAACCTGCAACTTGTAATGCTCTTACGGCTGCTTCACGTCCAGGTCCAGGTCCTTTTACATCTACGGATACTGTCTTCATTCCGTGATCCATTGCTGCTTTTCCAGCTGCTTCTCCTGCTAACTGTGCTGCATATGGTGTTGATTTACGACTTCCTTTGAATCCTAATGCTCCTGCACTACTCCATGCTACTGCATTTCCGTTTTCATCTGTAATCGTTACGATTGTATTATTGAAAGTCGAGTGAATGTGTGCACATCCTCGCGCAATATTCTTTTTAACACGTCTTTTACGTGTCTTTTGTACTTTTGCCATTCTTTACTCTCCTTCCCTATTACTTCTTCTTGTTAGCCACTGTCTTGGCTTTTCCTTTACGTGTTCTTGCATTTGTCTTTGTTCTTTGTCCACGTACTGGCAATCCTTTTCTGTGACGCATTCCTCTGTAGCATCCAATTTCCATCAATCTCTTGATGTTTAATTGTACTTCTCTTCTTAAGTCTCCTTCGACTTTGATTGCATCGATTGTTTTACGAATTGCATTTAATTGTTCTTCAGTTAAATCTTTTACTCGAACATCTTCACTGATGCCTGTTTCTTCCAATACCTTCTTTGATGTTGTCAATCCAATACCATAGATGTATGTCAATGAAATGACAACTCGCTTGTCGTTTGGAATATCTACTCCTGCTATACGAGCCATTTAGTTTCCTCCTACTTTAGTTTCCTTGTCTCTGTTTGTGTTTTGGGTTTTCACAAATTACCATCACACGTCCTTTGCGTCGAATTACTCGACACTTGTCGCAGATTGGTTTAACAGATGGTCTTACTTTCATCTTTCTTCCTCCTACGTAATGATTCACGTATTTTAATGGCCCTGCTAAAATGCGTATGTGTACATGCGGATTTTAACAGAAACGTGAATGTATAATCGCAAGCAAAGTTGCGCTTATATATTATAAGCGCAACTTACTTGTTTTTCAAGGCTTCTTTTAAATCTGGCCAAATTTCTTCCATAGATTTTGACGCATCGATTCTTGAAACCATATTTTTTTCTTCATAATATGCAATTACAGGTTCTGTATTCTTTGCATATTCATCTAAACGAACCTTTAAGCTTTCTTCATTGTCATCTTTACGTTGAGTTAATTCTCCACCGCAAACATCACAAACACCTTCAACTTTTGATGGTTTTGAATAGATGTTGTAGATTTCTCCACATTTTTTACAAGTACGACGACCTGTAATACGACGAGTTAATTCGTCAAATGGAACATCCATATAAACAATTTTTTCAACTGCCAAATCTGTTCCTTCAGTCATTTCTTCAAAAGCTTTTGCCTGAGCTAAAGTTCTTGGATATCCATCTAATAAATATCCATTCTTTTTATCTTCCAAAGTGTTTAAGTAATCCTTAACCATTTTGTTTGTGATTTCATCAGGAACTAACAATCCTTTTTCAGAATAAGCTTTTGCTTGTAGACCTAATTCTGTTCCTCCAGCAATATTTGCACGGAAGATATCTCCTGTTGAGATGTGGTTTAAGTTAAATTCTTCTTTAATTTTTGTAGAGAATGTACCTTTACCAGATCCAGGAGCACCCATAATAAATATATTCATATCTATTCTCCTGAAGATATTAGTCTTCGTAATATTTTTTGTAAGATTTTTGAGTAATCAATCCTTGAACTTGGCGTACAGTTTCAATAGCAACACCAACAACGATAATCATTCCTGTTCCACCTAAAGCCATTGAATTTGGAAGATCAGGCCATACAAGAGGCATGATATGTGGCATAACAGCAATAATTGCTAAAGCTACAGATCCAAGCACTGTAATTCTTGATAATACGCGATTGATATATTCTTTTGTTTCATTACCTGGACGAACACTAGGAATATATGAACCTGATTTACCTAAATTTTCAGCAACTTTTTCTGGATTGATTTGCATCTTTGTATAGAAGAATGTAAAGAATAAAATCAATAATACATAGATTACAAGTGAATACCAAGTTTGTAATCCTAACCATTTTTGCATTTCTTTAATGAAATCGTTTGACGGGAAGAATGAAGCAATTTGAATTGGTGCCATCATCAATGAACTTGCAAAGATGACTGGAATCACACTTGCTGAATTGACTTTCAATGGCAAGTAGTTTGCTTCACTTGGTTTACTTAATGAAATTGAACTTGATGTATATTGAATTGGAATTCTTCTTTCAGCTGTATTAATTAGTGTAACAAATATAATAATTAATAAATAAACTAATATATATGTGGCAAATAACCAAGCTCCATAGGTTGGCGCAGACTCACCCGTAATTAAGCTTGACCAGGCACTAGAAAATTGTTGAGGCATACGCCCTACAATACCTGCCATAATTACCATTGAAATACCATTTCCAATACCTTTCATTGAAATTTGGTCTCCAACCCACACTAAAAACATACTTCCTGCAGCAAAAATTGTTGCAATATATAAAATCTTACTGATTGTAACACCGCCGACAATCAATCCTGTATATGCTTTTGAAAAACCGTATACTAATGAAAATGATTGTACAAAGGCAAAAACGACCGCAAGATATCTAGTGTACTTGTCTAATGTTTTACGACCATTTGCTCCAGCTTTACTCAATTCAGTTAGGTGTGGAATTACATCCATACTTAATAATTGGATAATGATAGAAGCAGTAATATATGGAGTAACACCTAAAGCGAAGACAGAGAACTGTTCAAGTCCTCCACCTCCCAATAGATTTAACATTGCGAACAATGAGTTTTCTCCAATACCATTTACAAGATCTGCTGTATTTACATCAGGAACTGTAATGGCTGATCCCAAACGATAGACAAGAAAGGCAAATAGGGTGAATAGAATCCTATTGCGGATATCCTTATTCGTCCACATTGCCTTTATCTTGCCTGCCATATTATAGAACCTCTACTTTTCCGCCTGCTTTTTCGATAGCTTCTTTAGCTGACTTAGAGAATTTAACTGCTTCAACAGTTAATTTTTTAGTTAACTCACCGTTACCTAATACTTTAAGTCCAGAAAGTTCTTTATTGATAACACCAGCTTCAATTAAAGCAGCTGCATTAACTGTTGCTCCATCTTCGAAACGATTTAATGTTTCAACGTTAACGATAGCATACTCTTTACGGTTGAAGTTTGTGAATCCACGTTTTGGTAAACGTCTTGCTAATGGTGTTTGACCACCTTCAAAACCTAAGCGAACTCCTCCACCTGATCTTGATTTTTGACCTTTTTGTCCACGACCGCTTGTTTTTCCGTTTCCGCTTCCAGGTCCACGACCAACACGGTTACGTTCTGTGCGAGTTTCGGCTAAATTCATTGTATGTAATTTCATCTGATTTACCTCCTATTACCCGCGAATTTCTTCTGGCTTCTTACCACGAAGCGCAGCAACGCTTTCTACAGTTCTTAAGTTCTGTAATCCATCAACTGTTGCACGAACAACGTTGATTTTTGTACGTGATCCTAAACATTTAGTTAAGATATCAGAGATACCTGCAAGTTCAAGGATTGCACGAGTTGCACCACCAGCGATAACACCAGTACCTTCGATAGCTGGACGCATGTATACAGATCCTGCACCATATCTACCAGTGATTTCGTGAGGGATTGTTGTACCGATAACTGGTACTGTGAAGATGTTTTTCTTAGCATCTTCAACCGCTTTTTTGATTGCATCAGGAACTTCGTTAGCTTTTCCTGTACCAACACCTACACGGCCTTTACGATCTCCAACTACAACTAATGCAGCAAAACGGAAACGACGTCCACCTTTAACTACTTTAGTTACACGGTTGATTGAGATTACTTGTTCTTCAAATTCTTTTTGGTCTCTTCTTGGTTTTCTATCCATTGCCATTGTGCGACCTCCTAAAATTCCAAGCCAGCTTCACGAGCTGCTTCTGCTAAAGCTTGTACACGACCAGCGTAAACATATCCACCACGGTCAAATACAACCTCTTTAATATTCTTTTCTAGTGCACGCTTAGCAATTTCAGTTCCTACCAAACGAGCTGCTTCCACGTTTCCACCATTTTCTAATTTCATGTCAACACTTGAAGCACTGACCAATGTGTTTTGGTTAACATCATCAATGATTTGTACATGGATGTGTGCGTTACTTCTGAATACGCATAAACGTGGGCATTCAGGAGTTCCGCTAATTTTTGTACGTACACGTTTGTGACGACGTACACGAGTTTCATTACGTGATACTTTAGTAAACATTTTTGATCTCCTTTCCCACTACTATTTCTTACCTGCTGTTTTACCTTCCTTACGACGGATGTTTTCACCAACATAGCGAATACCTTTTCCTTTGTAAGGTTCTGGTTTACGAACAGCACGAACATTTGCTGCAAATTCTCCAACTTCTTGTTTATCGATACCTGCAACTTTGATAGTTGTAGCAGTTGGACAAGTTACTTCTAAGCCTTCTTTAACTGGCATCTCAACTTGGTGAGAATATCCAACGTTTAAAGTTAATACGTTTCCTTTCATTGCAGTACGGAATCCGATACCAACTAATTCTAAGTCTTTAGTGAATCCTTCAGATACACCAACTACCATGTTGTGTAACAATGCACGAGTTGTTCCGTGTAATTGTTTTGTGTGTTTTTCGTCATTTGGACGTTTTACAGTGACAACATTTTCTTCTACGTGGATTTCCATCAAAGAAGAGAATGTACGTGTTAAAGAACCCTTAGGTCCTTTAACAGTCACCTCATTCCCAGCAGCTACTTCAACAGTAACGCCTGCAGGAACGGTAATCAGTTTATTCCCGATACGTGACATTACGTTTTATCCTCCTATATATTTATTACCAAACGTAAGCAATAACTTCTCCACCTAAGTGGTTTTTTCTTGCTTCTTTGTCAGTCATCATTCCATTGCTTGTTGAAATGATTGCGATTCCTAATCCGTTCAATACGCTAGGTAAGTTTTCTACTTTAGCGTAAACACGAAGACCAGGTTTAGAAATACGACGTAATCCGCTGATTACTTTTTCATTGTTAGGTCCGTATTTCAATTCAATGTTTAAAGTTTTCTTAACATCACCTTCAATGTTGAAGTCAGTGATGAAACCTTCATTTTTCAAAATTTGAGCAATTGCTTTCTTTTCATTGCTCGCTGGCATACTGACAGAGGCATGCTTTTGTTGCAAAGCATTGCGGATTCTAGTCAGCATATCCGCAATAGGATCAGTCATAATCATATGCAATATACCTCCTTACCAACTAGCCTTTTTAACTCCAGGAATTTGACCTTTGTAAGCCAATTCACGGAAGCAAATACGACATAATTTGTATTTTCTTAATACAGAGTGTGGACGACCACAACGTTCACAACGAGTGTACTCACGAACTTTAAATTTTTGAGGACGCTGTTGTTTGTTAATCATTGATTTCTTTGCCATTTAAAAGCTCCTCCTACTTTTTGAAAGGCATACCCATTTGAGTTAATAATGCCTTTGCTTCTTCGTTTGTTTTCGCTGATGTAACGATTACGATGTCCATACCACGAGTACGGTCTACTTTATCGAAATCAATTTCAGGGAAAATGATTTGTTCTTTAATACCTAATGTATAGTTTCCACGACCATCAAAGCTAGTATCGCTAACTCCACGGAAGTCACGTACACGAGGTAATGAAATGTTGAATAACTTATCTAAGAATTCATACATTTTTTCTTTACGTAAAGTAACTTTACATCCAATTGGCATACCTTCACGCAATTTGAAGTTCGCAATTGATTTTTTAGCTTTTGTTACAACTGGAGCTTGACCAGTGATAGCTGCCAATTCTTCTACAGCTTCATCTAATAATTTTGCATTAGTGATGGCATCCCCTACACCAATGTTGATTACTACTTTTTCAACGTGAGGTACTTCCATGACAGATTTGTATTCGAAATCTTTCATCATTTGAGGGACAACTACGTTTTTATATTTTTCTTGTAAACGATTCATCTTCTACCCTCCTACTTCACTTCGTTACCGCTCTTTTTAAAGATACGTGTTTTAACTTTTTTACCATCTACAACTTCAACTTTTGTTGTAATACGGCTTGCAACTTTTGCTTTTTCATCGTAAAGCATTACATTTGAAACGTGAATTTTAGCTTCTTTTTCAACGATTCCACCTTCAGGATTAGCTTGAGTTGGCTTCAAGTGTTTTTTAACCATGTTAACACCTTCAACGATAACTCTATCTTCCTTAGGGAATACAGCTTTTACTTCACCGATTGTGCCTTTGTAAGCACCTGTAATAACTTTTACTTTATCACCTTTTTTAATGTTCACTTAGACACACCTCCTATAATACTTCTGGCGCAAGAGAAACGATCTTCATGAAGTCTTTGTCACGTAATTCACGTGCAACTGGACCGAAGATACGAGTTCCCTTTGGCGTCTTATCATCTTTGATGATTACACAAGCGTTATCATCGAACTTGATGTAAGTTCCGTTTTCACGACGAACACCACGACGTGTACGTACGATTACGGCTTTAACTACATCACCTTTTTTTACGGATCCACCAGGAGTAGCCTGTTTAACAGCACATACAACGACATCACCGATGTTTGCAAATTTTCTAACGCTACCACCTAAACAACGGATAACTAAAACTTCTTTAGCTCCAGTGTTGTCAGCAACGCGCATACGACTTTCGTTTTGAATCATTGCTTTCTCCTCCTAGTATTAACCACGAGCCTTTTCAACGATTTCTACTAAACGGAAACGTTTTGTAGCTGATAATGGACGAGTTTCCATAATTACTACTGTATCTCCGATACGAGCTTCGTTGTTTTCATCGTGAGCTTTAAATTTCTTAGAATATTTAACACGTTTTCCATATAATGGGTGTGTTTTTTTAGTTTCTACCATAACTGTGATAGTTTTGTCCATTTTATCAGACACAACTGTACCACGGTATACTTTACGAGCGTTTCTTTCCATTAGATACGTCCTCCCTACTCTTGACCAGCGTTTTCACGCTCTGTCAATACAGTTTTAATACGAGCAATTGTCTTCTTAACAGTTTTTAAACGAGCTGTATTTTCTAACTGTCCTGTGGCTTGCTGGAAACGAAGGTTAAAAAGTTCATCTTTAAGCGTATCGATTTCCTGAAGAAGCTCTTCATTTGTTTTTTCGCGGATTTCTTTAGCTAACATTACTTCACTTCTCCTTTTCTAGCAAAACGAGTTTTAACTGGTAATTTGTGAGCAGCAAGACGTAAAGCTTCACGAGCTACTTCTTCACTTACTCCACCAACTTCGAACATTACACGTCCTGGTTGAACTACGGCTACCCATCCTTCAGGAGCACCTTTACCAGAACCCATACGAACCTCTAGAGGTTTTTTAGTACGTGCCATGTGAGGGAAAATACGAATCCAAACATTTCCTCCACGTTTCATATAACGTGTCATAGCAATACGGGCTGCTTCAATTTGACGGTTGCTTACATAGTTACCTGATTCTGCAACCAATCCATATTCACCAAAGTCAATTGTACGACCTGCTTTTGAACGACCTTCGTAGCTCAAACGGTGAGGACGACGATACTTTGTACGTTTAGGCATTAACATTATTCGTTACCTCCTTTTTCTGCAGGTGCTGCAGTTTTAGCAGCATCTTTAGGGGCACGGTTTGAACGAGCATCTGGACGACGACGTCCTTTTCCTTTACGCATTGGGCGTTGTTTTGGAGCTTCTGGTTCTTTAACCATTTCACCAGGTAATACTTCACCACGGCAGATCCAAACTTTTACACCTAAACGACCATATTGAGTCGCTGCTTCTTCCCAAGCATAGTCAATATCACTACGAAGTGTATGTAAAGGAACAACTCCTTCTGAATATCCTTCAGTACGTGCCATATCAGCTCCACCAAGACGTCCAGATACTGCAGTTTTGATACCTTTAGCACCAGCACGCATAGTGTTTTGAATAGCTTTTTTCTGAGTTGCACGGAAAGATTTACGTCCTTCCAATTCATTTGCAATCCAACGAGCTACTAAACGAGCATCTAAGTTAGGATTAGCAACTTCTACAACGTTAATTTGAACGTTCTTTGCAGAAGCGATTTTAGCTACTTTCTTTTTCAATCCTTCGATTGATTTTCCATCTTGACCGATTACTACACCAGGGTGAGCAGTACGGATGATAACTGTCATACGACCCTTAGTACGTTCGATTTCGATACGAGAGATTTGAGGGTCTGCCTTACGTTTGTCGACAGCTTCGTTTGATAATTTAGCGTAGTATGCTTCAACCAATTCACGAATCTTAACATCTTCCATTAATAATGTTCCAAATTCTTTATCGTCAGCGTACCATCTTGATTGCCAGTCACGAATGACTCCGACACGCATTCCAATTGGACTTACTTTCTGTCCCATAGCTTACCTCCTACTCTTTTTCAGCCACTACAACTGTAATGTGGCTTGTACGTTTGTGAATAGCACTCGCACTACCTTTAGCACGAGGCATGAAGCGTTTCATTGTGATTCCTTCATCAGCCCAGCAAGCCTTCACATATAACTTGCTTTCATCTAAATCGTTATTGTTAACTGCGTTAGCAACAGCTGAGTGTAATACTTTACCAACAAGGTATCCACCTTTGTTAGGTAAGAATTTCAAAATAGCAGCTGCTTCTTCTACGTCTTTTCCACGGATCAAGTCTAAGACTAGTCTTGCTTTACGAGGTTGAATACGTAGAGTTTTTGCGGTAGCTTTTACTTCCATTTCTTCTCCTCCTACTATCTAGATTTCTTATCATCTGATCCATGACCAGTGTATTTACGTGTTGGAACGAATTCACCTAATTTGTGTCCAACCATGTCTTCTGTTACATAAACAGGAACATGTTCCTTACCGTTATAAACGGCAAATGTGTGTTCAACAAATTGAGGGAAGATTGTAGAACGACGGCTCCAAGTTTTAATAACTTCTTTTTTTCCGGCTTCATTTAATGCAACAACCTTTTTCATCAAATGGTCATCACAGAAAGGTCCTTTTTTCAAACTACGACTCATTGTATCTTACCTCCTTGCCTACTTACCATTACGACGACGTACAATTAATTTTGTACTAGCCTTCTTATTACGACGAGTTTTAACACCCAATGCTTTTTTACCCCAAGGAGTCATTGGTGATTTACGTCCGATAGGTGTACGTCCTTCACCACCACCATGAGGGTGATCATTAGGGTTCATTACAGAACCACGAACAGTTGGGCGAATACCTCTCCAACGGTTACGACCTGCTTTACCATAGTTAACTAAGCTGTAATCTTCATTACCAACTGTACCTACAGTAGCACGGCAGTTAGCCAATACTTTACGAACTTCACCAGAAGATAAACGTAAAGTTACATATTTTTCTTCAATACCTAAGATCTGAGCTGAACATCCAGCACTACGAGCCATCTGTCCACCTTTACCAGGTTTTAATTCAACGTTGTGAATAAATGTACCTTCAGGCATGTTTCTCATTTCACAGCAGTTACCAATTTTGATATCTGTTTCTGTACCAGAGATAACTGTCATACCAACTTTCAAATCTTTTGGAGCGATGATATAACGTTTTTCACCATCAGCATAGTTTAACAATGCAATGTTTGCTGAACGGTTTGGATCGTATTCGATTGTAGCAACACGTGCAGGCACGTTGTCTTTGTTACGTTTGAAATCGATGATACGGTAAGTTCTTTTGTGTCCAGAACCTTGATGACGTGTTGTAATACGTCCTGTGTTGTTTCTTCCACCTTTAGATTTCAATGGTGCTAACAAACTTTTTTCTGGTTTAGATGTTGTGATTTCATCTTTAGCCAAAGTTGTCATTCCACGACGTCCAGGTGTCATTGGTTTATACTTCTTAATTGGCATAAACTTAATTTTCCTCCTTATCGCAATATTTATTCAGGAAATAGCGTCTTCTCCCTGATTATTCTTCAGAACCGAACAATTCGATTGTTTGTCCTTCTTTAATTTTTACAATAGCTTTGTGTACAGCGCTTGTTTTTCCAACATAACGACCTACACGTTTTGTTTTTGGTTTGCAGTTCATTGTATTTACTTTTACAACTTCTACATTGAATGCAGCTTCAACGGCTTTAGCAATTTCAATTTTGCTAACACCTTTAACTACTTCAAAAGTTACTTTGTTATCTTCAGCCATCATCTTCATAGTTGCTTCAGTGATGATTGGGCAGATAATTACGTCTCTGTAATCTTTCATTATGCCAATGCCTCCTCAACTTGTTTTACGGCAGCGCTTGTCATAACAACTTTGTTTGCATTTACTAAATCATAAGTATTGATTGCAGAAGCAGCCATTACTGTAGCTCCAGCAATGTTACGTGCTGATAAGTAAACGTTTGTTGCTTCTTCGCTATCAGCAACAACAAACAATGTTTTCTTTGGCGCTTGGATAGCTTCAATAATTGAAACAAATGTTTTTGTTTTTGGTTCAGCAATTTCAAATTTATCCAAAACGCTGAATGCTGTTTCTTGAACTTTTTCGCTCAATGCAGATTTAACTGCTAAACGGCGAACTTTTTTATTAATGCGGTATGCATAGTTACGTGGAGTAGCTCCAAATACTGTTCCACCACCTCTAAATTGAGTAGCACGGATAGAACCTTGACGAGCACGTCCTGTACCTTTTTGACGGTAAGGCTTGCGTCCACCACCAGAAACTTCGCTACGACCTTTAGTGTCAGCAGTTCCTTGACGACGGCTAGCCATTTGCATTACCAATGCATCATACATAGCCTGTTGGTGTGGTTCAATTCCGAAAACAGCGTCGTTCAATTCGATTGAACCAACAACTGCACCAGTTTGGTTAATTACGTCGATAGTAGCCATTATTGAACCTCCTTATTTGCAGTATAGTCAACTAAAGTAACAGGTTCTTTATCTCCCTTGCTAGTTTTAGCAGTACGTACCATTACGCAACCTTTTCTAGGTCCAGGAACGTTACCTTTAATTAACATATAGTTGTTTTCTGTATCAACTTTAATAACTGTCAAGTTTTGATTTGTAGTAGTATATCCACCTTCTTGACCAGCCATGATAGTACCCTTCATAATACGTCCTTGACGTGAAGTAATACCGTTTGTAGCTAATGAACCGATGTGACGAATGTTCTTAGATCCACCGTGAGTCTTTGGACCTTGGTGAGCATTGTTACGAACGATTGTACCATTGTAACCTTTACCTTTACTTGTACCGATTACATCTACTGTTTCTCCTGCAGCAAAGATATCAACATTAACTAAATCGCCAACATTTACATCCATGTCGCAATCGCGCACTTCCTTAATGAAACGCTTTGGACTTGTATTTGCTTTTTTACAGTGTCCGATGTTTGCTTTAGTTGTGCGTTTTTCTTTGATTTCTTCAAATCCTAATTGAACTGCGTTGTAACCATCTGTTTCAACTGTTTTCTTTTGTAAAACAACGTTAGGTGTTACTTCAACTACAGTTACTGGAATTAATACACCATCTTCAGTGAAGACTTGTGTCATTCCTAATTTTCTTCCTAATAGTCCTTTCATCATTGACACCTCCATTAAAGTTTAATTTCGATGTCGACACCGCTAGGAAGTTCAAGTCTTTGTAAAGAATCGATCGTTTCCTTGTTTGGTGCAACAATCTCAATCAAACGCTTGTGCGTACGAATTTCAAATTGTTCACGTGAATCTTTGTATTTGTGAACCGCACGAAGAATTGTTACTACCTGCTTTTCAGTAGGTAATGGAACTGGTCCTACAACCTTTTTAGCTCCGTGTTTTGTCGCAGCTTCGACAATTTTCTTTGCACTATCGTCTAAGATTCTGTGCTCATACGCCTTTAAGCGAATTCTCATAGTATTTTTTGCCATGTTTAACTCCTTTCGTTTATTCTAGATAAACATGCTCCATGCGAATTACCTGGCCACACCCATGACAACGGTTCTCAGTGGGTCAGCAACCTCGCACTTCATCGCAAGCTCCTGTATTCTAACACATATATTTCATGTGTTCAACCCCTAAATTAAAAAAATTAATATTTCTTTTAAAGCCTTTATTTATCGTGTTTAAACACTTTTTAATTTCCAAAAAAATGGATTGTAAAAAAATTATGTTATGACAACTGATGTCAGTGGGTCGTAAATGTTGATTTTCACAATAAGATCATGCCTGTTTTTTTGAAATATGTAAAAAAGCATCTGCTTTATTCAACAGATGCTAACCAATCCTTCAAATTTTGACAATATGTATCATGATCATCCACAAAGCACATATGACGACATGCAGGCATTAAATGCCATTTTGAATTTTTAATGCCATCATACATCGTTTTAGCCACTAATGGCGTACATAAATCATTCGTTCCACTAATTATTAACGCTGGCACATCAATTTCATGTAAACGATCGGTATACTCAAAATCCTTTAAAGTACCTAATGGCGTATATTCATTAGGACCCCAACCAATCAAATAAGATCTTTGTCCTGCTTTCTTTTCTCTAGTGACACACTCTGGTGTATCTTTATCAAATGGACCTGCGCAATGAAGCTGCATATAATGCTCATTCGCCGCTTGATACGCTATAGAATCATAGTCCTCACTTAAAATAGCTTGCCGCTCATCATCCGACATAAACCCAATCATACGATGTTGTTCTTTTGCCCATAATGTAGCTGAGGACAATGTACTTGAAAGAATCAAAGATTTAAGTTTGGCATTTTTCTTTTCAATCGCATACGCAATCGCTAACATACCACCCCAAGACTGTCCAAGCAAATGACATGATTCAATATTTAAATATTCCATCAACGCAACAAGCTCTTCCATCCAAGTTTCCTGGTTCCATAATTCATCATGGCCTTCCACATATGATTTACCACATCCTATTTGATCATACATAATTACTTTTCTTCCTGTCTTGGCAATACAATCCAATACTTCAAAATAATTATGCGTTGATCCTGGCCCTCCATGTAAACAAATCAATGGAGTCTTATCTCCACCATCCACAATTCGATAATATGTTTTAAGCCCTTTAAAAGGCATATATCCATCAATTATTTTCATTCAAATCACCATTCACTTATTCCATCATTATATTTGCTGCAACAATCTATCCAATATTCCTTATCAATACGAATTGTATCCATGAACTCTTCATAGTCTTCTTTTGATAATCGATTCGATTCATACATGAATCGATAAAACTTTTTAAGACTTAGCAATTGTTGACTTAACTGTATCCGGTGTACTCCACATACACTTACGTATGAAAAAGTATCCAAAGAAATCACTTAAGTATTCATCCTTACATCCATTTTCCATAGTCAAAGCATCTTCTCTTAACAAATATGTGTTTAAATAGAAATCTACATTCTCATAGTGACGCTTTATCGTTTTATCAACAAATCCCTTTTTTGAAAGTTCATCTACAAACTCTTCAATATACTTTGCGTTAATTTCACGAATTTCATCGCATTGCTTTTCGAATTTCTCAAAATCTATCATATCATTTCTTTTGTAGATATATATTTATATCCACATCTCCTTCTATCCCATTCACTTGGCCAATATTTGAATATTGCCACATTTCAAACTTATCCTCCATTGGACAATCTGAAGAATAAGACGCTAACCATATTGGATACTCGGATATCTTTTCAAAATCGTAATTTTGATAAAGCCAAGTCATATTCCCATAAATCATAGGATCATATCCAGCCTTTTTGATTTTACCACAAAATCGAAGTGCCAAATTTGTTCGCTGCCCTTGTGTCAGATTATCTATTCTTCCACCTTTTTCAAATTCTTCCATATCAAAGACAATAGGCATATCAATTTTATAATTTCGAATCTCATTTAATACCATATTCACTTCTTCATCAATTTCATCTTCTGTAATAGCACTCGAGAAAAAATACGCTCCAACTTTGATTTTATACTGAATTGCCGCTTGCATATTCGTATTAAAATATGCATCTTCATGTAAGATTCCTTCTTGAGCACCACGATAGCCAACTCTGATCATCGCAAAATCAATTCCATCCTGTTTTACAGAATACCAGTCAATATACTGATTATGGCTTGAAACATCAATTCCTGTTAAAGACTTATAAGAAGAATCATTATAGGTCATCCAACCATTTTCCATAGAAAATAAATCTAAATCGTAATAACTCTTTTCTTCTATTACCGATTCTTTTTGTGTAAATAACATGTAAGCCACACAAACACCACCACTCACAATTAAAATAGGAACCAATATAAGAATTATAATTCTACTTATTTTTAGTTTTCTCATATGCCAATGACCTTTAAAATCTCTAAGCTTGCATTTCTAGACATTATAGGACTTTCTATCATTCTACTCTCTATACAAGTACACGCATGTTCGATTTCACCAGTAAAATCCGATTTTTGTTCTACCACAATCTTTTTATCATTCATTACAAGTTCTGTGTTCTTCCAAAAATTCTTACAAGTAACACTACCCTTTGTACCATAGATATGAGCTGTATTTTCCATATCTACATCCCAGCTTGTTGCGATATGTGCCACACACCCGTTTTCATATTCGATCAAAGCCTCATCTTGAAATCGAGATACTTTCAATATTGAGCTATTTGCCATCCGATTTGCGTAACAAATAGGATAAACCCCAATATCAAACATACATCCAAATCCTGGCTTATTAAAATGCCAACCTGAAATAGGTTCTGTTAATCTTGTCGCATATTGTGCATCTATTGATTTAACTTGTCCAATCTGTTTATTTGAGATGATTTCGAATAGTTTTTGATTTAATGGCGTAAATACCGTTTTATGAGCTTCCATCAAAAAAACAATTTTGTTTCTTTGCATAATCAAAACATGCATTTAATTCTTTTGATGATACGCACATTGGTTTTTCACACACTACATGCTTGTGATTATTTAAAGCCATTTGAATATGTTTTCGCAATGACAAATAAATTCGGTGTA
>ENA-OQNT01000021-OQNT01000021.1-human-gut-metagenome-genome-assembly--contig:-NODE-21-length-45102-cov-4.226459_pt1 | contig 45102 bp, 40 predicted proteins | sample MGYA00242634_ERZ504890 | MGnify/ENA primary metagenome ERZ504890 (study PRJEB26092, sample SAMD00036379) | human gut metagenome | host: Homo sapiens | study: EMG produced TPA metagenomics assembly of... | reverse complement strand
CTAAATCAAAAAATGACACCTCAAATGTTGTCGACTGAAGAAAATCGACAAAAATTAGAATTGTTGATTAAAACTTTCTTTAATCGCTTACATGGATATCACGTGCAATATAACATTGTTTCTAAAGAAACTTTGATTGATGCACAGAAGCATCCTGAAAAACATAAGGATTTAATTGTTCGTGTAGCCGGATATAGTGCTTTCTTTAATGTGCTTTCTAAAAAGACGCAAGATGATATTATTGGCAGAACAGAACAATCTTTAATGTAAGAAAATGTAAATGATTTGTAAAAATGGTTGAAAACAGATTTCATTAGGTGTATTCTATAGGCAACCGATGCGAAAGAGATCAAACTAAGAACCGGATACAAAGAGATTCTAGTCAGGGTGGAAGCTAGATTATTACGACTTAGCAAATGGACTTTCAAGGGCAAGGTGAAAAGAATTTCTGAGTAGCTGCGACGTGTTCCGTGCGTTAAATGGATCGAATGTGATGGCATTCTAGAGGTGGGTATAACTATACCAATTCAGGTGGTACCGCAGATTATTTTGATATTCTGTCCTGTGTCAAATTTTTAATTTGATGCAGGATTTTTTGTTTATAAGGAGAGTGATGAAAAGTGTTAGCTGACTGGTGGTGGTACAAAAAATAAATAATTAGGAGGTAAAGGAATATGTACAAAAAATTATTAGTATGTGGATTAGCTTTATTAATGTGTGGGTGCAGTACAAAAGCTGCAGGTAATGATCAAGTGTTGACAGTCGGATTAAGTTCGGAAATGAATGGCACATTTTCACCTATGTATTATCAAACGACAAATGATTCTTATGTGGTGGATTTAGTGTATCAAGGGTTATTGAAATACAACAAAAAAGGAGAATTAGTTGCGGATTTGGCTAAGTCCTTACCAAAAATTAGTGAGGATGGAAAGACAATGACATTTAAATTAAAGAAAGGCATTAAGTTTAGTGATGGATCCAAGTTTACTTCAAAAGATGTGCAGACAACATTTACCGTTATGGCAGATCCAAGTTATACAGGTCGTTTCGCAAACAATGTTGATTTTTTAGATGGTTATACTGAATATCATGATGCAGATGCATCTAGCTTTAGTGGAATTGAAACGCCTGATGACTATACAGTTGTATTCTATTTGGATAAACCTAGAATCGATGCGGTTTCTACACTTGGAACACAGAAGATTTGTAGTTCAGAATATTTAAATTATAAAAAAGGAAAACAGAAAGTATTGAAAAGAAGAATAGTAAGCCAATTGGAACGGGTGCTTATGTATTGAAAAAATTTGAGAAGACAAGTGGAGCTAGTTTAGTTTCAAATTCAAAGTTTAAGGCGAAAAAAGGACAGTATCAGATTTCTAAAATCATGATCAAAAAGACAGATACTTCAACAGAAGTTAAAGAATTGGAAAATGGAACAGTGGACTATATTCCAGATGTGATTGAGGCATATAAAATAAAATCTGTACAAAAGAATAAGAGTTTATCTGTTGATTCTTATCCAAGCGATCGAGAAAGCTTTATTATCTTTAATTCTTATGCGGGAGCTTGCAGTGATGTTGCCATAAGAAAAGCCATCGGATATGGATTTAATGCCCAAGAATATATTGATAATTACTATCAAATTGATGGTATGGCTTATAAGCCTGGTACTTTTGGAAATCCTGTTTCTTTAAATAACGGAAAAATGATTCGTAATGAAGAAAAAGTGAATGGTGTCACTTATTATGATTATGATATTGAAAAGGCAAACCAAATCTTAGAGGATGCAGGATATACATTGGCAGAGGATGGGTATCGTTATAAAGATGGTGAAAAATTAACCATTCGTTTCTTGGCAAATAAAGATAAAGATTCTTTGGATTCTTTGATTCCAGTTTTGCAGAAGTGTTTAAATGCGATTGGAATTGATTTTAAAGCCAATACCGTTGAATTTAATACGGTTATTAACACAGTGCAAGATGATGCACAAACAGATAGCTGGGATGCAACATATCTTGGATTTTCTTATGGTTCACCAGATGATACGGGTATTAACTTTATCTTAAGAACGGGTGCTACAAATAACTTTGGCCGTTTAAGTGATGAACAACTCGATGCTTATCTAGATGCCGGTATGTATACATCCGATAATGAAGTGTCAAAAGAGAATTATCATAATGCGTTAGTTCGTCAAAGTGAATTGTGTGGTTATTTACCTGTAGACTCTACTAAAACATATTGTTTAAGAAACAAGAATATCAAAGGAATGCATACAACATCTATTTATAACTGGGCTCAATCCATTGCGACGGCTTATATTGTAAATAAATAACGTATGATGTATCCTAATGGATATTAGGGCAAAGTAAAGTCCTGTACTAACTTAATGTTGGTGCAGGATTTTCTTGTATGGGGAGAAATTTTATGCCTAGAGTTTAACTTTAATGAAATATAGGTTGTCATTTGAGTTGATTTTAGGTATTATAATTCTGCAGAAGTGTTTTTCTGATTTTGGAGGTCTTACTTATGGTCTTAAGAAGATTTACCACAATTGATAGAGAAGAATTGCTTTTTTAAGCGTGCCTACTATAGGTGCGCTTTTTTGTTTTGAAAGGAAGGTCATTTATGGAAACAAAGCGTGTTTTAATTGTGATGGGTTCTCGTTCAGACTTACCTAGTATGGAAGGCTGCATGAAACAATTAGACGATTTTCAAGTCGGATATGAAGTTCGTGTATTAAGTGCTCACCGTACTCCAGAAGCTGTTTTGGAATTGTCAAAGACAGCGTGCGAACGTGGAATTCAGGTTATTATTGCGGCAGCTGGAGGAGCAGCACATTTAGCTGGAGTTTTAGCTAGCTCTACACCGTTGCCAGTTATTGGAATCCCTATTCAGACATCTGCTTTAGGTGGATTGGATTCATTATTATCAACAGTACAAATGCCTCAAGGAGTTCCTGTTGCGACTGTAGCAATTGGTAAATCGGGGGCAAGAAATGCAGCTATCTTAGCTTGTCAGATGATTGGACTTAATGATAAGTCATTACAGGATAAGATTGTTGAATTTAAAAAAGTACAAGCACAAAAAGTATTAGAACAGTCAATTGTTGAATAAGGAGAAGGAAATGGATACTCGTATTTTTGTTCATAAAAAAGAACAGTTTCAGGTTGAAAGTGAATCATTAGCGGCTGAATTAAGACAATCTTTATCTTTAAAAGAAGATTTCGGTCTAACAAAATACAATTTATATGATATTTTTAACGCTGATGAAAATGATATTGAACTATTAAAGAAAAATGTATGTAGTGAAGTTGTTACAGATGATGTATATGATTCTGTAGACTTAGAAGGTAAATCATATTTGGCATATGAATTTTTGCCAGGTCAATATGATCAAAGAGCAGACAGTGCAATGCAATGTTTAATGCTTTTGAACAACAAACAAACAGTACGTATTCATTCAGGTACTTTGTTAGTGTTTTTAAACCCAGTAGATGAAGAAACACTTAATAAAATTACACATTATATTGTTAACCCTGTTGAAGCACGTGTTAAAGACCTTTCTGTATTGGTAGATGATCAGGACGTTGAAGTAAAAGATGTTCCTGTTTTAGAAGGATTTACAACAAAGACGAAAGAAGAATTAGATTCTTTACGTCAGACTTTAGGGTTGGCCATGTCTCAAGCGGACATTGAGCATGTTCAACGTTATTTTGAAAAGGAAGAAAAAAGAGATTGCACAATGACTGAACTTCGTGTACTAGACACATATTGGTCAGATCATTGCCGCCATACTACTTTTGAAACTGTATTAGATGATGTACATTTCCATTTGGATACATTATCCGATGAATTACAGGCTTCTTATGATAAATATTTAAAATTACGCCAGGAAGTTCATGGAAATCGTAAAGAAAAAACATTGATGGATATGGCTACTATTGCCGGTAAATATCTTCGTAAACAAGGTAAACTTGATGATATGGAAATTACAGATGAAATCAATGCATGTAGTGTTGAAATCACAGTAGATGTAGATGGAAAAGATGAACAATGGCTATTGATGTTCAAAAACGAAACACATAACCACCCTACAGAAATTGAACCATTTGGTGGAGCAAGTACATGTATTGGTGGAGCTATTCGTGACCCATTATCAGGACGTAGTTATGTATATCAAGCGATGCGTATTACAGGTGCTGGAGATATCACGAAACCAATTAGTGAAACATTAGAGCACAAATTACCTCAATCAAAGATTTCAAAGACAGCGGCTCATGGTTATTCAAGCTATGGTAATCAAATTGGTTTGGCAACTACGTTTGTAGATGAAATCTATGATGATGGTTATGTAGCTAAACGTATGGAAGTTGGTGCTGTTGTTGGTGCAGCTCCTAAATCACATGTAAAACGTGAACAACCAGAAGCTGGTGATATCATCGTTATGATTGGTGGAGCAACTGGTCGTGATGGAATTGGTGGAGCCACAGGTTCTAGTAAAGAACATAATGAAACAAGTTTAGAAAAATGTTCAAGTGAAGTTCAAAAAGGTAATGCCTTGATTGAACGTAAATTACAGCGTTTATTTAGAAATCCTGCTTGTACAAAATTAATTAAAAAGGCCAATGACTTTGGAGCTGGCGGAGTTAGTGTTGCCGTAGGTGAACTTGCGGATGGATTGGATATTAACTTAGATGCAGTTCCAGTTAAATATCAAGGTTTAGATGGTACAGAATTAGCTATTAGTGAATCCCAAGAACGTATGGCTGTATGTATTGAGGCTAAAGATTTTGAAAAATTCAAAGAAGAAGCTTATAAAGAAAACTTAGATGCTATCAAAGTTGCGGATGTAACAGATACAAATCGTTTAGTCATGAAATGGCGTGGCGAAACGATTGTGGATATGTCTCGTGCTTTCTTGGATACAAATGGTGTCCGTCAACACCAGGTTGTTGATGTTTGCGAAAATGAATATGATGAACATCCATTTGATGCAGTTAAATCAGATTTAAATACAGTATTACAAGATGCGAATGTCGCAAGTCAGATTGGTTTGGCAGAAATGTTTGATGCTTCAATCGGAAAGAGTACGGTATTGATGCCTTTTGGAGGTAAATATCAATTAACGCCAGAAGAAGGTTCTGTACAAAAATTACCAGTTCATGGAATGACAAACACTTGTTCTGTTATGACATATGGATATGATCCAAAAGTATCTAAATATTCTCCATATTTAGGGGCTAGTTATTCAGTTGTTGAAGCATTAGCTCGTATTACAGCATTGGGTGCTGACTATAAGAAGTGTCGTTTATCAAATCAGGAATATTTTGAGCACTTAGGTGCAGATGCACAAAAATGGGGACAACCATTTGAAGCTTTATTAGGTTTGATCGATGCACAATTGGCATTTGAAACGCCTAGTATTGGTGGAAAAGACTCTATGAGTGGAACGTATAAAGATATTCATGTACCACCAACAGTAATCACATTTGCGGTAACTACAGCGAAAACAGATAATATCGTATCTGCTTCATTTAAAAATCCTGGAGACTATGTATATTTGGTAAAACATACGCCAGTTAAGAATCATGTTCCAAACTATGAACAATTGAAAGAAAATTTTGAAACGGTTCATAAATTGATGCAAGAAAAGAAAATTGTAGCGGCAAGCACAATTAAATTTGGTGGATTAGGTGCAACTATTGCGAAGATGGCGTTTGGATCTAAAGTCGGTGTTGCGATCAATACAGAAGAAAATGTATATGGATTCAATTTGGGTTCAATGATTGTGGAAGCTACAGAAAGTATTCAAGATGAGCACTTAGAATTAATTGGTATTTTAAATGATGATTCTAAGATTGTATTAAATGAAGAAACAGTCGAAATTGAAGATGCATTAAAGGCTTGGACAAAACGTTATAGTGAAATTTATCCAATGATTGTAGATGAAGGAAAAGAAACGTTAGAAACTCCTTTAAATGATGTGGAAGTACCTATGTCTAAGGTTGTAGTGGAAACACCGAAGGTAGTTATTCCTATTTTCCCTGGGCAAAACTGTGAATTTGATACAACAGCTAAGTTTGAACGTGCTGGTGCCGAAGTAAAACAAGTCGTATTTAATAACTTGACAGTTGAAAATATTCAAAAGAGTATTGAAACATTGGCTGAAGAAATCAGTACAGCTCAAATTTTAATGATTGTTGGTGGATTTAGTAGTGGTGATGAACCAGATGGTTCAGGTAAATTTATTGCGAACGTATTAAGAAATCCAAAGATTGCCCAAGCTATTGATACAATGCGTGCAAATGATGGATTGATTTTAGGTATTTGTAATGGATTCCAAGCATTGATTAAATCAGGATTATTGCCTTATGGTGATATTGAAAGATTAGATGAAGAAAATCCAACATTATTCAGAAATAACATTAACCGTCACGTTTCACATATTGCACGTACACGCATTACAAGCAATGCATCTCCATGGCTTGCTGGTATGAAAGCAGGAAATGTATATTCAGTGGCTGTTAGTCATGGTGAAGGTAAATTTGTTGCGAGTGAAGAAGTGTTAAATAAATTGATTGAAAATGGTCAGGTTGCGACACAATATGTAAATGAAAAGGGTGTTCCAACAATGGATGGAAAAGACAACTTGAATGGTTCAAGTATGGCTATTGAAGGTATCTTCTCTGAGGATGGAAAAATCTTTGGTAAGATGGGTCATAGTGAGCGTTATGAAAAAGGCTTATTCCAAAATATTGCAGGAAATAAAGATCAGGATATTTTCGCAAATGGTGTTCGTTACTTTACACACAAGCAGGTGAAGTAGAATGACGATGCAAAAGGTAGTTCAAGATTCTTCTGGGATCGTAGGCTTGTTCAATGTAGAACAAGCCGCCCAGAACATCTATTTAGCAATGCATGCCATTCAGCATCGTGGACAAGATGGTGTTGGTGTGGCTGTGAGTAATGGGGAAAACGTTGTTTGTAAAAAGGGATTAGGATTGTTGTCTGAGAATTTAAAACAAGATACATTGAATTCTTTAGCTGGTGATATAGCGATTGGTCAACTTCGCATGGCTACAAAAAATGATTCTCAATTAGAAAATGTTCAACCAATTATGGTGCGTAGTCACCAAAGATATTTTGCGGTCGTATCAAGTGGTATGGTCACAAATGCAGTTTCATTAAGAACAAAGTTAGAGAATGAAGGCTTAATTTTCCAGGGAACAAGTGATTCTGAATTGTTAGCACACTTGATTCAATTGAATCCGGGTTCTTTTGAAGAAAAAATCACAAAGGCTTGTCGTATGATGAGTGGTGCCTACACATTTATGGTTATCACAAAAGATAGTTTATATGTAGTAAGAGATCCACATGGAATCCGTTCTTTATATATTGCCAAAGTAAATGATGGATATTGTATCAGTAGTGAAACTTGTTCGTTCCCAATTCTTGGTGGAGAATTTGTTCGTGAAGTAAATCCAGGTGAATTAATTTGTTTTGATCGTACAGGAATTAAATCAAGTCAAATTTTTGAAAAAACTGAAACTAAAGCATGTGCTTTAGAATATGTATATTACTCTAGACCGGACAGTGTTCATAATGGTTTAACGGTTCATGAAGTAAGAAAACAATGTGGCTATTATTTAGCCAAAGAAGAGGATGTTAAGGCGGATATTGTTGTTGGTGTTCCTGATTCGGCTTTAAGTGCAGCTGCAAGCTTTGCTAGAACATTAAATGTACCGTATGAAACGGGATTAATCAAAAACCGTTATATTGGTTCTACATTTATTCGTCCGACTGAGCAACAAAGAATGCAAGGTATGCGTGTGCGTTTAAATGCGATCAGTTCAGTTGTTAAAGATAAAAGTGTATATCTAGTGGATGATAGTGTTGTAAAAGGATTTACATCACGTAGAATTTGTCAGCTATTAAAAGAGGCAGGAGCAAAAGAAGTGCATTTGCGTATTGCTTCGCCAATGTTGAAATATCCTTGTTTATATGGAGCGGATTCAACGACACAAAAAGATTTAGCCGCTTTCAATTATTCGGTAGATGAAATGAAACAGTTGTTCCAAGTGGATTCGTTACGTTTTATAAGTGTAGAGGATTTCAAGAAATGTGTACCTGAAACAAGTTGTTTAGCTTGTTGTACAGGTGAATATCCAGAAGAGTTACAAGATTATAAAGATGAGGTAAAGGAGTAGAGTATGGCAGAACATTATGCAGCAGCAGGCGTTAGTTTAGAGGCAGGATATAAATCTGTTGAATTGATTAAGGAGCATGTTAAGAAAACAATGCGTCCAGAAGTATTAGGAGGACTTGGTGGTTTCTCTGGTGCGTTTTCATTATCTAAAATTAAAGATATGGAAGAGCCAGTGTTGCTTTCTGGTACGGATGGTTGTGGAACAAAAGTTAAACTTGCGATGGTTATGAATAAGCATGACACAATCGGTATTGATGCTGTCGCAATGTGTGTGAATGATATCGCATGTGCTGGAGGAGAACCATTATTCTTCTTGGATTACATCGCATGTGGCAAGAACGTTCCAGAAAAAATTGCAGATATTGTTAAAGGTGTTTCTGAGGGTTGTTTACAATCGGAAGCCGCTTTAATTGGTGGAGAAACGGCAGAGCATCCAGGTTTGATGCCAGAAGATGATTATGATCTAGCTGGTTTTGCGGTTGGCGTTTGTGATAAAAAAGATATGATTACTGGTAAGAATCTAAATGTTGGAGATGTCTTGATTGGACTTCCTTCAACTGGAGTTCACAGTAATGGTTTCTCATTGGTTCGTAATGTATTTGATATTACAGAAGAATCATTAAATACATATTATGATGAATTAGGCAAAACTTTAGGAGAGGCGTTACTTGCACCTACAAAGATTTAATGTTAAGGCATTAAAGCATATTAAAGCTTCAGGAATCACGTTAAAAGCTTGCAGCCACATTTACGGGTGGTGGATTCTATGAAAACGTTCCTCGTATGTTAAAGGATGGAATGGGAGTTGAAATTGATACGAAAGCTTTCCCGAAACCTCCAATCTTTGATTTGATTCAAAAAAATGGGGATATTTCAACAAAAGAAATGTACAACGTATTCAATATGGGACTTGGTTTTGTGATGGCAGTAGATCCGGCGGATGTAGAAAAGGTTCAAACTGTATTAAATGAAATCAACGAACCAAGCTATGTGGTTGGTAAAGTAACTGAAACAGGACAGGTAGATGTTCAATGGTAAATATTGCGGTATTTGCGAGTGGTTCGGGTACTAACTTCGAAACAATCTTGTCACATATTGAAGATGGTTCTTTACATGTGAATTGTGCTTGCTTGATAGCTGATAAAGAGAATGCGTATGCAAGAGTTCGTGCGCGCAATCATGGAGTAGAAGAGTTTTACTTTAATCCAAAGGGATATGATGGTAAAGCGGGTTATGAAGCGGCCATTTTAGAAGTATTAAAAGAAAAAAAGGTAGATTTGATTGTATTGAGTGGATATATGCGTTTCATTGGACACACTTTGTTGAGTGCTTATCCAAATCACATTATCAATTTGCATCCAGCTTATTTACCTGAATTTCCAGGAGCTCATAGTATTGCGGATGCATATGAGGCAAAAGTAGCACAAACCGGAGTTACTGTTCATTTCGTAGACGAAGGGGTGGATACAGGACCTATCATTCGTCAAGAAAGAGTAGCAATCGATCCATCTTGGGATTTAGAAACATTAGAATCGCATGTACATGCGATGGAATATGATTTGTTCTGGCAAGTCATTGAACAAGTCGCAAAATGTATTGAGGAGGAAAAAGAATGAAGCGAGCATTAGTGAGCGTATCTGATAAAACAGGTTTAGTTGAATTTGTACAGGGGCTAGTAAATTGTGGATATGAAATTATTTCTACTGGAGGAACAAAAAAAGCTTTAGAAGCAGCAGGAATCCATCCAATTGGAATTAGTGATGTCACTGGTTTTCCTGAAATTATGGATGGTCGTGTAAAAACTTTACATCCAAAAGTTCATGGTGCATTGCTTTGTGTTCGTTCAAACCCGGATCATGTTCGTCAATTACAAGAATTAGGTATTGAGTATATTGATTTGGTTTGTGTGAATTTATATCCTTTCAAAGAAACTGTGTTAAAACCTGGTGTTACACACGAAGAAATTATTGAGAATATTGATATTGGTGGTCCAAGTATGCTTCGCAGTGCTTCTAAAAACTATCAAAGTATTCCGGTTCTTTGTGATCCGAAAGATTATGATAAGGTTCTTGAGGAAATTAGAGAAAATCATGAAACAACATTAGAAACGCGTGAGCGCTTAGCTGCAAAAGTATTCCGTCATACAGCTCGTTATGATGCGATGATTGCGGATTATTTAACTAAGAAAACACATGAAGAATTCCCAGAAAGTATGACAATTACTTTTGATAAGGTTCAAGACTTGCGTTATGGTGAAAACCCTCATCAAAAGGCTGCTTTCTATAAGGGCATGAATCCTCAATATTCTTTGGCAAATGCAACACAGCTTCATGGTAAAGAATTATCTTACAACAATATTCAGGATGGTAATGCGGCAATTGAAATTCTAAAGGATTTTGAAGGTCAATTTGCGGCTGTTGGTGTTAAACACATGAATCCATGTGGTGTTGGTATTGGCGAAAATATTGAAGCAGCTTGGGATAAAGCTTATGAAGCAGATTCAATTTCAATTTTTGGTGGTATTGTTGCGTTAAACGCAAAAGTTGAAAAGGGATTGGCAGAAAAATTATCTAAGATTTTCTTGGAGATTATCATTGCACCAGATTTCTCTGAGGAAGCATTGGAAATCTTGACTCGTAAGAAAAATATTCGATTAATGAAATTAGATACTAGCTTATCTGTTTCAAGTGCGCTAAAATATACAAATGTTAACGATGGTCTATTGGTTCAAGAAATGGATCAACATATCATTAACGAGGAAGATTTAAAATGTGTAACAAATCGTAAACCAACTGAAGAAGAAATCAAACAATTGTTGTTTGGATGGAAAGTTGTTAAACATGTAAAATCAAATGCGATCGTATTGGTAAAAAATGATATGACAGTTGGTGTTGGTGCTGGTCAGATGAATCGTGTCGGTGCTGCAAAGATTGCAATCGAACAAGCTGGAGAAAAAGCAAAGGGTTCAGTTTTAGCAAGTGATGCATTCTTCCCAATGCCAGATACTGTGCAGGAAGCTATCAAAGCGGGTGTTACTGCAATCATTCAGCCAGGTGGATCGATTAAAGATCAACTTTCAATTGATGAGTGTAATGAACATGGTATAGCAATGGTATTTACAGGAGTTCGTCATTTTAAACATTAATATAAAAGAGTCTGAATAGACTCTTTTTCATAGTTTGGAAGGGTCTATTTATGGATAAGAAAAATAAAATTGTAATCATTTCTTTATTATCTATTCTATTAATTGCACTTTGTATGTTTGCTTCTGAAATGAGTAGTACAAAAAAGAAGGCATTTACTTCAGAGAGTGAGATTCAAGATGATCAAAGTACGGAAGTAAAAAATGAAGATAACAGTAAATATATAGATATGGCTTTAGCAAAGGAAATTGAAGCATATTTCCAAGAAAATAATATTGATCATGAGAGTGTGTCGTATTGTATTACAGATTTGAAACATAATATAAAATACAGTATGAATGAAAAGGATGAGTTTATTGCAGGTAGTATATATAAGCTTCCTTTGGCCATGTTATATTATGATAAAGTGAATAGTGGTGATTATACTATGGAATCAACTTTACCATATAGTGGTTATATGCATGAGGATGCGGGTGTTATTAGTTCAAATTATACAATTGGAAGTCAAATACCATTAAGTGAATTATTGGATGCAGCAATTGTTTATTCGGATAATGATGCGGGTCATATATTGTTTGAAAATCTAGGCGGATGGGAAGAATATAAAGAAGCCATGACGAAGTATACAAGTTCAATTAGTGATAATTATTATTCAGAGGACAATGTTTCAACTGCTAATACAATGAATGATGTAATTACTTATTTATATGCTCATAAGGATGAGTATCAAGAATTGATAGACAATATGAAAAAAGCAGAGCCGCAAGAGTATTTAGATCGAGATATTCAACAGGGTATGCCTCAAAAATATGGTATGTATGATTATGCATTGAATAGTGTCGGCTTTGTAGAATGCGAAACACCATATAGCATAGTTGTATTAACAAGTTTAGGTGATAAAGGTGCCGATGTCATGGCAAAAATTAATAGCATTGCATATGAACATTTTAAATAAGGTCGAAGGGGGCCTTATTTTTTTAAAAACGGTAGTGTAAGCGTATACAGTAAAAAAATGAAAAAAGCTCGATTGTAAAACCAAATCCCATTGAGAAATAGTAAATACTACGAGGTTGAATTTAGTAATTCCAAATTCACTAAATTTGACCTCATTTTTTTGTGTTTTTTTATGAATTAAGTATAAAATATCATTGAATATGGATTTTTACACGAAAAAAGAGTATAGGAAAGGTTGGGGTGAAATACTAATTTTTTTGAATTGGTAAATCCCATCCCTGTTGTGTTATCCAAACAGTTTATCCGTAATGGGAAAAATCTACATGATTTACTTCCTTACTTTATATGGTTTTTCATTCGATAAAGCTGATCGCCTTTTTCAAAAAGTGTAGGGCGCTGATTCTTTTTATAAACTTTGAACCACATGGAAACTCCGTCCAGGCAATCAGGGCTGAAAGACTGGAGCAGAAGATAATCCCGGTCTTCATAAGCGTCAACTAGGCAGTATAGGCTGCCATCAGGATTTTGACGAATGATGTACAGATCAAAGTTCTGTTTCGTTCGATAATCGAATGCCTGTATAAAAATAAAAATCTTTACATTGAATGGATCATCGTAATTGTCGTTCTGGTGTAAAAAGTGGAGAAGGGCTTCTGATCTTCTAGTGTACATCATCATGGCACTCACCTTCACTCTTGAAAAATTGGTTTACCAGAAACGGCTTTAAAATGACATCGTTAGGTTTGATATAGCGAATATGCCATAAATCAAGGATGTCCTGTCCATACAGAAATCTAAAAGATTCATAAGGAGTATGTCCGTTTAAAGAAGTTCGACTGAATGAGTTGACATGGCTAAAAATCAGATCAATCAGCTCTTGTGTATATGGATCCATATTCGTACCTTTAGGTACAATTCTACGAAAGTTTGAATGGTCGTTTTCACAAGATCCTTTCTGATCTGAGCGGTTTGGCTCGCAATAGAATACATGAGGATGGATACCATTGTCGTCTAGTGATTCAATAGCGGATGGATTACTGAATTCAGTTCCGTTATCAGTCAGAATGACATCAAACAGAAGATGGAATAAATTATGATTCATGATCGAATAAAGGTATTGGAAAGCTTGTGTAACACTGCGGGAATCGTTGTGTTCTCTAAGAATTCCAAACTGGAATTTAAGTGTTACGAAGCACAAAGTAAGAATGCATTTTCCACCTTTTTTACCTTCAACTGTATCAATCTGACAAACTATAGAATCAGGGTGTTCTTTCATATATGCGTGATAATCATCGAAATTACGACCTTGCCTACATTTTGAATCTACTTTATGATTAATAGATTTATTCTTTTTAGGCTTTCTACGAACAGCTCTAGGCATATCAATTGGTTTGGCCTGTAACAATCCTTTATTGATGTACGTATAAAGCGTTTTACAGGACCAGTTGATTTGATCAGAATTATTGATAGTAATGTGATAAATGGATTGCCCTTTTTTGATTAAAGGACTGATTAGGTTGTCCAGTTCAGTAAGCTCATCATCAGTGATCATTACACCTGAACGGGAATCGCTAAGAGTACGTTCATAATCAAGCTGTGCTTCCTTGGCATCATAAAACTTTTTTTGAAGAGGACATCTACGTGTTGAATCACAACCATTACATACATAAGGAGCTTTCGAAAGTCTATCGCACACTTTTTCCTTGTAGTCAGGGCAACTTTTAGAGCAAGTAACCTGATCACAGTATTTACACAGAGTATTTTTTGTAGACTGGCAAAAGTTACAAACATGGCGTTTCTTACAGTCAACATAATGGACACAGCGATTGTGCTTACGATTTGTAGGCCACATATCATCAACGACAGTAAGATGATTACGAATTTCACTAGAAACTGTAGTGCAATCATGATTTATATGAGAAGCAATCTTTTTGAAAGACAAGCCATCATGTAAATCAGACTGAATAGTAATACGGTCCTCAAGAACCAAATGTTTAAAATGAGACATGAATAACACCTTCCTAAAAAAGAAGGAATTACGGAAGTATCAAACTGTTTGGTACTAGTAAATGCTACACCTAAAATAAAATTTAATGTAAAGGTTATTCCAACTTAAAGGTGGGAATAAATTTTTCTTTTGACCAAAGCTGAAAAAATTTTATGATGGTGTTGTTTTTACAAGCAAAAATGTTTATAATTTGAACCGGAATATATTGCTATTATCCACAGTTACAGAGCGAGTGTTATCAATACCGATAACAAAATGATAACATTAGCCCATGTAGGCAGAATAATATGGATAAATCAAAGAATTGAAAGAAAAGCAAACACGGCAACGAATAATCTCTAAACAAAATTGATTAGTGATTGTCGAGTTCGAATAAAGAATAAATGCTAGAAGTGCTTTATATAAAGCATATTCTAGCTTTTTTAATGCCTTGAGGTACGCAAAAGGTACGAAAAGGTACTCATTTTATTATTTCTCTTGTTCAAATATATGCCAGCTGATCCATGATAAAATAGAATTATCTTAAGAAGGAGTATTGCTTATGAGCAGATACGAAATGTGGGAAAAAGAAAGTGGCAAAAAGAATAGCAACAGAAGGAGAAATAGAAAAAATATAGAAAAGTATTCAAGCTAAAGTATGATCAAAATAGATATTTGGTTGCATACCAGAGAAACAGCCGATATATAAAGGAAGAAATAAGAAACCTAGGATTTTTCTTTATTATAACGTCAGAAGAAATGAGCGCATTCAAAGCACTGGATATATATCGAGGTCGAGATAATATAGAAAAGATGTTCAGAAGTTTGAAGAGTGGAATAGATTTTAATAAGGCACGTGTACATACAACAGAGTCTTTAAAATCAAAAGTATTCGTAACATTTATCGCAATGATTGTAAGGAATGAGTTGTTTCAGAAAGCTGAGGAGTTAAGAAAAAAGAACCGTAAAGCATATACGGTTCCAGGAATGATATCGGAGCTTGAAAACATAGAATGTACAAGAAACAGTGTAGGAAGATATAGAAGAAAATACGCATTGACTGTAAAACAAAAATTGATATTAAAACAATTTGATATGGATGAAAAATATATTGACAGAAGCATTGGTGAATTCAGCTACTAATGCTTCTTTTATTTTTTAGTTATGCAAATTCTGCAAAGTTAAGGTTTACATGTTGAATGTGATTCAATAAAGAAATGAAAAAGTTTTCATAAAGAAAATGTAATATTTTTAATTTTTGTTAATTACTTATTGCATTCATTTCTAGAAAGTGTAAAATAGTAACCATAAAAGCAACGAAGAGAAGAGTAACCAGGTTGGAACTTCAAAAGAGAGTCCCTGTATGCTGAGAGGGGATAAGGAAAGGTTTGGTGAACATGGTCTTGGAGCTGCGTGATCGATAGTGTAGATCACGACGGGCTGTCCCGTTACAGACATAGAGTATATCTGATGATATTCAGCGTACTTGAAGAGGAAATGATCGTGAGGTCATTTTAAAGTAAGGTGGTACAGCGTAATACTACGCCCTTATCTTAGGGGCGTAGTTTTTTGTTTCTAGAGCATGAAAGAATCACCTCGTCCTACTTCAAGCATTACAAGAAAACGGAGGAAAAGAAAAATGAAAAACGCAATCAGAACAATCGCAATAGCAGCATTAGCATTCGCATTAGTTGGCTGCTCATCCACATCTACAGGTTCCACATCTACAAAAACATCCGGTGAAGACAAGACAATCAAAGTTGGTGCGACTGCAGTACCACATGCTGAAATCTTGAATAATGTCGTAAAAGATGTTCTCGCAAAAGATGGCTGGACATTAGAAGTGACAGAATTTACAGATTACGTTACACCAAATACAGCTTTGGAAGAAGGTTCTCTTGATGCGAACTACTTCCAGACACTAGGCTACATGAACGATCAGAATACTTCTAAGGGTCTTCATCTGGCTGCTGCAGTTGGTGTTCATATTGAACCAATGGGTATCTATTCTGCAACAGTAACAGATATCAAGGATCTCAAGGATGGCGCAACAATCTCCTTGCCAAATGATGCAGATAACTTAGATAGAGGCTTAAGAGTACTTGTTCAGGCTGGTTTATTAGAGGATCCAGGAACAGATGAATATGTAACTGAAACAACATTCAATGGAAATAAAGAACTCAACCCTCATAACTATGATATTCAGCCAGTGGAAGCTGCACAGGTTCCATTAACACTTGAAGATGTTGATGCAGTAGTCGCAAATGGTAACTATGCATTAGAAGCTGATCTTCCAAGCAAGCACCCAGCAATCTATGTTGAACAGTTTGACCAGGAAACAAGTGTAAAGAGAACAAACTATGTTGTTGTAAAGGATGAAAATCTTGATACTGAAAAGACAAAAGCACTTGTAAAGGCTATTACATCTGATGAAGTAAAGTCATATATTGAAGATACATATAAGGGATCTGTGATTGCTTCCTTCATTGATACAGAAGGCAATCCAGTAGACTAATCAAAAAATTATAACAGTACAATCAGTAATATTCAGAGGGGAAACCCTCTGAATATTCGCGTAAATAGACAGGAGCGTAGAGATGATAAATCTTGTAAATGTAAGAAAGAGTTTTGGAGAACTTGAAGTATTAAAGGATATTAATCTCCAGATTCATGAAAAAGAAATCTATGGAATCATTGGACAGAGTGGTGCTGGTAAATCGACATTGCTTCGCTGTATCAATGGATTGGAAACATATGATAGTGGTACGATCACAGTAGATGGTACTGCAGTTGATGAAAATGATAAGAAGCAGTTACGCCAGCTGAGAAAAGATATGGGTATGATTTTCCAGAACTTCAATCTTCTTTCTAGATTGGATGTATATGACAATGTTGCATTGCCTCTTCGCTTCTGGAATGAAAATCCAAATACAGAAGAAAATAAAAAGAAAATTGAACATTTAATTGAACTTGTTGGCTTGAAAGATAAAATGCATGAACGTCCAGAAAATCTATCTGGTGGTCAGAAACAGAGAGTTGCGATTGCTAGAGCACTCGTGAATGATCCTAAGATCTTGCTTTGTGATGAAGCTACAAGTGCATTGGATCCTAGAATCACACATGGAATTCTTGAACTTTTAAAGCAGATCAATGAAGAACTTGGTATCACAATTGTTGTGGTTACACACCAGATGGAAGTTGTAAAACAGATTTGTCAAAGAGTAGCTTTTTTAAAGCATGGTGTTGTTTTGGCAGAGGGTAAACCAGAAGAGTTGTTTGTGAAACCAACAGAAGATGTGAAGAAGTTCCTGGGTGAAGAAGGCCAGGTATTGCCAAAAGCGGGTGTGAATGTGCAGCTGTTCTTTACAGATGATTCTTCTGATGAACCTGTAATTACAGAAATGGCAAGAGAATTAGGCATTGATTTCTCTATCTGCTGGGCAAAACTAGAAGAGTTTAGAGAAAATGTATTTGGTTCTTTGATCTTGAATATTCAAGAAAAAGATAAAGAGCGTGTATTTCAGTTTTTGGAAAGTAAGAATGTTACTTGGGAGGTACTATGAGTATGTTAGATGTAATCTTAAAAGGAACATGGCAGACATTATACATGGTATTCTTCTCGACTTTAATTGCGGTTGTACTAGGTTTTATTCCTGCGGTAATTTGACATTGACTGCTGAAGATGGATTGAAACCAAATCGTATTGTGTATGGAATTCTGGATGTGATTGTGAATGTATTCCGTTCATTTCCGTTCATTATCTTAATGGTAATTGTAATTCCAGTGACGCGTGTAATTGCTGGCAAATCTATTGGTACAACTGCGGCAATCGTTCCATTAACAATTTACGCAATTCCATTTATTGCACGTGTATTTGAAAATGCATTGAGAGAAACAGATGCGGGTGTGATTGAAGCAGCAAAATCATTTGGTGCTACGGATCTGCAAATTATTACAAAGGTATATTTTAAAGAATCTGTACCTAGACTATTAAATGGTATTGTTTTATTGATTATCAATATGGTTGGTGCGAGTGCAATGGCTGGTACACTTGGTGGTGGCGGTCTTGGAGATATCGCTATCCGAAAAGGATATCAGGCATATGATATTAGTTACCTTGTAGTGACGTCCATTGTATTGATTGTCATTGTTCAGCTTGTACAGGGTATTGGTAACGTTATTTACAAAAAGAAGGCTTAATTTTTGAAAAAAAATTCTTGCATCATGTAAATGATGGGTGTACTATTTTCACGTCATAGAGGACATTAAAAAAACGACGCTATGTGTCGCTGGATTTAGTGCCCTCTTTTTTATTTTTAATGGAGTATAGCCTATGATGATGTATTTTGAATTTAATGAAGATAGATTGAAACAAAATCACTTTACTCAAGAACAATGTTTTAGTGTAATTGATAAAGTCATGAATGAATATGGTGTATATGCAAATCAACCAGGAACATATATAGCATCCGATGAAAGTGGATTTAATGCATTTAGTATCTTGAAGTGTAATCTACCTAAAACAAAATGGTTTCTTAAAGTGATTGAGAAATGGTTCTGGTTTGATGATGAAGATGATATTGATTGGAATGATGAGGGTGCTGATTGCATTCATTCTATCCAAAAGTATGGAGTGTAATTTATAAAACGATATAAATAAAAACCTGCAAATGAAGACAACAAGATGGTTGCCATTTTCACTTGCAGGCGTTATATTACACCAATTATTCGTTATGTGAAACGACATGATCGCTAGGGGGCACCAAATTATCTGTCAATTGCATCCACTCTAGCAGTTTCATGTCCACAATGTGGGCAACGTATTCGTGTCAAATAAAATCACTTCTTTCATATTTCATCTTTAATCATCTTTTTTTGATAATGTTGGATGTTGCATATAGAATATTTCTTTTTGATGATCTATTTCTGCTTTTAATTGTTCTTTTGAAGGAAGGTAAGTTAGGTATTTAGACATAAAAAGTCTATCATTATCATGAAGGATAGAATATCTAGCAATATCTTCATCTGTTTCAGAACAAAGTAGTATTCCAAGCGTTGGATTATCTCCTTCTTTGCATTTTAAATCGTCATACATTCGAACATACATATCAATTTGACCAACATCTTGATGTGTGATTTTCCCCATTTTTAAATCAATGAGAACATAGCATTTTAATTCGATATTGTAGAAAACAAGATCAATATAGTAGTCTTCAGTTTCAGTTACAATATGTTGTTGTCTAGCAACAAATGCAAATCCTTTTCCCATTTCCATTAAGAAATCTCTGATATGTGTCAAAATAGCTGACTCCAAATCATTTTCAAGGTAGAATCTTCATTTTTGAATCCCAAAAACTCTGCAACAATTGGACTTTTTAATAATTCAAACTGATTTTTTTGATTTTCTGAATTCTTCAGAAGCATTTCGTTAACAACATCATTTTTCTTTGGAGATTGCATTAATCGATAGAAATATTGTGTGCTGACGTTTCTGTCTAATGTTCGAGAACTCCATCCCTCATTTGAGGCTTCATTCATATACCATAATCTTGCGTTTTCATCAGAAACACGTAATAAACTTCTAAAATGCGTCCAAGTTAAATTGTGAACGCATGCGTTCACAATTCGTACATCAGGAAAAGCAATATAAAATTTGCGGAAATATTGGAGGTTTCTCTTTGAATAACTTTTTCCGTATTCTTTTGTAAGTTCATCAGCTAAAGCATCAATTAAAGCTTGCCCATATTGTGCTCTTTCATTTCCATTTTGTTCCTGCTCAACAATACGTTTACCCACATGCCAATATGTTAGTATCATTGCTTTGTTGGTAGCATTGTATGCTACTTTTTGACCAGAAGAAATGACATCTTTAATGTCAGTGATTATAGCTGCATATGACGGAAAAAATGGTGTGCGTGTAGCGCACCATCAGTGTATCTGTAGCGGTCAATCGGTGTATGATCATAAAATCTAAGCTTTTAGAAATATTATATAAATTTTAACTCGGCATTTAACTCGGCATGCCGAGTTAAATCATTCACTATTTTTTTACTAATTTATAATTAGCATATCTACCGGTTCTATCGTTTTGAATAATATTCTCTTTTTTTAATTTCATTTCTTTTTTCCTCCAGCACACAAAAAAAGATTCATCCCAAAACATGAGACGAATCTGATATCCGCGGTACCACTCAATTTGCATAGAAAACTATGCCACTCTACTAGACTCCAACAAGCCCGAAACCTGTACCGTCGATATAAAAAGGATCGAATAAAGTCCATTTTCAAGAATTCTATTCCATCCTTTTTCATTTTTTCATAAATCTACATTTTAATTGTTCTTTTTGATAATCTTGTGAATTACAACACTTAACAGAATTGTAATGATCATACATGGAATTGTATTTCCAACAGGTGTATCAATCTGCATAAAACAGCGATACACAACAAATCCGACAAGCCATAATACAAGATTCAGTACATCAAATTCTACATTTCTTTTATCGTTCTTTAGAATAAAGAAATCAGCAATCTGAATTGCAATCATAGGAGCAAATACAGAACCAATCAAATACAGAAAATCAGTAATATTATCCATTGGATATACAATTGCCGCAATTGTACCAACAACAGTTACAACCATTGCTACGTGTTTTCCATTCCACTTTGGCACGATAGATTCATTAGAAATACCTGCAGAATAAGCATCCAGGAATGTTGTTGTAACTGTAGAGAATACAATGATCAATAATCCCGCAATACCCAAACCTGCTTTCAACATGATCTGTGCAATATCATATTCTCCTGTAAATAAAGCCGCACCTAAACCAATCAAATACATCCAGCAGCTAACGATTCCATACACAATACTACTAACTAAACTAGCCTTCACAGGATCTTCCGCTTCACGTGTATAGTCACTGATCAAAGGCAGCCAGCTCAAAGGCATCGCAATTGCAAGTTCAACACCTGCACCAAACGTCATTGCTTCTGTACATACAACTGCACTGTTTCCATCAAAGAAGATAAATTTGCTAAGCATTAAAGTCAAAACAAATAAAGCAACCATCGCAACTGTATTGATTTTTCCAAGGTTTGTAATACCAACACCAATCCATACAAGAATCAAGATACCAATAATCAAACACCAGATCCATGCACCTGTATGCATAATACCATCTGCCGCAAGTGCACCATCATAAATCATGATTGCTGTCCATCCAACAAGCTGCAGTACATTTAATGCCGCAAACAAAAGACAACCTTTCTGTCCAAAGCTCATCTTTGTAGAATCCATCGCACTTAAGCGCATTTTCCCACCAATAACACCAGCCAGGAACAATAAGATACAGCCAATGACATGTCCAGCCACAATGGCTAAAATACCATTTTTCAATCCTAAAGGTGCAAGATATGTACCTGTCAGTATTTCTGCAATAGAAACACCTGCACCAAACCAGATCAATGCATTTTCAAACAAAGAAGTTTTCTTCATTGAACATTCTCCTTTGCATATTCATTATCAATTGCGAATGAATGATCCATTGGTCCAGATCCCTTACCAAGATCAAGCATTGCATTCAATGCTCCAGAAATATAATCCTTTGCACGTTTTACGGATGTATCCAAATCATATCCCTTTGCAAGATTGGATGCGATAGCACTGGATAATGTACATCCTGTTCCATGTGTATTAGAGTTGTTAATACGTTTTCCATGAAACCATGTATATGCGTCATCTCTATACAACAGATCATTTGCATCATTGATTTGATGACCACCCTTTACCAGAGTTGCACATCCAAATTTCTTAGAAATTTTTTCAGCTGCGATAATCATTTCTTCTTCATTTGCAATCTTCATATCCGCTAGAACTTCTGCTTCTGGAATATTTGGTGTAATGACTGTTGCTAAAGGCAACAATTCTTTTTTCAATGTTTCAATTGCATCATCACTAATAAGTTTTGCGCCGCTTGTTGCGACCATCACCGGATCCACAACAATATTAGCTGCCTTATATTCCTGCAGTTTTGAAGCAATCATACGAATCAGATCAGAACTAGAAACCATTCCAATCTTCACAGCATCTGGATAAATATCTGTAAAGATTGCATCCAGCTGCTCCCCAAGAAATTCTGGTGTTACTTCCATAATTCCTGTAACACCTAATGTATTCTGTGCCGTTAGTGCTGTAATTGCACTCGTCGCAAATACGTGATTTGCGCACATTGTTTTGATATCCGCCTGGATACCAGCGCCTCCGCTGGAATCACTTCCAGCGATTGTTAATGCTGTTTTCATTTTCTATCTCCTTCCTGCATTACTTTTTTAATGCGACATAAGGTGGTGCCCCCAATTTGCCGCCATATTCTAATCAAAAAACAAAAAGCTGCAGAAAAACCTAATCTGCAGCTAACATACAATAAAGATATCATCCCTACGTTGGCATTATCCAAATCAGGTTTCAGGGTCAAGGTCGAACCTACTCTCAGCCACTCAGCTCCCCATTTTTCAACATGTTTATTATAGTTCCTTTGTAACAAGTAAATCAATAATCATTCAATAATCTTTGTTGGTGATAATATAGAGAGAATGTTCTTGATGAGAAATTGAATATGTATTTTATATCTAATATTATTATTAGTTTGATAAATAATTACTCGTTCGATTTCCGCTTTTTCAAATTGGTAACATATCACTGGTTGAATCTAAATATGTTTTCAAGTCTTTATAACGCTTGTTTTGTCCGACAAGCATACTTAGTTCTTCATAAAAGAATTGTTTATATTTCCCCATAGTATTATCGATTATAATGGGTACTTTATTCTACTATAAAATAGGATAGTTCATCATTGTCAGTTTGATATTTATATTTCAAAATGAAGTAGTTCAAAAGATTTTCGTATTGGCTATCACCTTTGTATACTTCTTTGGATTGTATAAAGGATTTAAGTTGATTGATTTTATTTGTCTTTTGATAAGAAATGCATAAATCAATACCTACAATATTCGCATAAGGTGAATCCATAGCTATATATTGTTCAAGATAATTTATGGCTATATCGTACATATCAATTCTAAAGGCTTGTAGACCGATATTCTTTAGAAGTTGAGATATTTTAATTTTAGGTATGTTTGAATTGTGTGCTTCTACTGTATGATTTATTTGAGAAACTAATTTTTCAAATTTTTCTTTTTCTGTATTTGAAAAGGCAAATCCTTTTAGAGAATAAATGTCGAGAAGACGAATATAATTGTTTTTACTGGAATATTCCTCTTCTAAATCTTGACAATAATCAAGCATTTCAGACAATTTGGATTGATTATATAAAATCATCATATGGTTTCCACGATTAATCATGCTGTTTGAATTTTTAAAATCAAAGTAGGAAAAATCATAAATTCCACTAATTGTTCGTTTCTTAAAAACTAGATCTATCATGACTTCATAGAGGTTAGAATTGATAATGTTTTTTAGGGAAATAATATATTCAGTGCTTTGAAGAGTCGGAAGTTCAAATGAGGAATAATAGGTGTAGATCCATTTGAAACATTCGTAGTATTCATGAAAGAAAATGTATTCTTTGAATGGATTTAATTGTTTTATATAGGATTCAGAGATGGATATAAGCTTTTCTAAATTATAATAATCGCAAGCATTTAATAAATCAGAAAAAATGGAAGTTGGCAGGAATTCTTCAATACAATAATCCGTATTGAATTTTAGATTCACCTTTTTTAGTAATTCTTCATAAATAGAGTCGTTTTTAATAATAATACCCTGTTCTATTTTACTAAGTGTTTGTCGAGTGCATATTGGCTCATTATACTCATTTAACAAAAAAGAATTTTGCGATAGATGTTTAAATTGTTGAGTTCGATATAGATGGATTAGGTATCCAATTTTCTTTTTATCGGAATCATTGATCTTTAAATAATGCATAGTATTCCTCACTTCATAATTCACTTAATTTTAACATTTTTCATATATGTATAGAAGAATCAATTGTTGAAGTTAATTGTTAAAAAAGAAAGATAACGGATGTGATAGGTATATACTATTAAAATAAGTAGGGGATGGATGAGAATGTGTCGATATATATTGAGAAATAAAAAATATTTTATAGGTACACTGTGTACTAGTTTATTTGCGGGTGTTGTACCTTTGTTTTTGGCGTATGTAATCCAATTAATATCGGATGTTGCATTTAACAATCATTTTGAAAAAGCGGGTACATGTCTTTTTGCCAGTGTTTTATTTCTTATATATACATTGATGATGACTTCTATTAATTCAATAATGAAGTCAACTTATAGGAAAAAATTAAAACAGATTTGGGTGAAGATCTCTATTCTAGTTTGATGAATCAATCGTATTCTACGTTTAAAAAAGAGAAGATAGGAAATCAGTTGTCTCTATTTACCAATGATATAAAAATGGTAGATGAATATTACTTTTATCCAATATTAAGTATGATTGTCGATATCATTGTGTCTGTTATTATTTTAATATACATTCTTCGCATCCATGTATTTGTAGGATTCATGATGGTTGTGATTGCAGTAGCAACACTTTTGGTGCCGAAGATGATGGAAAAAAGATTGAAAAAGTATTCGAACCAATTGTCTTCTTATTCAGGTATATATAATTCAAAATTAAAGGAGATATTTCAAAATTTCGATATCATATTGGATTTGGGCGTTCTAAAACAGTTCGTGGATAAAGGAAAAGAATGGATTGAAAACATGGAATATAAACAAAGAAATGTAAATATGGCAATATCTTTGACGGGAAACTGGGCTAATTGTATTGCGGCCACTTTTCAATTGATTTTCATGTTGGTGATTGGATTGATGATATTATATGGACATTTAGATATGATATATATGATGCCAATTGTAAATGTTTCTAATAATTTTATTTCGAATTTAAATGATATTTCAAGCAATCTTGCTGGATTTAAGTCGGTGTCGGACGTGAATTCGAAATTATTGAATATTATCGATTCTCATGGACAGGCAAATAAGTTTGTATCGAACTATGATGGAAATATTTATTTGGAACATGTATCTTTTGGCTATACTGAAAGTAAGATGATTATTGATGATTTATCTTTCAAATTTGAAAAGGGGAAAAAGTATGCGATTGTTGGTCCGAGTGGTTCCGGAAAATCTACAATTTTAAAATTGATTTTAGGATATTATCCAGTTCAGAAAGGAAATGTGAGTGTTTTGGGTTCTAAGAATGTTTCTATGATTCATCAGGAAAGTCATATATTTGATGACACGATCCGAAATAACTTGAATATGGAGCTTGTACAAACAGATGAAACACTGTTAAAATGTATGGAATTTGTAGATTTACCAGAATTTAAATTAGACCAGAATATTTGTGAGGACGGAAGTAATCTTTCTGGTGGGCAAGTTCAACGAATAGGGATTGCGCGTACAATCGCACATTTAAAAGAGGTACTTTTGTGTGATGAAATAACAGCAAGCCTAGATGCACAGACGGCCATCGAAATTGAAAATCGAATATTGGATTTAAAAGAAGAAACTGTATTATATGTAACACATAAATATTTTGACGAAACACTAAAGAAGTTTGATTGTATTCTTGTATTTAAACAAGGACGGATTGTTGAACAGGGATCATTTGAAGAACTTATGAAAAATAAAGGGGACTTCTTTAGCTTAAAAAACAAGGGACATATTTAGAACCTCTTTCAACATTCAGTGATGAGGTTCAATTCGTGATATAATTAGGAACAAATAATGAATTACTTTGAGGATTAGTAGGTGGACAGTGCATGAATGATTACAGAGGATTATTGATTAAGAAACAACGAAAAGAGTTAGACATATCATTAGAAGCTTTATCACATGGGGTTTGTTCTCCTTCATATCTTTCTAAAATTGAAAATAATATCTTGGTCGCAAATGATGATATATACAATTTGTTGTTTAAAAAATTAGGGATTTCTACGATGGATACAATTAAAGAGGAAAAAATTAAACAGATGTTGGATCTTTTCTTTAAATACTATATGTCATCGGATTCAAAAGTATTTAAGATAATTAATGAGCTTTTGGAATATAAAGATGAGGTTGTGTCATCCTATTTGTTTGTTCAATATCAATTGTTTTTACTGTATGCTTCCGAAATGAATTCTCAAATCAATATATCACTTGCTGAAGTGGAAGCGTATTATTCATACATGGATGATTCGCAAAGAGAATATTTAAATTTGTTTAGTATTATCTTCTGGAAATATCGAACTATCTGATGATGAGGAATGGATATTTATACGTAGATTGAAGGCCAAAGCCAATCTATATATGTATCAAAAAAATACTTTTGCGGCATATGATCTGTACAAAACATGTTTAAATTATGCGATTGAATTAGGAAATAAAAAATTGATTGCAGAAATCCTTTGTTCATTAGGATGGCTTTGTCTTGATATAGATTTAAATCAAGCTGAAAAATATTATACAAGTGCGGCTCAGTATGACTCACAATATAAAATGTTGGCTTTTTTTAATCTAGGAGCAACTATGATACAGCATAAGGATTGTATGGAAAAGGGAAATCAATATTTAAAGAAAGGATTAAAATCATGTACGGATGACTTTTTTGCAGTCAAATATAAAGAAGTTTTATTTGTATATGAGATTCTAAAAGAAAATGTTGGAGATGCAAAAAGATTAATCAAAGAATTAGATGATTCTAAGTATATTGATGTTTTCTCTATGATGCTAAATGAGGATTATCAATTGAATGTAGACTATCAGAATCGATTAAAAGAATTAAAAAATGATTCTTCTTTATTTAAATTTTTATTCATAAAAAATTGTGAATACTTGCATAAATATAAAGAGATTTGTGTCGCAAATGATTTTATATAATTTTTAGTTTGTGCAAGATTACCTAATAAATTGAACTTAATATAGACAAGAAACACATTTATTTCTCAATGACAGTTTCTTGTCTTTTCTTTTGTCTTGAAAAATAATAAGCCTAAGGAAAAGGGGTTATTTATGTTTAAACTTGTTCAGAATCATAAAGTATTATATTTTATTTCGCTTATTCTCATTGTTTCATATTCAGTAGTGGATCTATTGAAATCCATCTTGATGAGCTATATATTTGATGATCATCTTCTAGATTCAATTTCAAGCCTTATAGTGATCGTATTGGTATTTTTAGGTGTCTATTTAATTGTTTCCACTTTACAACAATATGTAGTAGAGGTGTTGAAGAATAAAATACGTTATAGTCTTAATCAAAATTTGTATCAATCGTATGCTTCCAGGAATATAGAATCGTTTCAAAAAAAGGATAGCAGTGAGATATTGAATGAATTTAATAATGAAGTGAATGTGGTGATTGATAATTATGTTTCTTCAAAATTAAATGTGTTCTCATTAACCATTTCATTGATACTTGGAAGCCTATATATCGCAAATCTAAGTGTAGAAATATTAATGTTTCTGCTCTTTTGTGCTTTTATAACGATTTTTATAAATAGTATTTTTAAAAACAGTTTAAAGAAGAATCAAATGAATTATTTCGATTCAATGAAGCAATGGCTTTGTTCTATTAAAAATCTGTGTCGTTGTTTTAGTGATATAAAGATTTTAAATTTGGAAAAAGTATTTTGTGACGGTCTGGACATTGAGAATAAGAATATAGAACAAAGTACTCTAAAAAATAATGGATTTATAAAAATACTTACTTCGATAAATTCTTTTATTTCTCAAGCCATGTTTTTTTTGACATTGCTCTTTGGAATTGTGTTAATACATTATAATCGATTAACAGTTGGACAATTATTAGGAATTGCACAAGCTAGTAATATGGTGATCATGCCAATCGTTAATTATGCAAATCTTCGAAATATGATTCAATCTTCTATACCGGTTCTACAAAAACTGTTGGATAATTCAATATGCTCTGAAGAGAAGGATCCCATTATTTTTGATGAACAAATTCATGACATTAAGATTAAGCATTTAAGTTTTTCTTATGGTGCTCGTCTAATATTGGATTTAAATAACTTGGTAATAGATCAGGGAAAAAAGTATTTAGTCATTGGAAAAAGTGGAGATGGTAAGAGTACGTTTTTAGACATTTTAACAAAGCAGAAGAAAGCAGACGGCATTTATGTAAATGATAAGGATTTGAAGGATGTTCAATTTAGCACCTATGCCGATACGTTTTCTTATGTGAATCAAGACAATGACTTATTACCATTTTCCTTTGAACAAAATATTACTTTAGGAAGGAAAATGAGTAAATATTCCTTGAAAGATTTAGTAACTATATTTAATTTAGAATCAATATTTGATAAAGAAAGAGACAATCTTGATTTTGAACATTTAAATCTAAGCGGTGGAGAGAAGCAACGTATTTGTTTGGCAAGAGCAATGTACAGAAATAAAAAATGGCTTTTCTTGGATGAGGCGTTTTCTGCAATTGATAAAACAAATTCAGATCGAATACATCAATTCATTTTATCCAATCCAGATCTTACAGTATTGTCTATAGAACATAAAGTAACAAAAGAAACAGTTTCTTTATATGATAAAGTCTTATTATTTGGAAATAAAAGGATTGTATCTATGGATGTGGAAGAATATTTAAATAGTAGCTTTTAAAAGAGAATACATAATTACAATTCTTTCTTTTTTATGGGTTTTTAAATAATTCTTCTTTAAAGTTCTTTCATCTTCAAAAAAAGCTTTTTCTGATTTTGAAAGAGTATGATTTTCTAATTTTAATTCAGTTAGCTTTAATGTACAAATTAAATCAGCTACTTGAAACAATCGATATTGTGATGGAATTACTTTTCTAAATTCTACGTTTTCTAATAAAGCATTAAAAACAGAAGAGAGAACACGGGTTACTTCCACTTGCCCATTATCATAATATATTTTCACAACATCGAAACTACAAAATAAATCCATATTTTCTCGAATTAGCGAGGATAATTGTTTGCTTAATTTACCCGTGGCCTCGATAGAATCCTTAATATGCTTCTTTTCGATATATATTGTTTTGTATGAAATATCAATATGTCTGATAAATGCCATTAATTTTTTTAATATCTTTCTTCTTTCGTCTAGTGACATTCCTTTATATTCTTCTTCTGAACGAATAATTGGACCTGCATGGACACAGTGATTAGATAAGTTTAAATAAGCTAATTCATCATTAAAATGTGATAAATCAAATTGAATATCATTACTTTGGTTGTGAAAAACTAAGGAAATAATATAGTAAGGAGCGTGATAATCATATTCCCCAAAATCTCCAGATTCATCGACGAAAACACTTAATTCCATTACGCACCCTCAACTATCCAAAAGAAATGGCGGGTGTCTTACCCGCCTTTGTGTGGACCCGGGTCTTTCGACCAGCCCTAGCTTTTAAAAGCCTCTTTACACCTTTATTATAGCCAAACAAGACTTTAAAATCAAACTTTTTTCATTTCTTTAGTGATTACGCATGAAATAATCTTCAAATTTCCGTGATTTAAGATTATTTATTTTTTTATGTACTTTAATAGTGTATTGGTGTACACTATTTATATGAAAAGATATGTTACTTATCCTGACTGGGTCGAAAAGTTCCGCTCTCCTGGTCACACAATCAAAAAAACGAAACAAGGTTATGGCCTTTATTCTTGCACTTCTAAATATGTGCCTGGTGGAAAACCTAAAAGTGTACAGACTTATCTTGGAAAGATCACTCCCGATGGTTTTATTCCTAAGTCTGTTGTTTCTAAGCATCCTGTTTATGTCGAATTTGGATTGAGTCACTTCATTATTTCAAGCTTCAAACGTGATTTGATCCGCAGTTCATTTAGAGCTACGGATGACACTGTATGTCTTGGTGTTGTTCAGTATATTTTTGGAAGCTGTCAAGACATCTTCTTATCTTCTTGTTTCCTTACTTACAAAAATAAGGAATCTTTATGCGAATATAGAGATTCTATTTCTGCTGTACGTATAAAGACTATATCTAATAAGATTGCCAGATTAATGGAAAGCTATTTTGATGCACAGGAAATAGCTATACTTTCACAGGTTTTAAAGCTTGCGGTTGTGGACATCGCTTCGGATCACATCTATTATCCGACTATACCTGAAGAGGTTATTGATATTATTGAAAGGAATGGACTTCACTATGAATAATAAAATTTTTAATATCGTTGCAGTATTAAACGAAACATTCAAGGAAATCGATATTGATTTTGATGATCATATTGAGGTTATGAATTCCATTGGTTTCTTACATCTTTTTGATGATCTAAAAGATTATCGACAACCAGGAAAAATCCAATACAAACTATCCGATATTCTTTTACTATGCTTTTTAAGTATTATTTATGAAGGTAAAACGACTTGTTTAGGAATTTATGACCATATACTTGTATACAAAAATCGATATGAAAAATACGGATTGATCAAGGATGGACAGATTCCATCTCACGATACTATCCGCAGAACATTGATGTGTATTGATCCAGTTGAATTTGAAGAAATAACTATTGGACGCATCTATGAATTTCTTCAGGACCTTAGAAAATGTGCTCAAGGTACTATGTACTGTCATCAATCCGTTGATGGAAAAGAAGCACGTGGCAGTGGAAGAAGTGAAGATACGAAGAATCCTCAAAGAAATATCAATGTATTGAATGTATACAGTAACTCAGACCGTCTTTGTATCCATTCCAAGCCGGTTGAAACGAAAACGAATGAGATTCCAGTAGCACAGGATATTCTAAGAATGATGGATCTGAAAAAGACAGTTATTACTTTTGATGCTCTACATACACAAAAAGTAACATGTAATATCATTGCGTCAAAAAAAGGCATCTATGTAGCACCTGTAAAAGATAATCAGTCAGGTTTGCGAGAAGAAATTTTAGAAAAGTTCAAAAAATATGAACAAAATCCAAAGAAGAAAATAACTACATTAGATACCGAAAAAAGAAACTTTAGATTTATTAGTCTGCCATCTAATTATGATGATTGTGGATTCACAGGAATGAAGACATTTGTAGAAATGGTATCACACACACGCAAGAAGGCAATTACCATGTATTTTATATCAAATACAAAAGATAGTGAATTGATTGCGGAAGCTATAGAAAGAAGATGGGAAATAGAAAACAATTTCCACAAAGAAAAAGATACTTACCTGAATGAAGATGATATACATTTTACAAATAAGACATCTATCAATAATATCGTTATTTTAAACAATCTGGCATTGGCACTGGCAAAAATATATGGAAGTATATCTACAAATGAAATGCGAGTTGCGAAAAAAGAGTTTAAAGCCTTCCCAGCTGAATGTATTAGTAAAGTTCAACTGATCATGAAAGATACAGAAATTATCAAACAGGTCAAATCAAACCTAAGAAAAAAGAAACGCTAATCTGTCGATGTTTTTAATATTGCCATCTTAGCCCATAAAAAAATCGGAAATTCTTTAATAGAGTTTCCGATTTTGTTTATTTAAGCCATTTTATTTTTCATGCGTAACTACTAATAGATAAAAATTTGAATTGTATTTTCATGGTTTACATAAAAATCTAGTGTATATAGACAAATGTTTGTAAATGAAATACGAAAAACCAAATGAAAGCGAATACAATGAAAATACTTGATATAAAGACAAAATGATGCGTTATGTTCATGAAAAATATACATTAATGTAAAATTGTATGTAAATATTTTTCTTAAACCCTTGAAAACGTGTTTCTAACATAGTATAATTTCATCACACATAGTGAGCAGACTATAGGAGGAAAGAGAAATGAATAAACAAAGAATTGTTGCTGGTTTAGCATCTGTAGCAATGGCTTCTACTTTAGTAGCATGTTCAGGCGGATCTAGCAGTGACGCAAAAACATTAACAGTATCTGTAAACCAAAGTTTGACTGGACAGTTTACACCTCAATATGCATCAAGTGTTTATGACCAATATGTAGTAAACTTATGCTATGAATCAATGTTAAAGTACAATGCGGATAACGAATTGGTACCAGAATTGGCTAAAGATTTACCAGAAGTAAGTGCAGATGGTTTAACATTAACTTACAAATTGGAAAAAGGACACAAATTCAGTGATGGAACTGAAGTAACTTCAAAAGACGTTAAATTTACATTCGCAACATTAGCTGACCCAAGCTATGCTGGTCCTAATGGTGGTGGATTGGAAAACCTAGTAGGATATAAAGAATATAATAGCGGAGCTGCTAAAGAATTAACTGGTATTGAAACTCCAGATGATTACACAGTAGTATTCCACTTAGTATCACCTCAAATCGATGCAGTCTCAACATTTGGTGGAATGGGAATCACAAGTGCTGATCACTACTCAAAATACAAACAAGGTAAAGTAAAAGTTGTTGAAAAGAACCAAGAAGAATCATGTGGTTCTGGTGCTTACCAAATAAAGAGCTATGATAAAGCAAGTGGAGCTTCATTTGTTCGTAATGAAGAATTTAAACGTGAAAAGGGACAATACCAAGTAGATCGTATTGTTATCAAGAAAACAGATGTAACTACAGAAGTTTCAGAATTGAAAAAAGGAACTGTTGATTTAATTCCAGATGTAATTGAAACAAATAAAGTAAGTGAAGCTAGTCAAGATAAAAACATGGCATTCAACTACTACTCTCGTAGTGCTGTTGGTTTCGTAGCTATGAACGCTAACAATGGAGCTACAGCTGACAAAGCAGTACGTCAAGCATTGATGTATGCGACAGATCGTCAAGGATTCTGTGATTCATACTTCGGATGGGATAAAAAAGCAAGTGACGAAGTTAAAAAAGTTAAAGGTGGATATGTACCAGCTGCATACTGGAATCCAGCATCAGCAAACAGTGGAGCTGTAGTTCGTAACGAAGAAACAATTGATGGATTAAATACTTATGCATTTGACATGGATAAAGCGAACCAAGTATTAGATGAAGCTGGTTGGGTTCGTGGTGCTGATGGAATCCGTGAAAAAGACGGACAAAAATTAGAAATCAAATTCTTATGTTCAGAAGGTAACTCAGTACTTGAAACATTAATTCCTATGGTTAAGAAAACTTATTTAGATTTAGGTGTTGATCTAAAACAAACTACAGTTGATTTCTCTACATTATTAAGTAACATTCAAGATGAAAGCCACGATAGCGAATGGAATATGTGTTTCTTAGCTACTGGATTTACAAATAACCAAGATAGCTCAGCTAATGATTCATATACAAATAATCCAGATAACATGGCTGTAAATAACTACTCTCGTATCAATGATCAAGCATTGGTTGACCAATTGACAAAAGCTCGTGCTGATGCAGATGCAAAACAATCAAAAGCTGATTATGTTGAAGCTATGAAGATGGCTGCTGATGATGCAGGTTACATGCCAGTTTACTCAGGTATGCAATTCAACCTTTACAATAAGAAAGTTGACTTGACTGGAACAGGAACATTACGTAACTGGTCTCAATCAATGGATACAATTACTGTAAAATAATTTAAAAATTGCACAAAGATGTGTTAAAATAGTGGATGTTAAAGGACAAATGTTCATTAACAGAAACGCTGCAACGTTAAATAGTCTGCATGAAAAAATCGTGGATTGTTTATAAAATTAAGGGCAAGCCGTATTGACTTGCTCTTATATGCATTTAGTGGATAGAAAGGATCGATAACTATGCTAAAGTATGTATTTAAAAGAATTTTAGCGATGATTCCTGTCCTTTTCATCATTTCAATCGTTATTTTCGGTACTGTAAAGGCGATGCCAGGTGATGAGGTAACAGCTTATTTTGGAGCCGGTTCAAAGGTTACACAAGAGCAACGTGATCACGTTCGTGAGTTGTTAGGATTGGATAAATCGTTACCTGAACAATATGTACGTTGGGTTGGACGTATGTGTACAGGAGATTTAGGATCAAGTATTACTCTAAAAAAACCAGTTGGAACTATTATTGGTGACTATGTATGGAATACATTCTATTTGAATGTTGTTTCTTTAATAGTGGCTTTAATTTTTGCAATTCCAGTTGGAATAAAGCAAGCCGTAAAGAAAGGTTCAGTGTTTGATAACTTCTGGACAGTATTTTCATTGTTAGGAATAAGTGTTCCAACATTCTTCTTTGCCTTAGTATTAATTTTCTTCATTGGTTTGAACATCCCAGGCATGCCAATCAATGGAATGCGCGACACAATGCTTTCAAGCTTTGGTTACTCAAGTATTTTCCAAGAAATTGGAGATATCGCATTACACTCAATTTTACCTGTAATCGTATTGGCGTTTAGTTCATTTGCGTCATTCTCACGTTATGTACGTAACTCTATGGTTGAAGTCATCAACATGGATTATGTTCGTACTGCACGTTCAAAGGGTCTAAAAGAAAAGACTGTTATTTACAAACATGCATTTAAAAATGCTCAAATTCCTTTAGTAACATTACTAGGATTATACATTCCATCATTATTCTCAGGAGCCGTAATTTTGGAATCTGTATTTATCTGGCCAGGAATTGGTAAAGTATTAATTGATGCGATCAACCAACGTGATAACTCTTTAGTTATGGCTTGTTTGATGTTTAGTGCCTTGTTGATGTTGTTAGGTAACTTATTGTCTGACATTTGTTATACATTAGTTGACCCACGTATCAAGGTTGATGAATAGGAGGGAACTATAGATGGCTAAAAAAGATGCTGTAGTATTAGAATCTGGTGAAAAAATTGAATCTATAGGTCCTTGGACCATCGCATGGCGTAAGTTTAGACAAAACCGTGTTGCCATGGCAGGTTTGATTATTTTTATTTTAATTGTTATTGCTGTTATTGTTATTCCACCAATGCTTGGATATAGCGTAAATGACTATGATTTATCAAATCCTAACTTAGCTCCAGGCGGAGAACACTTGTTAGGTACAGATAAACAAGGTCGTGACTGTTTATTCCGTTTATTCTTAGGTGGACGTATTTCTATCATGGTTGGTGTTATTGCTGCTGTTATCACTGTCATCTTAGGATGTACAATTGGTGGTATCTCAGGATATTATGGTGGAAAATTAGATAACGTATTAATGCGTTTTGCTGAAATCGTTTATTCATTACCATTTACACCAATGATCATTGCGGTTGCCGCAACAATGTTGTGGGTTCCACAAAGTCAAAAAATGTACACTGTATCATTATTGATTGGTTTATTATCATGGCCAGGACTTGCTCGTTTAGTTCGTGGACAAATTTTAACTTTACGTGAACAAGAATTTATGCAAGCTTGTGAAGCTTTAGGTATTTCAGATTTCTCAAAAATCTTTAAACACTTACTTCCAAACGTTATTTCTTTGGTAATCGTAAATGCTACATTACAAATGGCGAGTGCTATCTTGACTGAGGCTGGTTTATCATTCTTAGGTATGGGTGTTACGGCACCAACTCCATCTTGGGGTAACTTAATGAACTTGGCACGTGATTCTTATGTGTTCCAAAACTATCCTTGGGAATGGATCCCTGCAGGTTTAATGTGTTTATTAACCGTAATCTCTATCAACTTAATTGGTGAAGGTTTACGTGATGCATTCGACCCTAAAGAATTACAGTAGTAAGGAGGATACACAATGTCTGTAAATAAAAAAGTAATTAAAGTGGAAGACCTTCGTGTATACTTCCATACAAAAAAAGGTGATTCAAAAGCAGTTGATGGAAACCACTTTACAATGTATGAAAATGAAACACTTGCGATCGTAGGTGAATCAGGTTGTGGTAAATCCGTAACTGCCATGTCTATTTTAGGCTTAGTCAGTGAACCAGGAGAAATTATGCCTGGATCACAAATCGTGTATATGGGAAATGTAGATCGTGATGAAGATGGTCTGAACTTAGCTACAGCTACAGATGAACAAATTCGTCATATTCGTGGTAACGAAATCTCTATGATTTTCCAGGAACCAATGTCAAGTTTGAACCCAGTTATTACAGTTGGGGATCAAATCATGGAAAACATTTTGACACACGAAGAAGTTTCTAAAGAAGAAGCTAAACAACGTGCAGTCGAATTGTTGTCAGAAGTTGGTATTTCTCGTCCAGAAAAAGTTGTTGATAACTATCCATTCCAATTATCAGGTGGTATGTGTCAGCGTGTTATGATTGCGATGGCTTTATCTTGTCATCCAAAATTATTGATTGCTGATGAACCTACAACAGCTCTAGACGTTACAATTCAGGCTCAGATTCTATCTTTAATGAACAAATTAAAGAATGAAACTGGTACATCAATCATGTTGATCACACATGACTTAGGTGTAGTTGCTCAGGTAGCTGATAACGTTAACGTTATGTATGCAGGTAAAGTTGTTGAAACAGCTCCAGTAGAAGAATTGTTCAGCAATCCTAAACACCCATATACTATTGGATTAATGAATTCAATGCCTTCACTTGCAGAAGAAGGAAAACGATTAAATACAATTGAAGGTAGCGTACCTAACCCATTGTATTTACCAAAAGGATGCTACTTTGCAGATCGTTGTCCATATGTAACAGATCGTTGTAAAGAAGGTCAACCAGTGGATACAAAAATTAAATCACGTCACCACGTATGGTGCTTCAAAGTTGAAGAAGAAATGAAACAGGAGGGATAGTCATGGCAGAAAAAAGAAAAATTCTTGAAGTTAAAAACCTTAAAAAATACTTCCCTCTAAAAAAAGGAAAATATAAAGAAGGCGACCCATGTGTTAAGGCCGTAGATGATATTACTTTCGATTTATATGAAGGTGAAACATTAGGTCTAGTAGGTGAATCAGGATGTGGTAAATCTACTTTAGGTCGTACAATTATTCGTCTTTATGAACCAACAAGCGGAGAGGTAATCTTCGAAGGTGAAGATGTTGCGAAAAAAATCTCGTAAAAGAAATGCGTGCTTTACGTGAAGAAAATGCAGTTTATCTTCCAGGATCCATATTCTTCATTGAATCCTCGTATGACTGTATTCAATATTTTGGCTGAACCATTGATTGCTCACGGAAAAATTCAAACGTGGTCCAGAACTAGATGCATATGTTAAAGATCTAATGGATCGTTGTGGTTTGCCAAGTTATTATTGCTATCGTTATCCTCACCAATTCTCAGGTGGACAAAGACAACGTATTGGTATCGCACGTTCTTTGGCATTAGATCCAAGTTTCATTATTTGTGATGAACCAGTAAGTGCATTGGACGTTTCTATCCAATCACAGATCATCAACTTAATGAAAGACATGCAAGAAGAAAAGAACATTTCTTATATCTTCATTTCACATGACTTGTCTGTTGTAAAACACATTTCTGACCGTGTTGGTGTAATGTATTTAGGTAGTATGATGGAACTTGCAGATAAGAATGAAATCTATTCAAACCCTCAACACCCTTATACAAGAGCGTTGATTGGTGCAATTCCTTTACCTGATCCTACAAAACGTAAAGAAATGAAAGTTATTCAAGGTGAAATTCCAAGTAACGTAAACATTCCTAAGGGATGTAAGTTCAATCCTCGTTGCCCATTTGCAAAAGACATTTGTCGTGAACAAGAACCAGCAACAAAAGAGGTTAAGCCAAATCACTTCGTTAAATGTCACTTTGGAGGTGAATTCTAATGTCTAAGCGCCCATCTATGCGTGAGATGTTAGAAAAAAAAGATAAACAAAAAGGTAAAGAAGATCGTCTTGAAAAAGGGGATTTTCTAGCCTTATTAATTGCTGCTAGTAGTACATTCTGGCCAATTTTATTAGGTGCGATTGTTATTTTAGCGCTATTAATTTTTGGTTGGAATGCCATCTTTGCATAATACGAGAAGCTTTCGGCTTCTCTATTTTTTTAGGAGAAGAATATGAAATTTACAGATTATAAATATGAACATATGGATATTGAAGCTTTGCAGGAACAATTAAAGGCAATTTGTTCAAAATTACAGAATGCAGCTTCTTATGCAGAATTCAAAAATACATTTATAGAATTAAATGATGTTAATAAATATATCAATACAAATCAGACTCTTGTTGATATACGTCATACAGTGGATACAAGAGATGAATATTACACAAAAGAAAATGATTTCTTAAATGAAATGCTTCCTGTGTTGAAGGAAGATATTGTCAATTGTAATAAAGCAGTTATGGCTAGTACTTTTGTTTCTGATTTAAGAAAAGAAGTACCAGAAACATATTTCTTACAAAGAGAAATGGAAGAAAAATCATTTGATCCTATTATCATTCCAGAAATGCAAGAAGAAAACAAATTAGCTTCTAAATATCAAGCAATCATTGCAAGCGCACAAATTGAGTTTGATGGTGAAACATATACTCTTGCTGCTTTAGAAGTAAAGACAAATGATAAAGATAGAGATACTCGTAAACGTGCAATGCAAGCCTATTGGGGATGGTATGATGAACATGCTAAAGAAATTGGTGAAGTTTATGATCAATTAGTGCAAGTTCGTACACGTATGGCTAAGAAATTAGGATATGAAAACTATATCGAACTTGGTTACTATCGTATGATGCGTTTTGATTATAATAAGGAAGATGTTGAAAACTATCGTAAACAAGTATTAGAAGATGTTGTTCCTTTGGATAATGCGTTATATGCTCGTCAACAAAAACGTTTAGGTTATGATACTTTGCATGCTTGGGATGAGAAGTTTGAATTTACTTCAGGAAATCCAGCACCTAAGTATAGTCGTGAAGAATTAGTGAAACGTGCATTAAAGATGTATCAGGAATTAGATCCTAAAACAGGAGAATTCTTTAAATTTATGACAGAAAGAGAATTGTTGGATCTAGATTCAAAACCTGGTAAAGCAGCTGGTGGATATTGTACATTCATTCCTAACTATCAATCTCCATTTATTTTCGCAAACTTCAATCAAACTAGCCATGATGCTGAAGTATTAACGCATGAAGCAGGACATGCTTTTCAGGTATATTCAAGTAAGGATATTTTCCCAATTGATTGTGTATGGCCTACATATGAGTCTTGTGAAATCCACTCTATGTCAATGGAATTCTTTACATATCCATGGATGAAATCTTTCTTTGAAGAAGATGTAGATAAATATTATTTCAACCACTTATCAGGAGCTGTTAAGTTCTTGCCTTACGGAGTGTTAGTGGATCATTTCCAACATGAAGTATATGAAAATCCAGAAATGTCTATTGAAGAAAGATTAGCTACTTGGAGAAAGTTAGAAAAAACAATATTTGCCTCAAAAGAATTATGAAGGAATTGAGATTCTAGAAAAAGGTGGATGGTGGATGCGTCAGCTTCACATCTTCATGGATCCATTCTATTATATTGATTACACATTAGCTCAAGTTTGTGCATTACAATTCTGGGCTCGTATTCAAAAGAAAGATGAAAAAGCTTTTGAAGACTACAAACATATTTGTAAGATTGGTGGAACATTGCCATTTAGAAAAATTGTAAAAGAAGCAGGATTAAAAGTTCCTTTTGAATCTGGATGTTTAAAAGATACTGTACAATTAGTTCGTGAATGGTTTGAAAATGCAGATGATTCACAATTTTAAAAAAATAGCTTGCGAATTGAAAAAAGGCTTGCTATAATTGTATAGCACTTACTTTGGGTCGATATGACTTAAGGCGGAAGGAGGATACATCGATATGAAACAAGGAATTCATCCTAATTATCATAAAGTTAAATGTATCTGTACATCTTGTGGTGCAGAATTCGAAACAGGTAGTACAATCAAAGGTGATGAATTACGTGTAGATACTTGCAGTAACTGCCACCCATTCTTCACAGGTCGTCAACGTTTCGCTGCTGCTCAGGGACGTATTGAGAAATTTAACAAGAAATATGGTTTGAAGTAGTAATATAATAACAGTGTCAGAAATGGCACTGTTTTTTATTTTGGTTATAAAAAAATTACAATTTAATTTTTAAAATCCTTTAAAATAGGATTATTTTGATAGTTTGGTTATATTAAAATCAACAAATGTACATAAAGTAGAATAGAAATCACTGTGGTGTTTGAAAACTTTGTTTTGTACGCTTATAATAAAGTCAATAAATTAGAAAATAGCGAGGTATTTTGAAATGAAAAGAGCAAAAAGAATGGATTTATTTCAATCTTCTATATTTACAGAATTAAAGAATATGAAATTAGACTACATGAAACGTACAGGAAATACGACAATTGATTTTTCTGTAGGTTCACCTAATATTGCACCAGAACCATCAATTATGAAGGCTTTACAAGATGCGATCATGGTACCTGAAAATTATAAATATGCGATCAATGAATTACCTGAAATGAAGGCTGCCATTCATGATTGGTACAAAGATCGTTATCATGTAGAACTTACAAATGATGAAATGATTTGTTTACAAGGTTCTCAAGAAGCTTTAAGTACATTATTTTTAGCTATGTGTGATCCAGGTGATATTGTATTGGTTCCAGATCCATATTATCCAATCTTTAGTGATGGACCTAAAATTGCAGGTGCTAAAGTAGAATATATGCCTTTGTTAGAAGAATACAATTATATTATTCAATTGGATAAAATTGATGAAGAAATCGCAAAAAAGGCAAAGATGATGATTGTATCCTATCCAAATAATCCAACTTGCGCAATTGCTCCAGATTCTTTCTATGAAGAATTAATTGCGTTTGCGAAGAAGTACGATATTGTTGTATTACATGATAATGCATATAGTGAATTGGTATTTGATGGAAAGGTAGGAAAGAGTTTCTTATCTTTTGCAGGTGCTAAAGAAGTTGGAATTGAGTTAAATTCATTCTCTAAAACATATGGAATGGCAGGTGCAAGACTTGGTGTATGTGTAGGAAATAAAGAAGTAATCGAATGTTATAACACACTTAAATCAAATATGGATTATGGCATTTTCTTACCCGTACAATATGCTGGTATAGAAGCTTTAAGACATGGTGGAGCTAGCATTCACTCGACTTGTCAGGCTTATCAAGATCGAAGAGATGCATTATGTGAAATATTTGACTCAGTCGGATGGCATATTGCTTCAAGTCCAGCAACAATGTTTGCGTGGGCAAAGATTCCAGATCCATATGAAGATTCTTATGCCTTCACAAAAGATTTGTTGGAAAAAACAGGAATAGTCGTAACGCCTGGTCAAGCCTTTGGAGTCCACGGGAAAAAATATGTTCGTTTAGCTTTAGTACAAGATATAGAAGATATTAAAGAAGCGGCTCAAAGAATAAAAAAATCAGAAATTTTTAAATAAAGTGCAAATTTTGCACTTTTTTTTCGTATAAGAGTATATGAAGTGTAATCGATGTCAAAATGAAGATCCAAAATTATTTGCGTATGATCATGGAGTCTATTATTGTCGTAAGTGCATTGATTTTTCTAGATTGGAGGTTAATGAAAAAATAAAACCAGTAAAATTAATGCATAAAACGTGGAAAGGAAAGCCAAAACTTGATTATGAACTGACTGCTTCACAAAAATTGGCTAGTCATGATGTATACAAGTATTTAAGTAACGGAAAAGATGTGATTCTTTATGCAAGTACAGGAGCAGGAAAAACAGAAATTTGTTTTGAAAGTATATGTGGATATTTAGCACAGGAAAAAAGGTAGGATTTGCGATTAGTCGTAGACAAGTGGTGCTTGAAATAGCTACAAGACTTAGGAAGGCATTTCCAGAATTGAGTATATGTGAGGTAGCCCAAGGATATACACAAATAACAGATGCAGACATTATTGTGTGTACGACTCATCAACTTTATAGATATCCATATGCGTTTGATTTATTGATTTTAGATGAATTAGATGCTTTTCCTTTTGCGGGTAATGAAGTGTTGCAAGCCATCGCAAATCAAGCGTGTGTTGGTCAGAAGCTAATGTTGAGTGCAACACCGGATGAAGAAAGTATGAGGCTTGTAGAAGAGAAAAAAACAGAACTTGTATGCTTATTTGAAAGGCCTCATAAACATCCTTTGATTGTGCCTAAAGTGATTCAGGTTTCTGTGTTTTTACAAGTCCTTATTGTGATTTATGAATGCATAAAATTTTGTAGGGATAATAAACAAACCCTTGTGTTTGTGCCTCGTAAAAGAGATGGAACATGGTTAAAAATGATTTTGAATTTCTTTGTGAAAACATCATTGGTTCATTCTTCGACTGAAAATAAGGATGAAATATTAGATTGTTTTCGTAATAAAGAATTAGATGTTTTAGTTTGTACAACACTTTTAGAAAGAGGAATCACAATACCAAGTGTTCAGGTTGTTGTTTTTAAAGGGAATCATTCTGTATTTACAACGGCTAGTTTAATTCAGATTTTTGGTCGTGTGGGAAGAAGTTTTAAAGATCCTAAAGGAGAAGGTATATGTCTATGTCAGTTTTCAAGTCAATCTATCAAAGATTGTGTTTATCAAATATCGAAGATGAACGATACTGTTTATGCTGCCACAAAAAAATGAGTGAAATACGAAATTTTGATATTTTCTTTTATAATGATTTGTTAGTTTGTCCGGATTGTATGAAAAATTTTAAAGTGCATAAACAGACATACAGAATCAAGGAAACATTCATGTATGTATTGTATGAATATGATGAATTTTTAGAAAGATTGTTTTTTCAATATAAAGAACAGAGGGATATTGTTTTAAAAGATGTTTTTTTAAATTCACATAAATATTTGAGTAAGACTTTTAAACATTATTGTGTGTGTAGTTTATGTAGTAGTGATGCTAAGCGCATGGAAAGAGGATTTGAGCCAGTGGTGGATATATATGCGACTTTAGGTGTTTTTGTGCATTCGCCATTTTATAAAAAAGAAAATGTAAAACAATCTTCAAAATCCAGGCTTGAAAGAGCACATATAAAAGATGTATTAGCTTTAAAAGAAATGTATCCACTGCCTAAAAAAAAGAAAATATTGCTTGTGGATGATGTGTGTACAACGGGAAATACATTGTATGCTGCTTTGGATTTGATTCATCCAGATTGTATATTTGTGATAGCGGCGCATCCTTTATGGATTAAGGCAAATAAAGAAAACATAGTGGTCAAATCAAAGGGGTTTTGGTAAAATAGTTTCAAAGGGGCGATAGAAGCTATGGATAAGAAAAGAAAGAACGAGAATGATGAGATTTCTCAATTGCTAGATTCGTTTCAAGCGGATCAGGAAGATACATTAGAACAAAAAATGGATCGATTTACAAAGACTCAAAATCGCAGTCGAGTTAAGAAACATAAACCTGAACCGGAGATTCCATTTCAGTCAAAAAAAGAGGAACCATCATTAGGAGATACGTTTGTAGTTGGATCAAAGGATTTGAATGAGCCTAAAGAAGATTTATCTGCAACACGCACAGTGATGTGGAATGCGGATGAACTAAAGCAAGAGGCGGATGCTACAAATAAAACAGTTGTGATCGATGACGATGAGATTCAATCTTTATTAGAGGAAGGTAAGGGGCCTCAACTAAAAAGAGAGGTTATCAATAAGAAGAAGGATTCTAAGAAAAAAACATTTAAGAAAAACAACTCTAAGACAGGATTATATATTGGATTAGGTGTTGTAGGTGTTTTATTGATTTCATTATTGATTTTTGGTGGTATCAAACTAGTAACTAGTGGATTATCGGGTTCGGATGAAAAAACAGAAGAAGTTCAAAAGAAGAATTATCAAGAATTATTAGATTTTGCGAATAACTACAATTCATTATCTTCTAGCAAGAAGAAAGAAATTGTTGATCTTGAGAGTAAATATAACAGTTTGACTCGTAAACAAAGAGAAAAAATTGATGAAATTTTAGAGAAGGCTACGGGTAAAAACTTTAACGAATTGCTTGCGAAAGCAAACAAAAAAACGAATACGAATAAGAAGAACAACAACACAGAAATTGCAGAAAAGAAAGCAGAGTTAAGGAAAAAAATACAGTGATTTAAAGAATCAGCTTTCAAAGGCTAACGCGGATTTAGAGAATGCACAAAAAGCACAGGAATCTGCACAGAGTGATGTGGATTCTTTAACTTCTAAAATCAATTCTGCCAATTCTTCATTAAGGGATGCACAAAACGCAGTAAATAGTGCACAATCGGATTACAATAATTTGGTTGATATTTTAAGAAGAAGAGCAGAACTTGATAATATACCAAATGATCAAATTACACAGGATGAACTTTCTGAATTATCGGATATAAGAACAAATCATCCGAATTTAGAAAATGAAGTCAATTCAGCTAAAGATGATTTGGATGCAGCTAATGCGGCTTTGACAACTGCACAGAAGAATTCAAATGTATCTTCTTTAGAAAATAAATTGAGTACAGCACAAACAAAATTAAATAGTGCAAGTTCAGATGTAAAAGATGCACAATCAAAAGTGGATTCATTAAATTCACAAATCAATGATTATCAAAGTCAATTGGACGATTTAGACTAGACAATACATTTTGTATTGTCTTTTTCTATTGTAAGCTTTTAATGTCTTACGATTTTTGTTAGAATAGATACGGAAAGTCAGGTGAAAATATGCGTAATGCGATTGTTCTGGCGGCTGGAAAAGGAACTCGAATGAAATCAGATCGTAGTAAAGTAATGCATACGATTATTGATCGTCCAATGTTGGCTTATATCATTGATGCTTTAAGAGCTGTATCCGTACAAAGAATCGTGTAATTGTTGGATATCAAGCAGAGAGTATCAAAGAAGCTTTTCCCAGTATGTTTGAATTTAGCTTTGCAGCAACCCCATTAGGGACTGGTCATGCGGTTATGCAGGCTACACAATTAAAGGAT
>ENA-OQNT01000020-OQNT01000020.1-human-gut-metagenome-genome-assembly--contig:-NODE-20-length-45758-cov-5.337358_pt1 | contig 45758 bp, 36 predicted proteins | sample MGYA00242634_ERZ504890 | MGnify/ENA primary metagenome ERZ504890 (study PRJEB26092, sample SAMD00036379) | human gut metagenome | host: Homo sapiens | study: EMG produced TPA metagenomics assembly of... | reverse complement strand
CATACTCCTTGATCTGCGGATAGGTTGCCCCATCCTGAAATTCGGACATATCCATATCTTCCAAAGAGAACTCAACCCGAATCTTTTTCGAGTCGACCTCACCCTTGGAAAGCAAGACAACCGTCTCAACGGTATTCCCTTTGTCCCACAAAAGTTCCGTAACTTCCCCGCCATCCTTGAACACCGGAAAATTCAGGCCAATCCGCTTTAGCGGATATTCAGACTCGTCATTCCTGTAAATTTCAATTTCCTTAATCAAGGCTGTGACCACATTTCTCTTTTCTTCGTCATTTATTATATTATAAACGCAGTCGAAATTCACCATGATTTTGTAAATATTCTCAAGAGTAATTGCCTGTTGCTTAATTGCATCTCGCCGAAGTCTGGCATCTTCGATTTTTTCCTCCAGCTCAACAATGACATCATATAGGGAATCTAACCGCAAGGTCATATCATGGAGCTTTCGTTCCCGGTATTTTGCATCAGCAGGGAGACTGTCAATTTCCCGTTCCAATCTTGTTTTATTCAGATCAACTTCCTTCAGCTTTGCCTGATAGCCCTCCAGTTCTTTATCCACTGCTTTCGTGTCAATCTGAACGCCAATCCGTTTTTTAATGGCCTGGGCATATTCCTCATTCCTTACGATCTCACGAATTGCCTCAATGACCATCGGTTCAATATCGGTCTTTTTCAGCATTGCCTTATATTCACAATGCTTACCCCTGACCATCCTATTCCGACTACATACATAATAGTAAATTTCTTTGTAAGTGCCATCTTTATTTGTCCATGCGTGTTTATTCGTATACATGGGACTTCCACAAACCGGGCATTTCAGCAGACCTGATAACAAATGAACTCGATCCCGCCCAATTTTTGACGGTTGCTTTACTCCGGTTCTAAGACGCTTGGCATGAGCCTTTTCCCATACCTCCTCACTAACGATTCCTTTATGCTGTCCCTCTGTCAGAATGTAATCGTCATTTCTTTTCATCTGGTAATCGTTTTTTGTGCCTTTGACTTTTTCCTTCGTTCTCCGTCCATAGGCAATTTTACCGCAATAAACCGGGTTATCCAATATCAGTTTAATAAAATGTCCTGTCCAATCCTCTAATGTGCCATTCTGCCTCGGAATTTTCCGTATGCCTTGTAAGTTCAACTGATTCGCAATACCACCCAAACCGATTTCCGATGAAGTATATAATTCAAAAATCTTCCGTATTGCCACAGCCTCTGTTTCTTCAATCATCAGCTTGTTATCTTCCAGTGTATACCCGTAGGGAGCAAAGCCACCATTCCATCCACCTTGCCGTGCCTTTTCGCGCCGCCCGTTCATCGTCTGCTCGATAATATTCTCACGCTCAATCTCAGCCACAGCAGATAGTACAGAAATCAAAAGTTTTCCGCTTGTCTGAGAGGAATCAATCCCTTCTTCTATGCAAATCAGATTTACACCATAAGATTGAACCAACTCCAAAGAGTTAAGTATATCTGCTGCATTACGGCCAAACCGTGACAGCTTATACACTAAAATATAGTCAATGTCCAAGCCATCCTCAATATCTCTGAGCATTTTTTGAAAGGCAGGCCGTCCCTCAATAGATTTACCGGATTTACCGGCATCTTCATAAGTATCAACAATGATCATTTCCTCACGATCCGCAAATCGTGTCAGCATATTTTTTTGACCTTCCAGGCTGTATCCGTCCACTTGCATCTCTGTGCTGACCCTCGGATACAAAACACAGCGTTTTCCATATCGGTTCATAATTCATACCTCCAAAATTTACTTTTGGAAAATATCCTATGTAAAGCTGCGATTCTCACGCAGCTCCGTCAACCTCGCCCAGCACTCTCATACCATATTTCTCGATGATATGTGCCAGTGAAGTGATAAACGCTTCAAATTTTTGTTCCGCCAGAAGTTCTTCTGACCGGATTTCATCTGAAGGAATCAATGCGCTTTTATTCTGGATATTCTCCATTCAGAATCACCTCCGCAATTCCTAACGAAATTATAACTCTACTTGCACAGCCTGAAAATGATACGGCCTTTCGGCACTTTTATGTAATCCCCAGACTGCACAAGAGCGTCTTGTTTATGTTTTCCATGTCATCCTTGTTTAGATGACCAATATAGTTTTTTAACCTCGACTTGTCGATTGTTCTGATCTGTTCCAGCATAACAACAGATGGTTTCACCAAACCGCATCTGTCATTTAAGTGGTAATGCGTGGGGAACTTTCTGTTTTTTTTGCTTACACTGGTAATTGCTGCAATAATAATCGTAGGACTGAAACAATTTCCCACATTATTTTGAAGAATGAGTACAGGACGAGAGCCACTTTGTTCAGAGCCGATACCAGGGCTTAAATCAGCCGAATATATGTCACCTCGATGGAATTTTTCAAACATCACTCTCGCCTCCTTAATATCTTAATACTTAAATAGCCGCACCAGTCTGAAAGAAATCTTCGGATAAAAACCTGGTGCGGCTACTGTTATTCTGTTCGGATTACTCGTCATATTTGCCACGCCCCCTGACGATGGGAACACAACAGGTCTCCGCTGGCGCGGCTGTCATAACTCCGCAGCATCGTTCGTATCGTGTGCCGCAGGGTTCCCCCCAAGTCTTTGGCGGGCCGTGAGGAAGTATCTTTAAGCCCCCGCGCCCTCATCGCGCCGGATGTGCCACCATCCGGGTCACAGAGACGTCGATCGCTCCGAAACAGCTTGTCCATCACCTCCTGGCTGCTCCATCTTCGCGGCGTCCTGCACTCGCTCATGCGCGGGTTATGTACCTGTTCTGCCGTGTATTCAGTTGTCAAGCTGCATGAGAGAGATAGACCCTCTCACTTATTTCCCCGTTGGGAGAGTGGTTTTGGTCTATGCTTTTCCCATGTTTTCCAAAAAATTTTTAATTTTTGGAGCAGCTTGACTTTACGCTGATGCAGAGCTGTTTTGGAAATTCCAAGCTCCATGCTGACAATCCGTTCTGACTTGTCCTCGAAATACAGTTTGTGGAGAATGATCCTCTCATCCGATGACAGATGTTGTAATAATTCCTCCAACCAAACGGACGAGACCGCCTGTTCCTCCACAGGCTGACCAGAAGCGGCAAACTGCTTGTCCTTTTCCAGCAGGCGCTCATAGGAATCCTCTCTGCTGGGCAGGAAAATTGCAGTGTCTTTCTGGAACTTTTCTGTTTTCAGATCATAGGAAAAGTATTCTTCTTTTCGCTCGTAGTGCTGATACACGCGGTAAACCTGTTCGCTTACCGGCACAGCCTGTCCATCTATGTAAAGATAATAATTCGTACTTTCTTCACGATTTTTACTCATAGCCGTTACCTCCAAGAGTTTGAAAAGTGGGTGGTTTTCAAACTCTCGGAAGGCGGCGAACGGCATCGTGGAAATACAAGAAAAACAAAACGGACACAGGCATGGGAATATCCCATGTCAGTGTCCGTTTTATCTTGTTGCTCTTTTTCTGCTACTGATAGTTCCTGTGCAGGCCATAAAAAACCGGCAGGGAAGAAACTGTTTTTTTCGGATTCTGGCGCAATTTCACGGCCAGATTTTTTTCGTTAAGAGGACCTGCCACGAGCAGGCAGGCCATTGTCTTTTTGCATTATCATCTCCTCCTAAGCAAAAAAGGCAACGCATAGTAGCTATAAAAAAGCCACTCTGCAATCATTCCGCATAATATTTGTAACTCGTAAAATATTATTATGTGAGGTGACGGAGAGTGGATAAAAAAGTACGACATATAGATTTTTCGTTTGGGACATCCTTGCGGAATGCCAGAGAAAAACGAAACTATAAGAGAGAACAGATTGCGGAGCGTGCAGAAATCAGTCCTCGTTTTTTAGCGGCCATAGAAAGCGGCAGGCGCAAGCCGAGCCTGGATGTTTTGATTCGCCTTGTCAATGCCATTGGCGCTTCTTTTGATGAAATCCTTGCGCCGCAGACGAACACAGACAGCGAAATTGTTGACCGGATCAGACGGTTGGTTCCACAATGCAGCCAGCGGGATCAGGAGCTGTTGCTTGCCCTGATTGATAAAATGTTGGATACCAAAGAAAATAACGCTAACAAATAATGCGGTCGGGTGTATTACCCGGCCGCATTGCTTTGTCCGTTGCTGTACAGGCCAGCTATTTTCCCTTTTGAGAGGAATAGTAATCCCGAAGTTTTTCAAAGGATTCCATACTGATGTTGTGTTCCATCCGGCAGGCATCAGTTTCCGCCGTCTTTGGGTCAACGCCTGCGGCGATGAGCCTGTCTCGGAAAAAGCAGTGCCGCTCGTAGATTTTTTCGGCAACCTCCCGGCCTATATCGGTCAGATAAAGAAAGTGATCTTCATCCATCGTCAGAAAGCCGCCGTCTTTTAGGGTGTTTACAGCATGGCACACGCTTGGTTTTGTAACCTCCATGTGCCTGGCAACATCCACGGAGCGTACCATGCCCATCTTCTTATGGAGGACAAGGATGGCCTCCAAGTAATCTTCGCCGGACGCATGAAGTTTCATCAGTACCTCCTTATTATGAGTTAGACGCTTAATCTCCAATTTGCAGAGGCTGTCTGCAAATCGACCAGTTTACGGTACAGTCCATTTTCTTTCATAAGTTTCTCGTGAGTTCCGTTTTCAACTACCATGCCATCCGACAACACAACGATGTTATCCGCAGCTTCAACCGTCCTCATTCTATGGGCAATAATAAGGACAGTCTTACCTTTGACCAGTCTGGAAATTGCGTTCTGAATTTCAGTTTCGTTGTCTACATCAAGAGAAGCGGTTGCTTCATCCAAGAGAATCACAGGGGCGTCTTTCAAAAGAGCGCGGGCAATAGAAAGACGCTGGCATTCTCCACCAGACAATGTAGAACCGTTTTCTCCAATCACCGTCTGATAGCCATCCGGCAATTTTGAAATGAATTCATCACACTGAGCCGCCTTTGCTGCGGCAATGACTTCCTCATCCGTAGCGTCTTTTTTACCAACACGGATGTTCTCCATGATGGTGTTATTGAAAAGTACGACATCCTGAAAAACGATAGAGAAATTTTTCATCAGCATGGTTGAATTGAGCGGAGCGATATCGGTTCCGCCCAAAAGGATTCTTCCTCCATCCAGGGGATAAAATTTGGCAGCCAGCTTTGCAACCGTACTTTTACCGCCACCAGACGGGCCGACCAATGCGGTAACCTGTCCCTGCTTTGCAGTAAATGAGACATCCCGCAGCACCGGCTTGTCCTTCTCATAAGAAAACCGGACATGATCGAAAGTAATATCGTATCCGTTTGTATGGATTTCTTTTTCGCCGGTTTCTTCCGGGTATTCTTCAATTTCTTTTAGACGGTTCACTTGAAGTTGTACGGAAAACAGTTCTGCCATATTTGCCATTGCCCCAGAAAGGGGATCGTACAAGCGAGAAGCCGCAATCAAAAACAGAATATAGGTAAAAAGGGTCGCATTGCCGTTTACCACAAGACTATTTCCGACAACGATTACTGTCGCCAACCCAAGCCGTAAAAACATCTGGCCGGTTGTCAGTAAGCTCGCTGTCGTCATTTCAGAAGAAATCTGTGCTTTTTCGGCAGCATCCATCTTTGCATCCAGTTTGCGGAGATAATCTTCCTCTTGATTGCAGGCTTTTATATCCTGTACGGTCTCCAGGCATTCCTGGATGCCTTCGGCAAGTTCCAGTCTGGCATTCATATGCTTTTTGCTTAGCTTTTCCTGCCATTTCCGTGACAGAAGTACAATCGCAAAGGAAATCGGAGCTACCCAGAGAAGGGCCAGGCCCATTTGCCAGTTGAAAATCAGCAGGCCCACACAAACAATACCTGTTGAGATAACCGCTCCAAAAAATTGCGGAACGGTATGGGAAAATGCGTGTTCAAAATTTGCACAGTCCCCCATAATTGTGCTTGTCAGATCAGCAATATCACGCTGGTGGAAAAAGGTCAGTGGAAGGGTTCGTAATTTTTCCGCAAGACTGATACGCCGCCTTGCACTTTCATCATAAGTTCCCAGATATGCTGCGGTGTACTGGCAATAGTGAAAGATAAAAACAACGGCTAAAATCACAATACCAATCACTGTATAAACAATGGCGCTGATCTCCGGCGCATTCATTCCCAAAATAGGCGCAAGAAGCTGGTTGAGAACGATTGCCAGAAGAATAACAGGAAACATCAGACTGATATTTGCCAGTACGGAATAAATAATTCCTTTCAGCAGATCCTTTGCACCCTGATTGCTTAACGCATACTTGTTTTTCAGTGCTTTAATCATGCTGCTCACCCTCCTTTCCGACTTTCCATGCAATCGAAGTTTGATAATCCTTCCACATAGAAGAATAAATGCCATTCAAAGCGACTAATTCTTCATGTGTACCTCTTTCAGCAATTTGTCCATCCTTAAATACCAGAATAAGGTCTGCGTCTTGTATTGTAGAAAGCCGGTGAGCTATCATCAAAACAGTTTTATTCTTGGTCAACCGCTCAAAGGCAAGTTGTATCTGATGTTCGTTCTCGGCGTCTGCAAATGCTGTGGCTTCATCGAGAACGATGATGGGAGCATCTTTTAAGATTGCCCTTGCCAACGCAATCCTCTGGTTTTCACCTCCTGAGAGATAAGTGCCTCCTGTTCCGACAAGCGTATCAAGCCCGTCCGGAAGCCGGTCAATAATATCTTTGCACTGTGCTTCATTGGCCGCTTTCAACACTTCTTCTCTGGTGGCGTCTGGACGGGCCGCCTTAATGTTGTTAAGTAAAGTATCTTTGAACAGGCGGGTATTCTGAAACACGAAAGCAACTCTTTTCATCAATTCCTGCTTTTCAATATTGCGTACGTCCACACCGCCAATCGTAACGGAGCCTGATTGGACATCATAAAAGCGGGGAATGAGACTTGCCGCCGTACTTTTGCCGCTGCCGGAAGCTCCGACAAGTGCAACTGTTTTTCCTGCCGGGACCTCAAAGCTGATATGGTTTAAGGCGTTTCCTTTGGCACCCGGATAGGCAAAAGACACATCCGAAAATACAATCGAAGCGTCTGCCGGGATCATGGGATGCTCCGGTTCCTTTAATGGCTGTTCCTGTAAAATTTCCTCCACTCGGCTGACTGCGCTTTTTGCGGCCATGAGCTGCTCACTGGCAAACATGATACGGTTCATCATAGTTGCACAGACCGGAGTAAACAGACTGTAAAACAGGAAATCCAGTACAACATTTTCATAAGCGGCCTGTCCGCTGACTCCAGATAAAATCAACATAGCGACCGGGATAAGTAAAACAAATGTGCCGTTCAGTGTGACTGTAAATCCGGTAAGAGGAATACGGCATTTCAAAGCATACCCGGAAGCAAATTTTTCATATTCTTCTATGGCTGCATGGAAATTTTTGAAGGAGTAAATTGTCTGCTGAAACACCTTTACTACAGGAATACCGCGAATGTATTCCACGGCCTCTTTATTCATAGTTTCCAGTGCAGTCATGTATTTACCCATAAACTGTGCATTGTCTCCACCCATCATCTGTTTCAGAAAGATGACACTGATCCCCATAGGGATCAGGCAGCAGATTCCTAACCGCCAGTCAAAAAGAAAAATCAACACAATAACAGCAACCGGCATAACAACCGCACCAGTCAAATCCGGCAGTTGATGAGCCAGGAATCCTTCTGTAAGTCCTGCGTTGTCATCAATGATTTTTCGCAGCCGTCCACTGGCGTTCTGGCTGAAATATCCCAGCGGAAGTGTCACAATATGATGAATTGCTGTTTTCCGCATATTGGTTGCTGTGCGGAATGCCGCCAGGTGGGTGCAGTTCAACGCGATGAAATAAATTAAAATACTTGCTGCTGCAAACACGACTGCCATCCACGCATAACGAGTACTTTCCGTTGCAAGAGATATATCCCCCGCAGCGAATGCCTGAATCAAATCACGGATAACAAGCCATATACAAACAAAGGGCAGCATAGACAAAATGGTACTAATCCCGGAGAGGATACAGCCTAAAACAGTCAGGACATGGTAGTTTCCTGCATATCCGAACATTCTGGACAGCTCTCCATTTTTTTGCTTCTCCATAAGCAAGGCTCCTTTCGCAGTAATAGGCGGGTTAGAATCTTCTAACCCGCCTATTATCATAAAAGTATTTTATGGTTTTTGCCACTCCATACAGGGCATATCTATCCATTCAGACACACAACTACTGACACATGAGGCAAGAATATAACCGAGGGAGGTTTCCTTGCAGGGGGAATGTTTCTGCATGACCTTCATCAACAAAATGAAGCACTCGATTACAAGTCATAGCAGCAAATTCATAATCATGGGTGATAATCAAAATGGTCTTTCCCTTTTGAGCCAGAGCCTTCAAATGCTCAGATATTCTCATCATATTTTTGAAATCAAGGCCGCTGGTAGGTTCGTCCAAAAGCAAAACAGGCGTATCTATCCAATCTGATACGGCAAGAGTAAGCCGTTGTTTCTGACCTCCAGACAGGGTAGCAGGATGCTTGTCTTTCCATTCAAAAAGTCCATATAATTTCAGCAGATCATCCCTTTGCTCCTGGGTACTTCCTTTACCGTTCAAGAGCAATTCTTCCTCCACACTGTCTCCAAACAGCTGGCAATCCGTATTCTGCATAACGAAATAGGCAAAATTCTTTCTTTTACCCTTGGAAATTTCTTGCCCATTGTATAAAACCTGCCCTGTCTTTTCTTTCTGTATCCCGCAAAGAATGTTAGACAACGTCGTTTTCCCAATTCCATTATGTCCTACGATCGCAATCAGATCACCAGCATACACCTGGAAAGATATGTCGTGAAAGACTGGATGTTTGCGGTAAGAAAAGGCCAGCTGCTTTACCTCTAATGTCACATTTTTATCTTCTCTGGGAGGAATATCTACCTCGATATGGCGCAAATCCGCGGCCCGGATTCCAATTTTCTGCCGTTTATTTTCTGACATGGAAAGCAGTTCTTCAGGACTCCATTCTTCTTTTATGCTTCCATTTTCCATGTAGAGGAAGCGATCTGCAAGGTCTGTAAGATAATAAAGCCTGTGTTCAGCAACAACGATGGTATGTCCCTCCGCCTTCAATTCGCGCATAAGATTTTTAAGTGCCTCAACGGAATACATATCCAGATTGGCCGAAGGTTCATCAAATACATAAATTTCTGGATCAACAGCATTGACGGAGGCCACCGCTATTTTCTGTTTTTCTCCGCTGGACATGGGATAAATCTTTTTCCCACGCAGCATATCTCCGTTAATACGCTTAATTGCATTGGAAACCCGCCCATCCAGTTCTTCATAGGAAACGCCATAATTTTCACACCCGAACGCAATTTCATCCTCTGTAATACTGGCAAAAAACTGGCTTTTGGGGTCTTGAAAGATTGAGCCTACTTTTTTCCCGATTTCATACAGAGGATATTCCGATATGCTACGTCCCAACAGGGTGACGCGCCCTTTCAGTGTTCCTTCATAAAATTGTTCAGCTAACCCGTTTATCAATCGTGTCAGAGTTGTCTTTCCGCAGCCACTTCCTCCAGTCAAGACAAGGAATTCTCCCTCTTTTACGTCGAGGTTGATATGCTGAATACTCTCTGTTTCAGCTCCCGGATATTCAAAAGATACATCTTCAAACTGGATAACGGATTGCTTTGCTTCATCATTTACCATTATGCTACCGTCCTTTCCAGCACAAAATAGAGTGCGGTTACACAAACAGCAATCGCGCACATAATCCAATCCCGCTTTTGAAATTCTATCTTTCTGCGGCAAGTATGTTTCCCTGGATTGGAAATCCCCCTGCTTTCAGCAGAAGCAGCAAGTTCTTCGGCTATTCTGGATGAACGGAAAATAACAGGTGTAACAATATACTCCATTGCGTCCAAAGGGTGTTTCCATGACAATAGCTTTCGCAGCCGAAGTGAGGCAAACACATCAGAAAACTCACTGCGTACTGTAGGAAAGAAGCGCAGCATAAAGGTTACGGGAAGCGCAATTCCGTCTGGAGCGTGGATTTTCTTAAAAACTGCCACAACTTCTCCTGGAGGCATACCGATCACAGGCTGTGCAGCCATAACCATCATCAAAATACGAAGCACCATAAACAGGAACATTTCCGGCATAAGGATGGTAATGCCCTGCCCCCCGGAAAGCAGCCTCAACACGATAAAAATGCCGCAGACGATCAGATATTTTATTGTCTGCCTGCCAAAGCCCTGAATAATCAGATACACACTCAAGACACCCAAAAGTGTGTATATCAAAATGTCGCTTGTGAGCACCGCCACAAGCGACATAGTGAGAACTATGACAAGCAATTTGGTCCGAAAATCAAATTTCATGTTCATAGTTTATTTAATCGCGCCACTCTTTCTGAAGTGCTTCACAATCAGTTTGTTGCTAATCATGCAGCCAAGGATGGCCAGGACTGCGGTAACGGCCAGGCTCAGAATAACATACTTCGGATCAGTGTAATACTGGGTCTGAACCTGAACCTGCTGCTCACTGACGCCGGTGGCGAGGAATGCGTCCTTGAAGAACCAGATTTCGGACATCCCGTGTGCAGCACGAACTAATGCTGTGATTACCCACGAAATAGACACGCGCTTAATGTCATGGTAGGCACCCTTTCCGCACATAGAGAGCTCCGCAATGATGCCACCACCCAGAAACCACGGGATCATAAACGGCCCCATCATGAGTCCGGCGATAATCGCCCACATGATATTGTAGACAAGGGCGGGGCCATGCTTGCCAACTTTCATGCACATGTAAACATAGAACGGTGCGAGGATAAGTGCCGCACCTGCGGCGTTAAAAATCATGGAATAGAACAGTGAAGCGCCGGTCAGGGTCGAATAGACCATAAATACAACGAACATGACCGCACAGAAGATACCGATGATTGCCGCGTCTTTGACAGTGTACTTGTTACCTGTCGATTTTTCATTTTCCATTTGGAAATCCTCCTTTGTCTTGCAGAGAGTTAGCACCATCTAACTGGCTATTCAAAAAATAGGCCAGCCTCAAGCGCTCTTTCTGCTTTTATCTGACAAAGGATATTTTAATGCAACTCAGATTTCTTCGCCACTCCATACAGACCCATTCCTATCCAAACGGACACTCTTTCTAAATTCCGTTGGAGAACTTCCATACGTTTCCTTGAAGGCAGAAGTAAATTTGTTCGGATTTTCATATCCGATTTTGCTTGCAATGTCCGTCACTGACAACTCTGTTTCCAGTAGTAGTTTTTGAGCTACTTGAAGCCGATAGGTACGAAGATAGGAATAAACAGAGGTTCCATATACGCCCCGAAAGCACTTTTTCAGCGCTGTTGTAGAAATCTCAAATTTCTGAGAAAGCTGTTCAATTGTGTGATGTGTCGTTAAATCCTCCGTAATATAGGACGCCACTTCTTTAATCAATGCAACCTGATTTCGATTGAAATAATCCATCTGCAAAACTTCGTCTGCCGTATTAAGATCGCTTAAAAACAAAAGCAGTTCCAGCATTTTAATTTTCATATATCCCGGTTTTCGTTTTTCTCGGACATGGTAAAGTTCTGAAAAAATATGCTCAATCGACGGATTGGCTCGCATGATACAGCAACGGTTGCCCTCACAGATATATGTTTGAATATACTTCAAATCAATATTCAGCAGTTCCATAATCCGCCGCACCTCTGGCAGTAGCTCATCCAGATTGATGATAATGGAAATACCATGATAATGGTTCAGAGGGAAACACGAATTTGATTTTTTCTTCATCCCAGAACTGATGGATAAATCACCTTCAGCCATGTAGCAACAACTGTTTTCACCAAAGCTACACTCAAAACGTCCAATCAGACAGTGGTTAATCTCTATCATATTTTTTGCGGTAGCTTGGTTTTGGTTGCAATACCCCATGTGCATATCGTTATAGTAAAGCTCAATACCTGGAAAAACCTGATAGACGGTAATCTTTCCGTGTCCTGTTTCATTTGATAGTCGGAAAATTTTGCAGTCCTGGCGCAATTCATCTTTAGCTTCTTCTGAGAAACCATATAGCTTCATGCCCTCAAATCTATCTGGCAATTCCGACTGTGATAATATCTCAATCGCACCAGAGAGTGCTTGTTTTTCATAAGAGTGCATTTCTCACACCTCCTGTCGGTTTGCTACATCTAACTATATTTAAGTATAGAATGGACAAAAGATGATGTCAAATATTTTTGTCGGACTATCTGTAAAATCAAGCATAAATCAACCTTTGAAAAATAGTTCTTTATTCCGACACTCGCAATGTGCTCATCGGCTAATCCTAACAGGTACAGATAAAAGCGGTTATCAAGAATTCCTGATACAGGGGGTGATAAAAGAGGCAAGCAATGCCGGTGTTAATACACTCGGCCCGCAGAGGGCAAAATCCTGCCGTGATTTTCCCCTCCGCTTTGCTTGTTGAGGGCAGCGCCCCCAAACCCCTTTGGACACAGAATTTCATTCTGCGGCTGCGCGTTCTGCGAACGCTTTGGACCATGACCGGCTCACCGCTGGCCGTGGTCTTTTTCCTGTTCCTTTTTCTGTTCCTCGTCCATTTTCAGCAGCCGGTCCACATTGGCCTTGGCGGTCAGAAGTTCCCGCATTTCCTCACGGGAACGCCGGTACTCGGCATAGGTTTTCTTCTTTTCTTCCAGCAGCTTGGCATACTCGGCTTGCAGGTCTTTAACCTTGGGCAGCTTCTTCACGCCCATCTCGTCAAAGGCATTTTTGGCTGCCTGATGGAGCAGGATTTCTTCTTCATGTTCCTCGCGGAATTTCTTGGAGTAACCAGCTTTCCGGTAGGCCACATAGGTCTCGCGGGTCTTGGCATAGTTGGTGATATGGGTACGCAGTACGGCAATCTCCGCCATGCGCTTTTCCGCTGCCTTGATCTGCGCCGACAGTTCGTTGTGGTGGGCGGTGGCTGCCGCCGCTTTTTCTGCCAGCTCCGCATAGTCCAGCAGCTGATGTTCGGTAAGAAAATTTACAGTCTGCGCCATCTGTTTCAGGTTAAAAACCTTGGCCCAGCGCGCATACCCAGCGCCTTTCCCAGCCTGTAATTTTGCCTGAATGTCCACCAGCAGATTGACCTTGGGCTGCTCCGGCTGCACGATGGATTTCTTACGGGGGATGTGCTGTTTTTCACCGGCCAGCACCGCACGAATTTCCGCTTCACTGTACCCGGCTCCCAGCTTGTCATCCATGCGGGCTACATTCTTCCAGCCGGGTGCTTTGAGCCGGATGGCTTTCCCGCGCCGGGATACTTCGCAGCCCATTTCCGAAAGCAGCTTCAGCAGCGCATCAAAGTCTGCCGGTTTCTGTTCCAGCGCACGGTCAATCATCACCCGCAGCTGCTCCCGATGGGATGGCTTGGCCTGTTCGCCCAGCCACTTGTTGTAGCTTTTTCCGTGGGGTTTCGGGTCCTCCACAATGGACAGTCCGTTCTCAATGCAAATGGTGTCGCTCAAGCGCCGGACAGCCCTGGTGCTGCCCCAAAAGTTGCGGAATTTTCGGTCACAATCCGTATTGACCGCCGACCAGATGATGTGATTATGAACGTGCGATTTGTCTATGTGAGTGCAGACCACAAAGGCGTGATTGCCCTTGGTAAACCTCTTGGCAAACTCCACGCCCAGGCGGTTGGCTTCCTCCGGGGTAATCTCACCGGGTTTGAACGACTGGCGCACATGGTAAGCGATCACATCATCCGTTCCGCGCACCCGCCCGGTGGCGGCGATGTACTGCCGCTTTGCCAGCAGAAACTCTGCATCGGCGGTCCGGCTGTCACAGCCATAGCCGGTAATTAGTTTTCCGTTGTCGGTCTTTTGTGGATTTGCCACATAATCAATAATGTCGCTGATTGCTTGACTTTCGGTGCGGCCCTTGCCGATATGCAGCGGCATGATTCGTGTGGTTGCCATAGATGGAGCCTCCTTTCCAAAAAAGAAACGGCCTGCATGGTGCAGACCGCTTTCGTTATTCTATAAAATCATTCTCATCAAGAAAATCAAAATCGTCATCGGTGTCCTCTAACTGTTTTGGAGGAAACCTCATCTCGTATTGTTCTTTCGCCAGCGCACGGACTTCCGGGCGCTTATCTTTCATTCGGTTTTTCAGCCAGGAAATTTGTTCCTTTGATAATCGCCAGGGGAGATTTAGCAAGCGGTTTATTGTCATTTGCTCCGCTTGCTTCTCCGGCGGCAAAGAAGCACAGGATTTACAGATATGAGCCGCATGGCCTTTGCCGGAAAATTTTTCGTTGGCTTTGTATTCTCCGCAGACTTTGCAATAATGACCGTGTTTTTTCATAGGCTCGATCCCTTTTCACATAGAGCGTATAAGCTGCGAACCGCCCCCATGATGATGCTCCACTCCAGATCTGCCGCATAGGAAAACTTCCTGCGGTAAGATTCCCAAAGTTTCTGCATAACCGAGCTGTTTTCCACTTCCTCAAAAACTTCGGCAGCTTCTGCAAGATGTCGTTCTGTCCCGCGTTTGTGAGAAGTGGCCCACAGCGCATCATGGAGAATCTGTGAGTTCAATGTGTTCCCATGCAGCTGTTCCAGAATATAAATGTCATAGAAATCTCTCATGCGGGTGTTTGTGGTGGTTCTGGTGATGATTGTTTCCAGCTTTTCAGCCAGAACGGTTTCCAGATTGTATGCCCAAATATCAATGGAGCGATCTTCCAGCATCAGCTTGAAAGAGTAGCGTACCTCCCTGGGGGTAATGGCATCCCCTGTGGAAATGTCAATCTTCAAAGGTGTCACCACACCGTCAAAGGTTGTAGTCATGCTGACCCGAATCCCAGGATACTCCGCTTCATCCATAATCTCTGAAATGCTTTTCAGCTGAAATTTGACGCCATCATCAATCGGTACACTCACAATAGCAGAAATCAGGTTCTCGATGTCCTCTACATTAACATTGGCTCCTTTTACAGTAGCGTCCAAGTCCATGGTGGAACGGGCATCCAGTCCAACCATTGCCGCTACCAGCATCCCGCCTTTCAGAATAAATTTGTCACGATATTCAGAAAGGGAAATTCTCTCCAGAAAACGCTCCATCATATAGTTTCGCATTAAAAGCTGTGCATCCGCAGATTTTTCTCTGGAAAGATTGCGAATTAAATCTTTTAGCTGCCTTGCTGTTTTTATCATAAAAGCACCTCCAAATACTGCCGTAAAATTTTTTCAACCCGGAACATACCGGCATACCGCATCAAAGTCCGCAGATCCTTGTCCTTTCCTCTGGCATACATCTTCAGCGCACCTTGAAACGTCTGTATTTCCATGCTGTTCCGGCTGCGGAGCAGATCGCAGATGGTGCGCTCCATATCATAGACAGGAACCGTATGCCCAAAAGGTGTTTGGCCAGTTGTCAGCCCTACCTCATATAGTTCTGGTTTGATGGTGTAAACAGAAAGGCCCTCTGCCTTTAAGCGAGTGGTGCTGTACCCTCTGCGCACCGTGATAGCGTATGGAGATGGTTCCCGGTCTGTCAGGTCATGGAAAAATAGCGCTGATTCATGGGAAAATACTGCCTGACCACACCGCAGATGTAACAGAAACATCGCATCAAGCCAGGTATCCTCGGAGACATAAATTCCGTGAGCAACCTGCTGAAGATTTTTCTCTTTGACATATTCATAAAAAATGGGTTTTACAATTCCGCTGGCGATTACCTGTGCGGTTTGCAGCATCCCATCATGCTCGGTCAGAAGTCTGTCTAACTGCTCAAACCGTTCTGATTTGGTCACATTCATCACTTCCTTTCGTACTACCATTATACACGAATGTAGCACGGAAGTAAATATAGCGATTTAACAGACACTGTCTGGCATTTTTGTGACCGCGCATTTTATCCATAAACCAAATCCTGAATGGCAAACTTCAAGTCCTGCACCTTGCCCAGCAGCCAGATGGCAGCCATCGGCAGACCATAGGGACTAATAAGAAATGCCATCACCAGCAGGATAATACCGTTTTGCAGGGAACAGGACAGCAGGACCGCCACGCCCAACAGGGCGATCACCATGCTGATAAGCCCCAGCACCAGACCGGAGATATAGACGATCCCCACACAAATCCATACAAACAATGTCAACGCCAGAATTACGGGAGCCGCTAAAATCTTCAACAGCAGTTTCAACAAAAATACCAATGCCCTCATTGTTATGCCTCCTCTCAAAATCACAGTTCCTGTTCCTGATTCCATTATCCCTGTCTCATAGCCAAAAGACAAGGATACGGGCAAAAAGAAAAAGCGGAGGAAGGCGCGGCGAAAAGAACGCCGTTCCTCCCTCCGCAGATTAGGTATTTGTCCCGGTTACGAAAGTTTGGAGAGCCGGGTCAGTATCTCCTTAATGCCGTCCCATAACTGTTCCTGCCGCTGGGATATATCCTCCAAATCGGCATCATAAATCCGCCCGGTCTCATGCACCTTACGGGTCAGCTGGTTTAAGTTGTTGCTGCTCCGGCGCAGCAGGGATACCAGTTCTTTCAGTTCCGGCAAATCCAGCTGCACCACATAGCCGTCCACAGCCATTTTCCGCAGATAGGCGCTCAGGTTTTTTGTCCCAAACTGCGCCATTTTCTTCTGGATTGCTTCCATCTCCGCAGCGGATACCCAAAACAGGACCGGCACATCCCGTTTGCGCTTTTGGCTGCTCATCGTTCCGGCTCCCGTTTCTTCGGGGCGGCAGGCTTATGGGCAGGCAGTTCCTGCTTGAGCTTATCCCGTACAGAGGGACGGGACGGTTGCAGTTTTTCTCCCTGAGTACGGCTGCGCTGCTGTTCTTCTCGCACCAGATCAATAAAACCATCCAGCACAGCAGGGTGGCTGTTCAGGACATAACCACAACGGACAGTTTCGGGGTTATCGTTGGGAATGGTCTTGGCCCATTCCTTATTGCGTCGGGAGTAACGCCCATCCCAGTCCTGAAGCTGGACGGTGTTGGCAAGGACCAGCGCCACACGCTCCATGCCATAGGTCTCGATCACACCCTTTGCCGCATCGTGACTGAGATACATTCCGTCGAAGTGTTCCCGCACCGCCGCTTCAATGGACTCCTTGCATTGGCGATTTACATTGTTGGAAGCTCGGTACTGCTCCAGCTCCCCATGTTCTCTCGCATAGGCAGCAGAATGTGGATAGACCGGTGTTGTTCGCAGTTCCTCTTTAGCTCTGCACACATCGTCGGCACGGTTTTCAATGCTGTCCCGGATCACATCCATGTAGCCGGTCTCCAGCTTTTCAAAATAACGGTACACATCAGCCAGCGGCGAGGGGGAATCCAAAAGCGCCTGTGCCTGTGCGTCGGTCAGCTCCAGCTGCTCCATCGCCATCACGATGTCCTCCCGGACCGTGTACTCATAGGTGTGGTGCAGGATTTCCTCCGGGGGCTGGCTTTTCAGCCAGTCCCGGAATTTATCCTGTTCATCAGACATTTTCTCATAAAGAGCTGTATTCAGATCGTTAGTATTCATGTTATCGCACCTCCTCATGCTGTTTTGGTTTCTTGTCTGTACTGCGGGGTTGCACCGGGCGTTTTAGGTTATCCAGCACCGAAGGCCGTGTGCTTTTGGCAACAACAGACTCGGTGTGTGCCTGCCCCTTTCCGTCGATGTTGAGCAGGGTATCCAACTCCACCAGACGGGCGTTTTTGCTTCTCAGTTCTTCTTCATAAAGGAATGGCTTTCCGACTTCCTCCTTTGCGGCAGCCTGCTGCTGATAGAGGTTATCCAGCTGGGCCTTTGCCGCCTCCAGACGCTGGGGCATCTGGGCGAGGGCATTGTCGATACGGGTAAGATTTCCGCGAGGGTCTGTACCAAGGGTTGCCCGGTGGGTCATCTGTCCTTTCAGCAGGAGCGTATACTCCTGTTTCCAAGCGGAAAATTCCACGGACATGGCATACCCCCGGTAGCTGCCGATCTGCACCGGATCGGAGGTTTTGACCTCCTTGCAGGCATCCAAAAGAGCTGCACCTGCGTTCTCCTTATCGGTCAGCAGGTCTCCACGAATCTCCATACCGGCAAAGCCGTCCTCTGGGTGCGGGTGAGCTGCCAAAACCTCCAGATCGGATTCAAAGCCCTTGATAAAACCTTTGTGCTTTTCAATCTCCTCCGGGAAGTATTTGAGCAGCTGGTCCTCCAGACGATATTGCTTGCTCTGGTGGTCGGCTTTCATCAGTTTCAGGCGGGATACCTCCACATCCAAATCCATACGCTCCTTGATGCGGGGATCTCCGGCGCACAGGGCTTTGATCTCGGCAAAGGAAAGCGCCGTTTCATCCACATCATCGCAGGAGCGAACCGGGCTTTTGCTGGTCATGATCTGGCTGATAAATTTCTGCTTGTTCTCCACCGTCTGCCAGAGGTATGCGTCAAAAGTTCCTTCTGTCACATAGCGGTACACATGGACAAGAGGATTCTGGTTGCCCTGGCGCTCGATACGGCCCTTGCGCTGGGCAAGGTCTCCCGGTCTCCACGGACAGTCCAGGTCATGAAGTGCCACCAGACGGTCCTGCACATTGGTGCCTGCGCCCATCTTGGCGGTGCTGCCCAAAAGGACACGAACCTGACCGGTACGGACTTTAGAGAACAGCTCCTTTTTCCGCACTTCGGTATTGGCTTCATGGATAAAAGCGATCTGGTCGGCAGGCATCCCCTGGGCAATGAGTTTCTGACGAATATCGTCATATACCGTAAAGACCGGTTCCTGCTCCGGCAGAGGCACAGCGCCTTCCAGTGCGTGAAGCAGTGGATTATCCAGCGTTTTCGCCGCCTTGCTTACAGGAGCTTTTGCCTGCGGGGTAGAAATGTCGCAGAACACCAGCTGGGTCAGCTTGTCAGCTTTGCCGTCCCGCCAGATCTGCATGATGTTGTCCACGCACTGATTGACCTTTGTTCCGGGTTCATCCGGTAGCATCTGGTTGACGATCCTCTGGTCAAGCCCCAGCTTACGGCCATCCGAGGTAATCTTGAGCATGTTATCCTGGGATGGGTCAACAGTTCCGCTGTGTACCAGCGATGCACGCTCCGAAAGAGCTTTGACCATTTCCTGCTGATGTTCGGTAGGCTGCGCCACGATGTTGTGGTACTCCACTTCCGGGGTAGGGAGATTTAACTGATCGGCAGTCTTAATGTCGGCCACTTCTTTGAACAGGTTCATCAGCTCCGGCAGATTAAAGAACTTGCTGAATCTCGTTCTTGCCCGGTAGCCGGTGCCTTCCGGTGCCAGCTCCAATGCTGTGACGGTCTCTCCAAATCGGGAAGCCCAGCAGTCGAAGTGGGTCATGTTCAGTTCTTGCAGGCGTTCATACTGAAGGTAACGCTGCATGGTGTAAAGCTCGGTCATGGAGTTGCTGACCGGGGTGCCGGTGGCGAAAATCACGCCACGGTTTCCGGTGATCTCATCCATATAGCGGCACTTGGCAAACATATCGGAGGATTTCTGCGCGTCCGATGTGGAAAGACCAGCCACATTCCGCATTTTTGTGTATAGAAACAGGTTTTTATAGTTGTGGGCCTCGTCCACAAACAAACGGTCCACACCCAGCTGCTCGAAGGTTACCACATCGTCTTTTCGCCCCTCGGCTTGCAGCTTTTCCAGTCTGGCTTCCAGAGACTTTCTGGTACGCTCCAGCTGCTTGACGGTAAAACGCTCGCCGCCGCTGGCCTGCACCTCTGCGATGCCCTCGGTGATCTCGTCGATCTGCTCATAGAGAAGCCGTTCCTGACGCTCCCGGCTGATGGGGATACGCTCAAACTGGCTGTGTCCCATGATGATGGCGTCGTAGTCACCGGTCGCAATACGGGCGCAGAACTTCTTGCGGTTATGGGTCTCAAAGTCCTTTTTGGTTGTGACTAAGATGTTGGCAGAAGGATAGAGGCGCAGAAACTCCGATGCCCACTGCTCAGTCAGGTGGTTGGGAACCACAAAGAGAGATTTCTGGCACAAGCCCAGGCGTTTGACTTCCATCGCAGCGGCCACCATCTCAAAGGTTTTGCCCGCGCCTACTTCATGTGCCAGCAGGGTATTTCCGCCATACAGCACATGGGCGATGGCGCTTTTCTGGTGTTCCCGCAGGGTAATGGCCGGGTTCATGCCGCCAAAAGTGATATGGCTGCCATCATACTCGCGGGGACGGGTAGAGTTCATTTCTTCGTTATACTGGCGCACCAAAGTCTGGCGGCGCTCCGGGTCTTTCCAGATCCAGTCCTTAAAGGCTTCCCGGATAGTCTGCTGTTTTTGAGCAGCCAGGGTGGTCTCCTTGGCGTTCAGCACGCGGCGCTCTTTTCCATCCGCGTCCTCTATGGTGTCATAGATACGGACATCCCGCAGGTTCAGACTGTCCTCCAAAATCTTATAAGCATTGGCGCGGCTGGTCCCATAGGTGGTATAGGCTGCCACATCGTTGTAAGATACGGAAGATTTCCCCTTGATCTGCCATTCAGCAGTAAAGGAGGAATAGTTGACCTCAATGCTGCGCTGGAGATAAAACGGGGTGTTGAAGGTCTCGTACATAAACTGCTGGATATATTCCTTGTCGATCCAGGTAGCACCCAGGCGCACCTCGATCTCCGACGCATCCAGGTCTTTGGGCTGGGCGGCGGTAAGAGCTTCCACATTGACTGCAAAAGAAGGGTCCTGCTGTGCCGCCCGCTGTGCCTGACGCAGTTTGCGGCGTACATTGCCGGAAAGGTATTCATCAGCAGTCACATAATGGGGTGTGCCGTCCTGTTCCAGCTGTCCCGGCACACGGAAGATCACACCTTGCAGTTCTCCGGCCAGTTCTTCTTTTGTTTTTCCGGTAAGCTGGCTCATATAGCTCATATCTACGCAGGCTTTTTCCGAGATGGACACCGCCAGCGCTTCGCTTGCCGTATCCACAGTAGCCACTGCCTGATGGGGCTTGATGGTCCGTTTGGTGAACATATCCGCCTTGCGCTCCAGCTTTCCGTCCTCGTCGATGACTTCCAGCGCACAGAGCAGGTAATAGGAAGAATCATCTGCATAGGCCAGGCGGTTTGCACGGTCATTGATGAGACCGTATTTGGCAGAAAAGCTGTCATAGAGCCGGTTCAGTTCCGCCTGTTTTTGGGTAATGGTGATGTCTGGAACCGCTGCATCCATCTGAAGGTCGATCAGTTCCTGCACACAATCACGCAGTCCCACAAGACCTTTCACGCGGGCTTCGGCGGTGGCGTTGAGGTCAGGGCGCACCATGCGGCTGTTTTCCCGGTAGTACACCTGCCCGTCTACAATGGCATAGGAATAGTTCTTCACATTTGGGTCGGCAGGAATGGAGGTGTCAATGGCTTCGCCCTCGCCCAGCTCCGGCAGCTCTGCCTCCTGATAAGTTCCATGAATGTACTTCACAGCATCATGCAGCTGGTCGGAAAGCTCCAGTCCCTCGATAGGGTTCACGGTGTAATCCATACCATGAGCGGTGCTTACCGGCTCCTGTCTGCCCAGCACCATTTCCGGGTGGTCGATAAAATACCGGTTGATGGCAAACCCATCCTCCGTTTGTCCGGTCTGCGTCCACTCTGGTGCAATGTCCAGCGGACGGTCCCGCTTTTGGAGAAAGATGATGTCCGATACCACCTCGGCACCAGCATTCTTTTTGAACGCGTCATTAGGCAGACGGATCGCTCCCAGCAGCTCGGCACGCTGGGCAAGATAGCGGCGCACGGTGGAATCCTTGGCGTCCATGGTATAACGGGAGGTCACAAAAGCTACCACACCGCCGGGACGCACCTGATCCAGTGCTTTGGCGAAAAAGTAATTATGAATGTTGAAATTCAGCTTGTTGTAGGCTTTGTCATTGACCTGATACTGACCAAAAGGCACATTGCCGATGGCAAGGTCAAAGAAGTCACGCCTGTCAGTGATCTCAAAGCCGCCCACTGTGATGTCCGCCTTGGGATAGAGCTGCTTTGCGATGCGCCCGGAAATCGGGTCCAGTTCCACACCGTATAGACGGCTGTTTCGCATTTCCTCCGGCAGCATACCGAAGAAATTGCCCACACCCATAGACGGCTCCAGAATATTTCCGGTCTCAAATCCCATACGGCCCACAGCATCATAAATTGCTTTGATGACCGTAGGGCTGGTGTAATGGGCGTTGAGGGTAGAGCTTCTGGCGGCGGCATATTCCTCCGGGGTCAGCAGCTCTTTCAGCTGGGTATACTCGGAAGCCCATGCCGGTTTCTCTGGGTCAAAAGCATCAGGAATACCGCCCCAGCCCACATAGCGGGAAAGAACCTCCTGTTGTTCGGGGCTTGCCTGCTGTCCGGCAGCTTCCAGCTCTTTCAGCAAACGAATGGCATTAACATTTGCCTGGAACTTGGCTTTTGGACCGCCTTCACCCAAATGCTCATCGGTAATACGGAAGTTTTGTGCATTGCGGCGCAGGTTAGCCTTGTATTCCTCATAGGAGGCTTCTTCGGCAGCTTTGGCATTGGGGAAGGTCTGCCACTGGCCATTGACCTGAATGGAAACCGGGTGTTCGTCCAACACTTCCTCAAAGGTTTTCTCCGGCTCAGTCACAGGGGCTGGCGGCTCCGGCTCCTCGATATGCAGCCGTTCCACCACCACATCATCCGGATAGACGGCCACGGTCTCAGAATGGAAGGCCGGGGATTCAGCAGCCGGTTGGGGCTGTTCCTGTCCAAAACCGTCCTGCTGACGGGCATACATCCCGCGCAGCAAAGGCGCAACCTCATCCCAGCGGAAATACAGCATAGCCAGACGCTTTTCCTCTGCATCCATGACTTCCAGTTCTATGCCCTGTGCCGTGGTACGGTAATCGGCAATATCGCCGGTCTCCAGATTCAGTGTCTCAATCTCACTGGAATAGGCTCTGCTCATCCAGTAGGCGATCTCGCTGTTGCTCCTGCCGGATTGCAGCAGCGTGGAAATCTGCTTTTTATCCGCTTCATCCATCAGTCCATGAGCCAATACATCCCGCAAGTCCTGATCTGCCTTGTCCGGGTCAATAGGAAGAAACTCGGTATAGTAAGCATTGCGGCGGTCTGCCCGAAGCAGCTGCTCGAACTGTTCTTTGCGCTCTGCCCGGTAGATGGGATATACCATCCCGGTGGGCAGAAGCTGTACGGTGTCCTCCCGCAGCTCGGTGATCTGATAGGCGTCATCCTCGATATACACGGTATCGCCCACGGCATAGACCGGGGCGGCTGGGTCATAGGAGGTTCTTTGCGGAATTGGGCGGCGAACTGCGTCATATTCCTCATCGGAAATGGAAACTTCGGAAGTCTGCTCTGTCTCGGCATCTGCGATCTGCTCTGCATCTGACATCACCTGTTGGATAAACGGGGCATTGTCCAGTTTTTCCGGGTCTGCCACCTGTCCGTTGACGATCCCTCTTTCTTCCAGAGCTTCCCGGATGGCGATTGGGTCGATGTCGTCAAAACGGTTCTGTTCTTCTTCGGTATAGAACCGGTCCTCCTGAATGAGCTGGGCAAGCCTGCGCTGTACCTTCGGCCAGGGCAGCTGCGTTTCCTCCGGGCTGCCGGCACGGACAACGAACAGGCTGTTGCTGTTACTGCCGCCGTATTCCTGAGCCAGCCATGCGGCGGTATCTTTTTCTCTTGCATGGTCTTTCATATAACGGACGACAGCGTGTTTACTCTCGATATTGCCGTTCCATGCACAAAGGGCAGTATCAATATCTTCCTGAGAAAGAGGGCGCAGAAGCTCATGGAGCTTTGGATAGGTTTCGTCGATCACTTCCCGGTGCAGGCGCTGGCGGAACTCCGGCACATCCGAATAAAGGCGGATCAGCTCCATATCCTTAGAGCCAAGAACCGCACGGCGCACAGCGGCATTGCCCTCGATGACAGCATTTTCACGGTCGGAATGACCGCAGGCATTTCGATATGCCACATCCTCAGATATGGCGGCAGTCACCACAGGCTTATACTGCTCAAACTGCTCCCGAAGGGTAGGCTTTGGCGTTTCTTCCTCTATCTCCGGCTGCTGGGCTTGAATGGCATCTTCTTCTGCCAGATCCTTTTCAGCCTGGATCTTGTCATACTGCGCTTGTTCCTGTTCGGTAAGATAGCGGCCTTTCTGGACAAGTGAGGTAATGCGCTTGGAAACCTTTTCCCAGTTCAAGTGAACATCCGGGCAGTCCTGCTTTTTATAGTGCAGTCCTTTCCCATCGTGATCTTCGCCGCTGTGTGTTGCGCCGGACAGGGCATGAGAGCGTCCGCCAATGCCATACTCGTCTTTAAGGAATCTCACTTTTTCCTTATCCGTATGGTTTTCCATGAAGAACGCATAGATACGGCCTTTTCCTCCGGCAAAACTGCTGCCGCCGGTCATGGCGGTGTCGATCTCATCCTCGGTAATGAAATGCTGGACGGTTGGCACTTGGGAAAGGTCCGAAGAAAAAGTTCTGCGTGGCAGGTCAAGATCCTTCAGGTTCTCCCAGATTTCCCTTGGCCTATGGTAATGAAAGCGCAACAGGTCACGGTCCTGCTGATAGGCAGTCCAGAAGGCGGCGTATTCTTCCTTGAGGGTCTGGCGGAAAGCCGGGTCACTCAGCTGCTCCGTCAGGCGGCGGGTCTCCTCCGGGAAACCATTGCCTTTGATCTCTGACAGGCAGGACAAATATCCGGCTTTTCTGGCGTCCTCACTGAGATCGTGATACAGATGCCAGAGCTTTTCCGAGAGGAGGGAGCGTTCATAGCCTGCCGCTTCTGCAAGCTCCACATTAGAGGCAAACTGACCACTTTCCAAAAGCTCCCCGATACGCTCTGCGGCGCGCTCCCAAGAAATGACCTGGGCAGACCTGTCATAACGGACAGACTTCCCGTGGGAAAGATGGATACCATCCTCGGCATACCATGCACTCACACTGCCAAGGCCGTTGCCGCCGTGGTACAGCGTTTTCAGTATCTCGGCAATCTCAGCGGTGGTTTTCTGCTTTTCAAAGGCTGCAACCACACGCTCCCTCTGACGATCTGTATTGCCTCCCAAACGCAGCACATGGTCAATGTCATTTTGGGCAAAAGAAAAAGCAGAGGATGTATGCGCTACATTCTCTGCTTCATCTATGGATTGGATCTGTTCCGCTTCGGAGAGGAACAGGTTTAGAGTCAGCTGTTGATAAGCTCCGCCATCAGGATTTCCTCGGCCTGGGCTTTGCAGGTGTTCATCAGCCCCACCCACTTCATGGGATCGCTGGCTTTCAGTTCCTCGGTGGCTCCCGCTTCCTTCGCCAGCTGGGGCATCATCTGCTCCAGTCTGCTCTGGGCGGTCTCGTCGATCTCGATGAGGTGCGGGTACAGCTTCTCGCTCAGCAACATCTGGTTGTAGAGGATGGGACGGTGTTCCTTCAGGTAGGTTTTCCTCATCCTGCCGTACTTGCCCAGGGGTTTCTCCGGCTGCTGGCTCAGCTTCAGGTCGGGAATCAGATAGTCTCCGTTCTGGATGTAGGTCATGGGATTGTTCATCTTGCTTGCTCCTTTCTTGGTTGGCTTCGCGCTCTGCATTTCGGACGGTAACGCCGATCTGCCGCAGCACCTGCTGGTTGATCTGGCTGACCGCTGTTCCCAGCGCCCCGATGGTGGACGGGGTGTTGAAATCAAAGATCGCCATGAAATCTTCGTGGTCGAAGTAGCGTTCCGGCTCCAGTCCACAGCGGGACATCAAAGCGTAAGTGATGCTGACGGTGGCGGCTGCCTTGAACTGCACTCCGATGTTATACTCATCATATTCCTCCAAAAAGGAACCGTCAACGATATAGAAGAAGTCCTGCTGATGCTCCGTCCAGTATTCCTCAGCCAGTTTTCCGGCTACCTCGGTGAGCTGTCCGGCAAGGTCATCACCGGAAACATCATAGGTGCGCTCAAGCATGGCCTGCACCGAATCCAAATGGCGCTCCTCCAGCTGCCACAGCCAGGGAGTGCGGGAATGTTCACGGGTTCCAGTGTCGGAAATATCAAAAACATAGCGCAGGCGGGGCCTGTCCCCGGAATCGTCCACCAGAGCAATTCCCTTGGAGCCGCGCCTTACATACCGGCCCATCTTTTCATTCCACAAATCGTACTCTGCACAGGCGGTGGCGTCCGGACGCTGGGCGTAGATCATCAACTGCTCATGGAACGGGTACTTGTAAAGGCGGGAAGCAGTGGTGAGAAACCCTGCCCATTCCTGCCAGCTCCCCGTGAGCTGCGTTGTTACCTTCTCCGCCATCTGTGCATATAGTTCAGCTTTGGTTGGCATAGTGTTCTGTCCTCCTTTCAGTTTTGGGGTAAAAAGGTGGAGTGGCATATTGCCACCCCATCCCTGCGATTATAGTGTTTACTGGTCAAAATCCGGATACAACTCCAGCTCGGCAAACTCGGCATCCCTCATGGCCTGGAGCTTGCCCAGTGCGCTGTCTGTCAACTCCCGCAGCTCGGTTTCCTCCGGGGCCAGCTCGCCGCGCATCTCACGCAGGCTGTCGATCAGTCCGGTGCGGCTGCCGGTATTGTAAATGCACATCAGGTTCATTTCCTCAAAAGTAAAGTTTCCCATATCAAATCTCCCTTTCCGCACTCTTTTTGGGTGCTGTCTTTTTGTGTTCTGCCTTGGGCTGGCTTTTCAGCTGCTCCATGACGGACTTTTTCTTTTCCCGTTCCTCCCGATGGGCAGCGGTAGCCAAATCCATGAGGGAAATGGGCTGACCGTTGCGGGCCTGCTGTTCCAGCTCTGCCACCGTAGGCTCTTTTGCGCCATTGTTGATGATACCGTCGATCATGCCGTAATCGTCCTCCACGGCCATCTCCGCATTTTTCAACGGATTTTCCGGCAGGAATCCGGGGATCTGGGTAAAACCAACACTGTCACAGTAATGACAGGATACCTTACCGTCCTGCTTGATCGCAACGATGTCACTGACACTCATAGAAGGACTGTGAAAATCCGCCGGCTTTTGCAGATTAAACTGCTCATATAGTTTTTCCAGCTGCTCCGGTACCGTGCCAGACTCCCTCAGCGGAGCTGTGTAAATGAGGTCATAATTGCTGCGGTCTATGGAAATGTCATGGGACTTTAACCAATCCAGATTCATAAAGCGCACATTCTGCGGATCGTCACGACTTACCTGATAGATGGCAAAGCAATCTCTGTTCTGAGAGAGAAATGCCTGTTCGCGTTCCTGCTGATGTTCCTGACGCTCCATGACCTTTTCGTGGAACTGAGGGCTTTTCTCCCATTCCTCACGGTCCACGCCAAAAAGACCGCCATGATCCATGATTTCCTGCGGGTCAAACACCATGCTCTCCGTATTGTCCTCATGCAGCACATAAACGGTCAAACCGGCGGCATCCAGTTCCAGCGCCCGTTCTCTGGTAACAGGGAACATCCCATCATAGGAGTAGCCGTATTCCTGCATATCTGGTGTGGAGACCTGCTCATCCGGCATGGGGTATTCATCCAGTGCCTGCTCCTGTGCTTCCGGCAGCTGGGAAGAAGCAGCCATCTGACTGACCTCTGCCTGCATCTGCTGATAGGCAGCGTCCTGCAAGGTCTCAATCATGGACAACGGTGCGTATTTTACCGAGTCTCTGCCCAAATCGTTGTCATCACAAATCTGGAGAACTGCCTTCATGCGGGAAATCTCCGGCATATCCAGCTGACCACCATCCAGCTCTTTCATGGATGCGGCATCGTAAAGGGTATAGTCCCAGCCGCTGTCACAGGACTGGATATGAAGATAGGTGGCATTGTCGATCAGAAACAAAGCCTCCTGCTGGTTGGCATCCGCCCCCAGCACTTCCATTTCCGGCATTGCCGCAGCCAGTTCCTTTACCGCTTTTTGCACCAGAGGATTATCACGGTAATAGTCGATTGCCTGGATGGTGTCCAGGTCAATGGTCTGGCCGGTCAAAATCGGAAAAGGTCCTTCATAGTCGCTTCCGTCTTTCAGCTCAAAACCAATGCCCTTGATCCCGTTCATTCGTTCTGCCGGAATCTCCTGATAAATGCGGATTGCTTCCTCCAAAGACAGGTTATCGTGGTATTCTCCGAGGTTTGGAAATTCCATGCACTCTGCTACATAGTAGGTCAGATCGCCGGTCTGCTGTCTATCAGATACCTTAGCGGCATCTTCTGGCTGCTCTATCAGGGCGGGTTCCGGCTCTACCTTTGCATGAGGGTCAATTCCACGCTCTTTGCAGATTTCCTTATAGTGGCGCTCAATGTCGGAGATCAAAGTGCCGGAGGTCTTGTTGATGGTCTCCAAACTGGCTCTCAGCTCTTTCAGTTCCTTGCCCTGGCTCCAGCTTGCAATATAGCCGAAGCTGTTTTCTCCAGTCTCGATGCCAAAATATTTGCAGACTGCATAGGAGATGCTTTCAGCCTCCACTTCTTCCGTGTGACGGTTTTTGATTGCCTGTTTTTCTGCGGTTGCATCTTCCTCAACTGCAAGACGCCATTCAAACTGATTTTCGTCCACATAACACCAATCCATATCAGAAGCAAACTGTTCGGCTTCTTTTTCTGTGGCAAAATCCAACTTGAAATCATGCTTGGTTCCACCTTCACTCTCCTGCACAACCTTCCATGACGGTAGCATTTCATATTTTTTAGGGTCATGGAGCTTGCTGTGGGCAATCTCGTGTACTGTGGCTGAAACCGTCTGAACCTCACTCATGCCCTGACGAATGGCAATTTTCTGATGATCAGCAGAAAAATAGCCGTCCGTATCGGCGGCCATTGATTCAAAAGTAATTGGCACCGGTGCGCTGCGGCGCAGAGCCTCCATGAATGCCTCATAATTTGGCACATTGCCGGAAAGGGATGATGCAAGCTCCGGCAAAGGTTTCCCATCGGTCTGGCTCACATCAAAGACCTTGACCGGACGAAACATGGGGATTTCGATTTCTTTTTCCTCTGTGACGATCTTTCCGTCTTTATCCAGAATCGGAGCCTTGGTATCCGGGTCCAGCTTCTGCTCCTCGATTTTCTTCTTATACGGTGTGGGGGCGATGATGGTAATGCCATGCTCGCCCTTTTTTACATGACGCTCAAACTGGTCTTTCCACTTATTGTATCCGGCTACCAATGTAGCGTCCGGCTTCTGCATATAGATGAGCATGGTGTTGTTTACCGAATAGCGGTGGAAGCGGGACATGACGGACAGATAGCGCATATACTTTTCACTCTCAAACAGTTCCTTGATCCCCTGCTCGATGCCATCTGTGATTTCCCTTAGCCGCTCTCGGTTGGTGGGTTTGTTCTCAGCCATGATTTTCAATCTCCTTTCCAAGTGTGTGATTTCTGCTGTGTGTTCTGCAATCCATGCCTTTTGTTCTTCTTCACTTTCATAAAGAAAAAGGTCCAGCAGGTACTCTACATAGGTTTTCTTCTGGATTGCTTCCACAAAACGGGGGTGCGGTTCTTCCTCCGGTGTCCGGGGAGAATTGTCGGCCTCCCATTTTTTCAGCAGATAGTAGTAATCGGACAGTACGCGATAACACCGCTGCCGGTCCTCCCGAAACTTTTGTGCCTCGGTTTTCTGCCGGACATATCTCCTGCGGGGAGGGGCCTGACTGTCATAGATCAGGCCAAAGTCCTGTGCCAGTTTCTCCGCCGCTTCTTTTGGGGAGAGGTCAAAGAGCTTTGCGGTAAAGTCGATCACATCCCCATCTTCACCGCAGCCAAAGCAGTGGAACCGCTGGTCTACCTTCATGCTTGGGTTCTTATCATCGTGAAAGGGACAGCAGGCCATGCCATTTCGTTTGACCTCGATCCCATAAAACGCTGCCGCATCTCTGGTGCTGACCGACTGCTTGACTGCTTCAAATACATTCTCTGTCATGTGCCTTTAACTGTCGGACTTTCGCATAGGAGGCTGGTATCCGGCGGCTTTCGCACGCTCACTGGCGGCTTTGCGGCGTTCTGCGCTATATGGCTCCCGGACTGATACACACCGCTTGGGGACGGTAAAGTTATGGGCGTCCTTTCGGGTGATCTGGTCGGGGTGCTTTTTTGCCAGCAGATCCAGTTTCTCCATCAGACGGGGATCATGAGTATAGATCTCAGCCATTGGTTCTGCCTGGTTATAGAGGAGAATGGTTTCCCGTTCCACTAAAGAGAGCTTCATCGGCTGCCTCCTTTCCGCTGGTCAAATTCCAGCTTGAAGTTGGCGTACTGTCCATCATCCTCCAAAACCACAGCGGCATCGTAGGTCTTTCCGGTTTTCTCCGAATATAGGCCCGTCACACGGACACGGCCATCGTTAAGCAGTGCAGACACCACAGCCTTGGTCGGCTGTTTTTTCTTGGCAGCCCACCATTTGTTGTTTTTCCAGATTGCAAATTTGCAAGAATCATTCTGACAGAAGAAGCCTTTTTGCAGTTCTGCAACTTCACCGCCGCAGCGAGGGCATTTGCCCACCACCTCACGGGGCGGAGTGAACAGGTACTCAGTTCCCTTGATGACCTGATAAGTCCCCACCAGATCTTTCAGCATGGTGCTGATCCCGTCCAAAAACTCCTCCGGGGCAAGCTGCCCGCGCTCGATCTCGCCCAGTCGGTACTCCCACTCGGCAGTCAGAAGCGGCGATTGCAGTTGTTCCGGCAGAACGGTGATCAGGGAAACTGCATCGTGGGAAGGGAGAAGCTGCACCGTTTTCCTGCTCTTTTTTCGTTCCAGAAAACCGGCAGATACCAGCTTTTCCAAAATACCGGCACGGGTGGCCGGTGTCCCCAGACCTTTTCGCTCGGCATCCTCCGGCATATCCTCTTTTCCAGCAGTCTCCATCGCGGACAATAGGGTGTCCTCCGTAAAGTGCTGGGGCGGACTGCTTTTGCCTTCTTTGACGATTGCCGCAGAAACCGAAAGGGTCTGTCCTTCAGTCAGCTCCGGCAGGGCTTTCTCTGCACCCTCTTTTTTCGGCTCTGCATCCTTCGTTTTGGCACGGTAAGCGTCCTCCAGTGCTTTCCATCCGGGGTGCTTCACCGTTTTTCCCTTGGCGGTAAATTTCCCACCGGCACACGCTGCAATCACAACGGTTTCCGAATAGATATGGGGCTGGGCCACGGCGCACAGCAGGCGCAGGGCCACCAGCTCCAGCACTGCTTTTTCTCCCGCAGGAAGGGCAGAAAGGTCTGCATCCTTGAGATTTCGGGTGGGAATTACTGCGTGGTGGTCGGTTACTTTCTTATCGTTGATGACCGCACCGGCATCACAGGAAATGGCGATCCCTTTCCGAAACGGCATAGCATTGGCAACCAGATTCACCAGCACCGGCAGGCTGTCTGCCATATCACCGGTCAGATAGCGGCTGTCAGTACGGGGATAGGTGCAGAGCTTCTTTTCATACAGGCTTTGCAGATAGTCCAAGGTCTGCTGGGCCGTAAATCCAAGCAGACGGTTGGCATCTCTTTGCAGGGTAGTCAGGTCATAGAGGGCAGGTGGCTTTTCGGACTTTTCCTTGCGCTCCACCTTTTTGATTGTGACATTTGCACCCTGACAGGCTTCTTTCAGTTGTTCGGCAGCAGCTTTATCCGCCATGCGCTCTCCGGATACGGTAAGACCGGGCAGCTCCAGCGCCACGGTATAAAAGGGGACCGGCTGAAAGGTGTCGATCTCAGCTTCTCGCTGAACAATAAGCGCCAGCGTCGGGGACATCACGCGCCCGATGTTGAGGGTTCGGTGATACAGCACGGAAAAAAGCCTTGTCGCATTGATTCCCACCAGCCAGTCGGCCTTGGCACGGCAGAGGGCAGCATCCCGAAGTCCGTCATAGTCCGCACCGGGGCGCAGGTTTGCAAAGCCCTCCCTTATGGCAGAGTCCTCCATCGAAGAAATCCAGAGCCTTTTCATCGGCTTTTGACAGCCTGCCAGCTCATAGACGCTGCGGAAGATCAGCTCGCCCTCGCGTCCGGCATCACAGGCATTTACTACCTCCGTCACATCCGGGGCGTTCATCAGCTTTTTGAGAATATCAAACTGCTTTTTCTTATCCTTTCCCACTACCATCTGCCAATGCTCCGGCAGAATAGGCAGGTCATCATATCGCCACTTGGCATACTTGGGATCATAACTGTCTGCATCCGCAAGACCGGCCAGATGGCCCACGCACCAGCTGACACGCCAGCCGTTACCATCCAAATACCCGTCCTTACGAGCGGTTGCACCGATTACCGCAGCCAGACTTTGTGCAACCGATGGTTTTTCAGCGATTACCAGTTTATATCTCATCATCTTCAGCCTCCCATTCTTCCCGCACAGGCGTGTGCAGTTTTTTCTCTATGCTGTTTTCCTCATCCAGTAGCAGGTTATAACCAAACCGGTAGTCATAGCGGTACAGTTTCCCCAGCAGGTCATTGATGATGATACGGCAAGCCAAAATGACACGGGTTTTATCCACCTGCATCAGCTGGTAGCGTTGATAATTGCTGTAATATTCTTCGTGACGGCGGGTATTGCAGGCGGCATCTTCAAGTAAACTATCTACTGCATCCTGACAACCATCTTCTTTTTCCCCTTCCATGCAGTTCAGAAGTTCCATCATCAAAGGAAAGCTCTGTTCATCCATAGGAGCTTCTGCTGCAAGAAAACCGATCAAAGCGGATAAGAGCAGACGAGCCGCCGTCTGTTCTTGTTCCGTCAGCACGGCCATTGTTTTCTCCGCATTTGGCAGGATCTTTTCTTCCACAAAATCCGCCGCGTCTCCTGAATAAAGCTGACGGATGGAATCTATGGACAAGGGAACCGTTGCGGCATCCAGGGAAAAATCAAAGGAATCTTCCTGCTTCGGTTTTCTCCGGAGTTTGTTTAACACGGTAGAAAGAATATCGCCGCCAAAATACACAGCAATTACCAGCAGGTCAAAAACAGCAATCAGCTTGATAAATATAATCAGAACACTCATTTTTTTCGTTTCCTTTCTTTGAACCAGCGTTCCATCTCACGGTGGCAAACACCTACGCAGGGACTTCCATAATTCCCGCAGCCATAACAGGGGTGGCTTTGGGGCAAAGAGGGAGGACGGGAAGTTTCCTTCCCGCCCTCCGGCCTGCGTGTCATCATTCGTTCATAGGGACTGTCTGTGAAACGGGTCATTTCACGCTGTCCTCGTCATCTTCTTCTGTGCTGCCCCCATCAGCGTCCGGCTCGCCCGACTCCTCATCCTCGGTTTCCCATTCCTCGGAATCTTCCTCGCCATAATCATAATCGTCCAGACTGTCATTGCCTTTAGTCTTAGGCTTATTCTTAACGAGCTTCAAGTAGGCAAATACGCCACCGCCGCCCAGCAGAGCCAGCAAAAGGACCAGCGCAGCCGGGTTCAGTCCGGCAGGCTTCTCTTTTTCCGGCTCCGGTGTTTCTGCCGGAGGTTCCGGTGCTTTTCCCGTACATTTACTCTTATCAGTTGCGCAGACCGGGCAGGCCGTATTGACTGCCCCTGCTTCACATTTCTTCGTGCAGCTGCACACAGCAGGCGGCTCCTCTTTGGCATTTCCATCTTCCATCAGTGCCATCAGGTCCGCTTCATCCACCTGGTTCAGAAAGTGAACAGCAGTCTTTTTATCCTCGTTGGCCCTGTCGATCAGGATATAAAAATAGTTGCCTGCCTTGGTGGTAACGGTAATGAGCTGCTTGTTGCCACCAAAATCATCCACCAGAGCGGCGTTGCCATCCGGGGTCAGCGGAGGTGCTTTTTCCGTTTCTTCCACCACCACATTGCTGTCATTGGTGGTATCCTCTGCCGGGGGCGGAGCTGCGCCCTGGGCAAAAGCGGGAACGGTAAAGCCCAATGCCAGAACCAGCGTCAGGCAAATGGCGGAAAGTGTTCGGAGCAATCGTTTATTCCTCATAGCTGTTTTCCTCCTGTTCGTTGTTGTCATCAGCCAAACTGCCGGGAACTGTGCCTCCGGACAGCATGGCGCTCAGCTGAGCCGGGGTCATACGCAGTGCGCGCACCATCTGGACGATCTCCAGATTTTCTGCCTCGGTTTTCTGTGTCTCCAGCGCCTTGAGCTTTTCCTGATACTCTGCGATCTTCTCGCGGACCTTTGTAATCTCCTGGTCAATGCGTTCAATTTTGTTCTTTGCCATCGTCTATCACTCCTTCTTAAAAATCTCTGTTACCAGTTCATCAGGCCGTAGCCCTTAATGCTTTGATAATTCAGGTCATAACTTTTGATCTTGCAGGCATCGCCGGAATTTCCCTCCACGGTATAAACACGGCTGCCATCCGTACCGATCACGATACCCACATGGTCTGCTGTCCCATCCAAATCCCAGTCAAAGAAAATTGCATCTCCGGGAGCCAGATTGTTATAGCCTCTTGCACCCCATTGTCCATGAGACTGGAACCACGGAACGCCCTGCCACTCACAGCCTGCAAAGCGCGGCTCACTTTTTCCAGCCTGGTTATAACACCAGGATACAAAGCAGGCGCACCACTCCACGCGGCTGTCAAAGCCATACCAGCTCCAATAAGGATAGCCGCCCACATTGCCGACCTGACGCTTGGCCAGCTCCACCAACTGCGGATTTCCGGGACGGGTTCCATTTACAAACTGTACACCGGTCAAGTCCTCGGAATTGCTCATGTCAGGGGAACCACCGCCAAACAACAACGGCTTATTGCCCATGGTCTGTCGGTAGACCTGATACATTTCCATCTGCTCCGGGGTCAGAATCTCCGACGCCACAGCGGAAATGGGCTTGCTGGTGAGTTTCACATTCAAAATGTAATACTCATAGGGGACTTCTTCTGAGGTGGTCTCGCCGGTCTCCGGGTCGGTGGAGGTCTCCGTGCGGTAGCGAATCTCCACTTCCTCAGTAAGCGTCAGCTGATACTGTGCTGCAAACACACGCGCCAGCTCTGCCTGAGCGCTCTGCCGGGTGTAGCCTTGCAAAACGGCAGACAGAAATGCTGCCAGCTCATGAGGGTCATGGCCGATCATACCAAGGTCATAGCGATACTCGTCATACCCTGGGTGGCTGCTTTCAATGTTGTCGATTTCCTCCTGCAACTGGGCTTCTCTGGCTGCATAATCTGCCTCCACCGCCAGCATTTCCGGGTCATCCGACGGATAGGTGGTGCCGGAGAGAACGGAACCGATGCTCTGCGCCATCATGGAGCAGGAGGACATGGTATTCATCAGCATACAGGTAATGAGGAACAAAACCCCTGCCATCAGGAAACCCTTCTTGTGGCGCATGACGAATGCCCCTGCCTGCTGTGCCTTTTCTTTTACCGTCCTTGCGGCTTTTCCGGTTTTGGACGCAGCCTGGGCGGTATTTCCGGCAGTCTGACCGGCGTGTTTGGCGGCGGCATACTGCTTTTTGATGGCCTGCTTTTGCTGCCAGCGGGAAAGTGGATTGCTGGCAAACTGGGGATTTTCCTGCAAAGATTTCTGGTACAGAACATTTACATTTGCCTTTTCCAGTTGACGCTCTGCCTGGGCTGCTTTGCGGTACGGCTTCAGCTTGTGGCTGCGATAGCCCTCCCGCACCAGATAAGCGCCGGTCTCCACCGCTTCCTCGGACTTGTGGGCGCTTTCCACGCCCACATTGTCCTGCTCTGTTTCCCGGATCTCTTTGTGGAGCTTGCCTGCGACCAGATGGACGGGAGCTTCCCTGACTCCTTGAGAAACTTTGGAAGGTGGCTTTTTCTTGTCCTCAAAGGTCAGCTTCGAGGTCTTTTTTCCGGTATCCGGGTCAATGACCGTCTGCCTGACCTTTTTCTTTGGGATATTGGCCTGCGCCTTATCTGCTCTGGCCGCAGCTTTCTCCGCTTTACGGATCGGCTTTTCCAGTGCAGGGTCAGACCGTTCCTCATCAGTAAAGCGCAGGCGCGGCTCCTTATTCAAACCATTCTCCCAGCATGAGGGAGGACATCATGTAGTGCAGCTCTGCATAAATGGCCATTCCCACAGGATCGTTGAACATACAACCGGACAGGTAGGCGTAAAACTGTGCCACCACATCGGACAGGATTTTCGCTTCGGTTCCTTCCAGAACCAGACCACCCATACCTTCCTTGGCACGGATGGTGCTCCAGACCTCTGCCAGACGGAGCAGCCCCACCTGACCGGTCTCATTCAGTTCGGCTGCCTGATCTGCCGCCGTGCGGCACTCACTTACCGCATCGGCCATGACCGTAAGCAGCTGGCTGCGCTGGGCATTTACCGCCCTGTCAAAAAACATCAGCGGGTTTTTATTCAAAATGTTGGGGTTCATCATCATTCATCCTCCTTCTTTTTCAGTTCCTGGGGTTTGGTGGTCATAATGCGGTAAAGCTCGGTATTCTTCGGGAAGTGATCCACGAAAGGCAGGATTGTAGAGCCATAAAACAGCAGGCCCTCGCCCTCACCGGAGTGGGTCACATAAGATAATTGGTGTGTGGAAATCCCCAGCTGCTTGGCGAGGATCTGACGGTCTCCGCCTGCCTGGTTGAGCATATACACGAAGTCGGAATTTTCAAAGATATTTTCCACCTCGCGGCTGCTCAAAAGGTCTTTGACATTCTGGGTGATACCTGTCGGAATACCGCCCCATTTTCTGAATCGCTTCCAGATTTCCACCGTATAGGCGGCGGTCTGCTCCTCCTTCAAAAGCAGGTGCATCTCGTCGATGTAGTAGCGGGTAGACTTGTGAGCGGCACGGTTGATGGTAACGCGGTTCCACACCTGATCCTGTACCACCAGCATACCGATTTTCTTGAGCTGCTTGCCCAGTTCCTTGATGTCATAGCAGACAATCCGGTTATCAATGTCCACATTGCTCTGATGATTGAACACATTCAAAGAACCCGTTACATAGATTTCCAATGCCGTTGCAATGTACTGAGCTTCTTTTTCTTCCTGCTCCCGCAACAGGTTATAAAGGTCCTCCAAAATCGGCATATTCTCCGGCTTTGGGTCATTGAGATAATCGTTGTAAACCAGCCGTACACAACGGTCAATAATGGTTTTCTGCACCGGCTGCAAGCCCTCCTTACCGCCCACGATCAGCTCACACAAGCTGAGGATAAAGTCAGACTTGAGTGACAGCGGGCTTTCATCATCCGAATAGTCCAGATTCAGATCCATCGGATTGATATAGTTGGTTGAAGTAGGTGAGATCTTGATGACCTGCCCATGCAGACGCTCAACAAGAGGTGCGTACTCCGCTTCCGGGTCACAGATAATGACATCATCACTGGTAAGCAAAAAGCAGTTGGCAATTTCTCGTTTTGCGCTGAAGGACTTACCGGAACCCGGCGTACCCAGAATCAGGCCGTTGGGGTTTTTCAGCAGCTTTCTGTCCACCATGATGAGGTTGTTGGACAGAGCATTGATGCCGTAGTACAGAGCTTCTTTCCCGTTCTGGAACAGTTCCTGCGTAGTAAAGGGCACAAAGATAGCTGTGGAACTGGTGGTCAGTCCTCGCTGAATCTCAATCTGATTGAGACCCAGAGGCAGACAGCTCATCAGCCCTTCTTCCTGCTGGAAGTCCAGCCTGGTCAGCTGACAGTTATACTTCTGGGCAATAGAGCCTGCCTGAAAGATGTTGTTGCCAAGCTGACGGGGATTGTCCGCTGTGTTCAGCACCAGAAAGGTCAAAAGAAACATTCTCTCGTTGCGGCTCTGCAAATCCTGCAAGAGTTTTTTCGCTTCACTGCCGTAGGTAGCAAGGTCAGATGGAATGATGTCCATGTCGTATCCGGCACGGACTGCTTTTTTCTGTTCCTCGATCTTGCTGCGGTCCAGGTCGGTAATCTTGCGCTTTACCGTTTTGATGGCTTTCACCTGATCCACCGACTGAATGTGCATACTCACAATGAGCGAGCTTTCCATATCCAGAAAATCAGCCAGCAGACGGTCATTCAGCTCCGGTGCGAGAATCTGCAAAAAAGAAACAGCCCCGTATTTCTTGCCCATACGGAACTGCTTGCCGGTGCGGAACTCAAAGGAGCTTGGTGCAATAAAATCCTTTGTGGACAGACCGGAAGGAGCCAGCCAGTCCCATTCAAACTGAAACGGGAGTTGTTCATCCATGTGGAATACCGCATGAAGCTGAAAAAGCCTTTCTTTACCGTCCAGCGTTCTGGCAGCTACACCAAGACGCTTGAAGTTATTAAGTATATCGGTCTCAATACGCTCCAGACGGGGCTTGGCGGCTTTGATGCTGTCCGCGTCGATACCAAAGGTCAGGTATTTGGTCTTGATGAGACCGTTGTTACCTCTGGCCAGCTGATTTTGCAGCATTGTGGTGTATTCCTCGCGGATACTGTCAAAGGCATCCCTCTGGGGCGGGATGGAAATGGAGTTAGCAAAGGTCTCCTCCGATGCCGCAAGGTTCAAAAAAGACAGCTGGAAATGAATCGAGCTGTCAAAATAATTGAGGAAATCACACCAACCCTCAAAGATTGCCGTCTTATCTTCGTTTTGGGAGAGCTGATAGTTGATGTCCTGAAACTGGATGGTCTTTGTGTAGTGGCTGTCCGATATGCGGCAGATTCCGTCCGGCCACATCCGTTCATAAGGGATACTGTCCTGCGCAGATTTTCCTTTTTTGTCCGTGCGGTTGGCGCGGGCAATGGCCGCTTCGATCTGCTTCTTATCGGCGCGGGACAGCTTTTTCTTTGTCTTTACCGGCTGCACAGTTTTTTCCTCGGTTTTCCCGAACATCCGATGCAGCCATTTTTTTATTGCGGTGAACAATGTCATACACCTCCTTATCGAGCATTTCCTGCCGCTTTAATACGGCATAAAAGTTGTTGGTCTGGTAAGGTCGCTGCTTTGGACGGATTACAGCTACTTTGAGAATGTTGCCCACGATCTTTTCCAGGGGCTGTCCATGCTTTTCGTACATAGCCAGCATAAAGAAGGGCAACATAACCAGCATCATACACATAGCCGCTACACTGTTTCCGGTAGGTTTTCTGAGCAAAAAGAAAAGCGGTACGCCAATAAGCGCTCCGCCCGTGAAGCAGATAAGCTGCCGCTTGGTCAGATTGAACATGACCTTTGTTTTGACTTTTGTTAAGTCCTTGGGTACGGGTACATAAGCCAATGTAGAAACCTCCTTCCGTTTTAGTGCGCCTGAAAGACTGATTTGGCGAGACTGCCGGTTTTGAACAGCGTAAAACATAGCAGTACGGTGTAGCCCACGCAGCTCCAGATTGCCATGATGATGTCATCTTCCAGAGCGATGTTCTGCACCAGCACAGCATAAATTGCCACGCAGACGATAATGAGAAACGCCTGAAAGCCCAGCGCCAGCAGGGATCGGAGGTAATTCTGTCCCATACCGCCCCATTCTTTGCCCATCATTGCAGCCATTGGAACGGGAGCCACCGAAGTCACAAGGTAGATTTCGATCATACGGCCATAAATAACGATAAAGATACAGATATATAACGCCCACATAGTAATGCCAATAAAGAGGGATTGGAACCACAGTCCGAACAGCGGTCCCAGATCCATTTCCATCAGCCTCGGTTCCAGATCGGTCATAACTGAGGAAATGTCAATGGACGCATCCGAATTGATAATCCCTGCCGCCTGCGCCACCACGCTCTGCGCCATATCAAAGACGCCCATCACGATATTCCATGTGTTTGTGACAATGAGGATGGCAGCAGCTGATTTGAACACCCACTTGAAAATCATCCAGGTATCCACATCATGCAGGTTGTTCTTGTCTGCAATCATCTGGATCAGGTCTACGGTCATCACGATAGCCAGGATCACGCCTGCAATCGGCACCATGATGGAGTTGGACAGATTCTCAATCATGCTGAAAATACTGCCATTCCATCCCTGTGGGGTCTGGCCTACCTGTACGGATATATCCGCGACCTGCTGGTTTACACTGTCAAACATCCCCGAAAGGTTGCTCATAATGCCGCCCACCAGCATTTCTTTCAGCCAATTTGTCAGGGCTTCAAGTAAGAAATCCATACGGTGTCAACCTCCTTTCCGCCGCCCCCGCAAAACTGCGGGAGCGGCAAGGATTTCATACGGAGACGCTTAGACAGAGAAAAGCCCGGAGAGCAGAGGTACAAGGACCATGCCTACCACGGCTACACCAGCACCGGCCATGAGCTGCTTCATGCCCTGGCTCTTGGCGCCGGGGTTGTCGTTGCCGTAACCTTCCAGCAGGTTGATGACACCCCAGATACCAAGACCAGCGCCCAGAGCGATAACGAGAGTCTGAAGAACGGTAATTGCCTGTTCAAAAAATGCCATAAATAATATTAGCCGGAATCATTTGAATGATTAGTTAGGTTTGTTTCATAAGCGCACAAAAGCCGGAACAATCTGCCCTCGATCTATGAGAGCCTGATTCCGGCTGTCCTCCTTTTTCATTATTTTGTTGATGATTGCCCGCTTTGTACGCCAATGGCCTCAACAGAGGCAGTTGCGGCAAATAGATACGATCACTCCTTTCTCAGCGGAACCGTATTACACGCCCTCCGTGTCTACTTCATATACATCGCAGACCTCATCAGGCTTGAGTTTTAGTCTGGCAGACAAAAATGCTTCAATATCAAAGGTATTTCGCTTGTCTGCATCAGCTGTGTATTTGAAATTAGGGTGTCTGGTAATGTCATACTTGTCTGAAAGAAACGGACGCACACCGCGCAACTGCAAGATGCACTTGCCGCCATCCATAACTGCCAGCTCGTCCTGGCTCATCAGCTCTTTTCCCAATTTCTGATAGTTGAGCGAGTGGGAGGTCTCCCGTCCCCGGCTCTCTCCGGTGTTGTAAGTGTCTATGGTCTCCTTTCCCAGAACAGCCGCCAGCTCTTTCAGCGTTGTTGGCTCTTTGCCACCCAGGAAGATGGAAGTATCCATGTTTCCGATGATGGTATCGGCGTTATCCTTATAGATCGCCTTGAGCTGACTCTGCGCCTGCAACACCAGACAGGCGGAGATCTCACGGCTTCGGATGGTTGCCACCAACTTTTCCAGCTTCGGAATCTGCCCGATATTGGCACACTCATCAATCAGACAGCGCACATGAACCGGCAGTCTGCCGCCGTACACATCGTCGGCCTTTTCGCAGAGCAGGTTAAACAGCTGGGTATAACACATGGATATAAGGAAATTAAAGCTGTCATCAGTGTCACTCATGATGAGGAACAGGGCGGTTTTCCGATCTCCCAGAGTGTCCAGCTCCAGCTCATCATAAGCCGTGACCTCACGCAGCTCTGCAATGTCGAACACGGCAAGGCGAGCGCCGCAGGAAATCAAAATCGACTTGGCTGTTTTTCCGGCGGCCAGCTTATATTTCTTATACTGGCGCACCGCAAAGTGATTTGGCTTCTCGGCTTCCAGTGCATCAAACATCAGGTCTACGGGGTTTTTGAACTCCTCGTCATCCTCACGGACTTCCATGGCGTTGATGAACTCAATTAGGGTAGAGAAGTTCTGCTCCTCCACCGGAGCCTCATAATGGATATAGCCAATAAGCGCGCAGTACAACAAGGTTTCTGCTTTTACCCAGAAATCGTCTCCGGCCTTGCCTTCGTAGAGTAGGAATGAGCCGCCTTGCGGCATTACTGCCGTAGGTTTGCCCAAACCCCTCCCAGAACCGGACGTACACCTCTCGATGTATCCGGCTCGCCATTATTGCTTCAAATCAGTGTCGTTCAAGGGTGGTGAATCTTGTGATGACAGTCCTTGCACACCGCAAGTGTTTTTCGCTTTTTCGCTATCATCGCAAGCTCCCACAGTTGTTTTCCTTTGAGGTTCTTCACCTTATTTACATGGTGTATTTCCAGCGGCACATTGGTCTTTCCGCACAGCTCACACACGCGGGCGGACAGCCTATCGTCAAATGACGTTCTGGAACCGATGTGTGCGATTGCAAAGTCTATGATTTTATCTGTCCAGAGGTCCGTATTTTTGCAATCCATAAACCTTGCGAAGCTGCGGCGCTTTATGCCTGCTTTTGTTTGGTAGGGCACACCCCAGCTGCCGTTTCCATCACGGTATTTGCGCATCATTTTTCTGCTGGTGCTCTCATGCTTTCCAGCGAGAGTTTTCAGGCAGCTGTATTCCATCAAATATTCAAAATATTGAAGCTTGTTGAAATTGCTGGCTATGCTGTAATAGTTGCAAATACCGCGCAGCTCAGAGTTGTACGTTGATACAATCTCCAAGTCCGTACACCGAAAGATATATTTTCTTGCGGTAGGCTCTATTGTCCCGTCGCGTAGTTGCCGAATGACCGACTTCCCAAACAGGAAAGGCATAATTTTGTCCGCAAACGGAATGCACAGCTCAACAGACCCGTTGAGCGTGCGGGAAACGTGGTTTCCGTGCGGCTTTAGCTTCTGGTCTCTCCTCACACGGATGTCATAACCCAAAAATCTTGCATACTGGTTACTGTGTGTAATGAGTGTCTTTTGCTCTGAAAGCTCCATTTTCAGGGTTTGGCTGATGAAGTCGGACAGCTGTCTCTTGATACGCTCACAGTCCGCTTTATCGCCCTTCACGCCAAGAATGAAGTCGTCAGCATAACGGATGTATTTGATGACTTTGTCCGTTTTGGACATACAGGGCGTTTTATGCATGACTGCTTTTAATTGAGCGATTTTCTGCAACAAAGCTGTTTTTTCCTGACCCGTTGCAGTTTTCAGCTGTTTCTGAGCCTTTTTTATCTGCCATGTGACCTTATCGTATTCCGGGGTATGGTGCCTGTCCCTGCTTTTATAGAACTCTTTGGCGGTTTTTTCTACGAACTTGTCCAGCTCATTCAGGTAGATATTTGCGAGTATGGGCGAAACGATGCCGCCCTGCGGGCAGCCGGAGTAGGTAGCATGGTATTGCCAGTCCTCCATATAACCGGCTTTTAGGAATTTCCAGATGAGCTGAATCAACCGAGCATCTTTAATCTTGGCGTTTATGACGTTTGCTAAAACTTGGTGGTCAATGTTATCGAAACAGCCTTTAATATCGCCCTCAATAAACCACGACACACCTGAAAATTCTCTTTTCAAAGATTTCAGCGCAGTGTGGCAGCTCCTGTTGGGACGAAAGCCGTGAGAATTGTTTGAGAAGATTGGCTCGTAGACCGATTCCAATATTATTCTCAATACTTCCTGCACCAGCTTATCCGTAAAGGTAGGAATTCCAAGAGGACGTTTTTTTGTGCTGTTCTGCTTTTTCTGGATGTACTCGCGGCGAACAGGATTCGGAGTATAGGTTCCGTCAGCCAGAGATTGGATGATCCGATCAACTTTTTCCTTGCTGAATCCGTCAGCTGTGTCGTCATTCACGCCTTTTGTTCCTGCGCCCTTGTTGGCGTAGAGGTTTTTGTACGCAAGATAATACAGGTCGGGTCTTAATAGATAGCGGTAGAGCCTTGTGAAGATTTCCTCTTTGTTGTCCCTTGAATTTTTTCTGATTCTATCCAAAATCTCGATTGTTGGTTGCATTTGAGGCTTTCCTCCCTAATCAAATTTCAATTTTGGAATGCAATAACTGTTCTCCTTCGTCTGGAATACAGGATATATTCCGTGAGAGTCGTTACTTCCCACAGGACTACTATGAGAACTCCGTTGCCGTATCGGATATTCAGCGTCATCTCCCTTGCCTTTCGAGGGCTTGGGATTTATCACCCACAGGGGGCATTTCGCATAGCTCGTTTGAGCATTCCGACTTAGGCAATCCCCAGTTAGCGTAATAAGTAGGCAAATGCGGATTGTCGGATACGCTTTCGTTTCGTTATTTCCAGTTCTCTGGCTTGTCACATGAATTGATTGATAACCCATCGCGCAAAGGCGAAACGCAATGTTATTCATGTCAGAGGTTGATGCCGCCGTATCTACGATGGTTACATACACATTCCTCCGCCCGAACACAACGGGGACTTGAAACTCGCATTCAACATTCAGTAGTTCTATCCTCATATCCGCTTAACGTAGCAATTCAGTCGTGCTCTTGTGTATAGAGCAACTTATCGCTTTCCCGCCATGCTATGGTCCCGCATCAGCTTTCGCCTATCGGTTAGGCGGGTCGTTTCCACTGTTATCTGAGTGGGTAGTGCCTGATTCTACTTCTTACTACGCCCTATCTGGGCGCGCGCCTTTGGTATTGGCGATCAGCGTTGTTACCAGCTTCAAAATGTCTTTTTCGCTGTGCAGATAGGCAAAAGGATTGTAGTGCATGGACTTTTTGAAGTTGATGGTATTGAGGACCTTAATCCGGTACGGCTCATAAATGACCTTACCGCGCTTATCCTTCATGGGTTTGCCGTCCTTGCCCAGCTTGGGCGCGCCCCTCTGGAGCATTTTTCCGCACTCCACCAGAATGGTTCCTTTCGGGTCTGTGACCACATAGGAGCTGTGCATCTGCATCAGGTTGGGTTTCAGCCAAAACCGGGTCTTACCGGAGCCGGAGCCGCCGATCACCAGCACATTTTTGTTTCTGGCGGTCTTTGGGTCCTTGGGGCGGCTGTTCATGGTTAGGCTCTCGGTTTTGGTCAGAATCACATTGTTCTGGAACACCGGGTCGATGTAGGGCGCGATGTCCACATGGGTTCCCCATCGGGCGGAGCCGTACTCCATGCCGTGGCGGTATTTCTTCGCATTTTTACTTTTCAGATATACCGCCAGACGCAGGCCGGCACCGCAGCACAGCCCCACCAGCAGATCCAACGGGTGCAGGCTGGGCCAGAAACTTTGCAGCGCCCCAGGCAGGACAGCAAACAGGGAAAGGAATTTCTCTGAAGCATTTGCCCCCTGAGCCAGTCGCCATGCCTCCCCGAAGTTGGTAGCAAACAGCCCCATCAGGAGATAGGGCAGGTTCAGCAAAACGAGCTTTTTGATGTCAAACTGCTTTTTCATCGTTCCAGCTCCTTTCGCTTGGTGCGATCCACCACAGCATTTTTAACCATCTCTTTGAACTGGTTAAGTTTTGCCAGTACAGACGGGCGCTCTGTTTTCGTTGCCTTTTTGACCTTTTTATTGGTGTACTCTGTAAAGGCTGCTGTCAGCGCATCCGCATCGCGACCCTTGAAGAAAATCAGGTACTTTGGTGGAGAACTGCTACGATCCTTTTTCACCGCATAATCCACACCATATTTCCGGGCGATTTTCTCAAACTCCTTGATAGAGGGGTCTGTGATCTCAATATTGGATATTCCCTGATTCTGCCCGACAAGCTGCTTCACAGTCTGTTTTCCGTGCGGAATAACCGGCGCATCACGGCTTCTCTGCTTTTGCAGTTTCTTTTCCTTGCGATGTGCCATGTACTTGCTTATGGCAGCCTTAAACATTCTGCCGGTAAACTTTGTTCCACTGACAACCAGCGTCAAAGTTCTGTTTTCCACTTCTTCCTGCATTTTCTCTCCTCCTTTCCACGAAGTTTGCAGGGAATCTCATTTTTTGCTAAGGCGGAACCACCAGCCGCCGCAGAAGATAACGCTTCATAACGCCCTCCTTAGCGTAACTGGTCAGTACGGTCATAGTGCAGATTGCCCTGACACACCTTTGCGTGGCTCAAAATCTTAATCTGCCCTTTCGCTTGACTGTCCAGAGCTTTTTCATAGCCTATATCTGACAAAAACAGGCGGGTGCGTTCTCCTTTCCAGCCCACCGGGGAATCATGCGTCAGCACATCAAAAATAATCATGTGCCGGGTGTTCTCCGCAAATCGCTGGAGATCCATGTAGTCATGGCCGTGGTAGTTCTGCGCCCCAGCTTTCTGGCGCATTTCCTCCATCAGCTGAC
>ENA-OQNT01000014-OQNT01000014.1-human-gut-metagenome-genome-assembly--contig:-NODE-14-length-51852-cov-8.200870_pt1 | contig 51852 bp, 38 predicted proteins | sample MGYA00242634_ERZ504890 | MGnify/ENA primary metagenome ERZ504890 (study PRJEB26092, sample SAMD00036379) | human gut metagenome | host: Homo sapiens | study: EMG produced TPA metagenomics assembly of... | reverse complement strand
GTCTTAACACCAGCAAAAGAGAATGTCCGGCAGAACGGCAGACGCATGAAGGAACCGGAAGAACCAATGTTCACGATTACTGCAACAGATCGTCATGGCATCTTGTATCACGGAAGAATACGCAGGCTGGTTCCAAGAGAATGTCTGCGTCTGCAGGGATATTATGACTGGCAGATCGATAAGATCATAGACTGCACATCGGATGCGCAGCTATATAAACAGGCTGGGAACGGGGTAACTGTTACGGTGATCGAAGCAATCGGAGCATTACTGCGAAAGGCAGATGCGGAGCGAAAAGAACTGGAACTGTCTGAGAAAGGATAGTGTCGGTGATGATTGGAATTCAGGATCAGTACTTTGGTACGGAAATCGAGATGACAGGGATCACCAGACAACGGGCTGCCGAAGTTGTAGCAGAACTGTTCGGGACAGAAGCCATTTATGAAGGTGCGTATTACGGAATATGGTCAGCGAGAGATCGGGAAGGAAAAAAGTGGAAGTTCATGTCTGACGGAAGCATTGATACACAAAGAAAATCAGGTGGTCGAATCGTATCAGCAGATGGAGAATATTCAACAGAGATGGTATCACCGAAATTATCCTATGATGAAATGGGAAAATTACAGGAAGTTGTACGCTGTCTGCGGAGACATGGAGGTTTTGTCAATGAGTCCTGTGGTCAGCATGTTCATGTAGATGCGGCGAACCATACACCGCAGAGTCTGAAAAATGCGCTGACCATTATGTACGCAAAGGAAGATATCCTGTTCAAAGCATTAAAAGTGCAGGAAAGAAGAGCAAATAGTTATTGCCAGAGGGTGCGACCGGATGTATTGGAGAAAATCCGAAAAATACCAAATAGATCAATCACTATGGACCGGGTAAGAAATGTCTGGTATGGAGGCAGGGATGGAAGTCATACCCATTATGATCATACCCGTTATTATGCTCTAAATCTTCATGCTGTGTTTTCCAAGGGAACTTTGGAATGGCGCTGTTTTGAAAGCACACTACATGCAGGAAAGGTAAGAGCGAACATTACACTGGCACTTGCGATTTCCGCACAGGCGATCAATCAGAGATCCACCCAGATGAAAAAGACACCGATCTCAGAAAACCCGGCGTTTACATTCCGAACGTTTTTGTTGCGGCTCGGATTAATCGGAGAAGAATATAAAAATGTACGGAAACATCTGCTGGCAAATCTGGAAGGTGATCTGGCATGGAGATACGACAAAAGCACGTATGAGTGCCTGAAGAAAAAACAAAGGACGGAAGACGTCAGATCGAGGTGAGAAAAATAGAAGAGAGATATTATTTTGCATATGGCAGTAACATGAACCTGGGGCAGATGAGATTCCGCTGTCCGGATGCTGAAGTGGTTGGAAATGTCCGGCTGGAAGATTACCGGCTGGCATTCCGTGGCAGAGCTCCGGGAAATGGCGTTGCAACTGTGCTTCCGGAAAAAGGAAGCTATGTGGATGGAGTCTTATGGAAGATCACAGAAGCTTGTGAAAAGAATCTGGATTTTTATGAAGGATTTCCGAATTTTTATGGGAAAGAAACCATTCAGGTAAAGGATCAGGCTGGAACTGCAAGGGAAGTATTCGTATACACGATGAACTCCCCTCATAAGGATGTTCCGGCAAGACCATCGAAATTTTATCTGGATGGAATTCTGGAAGGATGTCTGGAAAATGATTTGCCGACAAAGGCAGTGATGGATGCAGTAAAACGCACCAGACAGGAAATGAAAAAAGCAGAAAAGCAATATACAAGATAAATGTTACCGCAGAGGGAGAGCCTTCTGCGGTATTTTAGTGAACAATGTATTTATTATCAGAAAGGAAACACACATGAAGGTGAAGAATTTAAAAACCAGAATCGCAGCCTTTGGACTGGCTGTCCTGATGGGCGTCAGTACCTTAAGTAGTGCCAATGCGTTTGCTGCCGAACAGACGGATGTGGGGCAGGAGGTACAGGCATCCGAACAGGCGGTTACGAGTCAGAAAGAAAAGGCAGTTACGGCAGACGATATCACGAAAGAGATTTCGGATGAAACATTTGCAGCGGAAACCAGTATGGAAGGAATCCATTATGATGCAGAAAAAGAGGATGTTACGCTTATCAGCATCCAAGATGAAAATGGTGGGGAATACCATCCGGACAAAGCCGGAACTTACATTGCCTCTTACATGGTTGTACCAAAGGATCAGAGTGACAGCTACATCATCAGCCGAAAGGTGATCCTGACGGATACGGAAGGTCAGGCACATGCACAGGACAATGGTGGGGAAAAGCAAAAATCAGATACAAAATCTGAAGATGATTCGGACTCGCCTGTGCAGAACTATACCGATGTAGAAATCGAGGCATCCGGGGAAGATGCATCTGCACAGGCAATCGAAGAATTCAAAGAGGATATTGAAGAAGGAAATGTCATGGTACTGTCTGCGGCTGAAAGAGCCACAAGCAGCGGTTCAACAGTCACACTGACAAAAGGAAGAACGATCTATTATCCAAGTTATCTTGGAAATTATCTTACTTGTCTGTTTACCGTAAACGGAAAGATCGCATACTGTCTCCAGTCCCAGAAAGCATCCCCACCGAGTGGAAGTTATGTGGCACAGGTATTGGACAGTAACAAGAATCTGCAGAAAGTCCTTTACTATGGCTATGGCGGGGCAGGAGATCTGACAGGAAGTTATCTGTCCGGGAAATCAGAGGATGAAAAGTATGTGTATACGCATATTGCAGCCAGCTACGCTTACGCAGGAGAAGCCGGATTTACCGGATGTAATTATAATGACCTTGTAAATGCAGGGGTTATCGCATATATCAATTATCTGTTCGGACAGGAAGAACCGCCAAAAGGTGAACTGAGCTTTTCAAGCACAAAGCTGAATGCAGTACGGGATGGAAACATCCAGAAAACACCAAATATCACACTGTCTGGAGATCACAGAAACTATGTGACACTCAGTGTGCCGGAAAATGTGACTGCACATAATCTTTCTAAAGGAACAAGTGTTACAAATGGAAAAATCCAGATTTATGGTGGAGATATATTCTATCTGTCTGCGGATTTATTACTGACAGGCAGTTATGCTTCCGGCAGCTTATATGGTTCTGTCGGAAAGACATGGAGAACGCTGGTGCTGACAACCGGAGATTCCAAGCAGGATATCGGTGTATTTGAAAGCGAAACAGCAGCTCCGGTAAGTTTCAGTGTACAGTGGCTGAATATGACACGCATTGAGTTGACGAAGAAAGATATCAATACACAGAACCCACTATCTGGAGCAGTTTACGGTATTTACACCGATAAGAAGTGCGAAAATCTGCTAATGACGATGACTGCAACCGGAACAGACGGAAAAGCAGTCAGCGATTATTTTGATGCCGCACTCAAAACTGTGTATGTAAAAGAAGTGACTGCACCGACCGGATATAAACGGAATCAGGAAGTCTATCAAGTGGATGTTGCAGCCGGTAAGACATTGACGGTAACAGCAACGGATGAGAGGGTCACTGGAAAAGTAAAGATTGCAAAGATTGATAAGGAAACATTTGCATTCCAGCCACAGGGAGACGGCGCTCTTCGAGGTGCTGTGTATGGTCTGTATGCCAAAGAAGATATCGTGCATCCGGATGGAACAACAGGGGTTCTGTATAAACAGGACAGCCTGATTGCACAGGGAGTCATCGGAGATGACGGAACACTGGAATTTTCAGAATTATACCTTGGAGAAATGTATGTAAAAGAGATCACTCCACCGGAAGGATATACACTGGATACTACCAAATACGAGGTATCAGTAACTTATGAAGGTCAGGATGTTGCCGAAGTGACAAGAGACCTTACGGTAAAAGAGCAGGTAAAGAAACAGGCATTCCAGTTAATCAAAATCAGTGAAGATGGAGAGCAGACAGAAACAGACCTGGTTGCAGGAGCAGGATTTAAGGTATATCTGATCAGCGACCTGACACAGGTAAAAAATGGAAAACTGAAGCCAGCCAATGGAGAAAGCTATACAGCAAGCGATTTCAAAAATTATGACTTCAGCAAAGAGCAGGTTGCAGTTACTTACGAGAATGGAACAGCCGTACCAGTACCAGAACTGATCACTGATACAAAAGGATATGCAGTCAGCCCGGAACTGCCGTATGGAAGTTATGTTGTAGTGGAAAGTACTACCCCTGAGAATTTGAAAACCATTGATCCATTTGTTGTAAATGTGGAAAATGACAGCAGAGAGCCAATGCAGTGGAGAGTATTTGATGACCGCCCGTTTGAATTTTTGCTGAAAATTGTAAAGAAGGATGCACAGACTGGAAATACTGTTTTAAAGGCTGGTGCTTCTTATAAGATTTACGATGTGACAAATAAGAAATATGTGGAACAGGTTGTTCAGTATCCGAAGAAAGAAAAGATCAGTGTATTCGAAACAAACGAGGAAGGATATCTGATCACACCGCAGGAACTGAAGTGCTCTACCTACCGAATCGAAGAAGTGAAAGCACCGGAAGGATTTGTAAGACAGGGAAGCGAGGAGTCCCTGTATGATGGAACAACGATTATTTCACCATTAGAACAGACTACAAAAGGAACATATAAAGAAAATCCACAGAGTGGTATTGTAATTACAGTATCCTCAAACACTGCACATCAGATTGATCCAGATACAGGAGCTGCGATTGTAGAGGTAGAACAGAAAAACGATGAACAGGTAGGAAGCCTGCTCCTGACGAAAAAGGGAGAACAGCTTACCGAAGTAACCGGAGATTCTGTTCTGGCAAAAGTAAAAGCACTGGTTTCAAAAGTAAGAAATGCCGTATCTGGAAAAGAAGAAACAGGTATTTATAAAGGCTTTAAATATGAAGAAACCGGAGTAGAAGGCGCTGAATTCGAAATATATGCCAAAGATACCATCTATTCACCGGACGGAGCAAAGGACGAAGCAGGAAATCCAGTTGTCCGATATGAGAAAGATGACCTGGTAGCCAAACTGACTACAGATGAAAATGGAACAGCAGTTATCAACAATCTGCCACTGGGAACGTATTATCTGAAAGAAGTTGTAGCAGGAGAGAATTTTGTCCTAAATACAGAACAGAAAGAATTTACCCTGACAGCAGAGGATGATACACAGGCAGTTGTTTATGAAGGCGTTACCTATAAAAATGAAAGACAGAAAGTTTTCGTATCAGTAGAAAAGAAAGATTCTGTCACAGGCGAAAAGCTGGAAGGTGTTATTTTTGGACTGTATGCTGCAGAAGATATTCTTTCTAATCAGGGAGAGGTTCTCGTAGAGAAAGATACCTTGCTGGAAAAGAAAGCAACGGATGCAAAGGGAACACTTACTTTCGACAGTGATCTTCCACATGGAAAATACTATGTCAAAGAGGAAGTCAGAAAAGCTGGATATCTTCCAAATGAGGAAGTATGGAATGTAGATGCAACTTACGAAAATCAGAATCTTGCAAAGATTGAACTGAACAAAGAAGTTGAGAATCAGCCGACAGAAACACGCATTACAAAAACAGATGCAACTACCGGAAATGAGCTGGAAGGAGCCAAACTGCAGGTCATTGATAAAGACGGAAATGTTGTGGAAGAATGGGTAAGCAGTAAGGAAGAACATGTCATTTACGGACTGCCGGAAGGAAGTTATACCTTACATGAGGAACTGGCTCCTTATGAAGATGGCTATGTGTCTGCCAGCGATGTGATGTTTGAAGTCAAAGAAGATGGCAGTGTGACAAAGGTTGAGATGAAAGATGAATATTCCAAAGTGGAAATTTCAAAAACAGACCTTACAACCGGAAAAGAACTGGAAGGGGCAAAGCTTCAGATTATCCGCAAAGACGGAACTGTTCTGGAAGAGTGGATTACAGATGGAAAACCACATTCCGTTGAAAAACTCCCAGTCAATGAAGAACTTACTCTGCGTGAGATCACAGCACCGGATGGTTACGAGATTGCGGAAGATGTCACATTTACATTGAAAGATACAATGGAAGTCCAGAAAGTAGAAATGAAAGATGCCAGAACACCGGAGAAAACAACAGAAAAAACAAATGCACCAAAAACAGGTGATAACCAGAAAATATGGGCGTTTGTTCTGCTTGCACTGGCATCTGCTGGAACAGCTACAGGAGTGACTGTATACCGCAGAAAGAAGTCAAAAATGACAGACAACAAAAAAGAAACAGAAGAAAAATAAAATAAGAATTACAGGATAAACCAATCTGACAGGGCAGGAGATGTGCATAAAGCAGCTTCTGCCCTGTCTGTATATAAGGAGAAGAATGATGAGACGTTTTTATACAGCAGAATCAGTAACAGAAGGACACCCAGACAAAGTATGCGATCAGATAGCAGATGCAATCTTAGATGAATGTCTGCGTTACGATCCATCTTCGAGAGTGGCGTGTGAAGTCCTTGCTACAAGAGGAAATGTGTTTGTAGCAGGAGAAATCACCAGCGGATATGAACCACCAGTGTTTGATGTGATCCGAAAAGTTTTAGAAGAGTGTGGATATTGTACAGATGGGATAGAAATGGATACGTTTGTACACCAGCAGAGTCCAGATATTGCGAAAGCAGTGAGTGTGTCGAAAGAATTTCGGGATAATATCGGCGCAAAATTAAGAGATAGAAGCAGGGGAGCTGGAGATCAGGGTGTTATGGTCGGATATGCGTGTGATGATACTCCGCAGCTTATGCCAATGCCGACTGTTCTGGCACACCGGATCACACGTGAACTTTCGGCTTGCAGAAGAAGCGGATATATCAAAGATATCTTTTCGGATGGAAAAGCACAGGTAACCGTAGAATATGAAGATGGAAAACCAGTGAGACTGGAAAGTGTTGTTGTTTCCTGCCAGCATGGTGCAGAAAAGAGCCTGAAGAAGTTAGATGCCGAGATTAGAGAGAAAGTGCTTCGCTCAGCACTCAGATTACTGCCGCCGGATGAGGATACGAAGATTCTGATTAATCCGTCAGGAAAATTTGTGTGTGGAGGGTTTGATGCAGATACCGGACTGACGGGGAGAAAGCTGATGGTGGATACTTATGGCAGTATGATTCCGCATGGCGGCGGTGCATTTTCGGGAAAGGACTGTTCGAAAGTAGACCGTTCGGCGGCTTATATGGCAAGGTATATCGCCAAAAATATAGTAGCTGCTGAGTTTGCAAGCAAGTGTCAGGTGTCTCTGGCTTATGCAATCGGAGTAGCAGAACCGGTTATGATTGAGGTAGATACCTTTGGTACAGGAAAAGTGTGTGCAGATGATTGTCTGGCGGCAGCAATCCCACTGGTGTTTGGAGTGACACCCGTTCAGATCATGGAATCCCTTCGATTGAATCGTCCGATTTTCCGGCAGACGGCAGTTTTTGGTCATTTTGGAAGAAAGGAGTTTCCTTGGGAGCGGACAGATAAGGTACTGGCTCTTCAGGATACGATTCTGTAATGCCTTGGGTAACAGAAGAAGAGATTCAGGCAGCAAAAAATATGACTGCGTATGAGTATTTGCGAACACATCAGGCACAGAGACTGCAAAAGACAAGAACCAGAAATGAATGGCAGTTGACGGACCATGACAGTTTTAAAATCAATGAATTGTCGAGTAAATGGCATTGGAAATCCAGAGATATCGGGGGAGTGTCTGCACTGCGGTTCCTGATTGAAGTGGATGGAATGAAATTTACAGATGCTGTAAAACTGCTGTGCGAAGAGAGTCCGTCTTTTATTCCGACACAGTCTGCCGAAAAGGAAAAACCACTATTTAAACTGCCGGAGAGATATTGTAATTGCAGACGAATCAGGGCTTATTTAAACCACAGAGGAATCAGCGATGAAGTGATCACATATTGTATTTCACATGAAATCCTTTATGAAAGTGTCCCGTACCATAACGCAGTTTTTGTTGGGAAAGATGAATCCAGAAAAGCAAGATATGCATTCCTGCGAGGAATCTATGAAAAAAACGGGAAGGGATTCAAGATGGAGCAGACCGGGAGTGAAAAAAAGTACAGCTTTTGCATTCCACCTGAAAGAGAAACAAAGCGAGTTGCCGTATATGAAGCGTGTATTGATGCATTGGCACACATGACACTGGAAGAAGGAAAGAGGGATAAATATCGTCTTTCCCTTGGGGGAATCGCTGCTCCGAAAGAAAACGCACTGATACAGAGTGAACGTTTTAAAAAGCCGCCGGACGCACTGGAAGAGTTTCTGAAGAACCATCCGGAAATCAAAGAAATTGAAATATGCACCGATAATGACTTTGCCGGGAGATGGGCGAAAGAACAGATGAAAAAACATTACGAGGGAACGTATCAGATTATCTGCAATCTGCCGGAAAAAGAAGGGGAAGATTATGCAGACCTTGCGAAAGAAAAAAAGCAGGCAAATAAATGCAGGGACAGACCATTGGAAAGAAGGTGATAGAGAATGGAAGAAAAAGGAACGATGCACGTACATCTGTTGACGGAGCTGACTGGAAATCTTTATTCAGAAGAATCCGAATGGGAAGAAGAGTGGTCGGAGAGTGATGAATATGGAATGCCATTAGATGGAACAGAACTTGCCGATTATGAAGAAGTCATCCGAGAAGAACTGGAACGCTATGGGGAAGATGATCTCATGCAGTATTTTGACGGAAGTGAGTCCATTCAGGAAAAGATACAAAGTGCAGTTGTTACGATAGAAAACAAAGACGGAATCCTGTACGGCTGTACCAAACTGGAATTAAATGAATTTTTAAGTCAGGAAGAACTACAGGAATTCACCGAATACATTACAGGGCAGTACAGTGACGGGTGGGGTGAAGGATTTGAACAGAGGGATATCAAGGTAGATGGTGGAACGATGAATGTGCATTTTTGGCATCCTAATATGGAACAGCCGAAAATGTATGAAAAGAAAACAGAGCAGATTCCGACAAAGCCTGAGAAACAACGTCCCAAGTTACAGCTCCTTGGACATGATGGGAATATTTTTTCCATTATGGGCGATGCCTCAACTCTTTTGAAAAAGAATAAACAGACAGCAGAAGCAAAAGAAATGCGTAAAAGGGTATTGGAAAGTGGGGACTATTACAAAGCACTTTTGATTATCAGCGAATATGTAGAAACTGAGTTGAGTCCGCCGCCCAAAGAAAATAAAAAGACAAAGAAGAAAAATCAGCCGGAACGCTGAGAAAAGAAAGGATGATGCCTATGACAAATGGCCTGAGTTTGGAAGAACTTATGAAAGAGGGAACATACCCGGAGGAATATACTGAAGGGGAAAACTGGAAAATATTACATGGAGATACATTAAAACTGGTCAAAGCATTCCAGCCGGGAATCTTTGATGCAGTTATTACCGATCCGCCGTATGCATCCGGTGGAACAAAACAGAATGAAAGAAATCGTACTACAAATCAGAAATACAGCAGTATGAGTGCTGCCAATGCACTTCCGGATTTCGATGGGGATAACAAAGACCAGAGATCTTGGACGCACTGGATGGCTGAATGGCTCTATGATGTGCGGAAAGCCTGCAAGAAAGGTGCTCCGATCTGTCTGTTCATTGACTGGCGTCAGTATCCATCGATTACCGATGCATTGCAGTGGGCAGGATGGATCTGGCGAGGAACAGCGGTGTGGGATAAGGGAAACTCCCGTCCACAGAAAGGCCGTTTCCGCCAGCAGGCTGAATATATTGTGTGGGGCAGTAACGGACCGATGCCGATCAACCGTCCGGTATCTTGTCTGCCGGGCGTCTTCCGATATGGCAATCCGCAGAACCGGATTCATGTGACAGAGAAACCGTTGCAGCTTATGAAAGATGTTATCCAGATTTGTGAACCGAGAGGGCTGATCCTGGACCCGTTTGTCGGAGCAGGAACAACTGTCCTTGCAGCGGTTATGACAGGTTATCGTGCAGTGGGAATTGAGGTAACAGATGCCTACTACAAACTGGGAAGTGACAGAGTGAAAATTGCATTAGAAGCAGAGCAGAAAGAGGATGAAAAGTAGCCGGGATGTCCAATTGGACATCTGTTTTTTATAGAGAAAATGAGTGGCATCCAACTGGATGCAGGAAGGAGATGGAGCGTATGGAACAGGCGCTGGCTTATGTGTGCTGTTCAGCAGAAGAAAGCCGGGTAAAAGTGCAGAAATATTGCAGAAAAATCTATGAACTTGGGTATGTACCAATCTGTCCGAGATTTGTATTCTCACCATTCTTGGAAGAGTCTGATGCAGAAGATATGCAGGGATATGGAAGAATGTCCCATATCCTTTTACGGAGATGCCGGATGGTAGTCGTATGTGGGAAAGAAGTGACAGGAACAATGAATACCGAAATCAGTATGGCAGACAGACTCCATATCATTTGTACGACACTTGATGGACTGGTACAGATAAAAGAATCAAAATAAATCAGAATCGAGTCAATCCGGTGCTACAGAAACTGGCGGTACTCGTTTTGCAAGCATAGCGTTTGGATATCCAAACGCACTTTGGGGAGAACCCCAATCCCCCGAATATAAAATGAAAACGGAAAGGAAGGATAAGTTATGTTAAGAGACGGAGTCATGATTATGATCGCATTGATGTGTGGAGGTTGTTTCGGAGTCGTGGTGACCTGCTGTATGGTGACTGCGAAACGGTCGGATCAGGAGCTTGGCGATATGATGAAAGAGAAAAGAGAAGGGACGGTGATGCAATGCGAAAACGAAACCATGTGATCCCAGTGCGGTTAAATGCAAGGGAACTCAGGGAATTGGAGGAACAGGTGGAAAAAAGCGGACTGAGCCGGGAAGAGTTTATGCGTTCGCTGATCTTAGGAGCACAGGTACACGCAAAACCCTGTGAGCATCACCCGGAACTGCTTAGGAAGATAGCGGGTCTGTGCAATAATGCGAACCAGCTTGCCCATGTTGCGAACGCTTCGGGAATGGCAAGTGAGCAGAGTGTGCAGGAAATGCTCCGGCTTACCAAAGAGACATGGCATCTGGTAAAGGAAGAGTGGTAATGACAGATGGCTTATACAAGTGTTATCCCCGTCCACCGCCTGGACCGTTCTATCGAATATGTGAAAGACAAAGAAAAAACCACACAGAAAGCAGACTCTCTGGAGGCTGCCATTGATTATGCCATGAACCGGACAAAGACGGAACAGGCGGTCTTCGAAGATACCATCGGATGTACCAATGAAAATGCGTATGAAGATATGGTGGCAACAAAAAAGAGATTTCATAAGATGGGCGGTGTGGAAGGATACCATCTGGTACAGAGTTTTGCAGAAGGTGAGGTGACACCGGAACTGGCACATCTCATCGGACAGGAACTGGCAGACCGGCTCTTAAAGGGACAGTATGAAGTTGTTATCACAACGCATCTGAATACCAGACATTATCATAACCACATTGTCTGGAACTCTGTGAGCATGGCAGACGGGCGTAAGTACCACAGCAACGCAAAGAGTTATTATACGGAGATCCGGAAGATTTCCGATGAGCTGTGCAGAAAATATGGTCTGTCTATCATTGAATCCGACCAGAAAAAATCAATCCCTTATGTACAGTGGAAAGCAGAGCAGGAAGGGAAACCGACATGGAGAAGTGCGATCCGTCTGGATATCAGGGAGTCTGTACAGGAAAGCTACTCCTGGTCACAATTCTTAAAAGAAATGGAAAAGCGTGGATACACATGGAAACTGAACCGGAAATATATCGCTTTAAAGGCTCCGGGAATGGAACGGTACATCCGGCTACGGTCTCTTGGAAAAACTATTCCGAAGAGGAGATCCGTGGACAGATCTTACAGCCAAAAGTAAAACGCATCTATCAAAAGCCGGTGCAGATTCATCCAAAGAAGAAACTGAACGGGATACAGGCATTATATTATTCCTATTTATATCAGATGGGAGTACTGCCAAAAAGACCGAGAAGAAGTCCGTATGCCGTCAGAGAGGATATCCGGAAACTGGATCAGAGGATCGAACAGATTGAGTTTTTAATGAAGCATGACATTACGACCAGAGAACAGCTTGCCACATACCGTGAGCCGTTGCAAAAGCAGATTTCAGAACTGATGAAGGAACGCAGAAAGCTCTATCGGAATGGCAGCGAAGACAGTGGAAAAGTACGGTTGTCCGAAATCAATGAGGAATTAAAAAATCTCCGAAAAGAAGTCCGTATGACCGTCCGGATTGAAAAGCATTCATTGGAAATCGAAGAAAGACTTCGAAAGGCAGAAGAACAAAACCAGAATGAGAAACGTGTGGAACACAAAGAAAAAGAGAGTCAGGAGGTGAGATAAGTATGAATTACGGAGCAGAACCGGCAGATCAGGTGGTGCGGTACAGTCTGGAAGGAATGGAATACTCTTTGAAGATTACCGGAAATGTGGCAAAGCATGTGGCAATCTTTATTGCGGCCGCCCTGAAAGATCAGAAAAAGACAAGAGGGAAAACAAGGCTTACCAGAATGTTAAAGGAACAGCGCCCGATGAAATTTTTTACCGTTCCGGGTGACCGCTTAAAAGAATTTGCGAAAGAAGCCAAAGCGAGAGGTATCTTATATGTTGTCATCAAAGATAAGGTGAATCCGGATCAGACAGAGGTCATGGTATTTGCAGATGATGCAGCAAAGATGAACCGGGTATTAGACCGGATGAATCTGGATTTTGTAAAAGCAGAATCAGGCTCTATGGTTACAGAAGCAGTGGAAAAAGAGAATGCACCGGAAAAGGCAGAGAACCAGATGGAAAAAGAAACTGGGGAGAATGTACGGACAGAGACCGTTGTCCTGCCGGAAGGCAAGATAGAATTTGAACTGGATGATGCGGAAGAAATGTTCCAGATCGGGGATGAGGCTTTCCCGGAAGGAAATTTTACACATGCGCAGGAGGGGAAAGCAAAGAATCCGTCCGAACCTTTCTCGCGCAACAAAAATATTTCTTCCGGTCGGGAAACTAGCTGGGAAGAAAAGAATGAAAAACCATCTGTGCGGAAAGAACTCGGAGATATCCGTAAGGAACAGGAAGAGAAACGTAAGAGGCCGGACAGACGGAAAAATGCCAGAGAGAGCAGGAAGAAACGTAAGAATATGAAAACGAGAGGCAGGTAATGAAAATGGATTTAACAAATATGATTTCAAACGGAACAGAAGAAACACAGGTTCCAGAACAGAAGCTGACAAAGGAAGAATATGCAGCCAAGAAGCAGCAGGAAAGAGAAGAGGTATGGGCTGAAGTAGATTCACAGGCACAGGGAGTTTTTCAGGATGGAGAAAAACTGAAAGGCTTTCTGGATTTTATGGCAGAGTGTAATACACAGAGAACTCCGAATCTGCTTTTGATTTACGGACAGCATCCAGATTTTAAGGTAGTAAGGTCTTATGAACGCTGGAGAGAAGAACACCGTTCAGTAAAAGCAGGGGAGCATGGCATTACTTATATGATTTCCACTGAATACGAAAAAGACGGTGAAATGCGGAGAGGGTATATGATCGGAAAAGGATTTGACATCAGTCAGATGTCAGGAAAGCCATTAGAAGAACGCCCACAGCGAAGTCTGACAGAACTGGTAGGAGCTGTCTTAAAAGACCAGTCGGTGCGTGTACAGATTGAGGATAATCTGCCAGACAAAGTGCAGGCCCAGTACAATCCGAGATACCGTACCATTTATATCCGCAACGGAATGAGTGAAGTAACGACATTCCATGCACTGAACAGAGAACTGGCGTGTGCAGCACTGGACCAGCATACCGGAACCTACAGCCGACAGAAAGTCAGTGCACAGGCTTATTGTGCAGCCTATGTGATTGCGAAACGTTATGGTGTGGATGTCACCGGATTCAATCTGGAGTATATTGCACAGAGGAATGAATGCGGAAAGAAAGATCCGCAGGAACTGAGAGACTTTTTAAATGATGTCCGTCAGGCTTCCTACAGTATACGAAACCATATCGAACGCAATTTTGGTGCAAAGGAACAGGAGTATATAACCGATGAGTTCGCAATCGGAGACCCTGTAAAAATACCGGAAACCAAGGATGAAAAACCATCTGAAAAAGCATCCGGAAAAGAGAAAAAAGCAAAGAGCCAGCCGGAACGATAAAAGTGAAAAAGTTGGACGGTTGGAGTAGCTATTACGGAGGTCTTGTGATATGGTTGGTGTAACAAAAAAAAGGAGGTCAGCCAGATGACAAAATACTATTTGAAGATGGATAACATTATGAAAAATATGTTCGTGGTGGCACTGAATGATGAGCTGCAGGTACAGAGTGAGCAGGACGAATGTTTGGAAGAAACGAAAGCTCTTCTGAAAAAAGTAAGTGAATACGACCTCGCCCAGAAACGGCTGCAGATTACAGCCGGGGAGCAAAGGCAGATCCGTAAGGCACTGAACAGACTTAGAAGTAAATATCTTGCAGCCGGAAGATACAGTGACGGAATAGATAAAGTCATCCTTCAGGTTGCAAAACCAAATACCACCAGACACATGTTCTGGTAGAGAAAGGAGTGGTTGATTGGTCATTTATTCAAGAGAAAAAGTGGCACGACTCAGAGAACAGTATCCGGCAGGAACAAGAATCTGTCTGAATTCGATGGATGGAGAAGCGGGTATGCCGCAGGGACTGGAAGGAACAGTCCGGTATGTGGACGATGCAGGACAGATCGGCATCAGCTGGGACAACGGCAGAAGTCTCTCGCTGATACCGGGGGTAGATTCCTTTCATAAGAAAGAAGGACAGGAACATCCAGAAGAAAAGCCACGCAAGAAAAGAGAATCTGACTTGCAGAGATAAGTAAAAAAAAGCAGGACTTGGTTCTGTGTCTTGTCTTTCTGCCATTTGTCTGGTGGGCGGCAGCGATTACCGCTTGTGCCATTGCACCGGATAAGAATTTTATTCAAATCTTAGAAACGCTGAGCGAAAAACTCGAACAGCCGTTTTTTATCACGTATACACCGTATACGTTCAAATGTATTCTGATATTCACAGCAGCCTATTTCTTAGGCATTGGTATTTATGAATCCCAAAAAAGAAATTATAGAAGAGGTGTGGAACATGGTTCCGCAAAATGGGGCAATGTGTCCGAAATCTGCAGACGTTACTGCGAAAAACAGTACACCCAGAATCTGCTTTTAACACAGCATTTCCGCATGGGACTGGACGGTTATAAGCACAAACGAAATCTAAATGTGCTGGTAGTCGGAGGTTCAGGAGCAGGAAAGAGCCGGACGTATGCAATCCCAAACATCATGCAGTGCAACTGTTCGATGGTGATTACTGATCCCAAGGCAGAACTTTTGCGTAAAACCGGAGGTGTTCTGGAACGGAATGGATACGAAGTCCGGGTTTTTGATTTGATCAATCCGGAGACTTCCTGGTGTTATAATCCGTTTGCGTATGTCTGGGATGATAAGGATGTACTGAAGCTGATCAATAACCTGATCCGCAACACAACACCGAAGGGAGCGCAGAGTTCAGACCCGTTCTGGGAGAAGTCCGAGACTGCACTTTTACAGGCACTTATGCTGTATTTGCTGCATGAGGCTCCACCGGAAGAACAGAACTTTCCGATGATCATGGAAATGCTTGGAAGCGCTCAGGTCAAAGAAGATGATGAGGATTACCAGTCCCCATTGGACATTTTGTTTGAAAGACTGGAAATGCGGGACCCGGAGAGTATTGCGGTCAAGCAGTATGCAATTTACAAGCAGGCGGCGGGCAAGACTGCAAAGTCTATTTTGATTTCTGTTGGTGTCCGTCTGGCAGCGTTCAATCTGAAACAGATCGCCAATCTGACCTGTACAGACGAACTGGACCTGTACAGCATCGGAGAGAAGAAGGTCGTACTGTTTTGCTGTATCCCGGATGCGGATACCAGTATGAATTATCTGGTCGGTATGATCTACAGTAATCTGTTTCAGACACTGTATTATGTGGCAGACCGGAAGTACGGAGGAAGGCTCCCGGTTCCGGTACACTGCATTATGGATGAATGGCCAAACGTAGCCCTGCCGGATGACTTTGACAAGATACTGGCTACGATGCGTTCCAGAGGGATCTCCTGCAGTATCATCATCCAGAATATCGCACAGATGAAAGCGTTGTTCAAAGACTCCTATGAGAGTCTGATCGGCAACTGCGATGAATTCCTGTATCTTGGTGGAAATGAAAAAGAGGGGCACAAGTATGTTTCGGAATTGTTGGGAAAAGAGACCTTGGATACCAATACCTACGGACAGACAAAAGGACGAAGCGGCAGCTATTCGGTGAATTATCAGCAGACTGGAAGGGAACTTTTAACACCGGATGAAATACGGCTTTTAGATAACCGCAAAGCGATTTTGTTTATTCGAGGGGAACGTCCGATCATGGACGATAAATATGATTTAAAAAAGCATGTGAATTTCAGATACACAGAGGACGGTGGTGCAGCACCTTATGATTATGCGAAAACACCACTGGCCCACGACGATTTAAACATTGACATTAACAGATTAGACGATTATGAACTGCTCTCTACCGAGGACATCCTTGGTGAATAGCAGTTTTTCTTATGGATTGGAGTGATGTGTATTGAAGAATCTTCTCGCAGGAGAAAAAAATAGAACGAAAAAGAATGCAACGGAAAAAATGACAACCCCGATGCCGATGGGGAGAAAACAGAAAAAGTGGATGAGCCTTTACATGGCACTGGTACTGACCGTAACGGTTGGAGCAACGACCGCATTCGCAGCCGGTGATCCGTTGTCCGTTATCAATAACCTGTCTACTTTTATTTTTCCCTGATTCGTGCAATCGGTTTGATTTTGCTTGGATTTGGTGTTGTACAGGTTGGCCTGTCTTTAAAAAGCCATGATCCAAGCCAGAGGGCAAATGGATTTCTGACACTGGCCGGAGGGGTAATTATTACGTTTGCCAAAGAAATCCTGGATCTGATTATGGCGTAAGCCTCTTTGAAAAAGTATATCAGGAAACAGCAGGAGTGCCGGAAGGTACTCCTGCATTCAAAAGTATGTTCAGGGAGGTGAAAGTTTTTGAGCGATAACTGGATTGTACAGAATCTGAACTCTGCGTTGTCTACATGGAGTGAAAAGATGGCAGAACTGTGGACACTGCTTACTGAAAATCCGGCAACTTTTAAAGGCGGCGGCATCTGGCGGATTATGACCAATATCAATGATGCACTGACAGCTATTGCCTATGGATTACTGGTGTTGTTTTTTGCAGCCGGAATCATTAAAACGTGTGGCAGTTTTACAGATCTGAAAAAGCCGGAACATGTGCTAAAAGCATTTATCCGGTTTGCACTTGCTCAGGGAGCAATTACATACGGGATGGAACTTATGCAGGCACTGTTTTCCATTGTGCAGGGAATCGTGACAACCGTAATGAGTGGCTCCAGTATGGCAGGAAGCGTGACGGAACTGCCAACGGAGATTGTAGATAAGATTGAGAGCGTGGGAATGCTGGAATCCATTCCGTTGTGGATTGTTACACTGCTTGGCAGTCTGCTGATCACTGTATTGTCATTTGTAATGATCCTGACAGTGTATGGCAGAATGTTCAAAATCTATATGTATACGGCAATCGCCCCGATTCCGATTTCCTCATTTGCAGGAGAACCCACGCAGTCCATTGGAAAGAACTTTATCCGTTCTTATGTAGGCGTATGTCTGGAAGGGGCAATTATTGCACTGGCATGTATTATCTTTTCTGCTTATGCAGCAAGCCCTCCGGCTGTCGGAGATACGGAGTTGAGTGCAGTTACAATCGTGTGGAACTATGTCGGAGAACTGGTATTTAATTTACTGGTGCTGGTTGGAGCAATTAAGGCATCTGACCGTATTGTCAGAGAAATGATGGGACTTGGAGGTTAAAAATATGGATACAAAGAAAACATTAAGATATAACTGGGAATTCGGACGTGAGACAGTAGCGATACGAGTGAGCTCTTATCGGAACAATGGGAATTTATATGTAGGACTCTGCCATAAGGAAGGGAGAGACTGGGAAGATTTTGGAGATGTAACCATTAATCTGCCCTATCAGTTCTTAGAGCCAAATGAGGCTTTTATAACAGGAGATTTTACCAAGGATATGCTTCATTTTATCAAGGAACATAAACTTGGAAAAGTGTTGAATGAAACAGGAAGATCAGGATATGCAACCTATCAGAAGGTAGCGTTTGACCTTGCAAGACTTGCGGAATTTGATCCGGAAGGCGTTGCGGAACACTGTAGATTTGCCGGGATAGAAGTACCGAAAGAAAAACCACAGAAAACGAAGAAACAAAACAGGGGAGAGGAACGATAATTTATGGAAGTAAAGATGAACAAAGAAATCAGGGACTATCAAGAATCCATGTTTATGGGACTGGACCTGAGACAATGTGTGTGTTCTGTTCTTGCGATTCTTACAGCAATCGGAATTTACTTTGGAATGCGTGATATTACCGGACAGGAAATAACCGGATGGCTGTGTGTGCTTGGTGCTGCTCCATTTGCTGCCTGTGGCTTTTTCAAATATCATGGTATGACAGCCGAACAGTTTTTATGGGCAGTGATCAAATCCGAATTGCTGTATCCGAAGAAACTGGTGTTTCAGTCGGAAGATATCTACTACTCCTGCATGCAGGAGACCATCTCGCTGGGAGAAAAGAATCAAAAGGATGGAGCGGAAATCATAAAAGAGCGGGAGCAAAAAGCAGAAGCAAAACAGAGAAAGAAACGCAAGGGAAGGAGTGATGCCTTTGATTAAAACCTTAAGTCAGGCACTTCGGATGGATAAGGAACGCTTCAAAGTTCCGAAATCCGTCCAACAGGCAATTCCCATCCAGCGAATCTGGCCGGATGGAATTTTTCAACAGGGAACGAAATTCTCAAAAACATATCGTTTTACAGATATCAACTATTATATTGCGAGTAAGGACAATAAGACAGAAATGTTTCTGGATTATTCTGAACTCTTAAATTCACTGGATTCCGGCATTTCTGCCCAAATTACCATCAATAATCGGAGAATCAATAAAGAAGAATTCGAAAAGTCTATTCTGCTTCCAATGAAGGAAGATGGACTGGACCACTATCGGGAAGAATACAACGAAATGCTCCTGTCTAAGATTACAGGAACAAACAACAGCATCTATCAGGAACGGTATCTGACCGTCAGTGTACATAAAAGATCGATTGATGATGCAAGAACCTATTTTGCACGTATCGGAACAGACATCGTAACACATCTGGCAAAGTTATCGTCCACAGCAGAAGGACTGGACGCAGAGAGCCGGCTCCAGATTTTCAGGGATTTCTTCAAGGGAGATGTCCCACAGGCATTTCCGTTTGATCTGAAACAATTTGCCAAGAAGGGAACAAGTTTCAAGGACTGGATGTGTCCGGATTCTATGGAATTTGAACGTGACCATTTTAAAATCGGTGACAGGTACGGAAGAGTCCTGTATATGCAGGATTATGCAAGTTATGTTAAAGATGACATGATTTCAGAACTGTGTGACTTCAGCCGGAATCTGATATTGTCGATTGATATCCTGCCAGTCCCTACGGATGAAGCGGTAAGGGAAATCCAGAACCGACTGCTTGGTGTGGAAACCAACGTGACCAACTGGCAGAGAAGGCAGAACGCTAATAATAACTTCTCGGCAATCGTACCATACGATATGGAACTTCAGAGAAAAGAAACCAAGGAAATGCTCGATGATCTGACAACCAGAGACCAGCGTATGATGTTCGGGATTTTGACAATGGTACATCTGGCAGACAGCAAAAAGCAACTGGATTCCGATACGGAACTGATTCTGTCAATCGCAAGAAAGCATCTGTGTCAGATGGCAACATTAAAGTGGCAGCAAGTGGACGGACTCAATACAGTGCTTCCTTACGGACTGCGAAAGATCAATGCCCTGCGTACATTGACAACGGAATCAACGGCTGTTTTAATCCCGTTCCATACACAGGAAATCCTGCAGCCGGGAGGTATCTATTATGGGCAGAATGCAGTCAGCAAGAACCTTCTGGTAGCCGACCGGAAGAAACTGATGAATGGAAACAGTTTCCGGTTGGGCGTCAGTGGATCAGGAAAGAGCTTTTCGGCAAAAGAAGAGATTGTGCATCTGGCATTGAGTACCGATGACGATATCCTGATTCTTGATCCGGAGTCCGAATTTACAAAATTAGTAGAGGCTCTGGGCGGACAGGTTGTAAAAGTATCTGCGACATCAGACAATCATCTGAATGCAATGGATATGGACGCAGCCTACGGCAATGAAAAGAATCCACTGATTGAAAAATCGGAGTTTATCCTGTCTGTGTTCGAGCAGTTGGTTGGAGCAGGAAATCTGTCGGCAAAAGAAAAGTCGATTCTGGACCGCTGTGCTGCAGATGTGTACCGGGATTATATCCGAAGTGGTTATACCGGAGAAGTTCCGACATTGAAAGATATGTACCGACAGTTGATGTTACAGCCGGAAGAAGAGGCAAGGGGACTTGCACTGTCATCCGAACTTTTTATCAATGGAAGCCTGAACACCTTTGCACAGCCGACCAATGTGAATAAGAAGAACAGGATCATGGATTATGATATCCGGGAACTGGGGGAACAGCTTATGCCACTGGGAATGCTGGTTACCTTAGACAGTATTTTCAACAGGGTAATTCAGAACTGGAAAGAAGGAAAAACGACATGGATATTTGCCGATGAGTTCTATCTGTTATTCCGCTATGAATACAGTGCAAATTTCTTCTACCGACTGTACAAGAGAATCAGAAAATACAATGGATTCGTGACAGGTTTAACCCAAAATGTTGAGGAACTTCTGAAATCGGACACTGCAAGACTGATGTTGGCAAACAGTGAGTTTTTGATTCTTTTGAATCAGGCAAGTACAGACAGGGAAGAATTGGCAGCTCTTTTGAATATTTCCGAAAACCAACTGTCCTATATTACAAATGTATCGGTTGGCAGTGGCCTAATCCGTTGCTCTGGGAATATCGTACCATTTGAGAATACGTTCCCAAAGAATACAGACCTTTATAAACTAATGACAACAAAACCGGGAGAATCATAATGAAGAAAAAAGAAGAAGTAACGATAACTTTTTATGCTGCAGAGTGCGGTGAGTTCCATGATTTAGGAGAATATACAAAATGCAGAACGCTGGAAGAGGCATATAAAAAGTACCAGAAATATTGTAGAACATCTGCCAATATGTGTCCGGCTATTGAGTTTTCTATTCATGATCCAGAATCAATTTATTCAGACATGGAATATCCATTACCGTTGTCATCAAAAGACAGGGGAGACTTGGAACTTGTGCCATATTACAACGAACATCCACTGGTAAATGAGGCAATCAGACAGGTGGAGCAGTTGCAGAAACAGCAGGAAAAAAAGAAACATCGGGATGTTGCCCGATGAGATAAGAGATACGGAAAGAGGGTGACCGGATGAAAGATATCAAGGAACGGGTAAGGGATAAGAATCCGAAGATTCGAAATCCGGCTGCCCGACTTCCGAAAGAACTGGTTCGCTCAGCGGTTCTGGAAGCAAAAGAAAAGCCAAGGGAACTACATGAAAAAAGCAGTGGGCAGTCAGAATCCCCAACACAGTATGGAACTGAAAAAATAGAATCCGTACAGTACAGAGCGGCGAGTGTGGCAGGAAAAAGTATAGGGAAAACCACATATCAAGGTGGAAAAAAACTTGCTGGAGTGACCTACAGGAAGATAAAGGAAAGAAAAAGCAGACAGGAAGAAGCGAAAGCTGCCGAAGAAGCAATGGAGCAGGGGGCAGAAAGCGGAAAGAAATTAATCAAGTTGAAACCGGAGCAGGCAGCACTTGCCAAGGAGAATGGTAAACGGCAGGTGAAAGCAGCACCGAGAGTGGTAAAAGTATCCGGTCTGTCTCAAGAAAAATAAAGACACAGGCATCCATGCAGAAACAGCAGATGGAAAAAAGTCTTCAGGCGATGCAGAAAGCAAGAGCAGCCCAGATGGCAAGAAAGTCAGCACAGGCATCGGCAGAAAGTGGAAAAGCAGTCCTTCAGGTAACTGGAAAGGGTTCAAAGTTATCCGTACAGGGAATTACAGCAGCGATTCAAAAAGGGGTAGTAGCTCTTGAAAAAATGGGAAAATGGATTGCTGCCGGAGGTAGTGCATTTCTTCTGGTATTTATTCTGATTGTGGGAATCATTGCAGGAGCAGCTTTCAGCAGTAATTCGGAAAGCTCCGAATCCCTAAGTGAAGAAGTGCTTGCGTATACTTCTGTGATACAGCAGTATGCATCCCAATACGGCATTCCGGAATATGTGTCTGCGATACAGGCCATCATGATGCAGGAATCTGGAGGCAGGGGAACAGACCCGATGCAGTGTTCGGAAAGTCCATATAATACAAGATTCCCACACACTCCTGGTTCTATTACTGATCCGGATTATTCGATAGAGGTTGGAGTACAGACCTTTGCAGACTGTATCAGACAGGCAGGATGCAGCAGTCCACAGGATCTGGACAAGCTGAAACTTGCATGGCAGGGATATAACTATGGAAATGGCTACATAGGATGGGCATTGCAAAGAGGCGGTTATACAGAAGCCAATGCATTGCAGTTTTCACAGGAACAGGCAGCTTCGCATGGATGGAGCAGTTACGGAGATCCCCAATACGTTCCCCATGTGATGCGGTATTATTCCGGTGGCAGCCTGTTTGCTGGTTTGTTTGGTAATCAGCAGATTGTGTCGGTTGCAATGGGGCAGCTTGGAAACAGTGGCGGTCAGAAGTTCTGGAGCTGGTACGGATTTGACAGTCGGGTAGAATGGTGTGCCTGTTTTGTAAGCTGGTGTGCGGATCAGAGCGGTCTGATTGCAAGTGGGAATGTTCCTAAATTCTCATTGTGCAGTGATGGAGTGTCCTGGTTTCAGGGAAAGAATAAGTGGCAGAGTGGCGGAACAACTCCGACAGCTGGAATGATCATCTTTTTTGACTGGGATCATGATGGAACATCGGATCATGTAGGAATAGTAGAAAAGTGTGAAGGTGGAAGAGTTTACACGATTGAGGGAAATTCCAGTGATCAGGTACGGCAGAGAAATTATGCAGTAGATTACAGTTCTATAATGGGATATGGGGTGATAAATTGATGGTTTCTTTCATAATTTGTTAAGGATTTTATAAGGGAGTTAATGAATTCTTTGGAAAATAGTCACAAAATAGGCACAGTTGATTGATAAATTGTTATTGTAACTTTTAGTGATAGACATATAAAGAGTTAGAAATCTTTATAATTGACTTGAATTAGGAGGTAGTGAATATGAGTGATCAGAATGTAAAAGCAGCACAAAAATATTTAAATGCGATGTTTGGTGGACATAAGGATTGGGTAAAACTGGATGAAGATGGAAAGACCGGAACAGCCGTGATGCAGGGAATCATTCGTGCATTTCAGATTCAGAATGGAATCTCAACGATTACAGGAACGGTTGGACCACTTACTATTAATACCATGAAGAAGTTAGCCATTATTACAAAAATGGATCCGAATGATACTCCGCAGGTTAATGTATGCTTGATTCAGTGTGCTCTGTTTTGCAAAGGATATGCTGCTGGAGGAATTACTGGAATTTATTATACATCAGGAGTAAATGCAGTTAAAAAGATGCAGGAAAATGCAGGACTGGAAGTTACGGGCAAAATTGATTGGAAAGTTTGGTCTGGATTGTTATCCCTAAACTGGTTTACAAAGGTTTCTGGTGGGGATTCCAATATTGTTCTTATTCAACAGCAATTAAATAGTGACTGGTCAGATGTTATTGGTGTTGGACCTTGTGATGGAATTGCCTCAAGACAGACAATTTTGTCTTTAGTTGGTGCATTGCAGGCGGCTGAAGGAGTTACAACTGAATTAATTACAGATTTGAATTCAGTTAATTTTGGCGATGCAACAACAAATGCGTTTCCGGGTACATTACAGAACGGACAGAACTCGACGAAATATGTTCCATTTAATAAGATTGCTCAATACGGACTATATTTTAACGGATATAATCCGGGAAGATTCGATGGCGTGTTTGATTCGACTACAGAGTCAAAGGTGTCAGAATTTCAGGAGTTTTATGGTCTGACAGGAATTGGACTTGTAACAAAAGGAAAAGTAAATGTTTCTACTATGAAATCATTGCTTACGAGTAAAGGCGATACAAACAGGGCAGCAAAAGCGTGTGACTGTGCAACAGTATTAAATAAACAACAGGCATTAGATATAAAAAATGCAGGGTATACTCATGTAGGACGTTATCTGACAGGTTCTGTTGGAAAAGAACATACACCGAAATATTTGACATCAACAGAAGTGAAAAACATTGAAAATGCAGGATTATCGGTATTCCCGATATATCAGGATGGAGGATATGAATTAAACTATTTTAAGGATCCGTCCCAGGGAAGTGTTGATGCACAGACAGCAATTTTAGCAGCCGAGAGAATCGGTATACCAAGTGGAACGACTATATACTTTGCAGTGGATTTTGATTGTTATTCATATCAGATTGATACATTTATTATACCTTATTTTGAACAGATTCACATGATCTTTTTCAGTTCGACAAATGATAAAAATTATAAAGTCGGCATTTATGCACCAAGATATGTATGTACTAAAGTTTATGAAGCAGGATTGGCAAGTAAATCATTTGTGGCAGATATGTCAACTGGATTTAGCTGTAATTTGGGATATTCGATGCCGAAGAACTGGGCATTTGATCAATTTTGTGAGTTGAACTCATTTTCTTCATCACCTTCGTTCCCACTGGATAAAGATGCATATTCAGGGAGAGATACTGGATTTAAAAAGTTCGATGCCGTATCGACAAAAACAGATGAGGAAATAGCGCAAGAAAATCTTCGGGCAAAGGTAAAAATAGCACGAAATCAATATGTCTATAATGTAATGGAGCCGCTTGGTTATCTGAATAAAATTATGGATGTGGGTGTGGAGTATGATAAGGAAATTTCACTGGGAACAATGATGAGTCCTCAAGGAGCAATTGATATTTCTACTAAAATATCCACATCGCTTGAAAGTTCAACTGGTAAAATTTATAATATAAAAGTGGATATAGGAAATGATGGAGAATTGACACAAACTTGCAAAAATCAAATTATGGAGATTTCATCAAATTTATCAGATACAGGTATAGAGGGAGCAGATAACTTTGGAAATACGATAGAAAAAATTGCTTTATCGGTTAAATCTGGTAATATTGCTTTTGAAATAAATAATGTTTTTGCCAATAGTGTAGAGTTTTCCATTGTATTTAGTACATCAGATTTGCTGCCAGAAGAGGAAAAAGAGTGGACAATATCGGTTGCTTTGATTTTTACAATGACATTAAATTCTAATAGTGGTCTTGAATTTAATGTTGTAGAATTCACAAAAGAGCATAGTAATATACTGGCAGGAGCCGTAATATTAGTTCTTGCGGGTGCATTAGTTGTAAATGCAATTCCGTCAATTATTGCTTTATTTTCAGCTGGAGCAGGTACTGTTTTTGGTTTGTTGATTCAAGCGCTGTAAATTGTAAAAGAATAAAAGAGACAATGGCCAGAGGTTCGATTTTATAAAGAGGACCTCTGGCAAAAGGGGGATTAAGAAGAATGCATATTAAATCAATTGTGTCAGATGAGGATAGGGAAGAATTAGAAAGAATGCTTTCGCTTGGGTTTATAATTCCTAATCAATTATTTAAAACAAGACAGAAAAGTAGAATGATTATCTATATTTTTACACCTGTAGAATTTTTACTGTCGATTAATTGTTATCTGTCGGAAAGTTATTTGATGTTTGGAATAGGGATTGGAACTTGTGTGGCTTGTGTGGCTTGGATTATTTGGTATCAAATGATTGGTAAAAATTTTGAAAAAAATGTTCATGAATTTGTCTGGGGTAGATCAGGATATGAAACGGTGGATATCGATGAAAACGCAATTAAAATAGATGAAGATCAAATTTATGAATTTAAAAATATTGATAGAATGTTCTTATATAAAAACTTCTTTTTTTTCATAACAAATGAAAAGAAAATATTTATATTTAAAACGACAGATATGGAGTCGGATGAACTTATAAAAATTATTAAAACAACAGGGATTTTATTTGAAAAAAAGAAAAACCATTTAATATTTATAAGTATTGTAAAAAAGGAAAAGTTTTTAAAAATAAGCAGAGGATGGTGGATTTATCATCCTTTTAGAGAAGAGCATGTATTTTAAAGGGAATCTGGTTTTGCAGGTTCCCTTTTTGCCATCAAAAACGTTGATGTTTTATCAAATGACGCTAAAAATAAAAAGAATAATGCAGGGGGTGACATTATTAGTTATCGCTGTAATATTTGGATAAAATATAAATAAAACATAAAAAATATAAATAAATTATAAAATGGCGACAGTTTTTTCTTGTTCAAGTGTTTATTATATAGAGGACAAAATAAGACAGCAAAGGAAGTGGTGCTGTTGCATCGGAAAAATGACACAAAATTAGTGATGTCCATTCGGGAAAAGAATTGAAGGGGATTCTTTTCCCCATTTGTCGTGTTACGAAAGACTGAGGGTAAGAAAATATGCTAGAACTTGCAATCTGTGATGATGACATCATCCTATGTAATTGGTTAGAACAGAAGCTGCTCCATTATGGGAAAGCGAATGACTGTCAGATATCTATAGAAATATACTATTCTGCGGAGCAGCTTCTTAACAGGCTGGAAGAAGAATCCTACGATATGTTATTCCTTGATATTTGTCTGGAACATGAGAATGGAATTGATATCGGAACGGAGATACGAAAGAAAAATTATGGAAAAGAACTGCGGATTACCTATATTTCAACATATCAGGAATATGCTATGAAATTATTCCGTATTCATCCATTTGATTTTCTTGTAAAGCCAATCCGAGAGGAAGAACTTTTCCGGGTGATAGGTGAATTACGGGAACTGTTAAAAGAACGGAAGAAAATATTTGAATATACGGATACAAAAGGAATCCACAAGATTTCTTATGACAAGATCCTGTATTTTTATAGTCTGGGAAAAAGAGTACATATCGTGACATCGGAAAAAGAATATGAATATCGAGGAAAATTAAAGGATGTAGCGGATGTAACAGAAGAATATTTCTTACTGATTCACAAGTCCTATCTCATCAATATGGAACACGTGGAGCATTACGAATATGACAACGTGGTTATGAAAGACAAGACACGTCTCAGTATCAGTAAAGCAAATCGCAAGAAGGTCAGGGAAAGACTATTACAAACGGAGAAGAAAAGATTATGAATATCCATTTGATCACTTATCTGACAAGTAAATTATTCTGGATTTATACTGTGTTCCGTTACAATACCATCCTGTATCCAAAAAATGAGGATACACAAAAGCTATTTGCATATTTTTGTGCATATCTGCTTTCATGCTGGGGAAGCATGCAGTGGGGAACGATGTATGGAGATCTGATCTTTGAGCTGATAGCTCTGTTAATTATAACAGTGGCATATCAGGCAGACTGGCAACATCATGTCTGGAATACACTTATGGTATATATTATGGGAATTTTATGTGATGGGATTCCAATCGTGTTCTTTCAACGGTATGCGGTAGCAAGAAATCCGGTGCATCATCACATGGGACCGGGAACTATTGTAATGGGAAATTTTATATTCTTTTTACTGGAAGTCATTATTGAAAGAAAAGTAGGTGTAAAGAGAAGTTATTATATAAAGAACCGTCATTGGCTTGCTATGCTTTCTGTCCCGGTGATCAGCATTATAGTCTGTATCAGGATATTGCTGCCAGACAGAAGAGGTGTGCGGTCTACGATTGTATTATTCTTACTGTTTATCAATGTGTTTATTTTCTATCTGCACGATGAGGTTCAGAAAAGTTATATTGAAACAGCAAAACAGGAAGAGATGAAAATTCAGATGAGCCAGTATGCAAAAGAACTGGAGATGATGATGAAATCACAGGACAGGCTGAATAAGATACATCATGATTACAAGCACCATCTTACAACAATAGGGGCAATGGCAAAAACGGGAGGAAATGAAGAGATTCTATCGTATCTGAAACAAATGGAGAATATAGCCGGAACAGCCTTATGTCATCATTTATATACAGAAAACCGTAATATGAATAATCTGCTGAATTATATTTTGGAAGATTCGAAATCAGTAATTGAAAATCCGGAGATTTCTGTAGAAATACCGAATCATATAGGGGAAGAATTATTTGATATAAGTATAATAGTGGGAAATCTTATGGATAATGCTATTCGTGGGACAGCAGCTTCAGATGAAAGGAGATTATCGTTTCAGATGTATTATGGAAAAGGAATCATGAATATCCAGATTGAGAATAGCATAAAAGATACACCAAAAGTGCGGAATGGAATTTATCTGACAACGAAAAGCAGGAAAGAAGGACATGGAATAGGATTACAAAATGTGAAACTCGTAGTAGAAAAATATCATGGTCAGATGGAGATCTGCCATACGGAGAAATCCTTTCAAGTGAAAATATTATTATATATGAAATTAGATGAAAAATAGTAAGGCGATGGTGTCTTACTATTTTTTTCGACCGATTTCGTCTATTTTTGCCACCTCAAGGGGCATTTTTACCATTTATGAAAATTTTGTGATTTTTTAGATTATAGTAGTGCCAAAGTCAGAAAAAAGGAGGGTAGCGGTTATTTTGTAAAGGAATTATAGAAAAAGATTACAAGAGGGAGAAAGAGACTAAGAAGAGATTTCGAAAGTCGGCTATAGCCTTAGTACTTGCACTCCTGATGGCACTACAGGGAACAGAGCCTATTTTTGTACAGGCAAAAGAGGCCATTGAGGATGTACAGAAGAATGCAGATTTCTCCAGACCAGAGGCTTTGACGGAAGAGGAAGCAGGGATTACAGATTCCACATCTGGAGAACAAGATAAGAGTCAGCAGTCTGATGCGGACGTACAAAATGAAACGACGCCATCAGAAGATACAGAGACGCAGGAAGAACAGACAACTCCAGCGGAAGAAACAGAAGAAAATCCGCAGGAAAAAGAAGTGGAGTTGAAAGAACCACAGGATTACTATCCGATTCCAGAAGAACCGGAAGGTGAACTGATTGATTATGATGCCATTTCCAAGACTTATAAGACAGGGGACAAGCAGTATACAACCGTTTATGGAGGTTATGTCGGAACTTATAAGAATGAGGATGGAGATACCGAGCTGGTTGATAATACACTTGTAAAACCAGAAGAAGCAGATACTCCGGCATCCGAAGAAGCACAGGAAGCCAGCAGTGTAGTGGCAACTGAAGAAAAGGAAGAGAAAACAGAAGTTTATCAGAACAAGGCAAACGATTATGCTATCCTTCTTCCGGAACAGATGTCAGAAGAGAATGGTGTAACGATTGAAAATGGAAAGACCAGAATCGGGATCATTCCGGTAGATGGAGATTATACACATTCCGTTATTAAAGACAATGCGATCCTTTATAATGAAGTTTACGAGGGCGCAGATGTTCAGTATACAGTACTGGATTCCAGCATTAAGGAAGATATCGTACTTCAGCAGCCAACAGACAGGGAAGTCTATGAATACGAGCTGCAGATTCCGGGGTATCAGGCAGAAGTAAAAGACAATCAGGTCTATATCTATCCGGAAGGGAAGACAATCAAAGATGCGAAGTATCTTCTGGAGACGCCATCAATGGAAGATGCTGCCGGGGAAATCAGTTTCCTGATCACATTGGAACTTCGGGAAGAAGATGGAAAAACAATCCTGACCGTAAAACCAGATAGGGATTGGCTTTCGGCAGAAGAACGTCAGTATCCGGTCAGGATCGATCCGACACCAGTAGAGATTCAGAAGAGTTCCTTTAACATGATCGGTGTGGAAGAGGGAAGTCCTACCAGTCAGATTGGTGACAACAATTATCCGTATGTCGGATTTGATGATGGTATTAAGTCTGGGAACCTTGCAGGATTTGGTACTGCACACCAGAACTGCCGGACTTATATCAAAGTAAATTCAAATTTTAGTCAGATTCCGAAAGATTCCAAAATTGACAGTGCAACATTTGCAGTCAGTCAGAAAACTGCATACAGTGGTGGTGCATCCCAGTTTGGACTTTATCGTGTAGATCAGTCGTGGAACACCTCCATCACATGGAAAACAAAACCAGTAAATCTTACGTTTCAGGATGTACAGAATGCAAGTACCAGCAGGAACAGCTATATCAATTATGACGTCAAAGATCTGGTCAATGACTGGGTGCAGGGAACTCATGCGAATAACGGATTTGCACTGGTAGCCATTGCCGAGGCAAATAACCTTGGAGCTTCTATGCAGTGTGAGGTACTGAATAACAGGGCATCCGTTTATGGACCGAAACTCAGCATCCAGTGGTCACCGGCTGAAGATCCATATCTGCGAGATATGTCACTGGATGAAACAACGATCCTGCTTCGCCCGATGACAGAAAAGAATACAAATGGAAAGCTGAAGTTTGATGCCGTATTTGCAGACGGAATTGCAAAGAGCAAATCTACAGTAGAATATTATCTGCTTCCAGATGAGGAAAATGAAGAACATCACGAAACAGATGCAAAACCATTGTATTCCTATCCAGACAGTACTGAATACAATAAGCAGTTCCCGGAGGCGAATAAGTATTACAGCAAAGATTCCAACTGGCAGAGTGCACTGTATTCAGGGCTGACGAAGGACAAGCTTTATAAGATCAAAGCAAAAGCATCGAAAGAGATTGATGGAAAGCTGGAAACAGGAAAAGAAGTGACCAGTGACAGCTTTGTGATCTATGAAGTGAAGCAGTTTGATACATTCCCGAAGATTGCAAAATATTATGGTGTTCCGCTTAAGAACATTATGAAAGACAATCAGGTTATGGACGCACTGGTAGTCGCAAATAACACGATCTTTATCCGTAACCCACAGACAAATGTTCCATATAGTCCTGCACCGCTTACCGATCAGGATAAGATGCGGATTGACGGAGCATTGATGGGAAGAGGCCTGCACTGTGAATTTGGATTTGAACCAGTCAACTTAAATACTGGTAACTTCTACATGGATCAGTCCGATGCGACGATGAATGAACTGAATGGAGAATTCTCCATTACAAGAAGCTACAATTCCAAAGGAACAGACCAGCATTCCATGTTCGGACGTGGATGGAGCTTTAACTATGACCAGTCACTTTCTCAAATGGAGGACGGAAGTCTTCTGTATATGAGAGGGGACGGAAGTTATCTGATCTTTGATAAGAATGAAGATGGAAGCTACACTGCTCCGGATGGTTATGTATATGATTTAAAAGCAGTCAGCTATAAAGATACAGACCATGACTACATCGGATGGGAACTGACAGATGCGGATCAGAGCGTCTGGTCATTTGATAAATATGGAATTTTACGTTATGTAACGGATGTGAATGGATTTAAGACAGTATTAGATTATGACGATGATTATAATCTGAGTAAGATTACAACACCATCCGGAAAAACATTCGGGGTAAAACAGGATAAATTCGGGCATATCAAGGAACTGTCTCTTCCAGATGGTGGAAAAGTTTCTTACAAATATGATGAGCAGGGAAATCTGATATCTGTAACAGATCCGAATGGAACAACAAAAGAGTACAAATATGATGATGACAGCCGTATGACAAGCTGGAAAGATGAGAATGGCAATACGGTTGTAAAGAATACTTACGATAAAGAAGGAAGAGTTGTAGAGCAGACTGATGCAGAAAAAGGAACGGCAACTTTCAAGTACGGAAAGAGTTCTACTACAACAACGGATAACGAAGGAAATAAGACCGTTTATCATTATGATGATCAGTACCGCACAACATCCATTGAATATCCGGATGGAACAACCTGTGAAAAGACTTATAATGCAGAGAATCAGCTTGCTTCCGAAACGACAGCAGCCGGAACAAAAACTTACACTTATGATACATTTGGCAATGTAGCAACGGAGACAAGAGAGGATGGAAAGACAGCCTCTTATACTTATAATGAGTAGAATAAGCTGACCAGTGCAACTGGATATAACGGAGCAACGGTTACTTACAGTTATGACGGTAATGGAAATATGGTCACATCTACAAAACCGGATGGAACAGCCATTACCTATACTTACGATGACAAACATCGTATGGTATCCCAGACAGACGGCAGAGGTGTCACAACAACGTATTCGTATGACGGACCGAACATGACCGGATATGTGGATGGAAATGGAGCAGCATGGGGATTCACGTATGACGCGATGAATCGTGCAGTTACCATGACAGATCCACTTGGAAATGTAACCTCGAACAGTTACGATGCGAATGGCAATCTGACTTCCAAGACAGCAGCCGATGGCGGTGTGACCGCTTATACGCTGGATGGTGTGGGAAATATTACAGCAAGTACTGACGCACTGGGGAATACCACCACTTATACTTATGATAAGATGTACAACATGACCAGTGGTACAGATCCGAAAGGAAATCAGATCAGCTACGTTTATGATAAGAATTATCAGCAGGTCAAAGCAACCGATGCAAAAGGAAATACAATTACTTATAAGTATGACAGCATGGGACGTGTCATAGAAGAGAGTAATAAAGATTTTGGAACAAAGCTCTATGAATATGACAAAGCAGGAAATCTGAAAAAATATACCGATGGAAATGGAAATGCAACCGTATCCAAGTTTGATTCTCTTGGACAGGTGCTTCAGTCCAAAGATGCAGTTGGTAATATAACCAAATATGAATATGACGCATTAGGAAATGAAACCAAGATTACTTATGGAGATGGAAGCAGCCATTCCAAGGAATATGATAACTGCGGAAGACTCGCTAAAGAGACAGATGAATTAGGTGCAGTTACCACTTATACTTATGATGCGGCAGACAATCTGGTATCAAAATCAGATGACAGTGGAAGAACCTGGACTTATACCTACGATAATACAGGAAACCGCTTAAGTGAAACCAACCCAGAAGGTGGAACTACCACATATACTTATGATAAAGCAGGAAATCTGGTATCTTCTACCGATGAAGAGGGAAGAACAGATACTTATGCTTACGACAAGGCAGGAAATCTGACTACATCCAAAGATGCCCTTGGATATACCGTATCCATGAAGTATGACTTAAATGGAAATCTGGTATCCTCTACCGATGAAAATGGAAATACCAGTACCATGACTTACGATGGTAATGGAAACATGACATCGGTAAGCGATGCAAAGGGCAACATTACAGCAATGAAATATGATTCCACCGACAATCTGGAACAGACGGTGGATGCCCTGAAAGGAAAGACCACTTACGAATACGATTCACAGGGCAACAGCACAAAGATGACAGATGCCCTCGGCAATGCGTATAGTTATGTGTATGATAAAGAGGGAAATAACACATCCATAATACTGCCGACAGGGGACAAGGTGCTGATGGAGTACGATGCCATCGGACAGCTTGTAAAATGTACGGATGCACAGGGACTCGTAATTACCTATCAATATGACGGAGCAGGCAACCTGATCCATTCCTCCGACAATGGTGGAAACAGTATGGATTATACTTATGATGGTGCCGGAAATGTACTGACACAGACCGATGAACTTGGCAGGACAGCAACATACAAGTACGATCAGTACGGCAGACTCCTGAAACTTACTGAAGCAGACGGAAGTATCACATCTTATGAATATGATGTTATGGACCGCATTACAGCGGTAACGGATGCGGAAGGTCATAAAACAACCTTTACCTACGATAAAGTCGGCAACCAGTTATCCATGACAGAAGAAGAGGAAGCCACATATAAATACGCTTACGATAAGAAAGACCGGGTTATTTCTCAGACAAATCCACTGGGAGCATCCAGCACCTTTAAGTATGACGGAAATGATAATGTGACGGAATCTGTCGATGAAAACGGTACGGTTACCAAGTATGCTTACGATAAAAATGACAATCTCGTATCCCAGACAGACGGAAATGGAAATACGACAACCTACCAGTATGATGAACTGGACCGCAAGATCGGTGAGACTTCTCCGTTAAAAGAAACAAATGAATACCGTTATGATGCCATTGGAAATCTTACCAAATCAAAAGATCCGATGGGACTCATTACCGAATACAAATATGACAGCCTGAGTAACATGACGGAACAGATTTCTCCAAAGGGAGCAGTTACCAAATATGATTACGACAAGCATGGCAATGTCATTTCTGTAACGGATGCAAAGGGAAATGAGACACAGTACAGTGTTGACCTGAATGACAATGTCACAAAGATGACACAGGCGAATGGTGGAGAGTATACCTATAGTTATGATAAAGCCGGACGTCTGAAGAGTATGACCAGTCCACTGGGTTATACTAAAAATTTCTCTTATGATAAAGTGGACAACGTGGTAAAAGAAAGCGACAGCTTAAAGAGTACCACTACTTATACTTACGATAAGCTCCATAACATGAAGTCTTCTACCAATGCACTGGATGGAACAACCAGCTTTTCTTATGATAAGTATGGCAATCTGGTGAAGGAGACAGATCCGCTTGGACGGAGCAATACCTACAGTTATGACCTGGCAGGTCAGATGACTTCTGCAGCTGATCCGCTTGGTAAGATAACTGCTTACACTTACGACCCGGCAGGAAATATTACTGAGATCACCAAACCGGGTGGAAGAAAGACCAGCTATGGATATGATAAGAATTATAATGTTACATCTGTAACAGATCCGATGGGCTATGTTGCAAAGACAGTCTACGATAAAGACAACCGTGTAACAGAAGAGACCGATGCACTGGGGCAGAAGGAATCCTATACCTATGATAAGGACAGCAGGGTAACTTCTATTACAGACAAGCGTGGATTCACAACGGGATTTGATTACGATGCACATGGGAATATTCAGGTTGTTACAGATAAGACCGGATTAAAGAGCCATCTGGAATATGACAAGAATGACAACCTGACCAAAGTAACTGATGCCCTTGGCGGTGTAACAACTTATGGTTACGACAACATGGATAACCTGGTGACCTTCACCAATGCAGCAAATAAGACAACGAATTATACTTATGACTTAGAAGGCAACCTGACATCCATCAAAGATCCGGCAGGAAGAACGGAGAAATTCGACTATGATGAAAAAGGCAGACTGACCGGACATACACAGGCAAGCGGCAAGAAAACCACGTATGATTACGACAAACTGAATGACCTGTTGGAGAAATCTTATCAGGACGCAAAAGGCGAGACATCCGAAAAGGACGTGACCTACGCATATAACAGTGCCGGGGAACGGGTATCCATGAAGGATCAGACAGGCAAGAGCAGCTACGAATACGATGCACTTGGAAGAATCACCAAAGTGACAAGCGGTTCGAAAAAGGATGTCAGCTACGTTTATGATGACGCAGATAATCTGCAGGCAATCGTATACCCGGATGGGACAAAGATCAGCTATGAATACGACTTAAATGATAATCTGGTAAAACTGACAGACCGTAATAGAAAAGTAACCACTTACAAGCATGATGCACTGAACCGTGTGACAGAAGTTACTAGAAGTAATGGAACAAAGACGGAAGTATCTTACGATGCAGAAGATCATATCACAAAGATTGTGAATACCTGTGGTTCCTGCGGCAAAGTAATCAGTACTTATGAGTACAAGTACAATGATCAGGGATATGTAGTTGGAGAAACAGCTACGGAACTGGAAGCTGGAACAAGAAAGACGCCAAGCTGGGAAGACTGGTACAACTGGGGCGATACACAGAAAGAGACAGACAAAGCAGACTGTGAGCATCAGGAAAAAGAGATCCAGACGACACGTACCTATGAATACGATGACAACTGGGAACTGACACGCTGTACAGAAAAAGCAGAGGGCGGTAAAAAGACAGTCCATAATTATACTTATGACAAGATTGGAAACCGGACCTCTTACGAGAAGATCGAGGATGGTGTCAGCAAAGCAAAATATAACTATAAGTACAACGATTCCAACCAGCTCATCAAACGCACCAATGCAAAGATCTGGGGCGATCCGGGAACAACCTACAGCTATGATAAAGATGGCAATCTGATCCAGGAATGTGATAAGACAAACAGTGCAGATCCGGTTACTTATGAATACACAGCAGAGAATCGTTTGGCAGTAGTAAAACAGGGTGGAACAGTCCTGATGGCAGCCATGTACGATGGAGATAACAACCGGGTATTCGAACTTGATAACACCTATAAATGGGAAGACTGCTATGGCGATGAAGTCCTGATCCCGGCGAACCAGCGTACCGAAGATGGAAACAGCCCGAAAGAGCAGCTTGCCTCTCTGGTAAAAGGCGGTTCCAATGCCAAAGGATACACACTGACAGAGTATATCAACGATATCAATCGCGAGAATACAGAAGTCCTTGCAGAGTATGGAGCAGACGAGAAAGTACGTCAGGCTTATACTTATGGAGAAAGTGGAATCGGAGAACGGGTAAGCGTTGATAAATCGGAAGAAAGCAGTTATTATTTATATGACGGAAGAAACAGCGTGACCGGAATCCTGACCGAAACAGCTAATCTGACGAACAGTTATCAGTATGATTCATACGGTAACCTTACATCAGGAACAGCAGACGGTGTCAATTACTACGGTTACAATGGGGAGTCCACAAATGTAAAAACAGGACTTCAGTATCTGCGGGCAAGATACTATAACGCAGAGAACGGAACCTTTACAACTGAAGATAGTGACCTTGGAACGACAGAAAATCCATTGACCAGAAACCGCTACGATTATACGACCAATAATCCGCTGAATTACAGTGATCCGACAGGACATTCATTGTGGAGCAGGATTAAGAGTACAGCTAAAAAAGCAGCGAAAGCAGTCAAGAGTGTCGGCAAGAAAATCGTTAATACTGCGAAAAAGGTAGTCAAAACAGTAGTAAATACAGCTAAGAAAGCAGCAAAAACTATTGTTAACACAGTGAAGGGGGTAGCAAAAACTGCCAAAAATGCAGCTAAACATGCAAAACAGACATATCAATCTGTGAAAAATCGTGTAACCAGTAGCAGTACATATCAAAAGATACTTAAATGAAAAACTAAATTCCGGTTTTGGACCAAATGCAAGAGTAAATTCCATATAGGTCGAAGTTACTTTTGCACACATATTTGCCATATTGTCTTTGATAATCATTACTCCGTATAATGTACTTGCAGCTGATTGCCTGCCTGTGCAGATTGGAGATAATTATGAAAAATAAAGGCAATCAGAAACATTTAACATTTGAACAGCGTGTTGATATCGAGAAAGGTCTTACTGAGAATAAAAGCTTCACTGAAATTGGACGAATTATTGGTAAAAATCCATCTACCATATCAAAGGAAGTACGTCTCCACGCACATACAAAAGAACGTCCGGATTCAGGTTACACTCACCCGCCATGTATTCATCGCAAGAACTGTAAGGTGACATGCTTGTGTGATAAGATGTGTGGCATTCATTGTAAGCTTTGCAGAAAACCATCCTTTCGCTGCACTGATATATGTCCCGCATATGAGACTGCTGAATGTGAGAAACTGAATAAACCTCCCTACGTATGTAATGGCTGTGGTAAAAAGACCCATTGTCTTATGCCCAGAAAGTTTTATTCATCCAAATATGCCCATGATGAGTACCGTAGCGTGCTAGTCGATTGCAGAGTCGGCATTAACCAGACTCCGGAAAGCATTCAATCCATGAATGATTTATTGGTTCCATTGATCAAGGAGAAGCATCAGTCCATCGGTCATATTTATGCTACTCATGCAGAAGAATTGGGTTGCTCCAGAAGAACACTTTACTCCTACATCAATGATTGTGTATTCGATGTCCGCAATGGTGACTTAAGACGTTCTGTACGTTATAAGAAACGCAAGAAACCTACACAGACCAGTGCAAAAGATCGTTCTTATCGTCAAGGTCATAACTACGAAAATTTCCAGAATTATATGAAAGATCATCCAGATATAAATGTTGTGGAAATGGACTGCGTGGAAGGAATGAAAGGCGAAAGCTGCGCCCTCTTGACCTTTACATTCCGCAACTGCAATCTTATGCTTATGTTCCTGTTGGAATATCAAGACCAGGAATGCGTGTTAGAGGTCTTTGTATGGCTTGAAACAGTGTTAGGACAGGATGCATTCAAAAAGCTTTTTCCGGTGATCCTCACGGATGGAGGTTCAGAATTCTCAGCTCGTGAAGAGATGGAGAAATTCTGTGACGGAAGTAAAAGCACGACGGTCTTTTACTGTGATCCATACAGCTTTTGGCAAAAAGGTGCCTGCGAAAAGAACCACGAGTATATCCGCTACATCCGTCCGAAAGGGAGTTCATTCGCTGATTTAAATGACGAGAAAGTCAGACTTATGATGAATCACATAAACAGCGAAAAAAGAGACAGTCTTAATGGACATAGCCCATATGAACTCTCTCTTTTACTCTTGGACAACAAACTGCACAAAGCATTAGGATTAAAGGCAATCGCACCTGATGATGTTATGCTTAGTCCAAAACTTATAAAATAAAATAGTAAAGCACAGGCAGATTTCACTGCACCAGAATTTAGTCTTGCACATAAGGCATGTGGAATTTAGTCTCGCACACTATTTTCAGATGCCCGGTTAGTATGCATAAAAACATAAATCATGAGTGCTTACAGGTTTATTATAAGACAAAAAAATAGAATTGTTAAGGTGCATTACAGAATTTAATCCCGCATAGTTACTGAGATAATCCACAGCTGGAATTTAGTTTTTCATTTAAGTCATATCAAAAGATCACATCCAGAGGAAGTCAGTTTATTCGTTCTGTAAGCAATGGGGTACAGAAAATTGGAAAAACTTATACATCTTTCAAATCCTATGTTTCAGAAAGAACGGCAGAAATCCGCTCAGAAGTGGTACGACATATGTGTACGACAACAAATCGTATTACAGATAAGCTTGGAAAAGTAGACTGGAATGCGGTGAAAAAAGTAGCCATTGGTATAACTGCGGTTACAGTTTCTGGTCTTGTAGTTGCTGCAACAGGCGGTTTGGCTGCAGGAGCAGTTCTGGCAGCATTGCCAGCAATGGGTGGCTTAGGAACGGCGATGGTTTCAGGAGCAGTTATTGGAGCTATTGGTGGAGCTTCATATAGTGCAGTGAATTCAGGTTTGTCTGGAAATAGTCTGAAACAAGTAGCAAAAGATACGTTAGTCGGTGGTATTGCAGGAGCAGTGACAGGTGGCGTTATGGGTGGCCTTAGTTATGGGGCTGGGAAACTTTTGAATGTAGTAAGGAGTGCAGGAAGTACCCATAATGATGGGATTGATAAATCGTTTAAAAAATTAGTTGCAGAAGTAACCGAAACAAAATTGCCAGAAGGCACTTGGGAAAAACCACCATTAGAGCGAGGAGATATTATTGACAAAGCTATGGGAAATAACTTGGGACACAATTTCCCGACCATAGATAAAGTAGAAAATGGTGTTGTGACTAGTGTTAAAAGCCGAGACTTAGGTGCAAAGACTTATCAAAATGGTAATAAATTGGAAAAGGTAATTGTCAAGGACATTAATAAAGTTTCAGGATTTATAGGAGAAACATTTAATGGTAAATTTGTTAATGCGGAAGAAATAGTGGGTAGACAATTACAAGTAGTTGTTCCAAATGTAACATTAAGCGAAGCTCAGATAAATGCAGTTAATAATGCTACAAAACATGGTATTGATAAAGGTGTTAAACTCATTATTACAGTAGGAAAATAATAGCAAAGTAAATAGCTTAAGGGGAATATTTTATTCCCCTTAAGTAATAGAGAGGAGAAAACGGATATGATTTCTGTATATTATAATCAAAAATATGGTTTCTTAATTGTGCCTAATGCCATTGAAAGGTTTATGGGATGTTATATTTCTATCGAACCTACAATTGAAATTATGGCTGAAGAAACAATAGATAAGATAGGCTGTGCAATTAGAAAAGGAATAAAAATTGCAGAAAGTTCCCCAAAAGTAGACGAATCTCAATTAAACAATTTTTGGAAACAAACAAAATATAAAAGTTTTCCAACATTTTCCAAGAATTATCAAAGAATTGATTTGAAACAAAATGGAGATGAATTAGAAATTAGAAGATGGGAACGGAATAATAGAGGGGGATATTCGCGAAAAACGGAAGAAAAAGATTATATTAATTTTATAGAAATGTCGGATTATGAATTGGGCTTGTTTATAAAAAAAATGTTTGAACCATGTGAAATTAGAATTGATGAAACAGAAAGATTTGAAACATTAGAGGGGAAAATAATTAGTTATTCGATTCCAAATGAGCATTATAAAAATATTGGTGATGGTCATACAGATTCTTATATGACATATAGAAATGAAGATTATGATAAGTTGTATATTTCTTTTTTGATAGGTGATGGAACTGATTGTACAGATGAAGTAAGCATAAAAAATCATTACAAAAAAATATACAAGCAAATGTCGAATATTAAATTTGAAAGTAAATGTAATAAAAAATATGTACATTTTTTAACAGAAAATGGAGAAGTATTGCTGAGTTTTATTGATAATGGTTATGTGGAGTTTTTTATGTGCATTCCATATAATATTGAAAGAAAAGTTCAAAAGGAGTCAATAGAACAGTATTTAAAAATGTTATTTTCGATAAAAATTGAAGATAAATAAAGCGTGAAGGAGAGAATATGCAAAAGAAGAATTGTGTTTTGTGCATAAGTATAGGAATTATAGTATGTATATTGTTATCAGCTTGCTCCAGACAACCAGACTTTGATGCCAAATCCTACGTCCAAAGTTCTCTTGATGCACACTATCATGGAGAATATAAGGACTATGCGAATCTGTTAGAAATCTCGGAAAAAGATGCCAAGAAAGAAATCGAAGAGGATTTTAATGAGAGTATCCAACAGCAATTTGATGATTCCGATAACATTACGGATAAAGGAATTGCTGATTATGCGGAAAAACTGACAGAAGTAAAGAAACTGGCAAAATACAAAGTACAAGATGTGAAAGAAGAGGATGGAGTCTATACAGTAAGTGTACAAGTTGAACCATCCAATGTATTTCAGACATTGCAACAAAGCTCTACAGAGGTAAGCAATGAAAAAATAAAGCAGGGATTGGATGGAAATGATCCGGAAGTCTTTGCAGCTGTATTAACAGAAAGTGTCCAGAAGAGTCTTGAAAAGAACAGATATGGAAAAGCTGTTACTGTAAACGTATCCGTGGAAAAAGATAACTCAGGAAAATATGGTCTTTTGGATACAGAGATGAATAAGTTGGAAGCAGCGATGTTCCCAACAGAATAAGAATGAATGGAAAGCTATCAGAGGAAAAAAACTGGTAGCTTTCTTTTAAACTCCAAGACAAGAAAACTTGTTAAAAAAGCTATTGTAATAGTAGAAAAATTATAATAAATAATGGATGACAAGAGTCTTTTATTCATTATGAGAAAAAGAAGGAATCTCCTATGAACCAACAAGAAATATTCACGTAAGATGGAAAAAAGTGCTGTAATCGAAGAGGTTGCAGCATTTTTTTCTTCGACATTTTTCGAACATTATAACGTACCTATCCGGTCACCGCCATGCTCCGATTTGATTTCTATATCAAAAATCAGATCGGAGGAAAGATAAATGGCTTATAACAAGACAAGTGAAGAACGAAAGTGGAATTATTGGAAAGAACAGGAAGAAAAGAAATTGCGTGAACTGGGAATGGAAGAAGAGAAGATCCAAAAGCTGCGCCAGATGGACAGGGAAGACTTTCTGGAAGAGCGCAGATACCGGGAACATCTGGATGAAACGATGCAGGATATGGATTCCATAAAAGAAAAGGACAGCGAGCTGTTTGCAAGGGATGTAAAGGAGCTTCTGGATCACATAGGTGATAAGCGAATCTATGAACTATTGAAAGAAACGGAGCATCAGACACTGGAAATCCTCTTACTCAGTACATGGGGATATTCTGGAAGAGAAGTTGCTAAGATTATGGGAATGGCAGAACAGACGATTTATACCAAAAGAAACCGTTTGAGAAAAAATTAAAAATTTATCAAAAATTGAATAATTATGGCGTTTTTCGTCGGCTATTTAATAGGCAGGTAAATTTTGCCAGTGTACTTTGACAACCTCATACCAGCATTACAGGTACGTTCCCGTAAGTAGAAGCGTGGCAGGAAGACGCGAGGACAGATGAAAAGGGCATGGAAGAAATTAGACCAGAAAGTGAGAGGCAGAGTTCTTTTGTGGCGTTTTCGTTTCGAGCGAATCATCTTTAACTGAAACAGGACCGTGGCGGTCTTTTGCGAGGATCACTTACGAGGGGATAATGATACATAGGAACTGCCAGTGAGCAGAGGATGGACTTTGGGTTGTAATCAGCAAGACTTTTAGAAAATCCGTGAGCGGTGCAATGCCAAGCATCCGCCTGTAATGTTCCCGTAAGGCAATGGGGGAGTCGAGGACAAATACAACGCCAAAAATCAAAAGTATAAGAAATCAAGGAAGAATGTGTCGTTGATATCAGATACATACGGCTGTAGGGAGAAATCCTTTACAGCCGTATTGATGTGATATCAGCACGCATATCAGGTAACAAATTATGTATTACACAAGAGAATATCTCAATAGAGCGCATCGAGAAATTGATACTATTTTCCGAGTGCTGTTCCCGGAACATGGAATGGCAGTAAGGGAAGAACAGATTATGTTATGCCACAAAATGCTGGATAACCTGCTGGGAAGAAACATAGCACTGTGTGACGCGGGTGTCGGTATCGGCAAGACGTATGCCTATCTGGTGGCCTGTGTTCTGATGAGAAAATATTCCCTCCTTGCAGAAGGATGTTCCCCTTATGAGCAGCGTCCGGTCGTGATATCCACTTCCAGCATTGCACTCCAGAAAGCAATTCTTACAGAATATATCCCTTTTCTCTCCCGGATTCTTCAGGAGAACGGGACGATTCAGGCCCCTATTAAAGCTGTGATACGAAAAGGGAAAGAGCATTTTGTCTGCGATGAGAGGTTGGAGCACCGAATCGTTGCAATCGAAGAAAAAAACAAAAATGCGTTGCAGAAAGAAGCTCTGCTGTCGTTGAAAGAACATTATGATATGGACGAAGTGTCCAACTTAAGTGGGTTTGACAGAAGGATGGTGAGTGTACCGAAGTTCTGTTCGGGAGACTGCCCGAAAAGAGGCTCATGCAGGTATCAGCAGTATCTGGAGCGTTCCAGAGATCATGAAATGTTCATTCAGATCTGTAATCACAATTATCTGCTGGCTGATGGTTATCACAGGCTGCAGGATTACCGCCCGTTATTAAAAGACTACCGAGCATTGATTGTCGATGAAGCACATAAGCTGCCGGATGCGGCAAAGCAGATGTTTGGGAAGAGCCTCTGTTATGACGATATCCGAGAAATCTGCTTTTATCTTGGGAATGAGTACCAAGGCCCGGAGATAAGAAAACTGTCCGGGACGATCCGGATGGTGCTGGACATCATAGGAGAAAACCACAGAACCAGATATGGGATAAAAGAAGAATTCCACATGACAGAAGAGTGTGCAATGTATTTATATGAGGGGATACAGACCATGAATAAGATCATAGAAAAATTAGAAAAGAAGATTCCAAAGTGGATCAGAAACAAGCTGGAAGAAACCAAAAGTGTGCTGGAATGCTTTTTCCATCAGGATAAGAAGTATGTGCTGCATCTGAAGCAGGACCATGACCACCGGATTATATTGTGTGCATCCAGCAGACGGATTCCACAGTATCTGGACCAGATGTTATGGAGCAGAGGAATGGGAGCGATTCTGACAAGCGGAACTTTAAAAACCGGACAGGGATTTTCCCACATTCGGAAAATGACAGGATTACAGAGAGTGCGGAGAGTCCGGGAATATGTGGCAGACTCCCCGTTTGAATATCAGAAGAACTGTCTGTTATATCTGCCAAAGAATTTGAAGACATGCAGAAGAGAAAGTCAGGAAGAGGCAGAGATGATAGCAGACCATATCCATTCACTGATCTGTTCGACTTACGGGCATACGCTAGTGCTGTTTACATCTTATCATTTGATGGGAAACGTTTACCAGATGTTAAGGGATGAAATTCCGTTCCCGATGATAGAGGTGTGGAGACATTCACCGGAAGAGATCACAAGATTTAAACAGATGGACAATGCTGTCCTTTTTGCAGCCGGCTCCTGTTGGGAAGGAGTAGACTTCCCTGGAGATATGGTATCTTCGCTGATTATAGTAAAACTGCCCTTTGCTGTTCCTGATCCCATCAGTGAAGCACAGAAGAAGGAATATGCCAGCCTGAAAGATTATATTCAGGCAGTGATTGTTCCAGACATGCAGAAAAAACTAAGACAGGGATTCGGACGTGCTCTCCGCACCGAGACAGATACTTGTGTCGTGTCCATTTTAGACGAGCGTGCAGGAGAAGGTGGCAGGTATCATGAGGAAGTAATGTGTGCGCTTCCGAGCTGCAAGATGGCAAAAGATATCAAGGATGTCCAGCACTTTATTCGAAACCGGAAAGGCGTGGAATACTACCTGTAACCGTTCGTGGTTCTGCTACAGAAAAAGCAGATTTTGCACGAAAAGTTTGGTGGTATTTCAAGGGCGTTTTCGGTGGGATTGTTGGTATTGATGAATAGCTATTTCGGCATGAAGTGGGTATACTGTGTATAGCGTTAGAGGAAAGGAGGCAGCTTATGATATACAAGGTGGAAACGATAAAAGATGGAACAGAAAAATATTTTTTCATCAGAAATCTGGAAACAATGAGTATTGAAGAACTGCCAAGTAAATATCTAATGCATAAGATTAAATGTAAACGTTCACCAAATACAGTGAAACGCACAGCATTTTCAATCTGCTATTATATGAAATATATGGCAGAGAAAGAAATGGAACTCACAGAAGTCTATCAGTTAGATTATGAAAAACAGACAGAACACTTTGTGGAATTTTTATACTGGCTTAAAGCCGGAAACCATACAGAGCAAACGGCTGGAGAAAAGAAGTGTCCGAATGAAGGAACCTGCAACGCATACTTAAAAGATGTGTTCAGGTTCTATTTATTTATAGAGGCAGAATATGAACAGTACGGAAGTCTCAAAACCTTATCGTATAACCAGATTATAGCGGTTAATCAGGTGGGAGTAAAAAAGGTACTGCGGAATCATTCTTTTAAAGCCTATCTGAAGGAAGAGGAACATCGTGGGAGAACAGCAAAAGAAAATCAGATTATTACAATTTTACAGGCCTGTACGAACCGAAGAGATCAGCTTCTGTTACTTATGTTAGCAGAAACCGGATACAGAATTGGGGAACTACTGGGAGTAAAATATGTCAAAGATATTGATTATAGGAATCACATGATAAGGGTATGCTTCCGGGAAGATAATGAAAATGAAGCGAGAGCCAAAAATGCGGAATACAGAAGTGCCAAGATAAGTAATGATACGTTTGAATTTCTCATGGATTATCTGGCAAAATATCGGAAAATCCTGCAACATCAGGATTACCTGTTTGTGAATATCATGGGTGAGAACATTGGAAAGCCATTAAGAGTGGACAGTGTATATGATATGTTGGACCGAATGGAAAAGAAAACCGGAGTTAAAATCACACCCCACATGTTACGTCACTATTTTGCAAATATGCGAAAGCAGGCAGGATGGGAACTGGAAATGATCAGTCAGGCATTGGGGCATAAACATTTGGATACGACTATAAAGTATCTGGACTGGCTGGATGATGAACTGATAGAAGCAAGTAATGAGTTTTATGCACAACACACTGCTATTTATGGGGCGGAACGTCTGCTGGAGTAGGGAGGTGTGAGAAATACCTATATATTTATTGCAACAGGCAGAACACATAACAGAATCTGAAGTAGATATTGAGAAGAAAAAGCAGGAACTATATTCAGAAATTGATGCACTTGGAATAAAAAGCGATTCAAGAATTAACAAATTGAAAAAGTTCTTGGCAGATAGAAAAATCTGGCATCTGGAAGAAATGGATTATCCTTTGCGAAATTCGTATGAACAATATTTAAGAGGACAGATACGATCACAAATTGTATCTTTCTATTTGAAAATATATGATACGGTAAAACAACAACATATCTATCAACAAATGCAGACGCTAAATGGAAAGCGGATATATGAATGGAAATATCAAAATAAAATTTATTTTCTGAAGTATTATCCGGAAAAGGAAATAGCTGAGACCTTTGAAACTTCTTATAAAACAAACCTATTGGTGTGGGATTTTACACAAAATTGTTCAGAAGTTTTAAAGAAACAAATTTTTTATACGTTGAGTCGTATCATTGCCAATACTTCAATGTCTAAGGCTTATAGAAATGTCAGGTTAAAATCCTTAAAACTTCTTTATGATTCTTGTGTTCAGTTAAATATTACGGATATTGGATTGCTGGAAATGGAACAAGTGGAAACTATTTTAAAGAATTTTCCCGAAACGAGTCAACGAAGTATTTTAGGTGAATGCAGAAGAGATGCGTTTATGCAGCAGGAACAGATCCAATGGGAAGCAAATGTATGGTATCTGGAACGATTACATCTTGGAAAACATCGGATAGACGAAAGTAAATCCTTAATTAGCATATCTTTTATGGAAGTCAAGGAAATACAGAATCGAGAAATTTTACAGGCATACATGAAATATGAACTGGGAATTACTGGACAGGCAGTCAGCACGATTGTACGAAGATTTGTATGTATTAGAAATTTTATTGAACTGCTGGAACAAGAAAAGATACTGGCGATTCATGCAACTGTCGCAGAAGTAAAAAAGTATGCAGACGGCTTGCGAGAACGGGGAATACAGGCAAAGGGATTTAATGAAAGAATTTTCGGTATCGGTCATTTTTATAAATTCATGGAAGTTAAACAGTATATTACAAGAATGCCATTCCGAATTGAATATTTCCAACAAAAAGAAGTAATAGTACATCATGATCGTAGCGTTGAGGAAACAGTATATATGGAAATTTTGAAAAAATTATATCTTTTTCCAGAGCGATTACGATGTATGTTCCTACATCTGTGGTGTCTAGGATTACGGGCGAGTGAAGTGTGTACATTGAAAGGAAATGCTTATTATCAGCAGGGCGAGGATTATTGGATTCAGGTGTATCAGGTCAAAATGAAGAATTATAAAAGGATTCCAATCCCACAGGCACTTTATCAGATTATGAAAGTATACTTGAAAAAACATGAAATTCAGCCTGAAGAATTCATTTTTAAAAACAGCAGAGGTGGTGCTTGTCTATATGGTACATTCCGAACTCAGATGATAGAAGCGTGCCGGGAAAATAAGATTGCAAATGGAGAATATTTATTTCAATCACACGATTATCGACATACAGTAGCAACTATGTTTTATGACAGTCATGTATCACTGCAAAGTATCAGGGATTATCTTGGACATACTTATGAAGAGATGACAAGACAGTATATTGATTATATGCCGCAAAGGATTGCAAAAGCAAATGATGAGTTCTTTGAAATGCAAGGAAGTAGTTTAGCATCATGGCTAAAGAAAGAGGAAAAAGATGGAAAATGATATTATATACTTCAGCGATTTCCCCAATTTACAAGAAACAGGGACACGTAAGGATAATGGAAAATTTGATTTAACGTTGCTTCCAACGCAAGAATTAAAGGAAGAGTTTCGAGGTTATATTATGTATCGCTGCAAAAACGGAACGTTTAGAGCATTGATTCAGGATCGAACAGCTTATAATCATATTGCAAAGTTTTTGAACAGCAGAATAAATCGGAGAATCAAAAGCCTTGGAGATAGAAATCCAGAAAAATGGATATCACTTTTAAAAGGCTGGATGTTAGAACAGGGAATAACTATTGTAAAAGAAAAGAAGAGTGTGTATGGTACAGTAAGCTATGGCGAAGCAGTGACGATATTATATTTCAGAAACGTACTGAAATTTTTAGGGCCAGAAGATTTACGGGATGAGATAGAAAAAGATGTTTGGGAACTAAAAAATCTGGATATTAAAATCAGATCCAATCCAATTTATAATGTAAAAACACTGGATTTCAGAAAAATATATCAGCCAGATATCAGGGAAGAATGTAAGAAAGCTGTTTATATGAATCTGCAGTATGAAGCAATAGGAACTGTACAGGGAGAATTGACAATAATGAGGATATTCTCAGAATATCTCCAAAAAGAGTATTCCAAAATAAAAAGCTGCAGCGAAATAGACAGAGAAGTGCTGGAAGAATTTTTGATATATCTGTCAACAAAAGATACTTCCCATAGTGCGAATAGTTCTTATGTAATTTCATTAAGACGACAGTTAGAGACAATCGGAAAAATTTACAGCTATGAAAGATTGGAGCATTTATTTATTAATACGGATATTCCACCGGAAGTAAATGCAGAATTTAGAGTGTATTCTGATGATGAAATGAAACGACTAAATGCGGAAATTACACAGATGGATGTACAGATTGCAAGATGTCTTCTGATACATCAGATGCTTGGAACTAGGATATCAGATACCCTTACACTGAGACCAGATTGTCTGACGAGAGAAAATGGCCAAGATATGATTGAAATATATCAAGTTAAAACTAAAAGATATAAAAAACCGATCAGTAAAGAACTTGCAAAACTGTTACAGAGTTCTATTGAATATACACAGGAAAAGTTCGGTGATACAGAATACATATTTGTTAATGAAAAAGAACCTGACCGCCCGATGCAGTATATGGCTATAAAAACAAAAGTCATGTCCATGATACAGGAAAAGCAGTTGAGAGATGATCATGGCGAATTATTCGGGTTTGGAACGCACATGTTCCGGCACTACTATGGCGTCAAACTTACAGAAATGCATCTGGATGACTGGACGATAGCGAGACTATTGGGGCATAAAAGACTGAATAATGTACAGCATTACCGGAAAATGAGCAATCAAAGAATGGCAGACGAAACCAGAGAAGTAAGACAGAGGATGAGTGACATCATATATATGAGTCTGGCAAGATGGGGTGAAGAATATGAGCAAATACGACAAGATGATTGAGGAAAATCAGAGAAAAAGTAAAGAGAAAATTGAACTGGCAGTGCAGGCAATACAAGATATGCTGGCAAATAAAGAACGTATCAGCGTTCCAAAGCTGATGAAGAAAACTGGATTGTCGAGAGGATTCTTTTATAAAAATCCAACTGTCCGGGATACATTGAACCAAGCAGTAGAGCAACAGGCCGGAATGATAGATCCAAGAAGAGAAATCCTGAACATGGCGATGGAAAAGCAGATTGAACTGCTGAACCAGAAGGTGGCAGCTCTGACCAGAGAAAATAAGGAACTGAAGAGAAAGAATGAAAAGTTACAGAAGGCATTACGGAAACAGGATTTGAATTTTATTAAGAACTTATAACATTGAAAATAATAAGATGGAAGAGATGTGTGCAGACACATCTTTTCATCGTTGAGGATAAAACATATAGAATGAGAATGGGATTGTTTTATGGTATACTAATATAAAATATTAGCGAAAGAAGGAATGTTATGTATTATGATATTACAAATCCCAATGCATCATATTCGTGGTTATATGAAACATTGAAAGTTCGTGAAGGAGAGCTTATTGGAGATTATATTATAGAATGCCATAGTGATCCGAATGAATTTTATGAAAGATATCGAACAGTAATAGATAAAATAGATATAGAAAATTTAGAAATTGTGGCATTTCAAGTGACAAGTAATGATAACAAATGTGATGATATAAAACGAAATGGACTTCATAACTTACAATGGGTATTAAGCAATGATACTGTTTTGAATAAATATCTAAAAAAATATAAAATAAGCTTTGATATTGGAAATAAATTATTGTATATAGATGGGGATAGGTACGATATTGATTATGAAAAATATAAGGATTTAGACGTGATTTCAAAGAGAAAAGAACAGCTACATAATATAGGACATAAAATATTTTATGATTTTCAGATTAATGCGTTTCTGTTTTGTGAAGATATCTATAAATATTCAACTATTCATGAAGCACCAGAGTTTTTATTTACATTATCAAATGTAAATAAATATACAAGAGAACTCTATGAAACATGGAAAAATAATTGTGAGACTTATGTTGTAAAATTCAAAGTCAAATTAAAAAAGCTTGAGTATTATACATTTTATAATAGTAAAATTGAATATGAAAAGGATAAGCAGGAAAATTGGACTTACTTAAGAAAACAGCTTGTATCAATGGCACTTGAGAGTATGATGGGAAATTCAGCATCAGAAATTTATGCATATATGAAACCTAATACAGTGATTATTCCTGAAAATATTATAGAATATGTATCAGCTGAAGAATGGAGAAGAAATGTACTTAAATACTTTGGGAAAGAATGAAATGTATAAATCAGTTTCTGAAATAGTCGGAACAAATGTAGAAACAGTAAAAAGATTTGTGAAAGAAAATGCAGACGAGATTGTTGATTGCCATTATGATGAACATGGAATTTATCAGATGGATTTATCACAACTCTTAAAAGAAAATGAACTAAAACAAATTGATTCAGTGGTTGTGAGCCATATTACTCCTAGAGAAAATGCAAAAAATATTTGGGATGAAGGATTATTAACATTATCTCATGCACTAACGCAGGAAACAGAATTGTCAGATTATTTGAAAAATATAGGTTTTACATTTTTGTTTGAAAAAGAACAAATTATTATGTATAAAGACAATCACATAGTTGATGTTAAAAGTGAAAATGGAAATAATTTGAAAATGCGATTAGGTGGAGAGAAAACTTATAATGATTATAATATCAATGGTTATCTTTTTATAGATGAATTTGAGGAAGATGCTATAAGAGGATGGTTAGGATCTCCGGAATTTTTAAAAAGTTTAGCAAATTATTATGGAAAAAATAGTATTGCCGATAATTATGCAGAGAAGTGTTACAATTATTATGTTTCTTTTGAAGTCCCTTTAAATGAGATAGATTTAGAAGGATTTTCTGATGAAATAGATTCAATGGAAAAGACAGAAATACTTTTGAGATATGTAATTAATGCATTAGCGTATGCCGAAATGCGAACAAAGCCATTTCTGCCGATGTATAATCCAATTATTTATTTAAAACGAAATTATGATGTACCAAAAGAAGATGTTCGTAAGATATGGGTGCTACATAGAAAAACACCGAAGTGGATACCAAGTGAAATAGAAAGAATGTAACATAAAACACAGTTTTGTATGCCGTTAAACCTAGTAAAATCAACGCATGAGGGGGACTGGCTACATTTTAATACCCTGTACGGTGGAATCCATCAGGTTCAGAGTACCACCATCTTCTACGATGATGTGGACGCTGCTGAGGATTTTCATATTAACAAATGTCAGGTTGCATCCGCTTGGAATGTATAAGGTCTGTGGGATATTACCACTCTGAACATCTTTCCAGGCAATGTCATAACCCAGATATCCGTAAGTTCCGGACTCATTGGAACCATACCATGCTTTTACATCCTTTGGTACGCGAACACTTTCTTCTTCACCTGTGTTGGAACCAAAATCTCTGATAGCCCATGGCTCCATGATATTCCACATATATTTGCCATCCTGAGTCTGCGTCAGATTA
>ENA-OQNT01000012-OQNT01000012.1-human-gut-metagenome-genome-assembly--contig:-NODE-12-length-56486-cov-5.999485_pt1 | contig 56486 bp, 47 predicted proteins | sample MGYA00242634_ERZ504890 | MGnify/ENA primary metagenome ERZ504890 (study PRJEB26092, sample SAMD00036379) | human gut metagenome | host: Homo sapiens | study: EMG produced TPA metagenomics assembly of... | reverse complement strand
GATGGTGCTTGTGTAGTCAAGATTTAGCTCAGAGGTTGTGATATCTGATATCTTGAGACCATCTATGAAGGTGCCTTTATGATTTATGACCAAAAGCTTGAGGAGACTGTATTGATTCCAGTTTTGAGGCCACCATTCAGGGGTGAACATTCCGCGTACATCTCCATAGTCACCAGGAGAGGTCCAGGTGCCGACCAGAGTGTCATTGATGTAAAAGCTTATATCACTTGGCCAGTTGTTGTCGATGCCCGGAGCCTCAGAGCTTATCTCGGCTGAGAGTGAAAGCTGGGTTATTTTCTGATTACGTGGAATGAGGTTTGGAATTACATATTCCACATAGCCCTTTGTGAACCACATAATGTCTGCATTGAAACGGTCAGGATGGTCAAAATAACGCACGTCATCGAGCTCTCCTATCACAAATGAGGATGTAGCCATGCCGCAGGTTGGACAGACGTTGTGAGATGAGAACTGCCCTACCTTGATGGAGGTGTTGTATACGTTGCTTAAGTCTATTGGCTTTTCGATTTCTACTAATATACGGTCCTGAATCAGTGAACACAGCTTCTGGTTGCCGTGACCGGATGAATCGTTTGAGGTGGAGATAAGTCCGCACTCCTCAAGCTTTTTTATATGTCCGGTTAAAGCTCCATTGCTGATGTTTAGCTCGTTTGCGAGCTGATTCATGCTCATCTGGTTATTTTCGAGCAGAATTTTTAAAATCTGGATACGAATATCAGAGCCGAGAGCTTTAAACAGTTCGAGACCGTCGTCTAATGATGTGATATGTATCATATATAGATTCTCCTAAAATATTTTATAAAATTAAAAATGAAATTCTTGTGTATAAAACATATAATAATTATAGAAATATGCTACTATGTTGTCAATAAATTATTGTATATAGTTTTGGAATTTATTTACAATGACTTTAAATCAAATTAAATGTATTGTGCAATATGTATAGCTTAGATATGTTTAGAGACGAAAAAAACATAAAAATTTAGACATTATTAAACAATGTTTAAAATAGTTTAAAATAATCTAAAATAAATATTGACATTACAGCTACTCTCATGTATATTATGTACATAAGCAAAACACATTAACGACCTGTTTTAGTCAAATAGCAATAAGCCCAGCATGAGACTTAAACAGGAGGTTAATACAACTTATCAATTCAATTTCATTTTAACAGGAGGAAGGAAAATGAAAAAGAAATTAGTTAGTGCACTGATGTGTGCAACAATGGCAGTTACAATGCTTGCCGGCTGTGGAAACGGCAGCAAAAACGGAACAGAAGCAGCAGATGGGGGAACAGAAGCTGCTGAGTCAGAGGTAGTGACAAACACATATGGAGATTCAAAGGGAACACACCTTGAGATGTGGACCTTCGTTGAACTTCATGCACAGCACTACGGCACAATGGTAGAGCAGTGGAATAAGGACCATCCGGACAAGACAATCGAGATTACATGTACTACATATCCATATGCTGATATGCATACAAAGCTTCTTACATCACTTGAGGCCGGTACAGGAGCACCTGATATCTGCGATGTTGAGGTTGGACAGTTCCCTAACGTAGTTGCAGGTCAGGACAAATGGTTAGTACCACTTGATGATTATGCAAAGGATTACATGAGCACAATGGTTCCAGCCAGAATGGAAACATACCAGGGCTCTGACGGACATTACTACGGAGCTCCTTATCATGTAGGTGCCACAGTTATGTACTACAACGTAAAGGCTATGGGAGATGCAATGGGGCTTTCACAGGCAGATGTCATCGCAAAGATTGACGGAGTAAAGACCTGGGATGATTACGAGGCACTTGGAACAGAGTATGTTGAGGCAGCAGGTGAGAAGGGTACAAAATACTGGACATCTGTTGATACAGGCGGAACAGACTGGTTATGGCTTGCAATGGCTGAGTACGGAGAGGACTGGACAGGTGGATTTGACGGAAAGGCAAATGTACAGCTTGATTCAGTTAAGAAGATGCTCACAATGCAGCAGAAATGGTTAAAGAGTGATCTTGCAGAGGTATCACCTGACGGACATGTTGACCTTGAGGCAGGTTTCCAGAACATCATGGATCACAACATCGTTTCATTCCCTAAGGCAATGTGGTATATGAGCCGTTTCACAAACTATATGCCTGATGAGAAGGGCAACTGGTACATCGCAAAATGTCCTACATTCGAGGAGGGACAGAAGTGCTCAGTAGGTATCGGTGGAACAGGTACAGTTGTTACACAGCAGTCTAAGGCAAAAGAGCTTGCAGCAGAATTCCTTTGCTGGGCTAAAATGTCTGAGGTTGGTGAGCAGAATATCTGGGATACACTTGGATTTGATGTATGTAACACAGCTTGCTGGACAAATGATACATTTGCTCACAATGATGAGAACCAGTACAATCAGTTCTTCATCAACTATCCATACGATGTGCTCAATTCTATCGGAATGGACAATATTGGCAAGATTTCTGTAGTTAAAATCAGTCCTACAATTAATGAGAATGTATGTAATACAACTCTCAATGAGGTACTTGAGGATCCTGATTACAGCGTGGATGACGCATTACAGGAGCTGCAGGATGCAGTAGATATGGAGCAGGAAGAGTAATTTTATAGCTCTTAAAAGGGGGAGGTACTGGAGGTTTGGCCTCCGGCCTCCCTTTATTAATAAGAAAGAGGTGCGTAAATTGAAGATTAAAAAATTCTTGTATTCACAAAAGGTTGCGCCGTATGTATTTGTTATACCATTTATATTAAGCTTTGCAATATTCTGGATTTACCCTCTCTGCTCATCTGTATTTATGAGTTTTGAGAAGATTACACCACTGGAAACAAAGTTTGTGGCTTTAGAGAATTATAAGAAGCTGTTGTCGGATACAGTGTTCCTGACAGCGATAAAAAACAGTGCAACATATATGTTCTGGACACTTGTATTACTGATTCCGTTCCCAATGCTTTTTGCAGTGCTTATGGACAGCAATCTTGTAAAGGCAAAGGGTGTATGGAAAGCAGTGCTTTATATGCCGGCTCTTACATCTGTAGTTATTTCAGGTACTCTGTTTCGTCTGATGTTCACAGAGTACAGCACAGGACAGATGAATAAACTTGTAATGGCACTCGGCATGGAGCCTTTCAAATGGTTGAAGGTCGGCTGGACAGGAATGGCAGCACTTTTGGTTTTAGCCTGCTGGAGATGGACAGGTGTAAATATGCTCTATTTCCTTTCGGGACTAAAGTCAATTGATACTTCATTATATGAAGCTGCTGAGATTGATGGAGCAAACGGCTGGCAGAAATTCCGCTACGTGACATTACCATTACTCAGACCGACAACAATCTATGTTTTGACAATATCAATCTATGCAGGACTTGCGATGTTCCTTGAGTCGTACATGCTGTGGGCAGGAAACAATTCGCCGAAGAACATAGGACTCACCATTGTGGGATATCTGTACAAACGTGGTATTGAGAAAAATGACATGGGCTATGCATGTGCGGTTGGTATGGTGCTTTTGGTTATAGCACTTGTAATTAATATAGTACAGCTTGTATGTAACGGAACATTTAAACGCGAGGAGGACTAAAAAATGGCAGATAAAAAGAAAAAAGTGCGTTCTGTCAAAGACACACCAAGACATAAGGTTGGCGTTGTTTTAGGCACAGGATTCTTCGTAATACTTTGTGCGATAATAGTATTTCCGGTCTTTGCAGGTCTTTTAGCATCGTTTAGACCTGGCAAGGAGCTTATCAGAAGAGGTCTTTCAATTGATCTTGATTTCTCAACGATGAGCCTTGATAATTATACCTATCTGTTTTCAGGCAACGCAGACAGCCAGAAGTATTTTATGTGGTATAAGAACTCTCTTATTATCACTATTGTATCGGTGGTGCTTACGCTTCTCATCTGTTACTTTGTAGCTTATGGACTGACAATGTACAATTACAGGCTTAAGAACTTCCTGTTCTTTTTGGTAATTGCTACAATGATGGTGCCGTTTGAGATTCTTATGCTGCCTCTTTACAAAGAGATTATTGCAATCGGACTTATTGATTCATATGTTGGTGTTATTATAACGGGACTCTGCTCGGCATCGACCATATTTTTCTTCAAGCAGTATCTGTCAGGTCTGCCTAAGGATCTTCTGGATGCGGCAAGAATTGACGGTGCTACAGAGTACGGTATTGCAACAAAAATAATACTCCCACTCACAAAGCCGGCATTTGCTTCTATGGGTATATTGTCAGCGATGGGTGTATGGAATGCAATCCTTTGGCCATTGCTTGTGCTTAAAGGCGCAGAGAAGTTTACACTTCCTATCGGACTTAATACTCTTCTCACACCATACGGAAACAACTATGATGTACTTATTGCAGGCTCAATGTTTGGTATTTTACCGATATTTATTATCTTTTTGATTTTCCAGAAATATATCATCGATGGTATGACCGCAGGAGCTGTTAAGGGTTAGCTTAAAAAAATTTATAAATATATAAGAGATAAAGGAGAAAATATGGCAAAAATTATTGTAAATAATGAGAATAAAAAGAGTACAATTGCTCCGGAGATTTATGGACATTTTTCTGAGCATCTCGGAAGATGTATCTACGAGGGATTATTTGTAGGGGAGAATTCAGATATACCAAACGTAAACGGCATGCGTACTGATGTTGTAGATGCATTAAAGGAAATGAAGATACCTGTGCTCCGCTGGCCGGGCGGCTGCTTTGCAGATGAGTATCATTGGATGGATGGAATCGGTCCTAAAGAGAAGAGAAAAAAGATGATCAACACACACTGGGGTGGTGTAGTTGAGGACAACAGCTTCGGAACACATGAGTTTTTTGAGCTTTGCAGACAGTTAGGCTGCAAGACATATGTGAACGGAAATTTAGGAAGCGGAACAGTGCGCGAGATGAGTGAGTGGGTAGAGTACATCACATTTAACGGAGTATCACCTATGGCTGATTTGCGTAAGGAAAACGGACACGAAGACCCATGGACTATTGACTACTTCGGTGTGGGAAATGAGAACTGGGGATGTGGTGGAAACATGCGTCCTGAGCATTATGCAGATGAATACCGCAGATACCAGACTTATGTCAGAAATTATGCAGGCAATCAGCCAATCAATAAAATCTGCTGTGGTCCAAATGTGGATGACTATGAGTGGACAAAGAAGGTGATGGCTACATGCTTCGATCATTGTGAGCCTAGATTCCATGGTCAGATGGATGGATTATCACTTCATTATTACACACTTCCGGAGACAGAGGATGACTGGAATATCAAGGGAAGTGCGACCGATTTTACAGAGGATATTTTTTATCAGACTCTTAAGAGAGGATATTTCATGGAGGAGCTCATCAATCGTCATGGAGCTATAATGGATGAGTATGATCCTGATAAGAATATAGGTCTTATTGTTGATGAGTGGGGCATCTGGTCAGATGTGGAGCCTGGTACCAATCCGGGATTCTTATATCAGCAGAACACAATGCGTGATGCGCTTGTTGCAGGTATGACATTAAACATTTTCAACAAGCATTCCGACCGTGTGAAGATGGCATGTATTGCACAGCTTATAAATGTGCTTCAGTCTGTAATGCTCACAGACGGAGATAAGATGATTAAAACACCTACATATTATGTATTCCATATGATGAGACATCATCAGGGCGCAGCTCTTTTGGATAGCTCTCTTGTAGGAGGAACTACAGTTGGTACAGGAAAGAATGAGCTTCCGAAGGTTTTTGAGTCTGTATCAGAGGATAAGGATGGAGTGATTACAGTCACACTTACAAACAATTCTCTTGAGTCGTCAGAGGATGTTGATATTATGTTCACAAATGAGGGTGACAAATACAGTGTAAGTGAGGCCAGATACATCGAAGGTGCCATGGATGCACACAATACCTTTGAAGCACCTGAGGTAGTGGATGAGAAGGATTTCACAGCATATGAAAATACACAGACCGGTGTGAAGGTTACTCTTCCGGCATGCAGTGTTGTTACACTTAGATTATCGAAATAATATTAAAACAGCTATTCAGAATCACGGGGAATAAAAAGCAGGTTGTCCTGTTCCCCAAGTGGTTCTGAATAGTTATGTACTAAAACAGAATTGTTCAGAAACAAAATTGTTCAGATTAAGGAAGGACAGATAATATGCCACGAGGATTAAATTACGACAATAAAATTTTATCTATAGTAAATACCGCAGTTGACATGCTTATACTTGGGATTTTCTGGTTTGTCACCAGCATCCCGCTTGTTACAATAGGTGCGTCGACTACGGCAGTTTATTATACTGTAAATAAGTGCATAAGAAATAAAAAAAGCTATGCTTATGTTGAATACTGGAAAGCTTTTAAAAGCAATTTTAAAAAATCAACACTTGCTTTTATTGTATGGCTTATACCGGCAGCTTTTCTTGTGGCAGACTGCATGCTCATGAAACAGCAGCTTAAGGCCGGAACATATCTTGGAATGATGTACTATTTCTTTCTGGTATTATCGGGGGCTGTACTGGCATGGGCATTTTATCTGTTTTCATACATGGCCAGATTTGAGTGTACGGTAAAGGAGGCACTTAAAAAATCACTTTTCATGATGCTTGCAAACCTTGGCTGGTCCATTTTGCTGGTTGCAGTATTTTTATTCATACTGTTCTGGTGCAGGGACATGCTATGGCTGGTTGTGCTGTTTCCGGGAGGTTTTGGATGTATAAAAAATTATTGTCTGGAGCGTGTGTTCAAGAAATACATGACACCGGAGGATATCGCACGGGAGCTTGAGGTAAACCGTACATATGCAAGCTGACATTTTATAATAAGGCACACAGCAAAAAAGTTATAAAAACGGCTATATAATATGGAGAGAGTAGAATATGGATTTAAAGAATATAAAAATAGAGGATCCGTTTTGGGGACATATGCAGGAGCTTGTGACAGATGTTGTCATTCCGTTTCAGGAAGACGTGCTTAATGACAGACAGCCCGGAGTGGAAAAAAGTCATGCAATAGAGAATTTTAAGATTGCAGCAGGCCTTTCACAGGGCGAGTTTTACGGTATGGTCTTTCAGGACAGTGACGTGGCAAAATGGCTTGAGGGAGTGGCATATTCTCTGATAATAAAGCCTGATGCTGCGCTTGAAAAGAGAGCTGATGACATTATAGATATTATCGCTGCAGCACAGCAGCCGGATGGATATCTGAATACATATTTCACAATAAAAGAGCCTGAGCACAGATGGCAGAATCTGCTTGAGTGTCACGAGCTGTACTGTGCAGGCCATATGATGGAGGCTGCTGTCGCCTATTATGAGGCTACCGGCAAGGATAAGCTGCTTAAGGTTATGGAAGGCATGGCGGGACACATCATAGACAGATTCGGACATGACAAGCTGCCCGGAATACCGGGGCATCAGGAGGTTGAAATAGGTCTGATGCGCATGTATCATGCAACAGGAAATGAGGCCTACAAAAAGCAGGCGAGATATTTTCTTGAGGAGAGGGGAAAAAATCCCGCTTTTTTTGCTGAGGAAGCCGCAAAGCGTGATTGGAATCATTTTGGAATGGTTCCAGAGGATATAAAGTATAACCAGAGCCATGCTACCATTTATGAACAGGAAGAAGCGGTAGGACACAGTGTGCGTGCTGTCTATATGTATACAGCCATGGCAGATCTGGCAGCAACGGAGCACGATGAAAAGCTTTTTGCCGCCTGCGAGCGACTGTGGAATAACATGACAGAAAAGAAGATGTATATAACAGGAGGTATAGGCTCAACAGTGGAGGGAGAGGCCTTTACGAAGGAGTATGAGCTGCCGAATGATATGGCATACGCTGAGACCTGTGCATCGATAGGGCTTGTTTTCTTTGCAAAGCAGATGCTTAAAATGAGCAAAAACGGCAAATACGCAGATGCTATGGAGAGAGAATTATACAACGGAATTATAAGTGGAATGCAGCTTGATGGAAAGAGATTTTTTTATGTGAATCCGCTTGAGGTAAATCCCGGAGTATCAGGAGAAATATTTGGATATAAGCATGTCATTCCTGAAAGACCGGGCTGGTATGCATGTGCATGCTGTCCTCCTAATCTTGTGCGTATGGTTACATCTCTGGGCAGATATGCGTGGGATGAGGATGATGATGTAATCTATTCACATCTTTTCATCGGTCAGGAGGCTCGGCTTAAAAAAGCAGATATAAAGGTTGCCAGTGAATATCCGTGGAAGGGACATGTTTCATACAGCATTACGCCGAAGACAGGAGATGAATTTGCTGTTGCAATACATATTCCGGGATATCTGAAGAGCTTTGAGGTGACACTCAATGGCATGAGGTTAAAAGAGAATAGTGAGACAAAAGCAGATGAGTTCTATTCTTATAGGGATGGCTATATCTATATAAAAAATAAATGGCATGATAATGATGTTATAGAGATCAACTTCAATATGGATATCCGTGTAATATATGCCAATACAAAGGTAAGAGAGGACATAGGATGTGCAGCTTTGCAAAGAGGTCCGGTAGTGTACGCTTTTGAAGGAGTGGACAATGATGATGATGTGCAGAGTCTGATGATAGATGTGTCAAGGCTTAATGAAGCGCGTATTGAAACAGAAGCTGATGGAATGTTAAAGGGTGCGGTTCTTTTAGATATTCCAGCAGTGAGACTTGAAGGTTCAGATGCATTGTATTCTGAGGAGCCACCGAGACAAAAGTCTGTAATGGCAAGGGCTATACCATATTATATGTGGGGAAATCGAGGACTTAATCAGATGAGAGTGTGGATGCATACTATTTACAATTAAAATATAGCTATGCTTAATAATTAAAATCCCGGGTTGTCTGTCACACTAAGGTGTGTACGGACAACCCGGGATTTTGCCGGTTGTGAATGATACAAAAATGCAGCGGCTTTTTGTGTGGCTTTACTATATGTTTTAATGCATAAGGCCCTCTTATAGTGCCTCCTGAAGTATCTTCACATCCCACTTATTCATCACATCGCCCTCTTTAGCTGCTTCTCCGGTGATCAGGTCAACCATTCCTGCAAGGCTTGCAGGGAGAGCATGCTTTTCATCAGTGAAATTCATCACAAAGTAAAAGCGTGTATTTTCGCTCTCGCGGCATGTGATTTCAAGACCTGTCTCTTCAGCAATGACACCTGATACAGACACTTCATTTGTGGCTTCATCAAGCACCCTTGCAAGTCCGGCTGCCTCAAGCTGTGTGGCAACATAGTATACATGGCCTTTTCCGTAGATGTTCTTTGTGACAGCAGGCATTCCTGCATAGAAATCGCTTTCATATGTGGCGAGTACTTCTGCACCTTCCGGGTGCATCAGGTCGCACAGCAGATTGCATTTATATTCTTTTCCATCCGAAAAGCTTACAGTGTTTGACTGCTCCGGTGCGAGCGCGTCAATCTCCTCAACCCAGACACCTGCCATCTCGCGGAGAGGTCCCGGATATCCGCCCAGATGCACGTTGTCAGACTGGTCCACAATACCACTCATAAATGTTGTGATGAGAGTACCGCCGTTTTTCACAAACTGCTCAAGCTTTTCCTTCATCCCTTCCTTTACCATGTACAGAACAGGTGCGGCAATCACCTTATATTTTGAAAAATCACCGTCAACCGGAATCATATCGACTGAGATATTTTTGTTGTAAAAATACTCATAATAGTGGTGAATCTGGTCAACATATTTAAGGTCCTGTGTAGGTCCGCTTGTGTACTCAAGTGCCCAGTAATTGTCCCAGTCAAAGATGATTCCAACATCTGATTTATTACGTGTGCCAAGTGTCCTTGTGCCGAAGCTTTCAAGCTCTCGCCCAAGCTGTGCAGTCTCCTTAAATACCCTTGTGTCGTTTGTTCCGACATGTGCTATTACAGCACCGTGGAATTTCTCGCAGCCACCCTTGCTTCGTCTGAGCTGGAAGAACTGGATAGTGTCTGCACCGTGGGCTATGGTCTGATAGCTCTGTGCACGCATCTGTCCCGGACGCTTCAATGAATTGTAGTGCTGCCAGTTCTGCTGGCTTGGAGTCTGCTCCATGAGCATGAATGGCTCATCCTTAAGACCTCGCATCAAATCGTGAGTCATCGCAACCATGCTCCATGGTGTGTCGTATGCAGGGTAATTATCCCACGACACGATATCCATCTCCTTAGCCCACTTGAAATAGTCAAGCCCCTTGAAGGTACCCATCAGGTTTGTTGTGACAAGTGCATCGGGAATGATAGCTTTTACTGCATCGCGCTCCAGCTTATAGCAGTTCAGCATGCTGTCAGAGTAAAACCGTCTGTAGTCTGTTGATATTCCTGCAAAGCTTGTCATGCCACCCCAGGTCTCCTCGCTGAGCTCGTTAGGTACAACTATCTCATCCCAGTCATAGAAGGTGTGTCCCCAGAACTCTGTGTTCCAGGCAGCATTTACGGCATCAAGAGTCTTGTACTTATCCTTGAGCCATACACGAAACTGCTTCTGGCAGTTGTCACAGTAGCAGTATCCGCCGTACTCGTTATTGATGTGCCATACAGAAATATTTTTATTGCCGCTATAGCGTTTTGCAAGCTCTGTCGCAAGAGACTTTGCGTACTTCTGATATACCAGGGAGTTCGGACAGAAATTGTGTCTGACTCCAAATTTATGCTGGCGTCCCTCGTAGTCGGTGCTCATCGTCTCAGGATATTTTTTGACCATCCATGCAGGCAGTGCCGCTGTGGATGTTGCCATGACGATGTCGTAGTTTTCATTTGAGAGCATATCAACTATCTCGTCGAGCTCTGTGAAATTATACTCATTCTCAGACGGCTGTATTTTAGCCCATGAAAAAACGTTGATTGTGGCACTGTTGATATGGGCATCCTTAAAGTATGCCATGTCCTGCTCCCAGATCTCCCTAGGCCACTGATTTGGATTGTAATCTCCTCCGAAAAGGATTCTTTTGAATTTTGACTGCATTTTTTACCTCCGTTATGGTATTAACCCCAATATTATGATATGAGGGTCAAAAGGTATTTTGCCCCTCATTTATGATTAATCAGATTACTACATGCTACGCATTCCCGTAATCTGACTACACCTCGAAATCCGCTAATTTCCTGCGTCCCCGCAGCAAATTGCTACTTTCTCGGTGTAGTGCGGGTCACTAAGGTATACATCGAATTGCATGCAAGCATGCATCGATGATACCTTTTGACCCTTTAATCATATTATGATATTCTTAAACTATAAGTGTGTTTCCTTATGCACTAATCATATAATAGATTCACGGAAAATAGTATAACATCATAAACCAAATTATATAACATTCTGAAACTAAACCGTTTTTGAAAGGAGAAAGCATGCCTATTTATTTTGGAAGCAATTTCGCAAGAGAACCGTTTCAATTCGACTCTGTCGGTAATGACTGGGAGCAGGAAAGCGTTACCCGCCCGGAGGGGTATCCGCTGTACCATTATTTACAGACGAAGGAGGGTGTGGGTGAGGTAACGGTATACAGCAGAAATCAGGCTGTTTCAGACAATATTTTGTCAAACAGTCATACGATTGAGTTGCAAAAAGGGCAAGGGATTCTTATTGCTCCAAACGTGCCGCACTCCTATCACAATAAAAACATCTCATCCGGCAATAGCCTGCCCTGGAAAACAGAGTTTGCCACTTTTACAGGGACAATGGCGGCAGCCTTCAGGGAAATGTTTGATGAAAAGGAATACCGGCTGATTGATGAGAATAAGGGGATGGATGTGTCGGAAGCGATTAACAGGGCAGTAGAAGACTTTAAGGAACGCTCCAGTGATACGCAAATGCTCTCACTCGACTGTTATGGCATCATGCTTTTGCTTTCAGACCAGTCTAATCACACACACGACAGTGATGACCAAAGCTATGTGCGTTTTATAAAGCCTGTTATAGATGCTATAGAAGAAAGCTACATGGACGATATCAGCGCCAAGGAGCTTGCCGATCGTGTATTTGTATCGCAGCAATATCTATCGCGTGTTTTTACGGAGTTTATGAACTGCTCGGTGTATGAGTACCTGACAAACTACCGTATCAATAAAGCCAAGGAATTACTGCTTATAAACAGCAGGCGCAAGGTGCAGGATATAGCATCTGATGTGGGATACTCAGATGCCAGCCATTTTATCGTCATGTTCAAGAAACTTACCGGGATGACACCGGCGCAGTTTCGGAAACTGCATATATAAGGGGATGCAACTGTTTCTTGTATTTAATAGGGTTTGATGTTAAGATATATTTATCAGAAATATGGTGCGAAAATGAATAGCTACAATTGTTTTATAAGAATTAGGAAGTGATAATATGAGTGATAGAAACCGGATATTATGTGAGTTCAGAAATAAGACAAAAAGCATTATGGGTGATTCGTTAAAGCAGATGATATTATATGGTTCATATGCAAGAGGAGATTATGGAGATAATTCAGATATGGATATAATGGTTTTGACGGAGCTGACGGATGATAGGATTATACAGATAGAGGATGAAATATTTGATGCAGCTTATGATATTGAACTTGAGTATGGTGTGCCGATAAGTGTGAATATTAAAAATGAAAAACACTTTAAAAATTGGGTAAACAGCTTGCCGTATTATTCAAATATACAAAAGGAGGGAATTATTATTGCTTGAGGAAAATTGTATTAGTTTAGCAAATATAGAATGGAAACGTCAATGGAAACTTTAAATGTTGCCAGGGAGTGTTTAGAAAACAAACATTTTAAAGATTACAGGAGTTCGCTCCACTATTAGAGGTACAAAACAAGTTCAGTCCATACAGAAATGCGCAAAAAAGGCAATCACATAAAAAGTTCGTGATTGCCTAATTTTTTAGCATTTATTGTTTCAGGGTTATGATTGTATGGAAAGTACCGGAATCATTATCATAATACATTTGCAAATTTCCGTGATATTGTTTCACGACTTTTTTAATACTCTTGATTCCGAAGCCATGTCTGCCCTTATTTGCTTTATGGGATACAGGAAGTCCATCCTGATCATACACAGGGGTGCTTCGGCAGGAATTTATGAGTATGATAATAATAAAAGGTGAATTTTCCTTTTTTTCTACGGTAAGCTCAATAAAAGAATCAGGGATGTTATCTGCTGATTCCAATGCATTATCCAATAAGTTACAGAATAACGATGTCAAATCGTGCTGGTAAATATTTTGAACAGTATCACTTCTGATATCAGTATGAAAAACAATGTGCTTCTCGTTGCATTGCCGCTGATAGCGGCAGAGAATTGCATTCAGCATTTCATTATCGCAGATTTTTGTAGGTTTCTTTTAAGTCAGAAGATTCCAAAAGCTGTTGTATATAAGCATTTATTTTATCAGAATCATTTTTTTCATTGAGTAATTTGATAGATTGAAGATGTTTTTTTATATCATGGATCAGAATACTTTGATTTTCATTTTGCGAAAGCATCATTTCATAGTATTGGGCGGAATCCGATTCTTTCTGGAGCAACAACTGCATATCGGTATATTCCTGTGATTTTTTCTGATTATATTGGTTGATGCCGAATACAAGCAGATTGACCATCAGCAGAAAAACAGCACAGATTGTTACCAAAAAATCAACAGGTGGGGCAAAGGCTGATGTTTCACCAATAGCAAGAAAAGTAAACATAATAAAAACAGACGAAACCGGAATTAGCATTAAAAGAAGTCCCGAGCGATCGTACTGTTCATGATTTATATTTTTCCTTTGAACAGATGAATTAATAAATAGATGACTGCAAAAAATAAAATCTTGCTAAAAACCGTAAAAAAATAATTCCGGCATCTGTTTCTAAGACAAAATGCGGAAAAAACCTTGATATAATTCCGAAAACTGCAAGTTCAGATAGTCCCATAATTGCTGTAAGTATGGCGGAATGGAATAGTGCCAATAACAACTTGAGCTTAAACAACATATAAAGAAAAATAGTGTTAATCACAAAAAAACTGATGGTATTAAGCCCTGTTTGTCCTAGCAGGGAAATAAGAAACAATATAGCATAAAAAGCACTCAATAGTGCCAGTTTTATTTTATTGCTATAAGAAGAGGTAAAAAGGCTGGAGGCGTATTGCCATAATATAACCGCTTCTGTAAAAAAGCTAAAAAAAAGTAAAATGATATGTTCCATCTATTTTTACCTCATACTTTCCAGATATAGTAGATAAGCATTTTTAAATGAACTGTATTTCCTGCGTGTCAGGTAGGCGGTAATCTGCTGATTCGATAAATGTATGGTGGAATGATCGAAATCCACAATATGTTCAAAATTAACAATAAAGCTCCTGTGTGTTTGGGAAAAGCTGTTTTTTTGGGAGCTGTTCCAGCCAGTAGTCCATATTATGAATGGAGTCAAAATCCTGCCGGGCAGTATGTACAATTACTTTTCGTCCCTGTGCTTCTATGGCAATGATTTGAGAAGCGGGAAACGAATACACCCCCTGTTTAGTTTCAACAGGAATTTTGGTAGTAATGGAATTGTAATATGTTAAGGCATCTTTCATATTTCGGAAAAAACGCTGTTTGTCCAAAGGCTTGGAAAGATAGCGGAATACATGAAAACGCATTGCTTCATCCAGATATTCGGAATATGAGGTCACCACAAAAATAAGGACATTTTTGTTTGCTTTTTTTAATTCATTTCCTACATAAATTCCATTCATACCGGGCATTTCAATATCCAGAAAAACAATATCTTTTTCGTTTTTATCAGCCAATAAAGATTCGCCACTGGTAAAGGAAACTAATTCGGGACATTTTAAATGGTTTGATTCAAAGTAGGATTCAATATATTTCTGTAATTGTTCTATTATCAGAGTATCGTCATCACAAATTAAAATACGCATTTTTGCACCTGGCTTTCTAATGAATGTATATTTACATACATCTTATCATATAGAATTTCCAAATGCAAAAAATGCGTATGAAAAGACATTTTAATTACAATTTTGGTTCATTATGTGTTTTGTTATTTCGTTTTACAAGCACCTTACATCGTAAAGAAAATGCGTAAATCGACCAAAAATGGACTGTAAATGTCGTTTGGTGCAATAGGGGTTGAAATCATGGCAAAAATAAAGATAATGAGAGTTGTCATTGATTTCACAAAAAAGAAAAGCAGTATAATTGCATAAACAGGGGGTAAACTAAATTTTTAAATTGGTTTTCCCCTTTAATTGAAAGGAGAAGATGATTAGTGAAAAAGAAAATAAGAAAAATTGGGATGTTAAGTAGTATAGCATTGATGATATGTTTGGGGGTGACCGGATGTTATCCGGACGGAAAAGTATCATTGGAAGAAAAAAAAGAAACAGATAGTAACCAGATTAATATTGATGAAAATGCTTCGCATATTGAAGGCAAATTGGATGAGGGATTATTTGTGAATGCCCAAACAGACATAAAATCTGATGCGGATTGGCATGATAATAATGTGATTTTAAAAAGCTGGGATGTAGACAAAGTGAGTAATGTTTTTGGAAATGGAAGAAATATTTCTGAAAATAAAACCATGCCTAATATGCATAATGATAATTTGAATGATAATTATATATATTGGGATGACGGAAGTTCGATTGTTATACAGAACGGCAATTTACAATATAATACGAAAACAGAATTAGAGTACTCATATTTAGGATATTTATATGGAACCATGCCATATCTTACAGATGAAACTACAGAAAAATTTCCTGAAACAGAGATTTCAGGTATTGATAAAGAAGCGGCTATTGAACGGGTGAAAAGTATTCTGGATGAAATTGGTGTAGAAGTTTCTAAACCCAGAGTGTATTCTCTGACATATGAGAAGTTGGAAGAAAATACTGATTATTCACAAACTGATCCAAATGGAAATGCACCTCATCAGTGGACAAAGGAAGATGCGGCGTATGCCATAGTCTTTAAAGGCACAATAGATACGCTGCCGATAACGGAAGTTGGATATAGAAGTGGACCGGCTGCAGGAGAAAGGATTGTGGGAATTGTGGGAAAACAAGGACTCATAGCTTTTCATGCACTTAATATATATGAACTCGAAACAGAAAATGAACTTTCAGATGAAATATTGACCACACAAACAGTTTTGGAAAATATCCAACAAAAGTTCAGAAATATTATGATTACGGATAAAGTTGAAATCGAAAAAATTAATTTAGAGTATGTTCCGGTATTAAAAAATGTTGAAAAAGGGGAGTATGAGTTAAAACCTATGTTTGTATGTATGGCAAGGCAAAATATTGAACATACGACAGATAAGGAAGACAGCGGTATGATAGGAGACAGCAGTATTTTTCCAATAATTTTTGACGCTCAAACCGGAATGGAAATTCAGATAGGAGGTACATATTGATTCTACAACAATTGAAAGCAGATTACAAAAGAATATTCAGTTCACCTAAAATGTATTTATCAATATTAGGAGTTGTGCTTTTGTGTTATATAAGTACAGAAAAATATATACATGGCAGTGTAGATATATATTACATATTAGATATTTTAATTGGGTTGAGCGTTTTCAAAAAATTGATAATTATTTTTTCGGCGCTGCCTTGTGTGACAGGTTTTTATGACGATTGGAAACATCAATATATAAAAAATATAGTCATTCGAACGGGAAGAAGAAATTATATTATATCCAAAATCGTGGTGTGCGTATCAATTTCTTTTCTGGTAGTTTTCTTGGGAATTTTGATTTTCATAGGTCTATTAATTGGTATGGGATTCGATTATAGCGGAATAAACGGAATGGGTTTAGATGAGAATATGCCATATGGCATTTTTCTATATCAAAAGCCATTTTTATATGTATGTTGTATCGTCAGTATTTATGCAGCATCAATGGCAGTTTGGGTAATGAGTGGATTAATGATTTCATCATATATTCCTAATAGTTTTGTTGCAATATGTTCACCGCTCATTTTTAGTTATTTATTAGAAGAGATAACGGGTCTTTTACCGCCATATTTTAATATGTATCTGTTGGCGAAAGCAAGTAATGTATTGGGGAAAAATGCAACGTATAGCTATTTGTATACGATATTCATATTTACAGTACTTATATTAGGCCAGGGTTTGATTTTCGCAAAACGGGTAAAAAGGAGGTTAGGGAATGAAATCAGTTAAAATTTCTTTGATTGTTGCAATACAAAATATTAGAAAATGGAGAACAAATTATCGGATTTGGATATTAGTGATATCAACTATAATATTTGTTCAATGTTATACAAAGGAGATTTCAACAAATGCATTGGCTATGGGGATGAAAAGCTCACCTTGGCTATATCCATTTTTGTATACAGATCGCTATATACGAATCCTTTTTATGTTGCCGTTGATATTTATATATTGTGACGCTCCTTTTATAGATAAGAATCAGATATATATATTAATGAGATGTAAGAGAAAATTATGGAGCATTGGTCAAATTATTTATATTTTTATGACATCAGCAATTTATTTTTCTTTAATAGCAGCTATGACGATTGTGCTAAATATAAGAAACATAGAGTACATGAATGACTGGGGAAAGGTATTAGGTACATTGGCTTTTTCAAATGTTCCGTTGGTAAAAGGGACTGCAGTAACAATAAGTACTTATATTTTAACATATTTTACACCTGCTCAAGCGATGTTCTTCACTTGGTTATCATCTGTTTTGTGCGGAGGAATTTTAGGCTTAATTATATATGGGTGCAATGTTATTTCAAAGTCAAAAGTTGTTGGAATAGCAGCTTCAGGATTTTTGGTTATCTTGAGTGCGGCAGTTTCAGGAAATGAAATGGCACAGTGGTTTTCGCCAGTCTCGTGGACAACATTAAATAAATTAGATGTGGGAAAATTGACACAATATCCTACATTTACTTATGTGATGGTTGTTTATATGACAGCGATTATTATTTTAAGTGTATGGATTATAAAAGTAATCGAAAAAAAGGATGTCGGAGTAATGATACGGGAGGTATAAACATGGAGAAGCTGATACAGATAAAGAATCTGACAAAATGTTTTGGAGAGACGAAAGTATTAGATAAGATAAATGTGAATTTCGATAGAGGACATATTTACGGAATCATTGGTAGAAATGGTTCAGGAAAATCTATGTTAATGAAATGTATATGTGGATTGGTTGTACCTACTTCAGGTGAAATAATAATAGATAATAAAAAATTAGGTACAGATATTGATTTGCCGGAAAATTTAGCAGGAATTATAGAAGAACCAGGATTTTTGGAAAACTATAGTGCATATAAGAATTTACAGTTTTTATCTATGATAAAAAATAAAATAGGGAAAGAAGAAATTATACAAACGTTAAAGAGCGTAAGACTTGATCCATACAGTAAATTACATGTTGGTAAATATTCTATGGGAATGAAACAAAGACTGGGAATAGCACAGGCAATTATGGAAAAACCAGAAATTTTAATTTTGGATGAACCAATGAACGGTTTGGATAACGATGGAGTTATGGAAATGAGAAAACTCTTTATTAACTTACGAGAAGAAGGGACAATGATTATAATTGCAAGCCATAATAAAGAAGATATAGAAGTGTTATGTGATGAAGTTTTTGAAATGGAGAAAGGTAAGCTTACACCTGTACAACACTAAACTGTCAAAACAACAGTGGAACCATTATTTAAGTAAATGGTTCAACTGTTGTCTTTGTATGTATAATATCATCTGCAATCCGTATTCCATATTTATCAAGGTCAACCCTGCCGTCTATGACCTCAATGCCATCTGCTCTTAGACGGTTAGCCTGTTCATCGGCTCCGCCGAAGGCAAATGCCCCTGACAGTTCACCCTTTGCATTTACCACTCTGTAGCATGGAATTTCATCAGGATTGGGATTCTTGTGCAAGGCATTGCCGACAGCCCGGCACATTTTTTTATTGCCTGCAAGCTCAGCAACCTGTGCATATGTGGCAACACAACCCTTTGGAATCCTTTTTACAGCCTCATATATGAGCCTGGTCGGATTATAGGTGACAAGGTCATAGCTGTCTGCAATCATGTTTTTTATAGCATCATCCGGTATGCTGCCATCGAGAATGATGGTATTCCAGTTGTCCTTGTTCTGGTGCCAGCCTGGGATGACCGATGGGAAGGCATCCCTCCAGAAGTCTCGCCAGGCAGGAGATACCTTGACATTTAAGTTGATAAAACCATTGCGCTCGTAGGTCCAAAGGAAAGCCTTTTTGCTGTCCTTTACGCGGATGAGCTGCCAGTTTGGGTCGTGGAATGGGGCTTCTTGATATGTATTTGGAAAAGATAAACCGTAGTTTAATGCTTCTTGTCGTGTTTTCATAGATTTTGCCTGCTTTCTTTTTAGGTATACGATTACAGTATAACATAGAAAGAACAAATGTTTAATCGTGAAATGACAATTTATTGACATAATTCCACGTATAGTCTCTCTATCTCCCCATCTTCCTTAGAATTAACAAACACCAGTGTATCATCAGTTTTTATCATGAGAATAGGAGCGTATCCATCGAATACATACAGGCTGCATTTTCCAAGGGTGCGTCCTTCGTACCTGCCGATATCGTAGCTGTCGGTAGAGGCTCCGTTTGTACGCAGGAAACCGTCATACGGCAGCTCGTCCAGAAGCTTAAGCTCTGTGATGTCATTTACATCAATCTCGCTTGTATAGCCACCGGCAGAAATAGTAAGGTTATTGTTTGTCAGAGTGATTTTTTCCTGTATATTAATCAAAGGAAGCATGCAGACAAACACCAGGATGATACAGCCTGCTATTATTGCACAGGTGATTCCTGTGAAAATCCACGCGCCTTTTTTAGCATAATTAAACGTGTAATTGCCGGACTGCATGCGGTTTTCAATGAGAATATGTTTGTCGTCGGGATTATAGTAGTAGCCGGTTTTCCAGTATTCATCATCGTCCACATCTATTGGTGAGGTGTTGGCAGACAGCAGTTCCTTCTTTCTGTTTAAGCCCATATAAATTGGAACAATAAATCCCAAAACGGCTATTAACTGAATGAAAATATACACATAATAGGATGATGCCGGAAGTATTCCGGTGATACCTGTGTATAATGCTACATAAATCCATGCGACAGCGTTTAGTCCGCTTAGGAGAAGCATTGCGATGCTTTTATATTTTTTCATAGTATTGTTGACAATAAGGTTGAGCTTTGAATCCATGCTGTATACGTGGCGCTCGCTTTTGTTTATAAAAGCATGAAATACCAGCGAAAGTGTGGATATTAAAACAGAGCACAAAAACAGCGAAATCATAAGGATATTGTAATGGGTGTCACCAAGCATAAAGTATGGTATATATGCTGCAAGCTCAGTAATTAAAAAGAGTGCGTGCCATTTATAGCTGACTGTCGTGGCACCGGCTTCTGCTGAAACGCGGGTGTCGATATAAACCTTTTTGCGTTGGGCTTCTATTATCCATCCGTTTTGTTTTTTCAGAGCATACATTTTCCGGTGGGAGTTGTTTGGAATATGAATGATTCCAAATATATATGCAAACATCCAGACAATATATACCAGAACAAAAACGGCAATGTTAATAAAAACAATAAAGCATATCGCAATGGAGATAATCACATTGGCAATCTGAAAGTGTTTCATTTTGCGTTTTCCGGTGGTGACGATTTCGGTGACTTCGGCATCTTCTTTGTGAGATGATGGAATATGTACATTGAGATACATGCCATTTTCATATTTATAGGCGTGTGTGTACGCAAATTGCACACATAGTATGATAAAAAGGTTTGTAACTATAAAGATAATAAACATGATAATTTCCATAGTCAGCCTCCTCTGCTAAGCGGTGCATGGTTTCATTTGTGAATACATTTTATCGCACATTGATAAAAATTCCTCGCGGCTCATTCCGGTGAGACAGGCTTCAGCACTTAAAAGCTCAAGCTCTGATTCCAGCTTTTCAGTGAAATCGGTATCATCTGCGATGGATTCGGACACAAAAGCGCCGAGCCGTCTGTCTGTGCGGATAAATCCCTCATTTTTCAAAATCTGATAGGCTTTATTGACCGTCATTGTGTTTACACCGGCATCGCTTGCCAGCTGGCGCACGGTTGGAAGCTTTTCGCCGGTCTTTAGCTCACCTTTGCCTATTCCCTTTACAATCTGGTTTCTAAGCTGTACGTATATCGGGGTGCTGCTTGACATGTCGAGTTCTATTATCATGTGAACCTCCTGTATCTTAATGTTTATATGTCATAGCCTGTTTGAAATGCATCAATATTTATGAGCAGGCTGTAATCTGACAAAACTTGTAAGTGATATAATTGTATTGCTTGTATTAGATATAGTAATACAGACAACTACTTTATGTCAACTGATGTTTTAGCATCAATTATATTGACATTTGGAATATTACAATTATGATTAAAGAGTTATAAGGTATCACAGCGTAAAAGAATACATATGAGGTTAAAAAATGAGCAGATTAATAGAGCAGATAAAACAAAAGGATGCCTGTGCCTTTACACATGGCGGCAAATTTCATGCAGATGATGTGTTCTCATCAGCCCTGCTTTTGTATATAAACCCTGAGATCAGCATAACAAGGGGCAACAGTGTGCCTGATGATTTCACAGGAATAGTTTTTGATATAGGGCGTGGTGAGTTTGACCATCATCAAAAGGACAGCAGAATCAGGGAAAACGGTGTGCCGTATGCGGCATTTGGCCTGTTGTGGGAGGCTGTTGGAGCGGATATTCTAGGCGAGGAGCTTGCGGTGAAATTTGATGAGTCATTTGTCCAGCCTCTCGACAACAATGACAATACAGGTGAGAAAAACGAGCTTGCAACACTTATAGGCAATTTCAATCCGTCATGGGATTATGAGGGTGGCAGCGATGAGGCTTTCTTTCAGGCGGTAAGCGTGGCAGGCATGATACTGGAAAACAAATTTGAGAGATACCGTGGCAATGAGAGAGCCGATAAGAGAGTGGAGGAGGTGCTTGCAAAGCACGATCCGGCAAGCAGAATACTGGTGCTTCCTGAGTTTATACCGTGTCAGAAGGCGCTGAGTGAGACGGATATCGCGTTTGTTATTTTTCCGTCAAACAGAGGCGGCTTTTGTATACAGCCACAGAAAAGAGAGTATTCGATGAATTACAAGTGTTCTTTTCCGGCAGAGTGGCTTGGACTTGAAGGTGAGGAGCTGGTAAATGCTACAGGAATTCCCGGTGCGATATTCTGTCATAAGGGAGGCTTTATCATGACTGTTAAGGAGCAGGATGAAGCTGTAAAGGCATGCGAAAAGGCGCTTTCTCTTCATAAAGACAGCTCTGTGATAGTATGGTATGGCAGTAAAGGAGATACTGCAGCGAAGGCATGTGACAGTCAGACAGACGAGCTGCTTATAAATGTTGCAAAAGCACGAGGAATAAAGGGTGTGCATATCTGTCATGTTGATGCAATGCCTGTTCCGCAGCTTGAATTAACAGAGCTTGACAGTGAGACAGCATATGCAGAGGTACTGATGGAGAAGCCACAGTGGAAAGCATATGTAAAGGAGCAGGTGAAGCAGATTGTAAAGTACAGACCGGAGGCAGTGTATGTGGAAGGAAACGCATTTGAGACATATCCGGTTATACGTGCACTCAGAAAGAAGCACATTCCTGTGCTTACGATGATTGAAAATAAAGAGAAAAAATAATGGTAAGAATACCATGATTTATGTGCATTTTTGAAAAAATTTGGTATAATGTTGTTAAGCGCGGACATCGTGCAGTTTTGCGAATGTGTGTGGTGGTTTTGAATAATACGAGTAATATACAAGTAACAATACGAGGATGCAGAAGGTATGAAGACAATTATAAAATACGAGCTTGTTATAAATGAGGCACTCAGATCTGCACTCAACTATGATACACCGGATGAGCAGATTAATGAGTTTATCAGATTTTTTGGAAAACATATCGGTTCTGACCGCATATATATATTTGAGGATTGTGATGAGAAGCATGTCACCCAAAATACATATGAGTGGTGTGCGGATGGAATAGTGCCGGAGATACATGAATTACAGAATGTCGATATGGACATAATAGGCTGGTGGTATCAGGCCTTTGACAAGGACAGGAATGTAATTATCACAGATATAGAGCAGATAAAGGACGAGCGCAGGGAATCCTATAATCTGTTAAAGGCACAAAATGTAAAAAACCTGGTGGTATGTCCAATCCGCTACAAGGATGAGATAAAGGGCTTTTTCGGTGTGGATAATCCACCGGAAAGTGATACTCTCGGACTGACCACATTCTTAGATATGATAGGAACCTTGCTTATATCATTGCTTAAGCTGCGCAATTCCTTCACAAAGTCGAATAAGGAAGCGATGCTTAGCAGCTATTCATCACTTTCAAGTATCTATATATCCATGGCACTGGTAAATGTGCATACACACAGATACCATATAGTAAAGACTTTGGATGAGGTTGTACACTTCCTGGGGGTAAAACCGCAAAGTGAGGGGGAATATAGGATAGATGAGGATTTCCCGGGGCATATAAACAGTGTGATGAATGAGTTCTGTACTAAGGCACAGCGCAAAGAGGCTCTGGAGTTTGTGGATATCAGTACTGTAGAGGACAGACTTCGTGGAAAAAATACCATAGTGCACGAGTTTATCGGAAAGGTATCAGGCTGGTGCCGTGAAAGGTTTATTCCTGTAGATTATGATGCAGATGGCAGGCTGTGGCATGTGCTTTACTGCGTGGAGAATATTGACGAGGAAAAGCGACGTGAAGACAGTCTTATGTATCTGGCACAGATTGATTTGATGACAGGTATACGCAACCGCGGAAGTGGAGAGAATAAGATAACAGAGTATCTCGTCCGCAAACAGTGCGGTCTGCTTTGTCTTTTGGATTGTGACAAGTTTAAGTCAATAAACGACACCTATGGACATGCAGTGGGCGACAAGGTGATAATAGCAATTGCTGATACTCTGCGCAAATCATGTCGTGATGATGATGTCGTGCTTCGCCTGGGCGGGGATGAGTTTGCGGTATTTATACCGGGGATGCTTGATAAAGAGCGGGCAGAAGCTTTTTTTGACAGGCTTTTTTCAAACATAGAGCATATTGATATAGCAGAGATGAATGGAAAGCATATACTGCTCAGTCTTGGAGCATGCTTTTATGACGGAATGGATCGTATCACGTTTGACCAGCTCTACAGAAGGGCAGACACCGCCATGTATGACAGCAAGAAAAAACAGGGCTACAGTGCGACAATTTATGATGCAAAGCAATGATAGTCCGGCATATTAAATAAAAACAGGAGAATGAAAATGCAGACAGGAAAAGCAATATCCATTCCATCAATCCTCAAGGTGGGAAATGGAACATTAAACAAAATCGGAGAGTATTTAAAGAGTGAGGAGCTGACGAGCGTAGTCATTTTTATGGGAAACGGTCTCATAGATATGTTTGGAGATACTATAATGAAGTCGCTTACTGATGCCGGTATCACAGTGCTAGAGTACAGCGAGCTTGATACGGTTGAGATAGACGATATCATTACCCTTGCTTTTGATATACCAAACAAGGCAAAGGCAGTTGTGTCAGTGGGCGGCGGAAAGGTAATAGATGCAGGAAAATATGCAGCTTTTCTAAGAAATATGCCATTTATCAGTGTGCCGACCTCAAGCTCAAGCGATGGTTTTTCTAGCGCCAGTGCATCACTTTTGGTGCACGGCAAGCGTACGTCGGTTCCTGCAAAGCTTGCGCATGGTATCATAGTTGACACACAGGTCATCCGCACAGCACCGGAGAAGTTTATATATTCAGGCATCGGGGATATGGTGTCAAAGATTACAGCACTCTATGACTGGATTTTTGAGGAAGCACATGGTGCAGGCGTGGTCAATGACTTTGCCGTAATGGTCGCTAAAAAGGCGGTCAACAGTTTTGTGCGTACACCTTATGAGAGCATAAAGGATGAGCTTTTCCTAAAGGAACTCGTGGATTCGCTTGCCATGAGCGGCATAGCAAACGAGATAGCGGGAAGCAGTGCGCCGACCAGCGGCAGTGAGCATCTTATTTCACATGCGCTTGACAAAATTCTTGAGCATCCACAGCTTCATGGCATACAGGTCGGCATAGCAACCTATATCATGAGTGTAGTGCAGAACCACAGATATGTAAGGGTGTGCACAGTGCTCAAAAGGACAGGCTTTTTCGACTATGCGGCCACTCTTGGCATGAGAAAGCAGGATTTTCTGGATGCGATAGATATGGCGCCATCCATGAAGCCGTTCAGGCACACATATCTGCATGAGAAGGAGTACCGCGACGCGGCAAAGAAGCTTGTGCTCGAGGATGATATACTGAATAAAATACTGGTATAGAAATATGTATGAGAAGAGTATAGAGCCGGTTGCGATTATGCACACCGGATTTGGAGAGAAATTTGGCATTCCAAGGCAGAGCGGCCTTGTGCCTGAGGCAGCAGGGCAGATAGTATTTGAACCAAAATACCAAAACCCCGATGCGCTTCGTGGAATAGAGGAGTTCACACATTTGTGGATTATATGGGGTTTTTCCGAAAACAGGGTGGAGAAATTTACACCGCTCGTCACACCACCCAGGCTTGGAGGCCGGGAAAAGAGAGGTGTTTTTGCCACACGTTCGCCGTTTCGCCCAAACGGCATGGGACTATCCTCTGTAAGGCTTGATAGGGTTGAGTACAAAAACAGCAAGGGCCCCATAATTCATGTGTCAGGTGTAGATATGCTTGACGGCACACCAATCTATGATATAAAGCCGTATCTGGCATATGCAGACTCACATCCTAAGGCATCAGATGGCTTTGCCGCAGAGCACAGATGGGATACGGTGCATGTTATCTGGCGCGATGAGGCACTCAAAAGCTGTATGGATGAAGACACCCGCATTACTGTGGAGCATATTCTGGCACAGGATCCAAGAGCTGCATACAACAAGGCCAGGGATTATATCTATGGCATGAGATACGGCAAATTTGATATACGCTTTGTGGCTGATTCACATGCCGGCACGATAGAGATAGTGGATGTCGTGGAGTGCATAGATGGGTATCATAAGGTGAAGTGATTTTGATTTGCATATGGCGCCACAAGAGAGTAAAATGGTAATGCATACAAAAGGACAAATGCATTACGAATATATATGTAAATACATATTAAATACACATAAGGAAGGTACATACAATGAAAACAGTAAAGGACTATATCAGAACTATCCCGGATTTCCCGGAGAAGGGCATCATGTTCCGTGATGTGACAAGTGTTATCCAGGATGCAGATGGATTAAAGCTTGCAATTGACGAGATGATAAAGAGGCTTGACGGACTTGATTTTGATGTGATAGCAGGAGCAGAATCAAGGGGCTTTGTTTTTGGCATGCCGATAGCATATGCGCTTCATAAGCCGTTTGTCATGGTGAGAAAAGCGGGCAAACTGCCATGTGAGACTGTATCAAAGACATATGACCTTGAGTATGGCACAGCAACAATTGAGATGCACAAGGACTCAATAAAGCCGGGTCAGAAGGTGGTTCTTGTGGATGATCTTATCGCTACAGGAGGCACAATGCAGGCAGCAGCAGAGCTTGTTGAGGAGCTTGGAGGAGAGGTTGTGAAGATGCTTTTCCTTATTGAGCTTGCAGGTCTTAATGGCAGAAAGCTTCTTAGCAAGTATGATGTGGACGCAGTTGTGTCATATGATGGCAAATAGAGCTGTTATATCTGAATGAATATATTTTATATGTTTGTGCATACTGACATTAATTGAATCTATGATTTGATGAGATTAAGAGTAAGGAGAGTCGGTATGCAGCAAAAATTGGGAAAGTGGAGTCTCCGTTTTACGGAGGCTCCTTTTATATTGGAAAGCAGTTCGGTAGTAGGAACAAAGGAGGCGGACGGACCGCTTGGAGGTCTGTTTGATATTGTAGGCAAAGATGACAGGTTTGGGCAGAATACGTGGGAAAAGGCGGAAAGCTCCATGCAGCGCGATGCCCTCACAATGGCACTTGGAAAAGCACATCTGGATGCATCCGAAATGGACTATGTATTTGCGGGAGATCTGCTCGGACAGTCTATGGCCACAACCTTTGGTGTGGAAAACTTCCGTATTCCGTGGTTTGGAGTGTATGGAGCATGCTCCACATGTGGGGAGTCGCTCTCACTTGCCGCGGCATTTGTGGCAGCAGGGTATGCAAGGCATGCGGTGGCAGTGACATCGAGCCACTTTGGCAGTGCCGAAAAGCAGTTTCGCTTCCCTAACCAGTATGCCAATCAAAGACCGGTGTCAGCGACGTGGACAGTGACAGGAAGTGCAGCATTTATTGTGGGCAGTGGAGCAGGTGGTAATGAAATGGCTAGGTGTGACAATGCAGATAGTATATCAAGGAAGGTGCAGATTGAGGGAATCACAACAGGAGTTGTGGTGGACTATGGCATAAAGGACGCCATGAACATGGGCGCAGCAATGGCACCTGCGGCCTGTGAGCTGATAGTAAATCACCTGAGTGATTTTGGCAGAGAGGCTTCATATTACGACAGGATAGTGACAGGAGACCTTGGAAGCATCGGACAGAAGATACTGATTGACCTGTGCAGGCAAAAGGGCGTGGACATAAGCAAAAATCACGAGGACTGTGGCATGAAGATGTTTGATGCAACGAACCAGAACACGGGCTCAGGTGGTTCGGGTTGTGCATGCTCGGCAACTGTTTTGTCAGCATATTACTTGCCAAAACTTAGAAGCGGTGAATTGAAGCGTATACTATTTGTGCCGACAGGAGCACTTCTTTCGCCGGTCAGCTTCAACGAGGGCGAGTCAGTACCGGGAATTGCACACGGTGTGGTGCTTGAAGCTTCAATTTGAAGCTGATGGCTTCACATATATAATAGGGTGAACGAGATAGGGTGAACGAGCCGTTTTTGAGGATGGCGCACGTTCAAAAAATAGAAGAAAGGCGTAAGGATATAATGGATTATGTAAAAGCATTTGTCGTGGGCGGTATAATCTGCGCCATAGTACAGATTTTAATGGAAAAAACAAAGCTCATGCCGGGCAGAATTATGGTAATGCTCGTGTGCACAGGAGCGCTGCTTGGCGCTGTCGGCATATACGGGCCATTTTCAAAGTGGGCAGGTGCAGGTGCCAACGTACCGCTTTTGGGCTTTGGCAATGTACTGTGGAAGGGTGTGAAGGAGGCTGTGGACAGCGAGGGCTTTATAGGCTTGTTTAAGGGCGGTTTTAAGGCCTGTGCGGTCGGAGTGTCGGCAGCACTTATCTTTTCATATATCGCGGCACTCATCACAAAACCTAAGTTAAAAAGCTGAGAACAAGAAAAACTGCCGCTTACATGCATGCATGACGCATTAGCTTTTTTGTTCTCAGTGGTTCAGAATAGTTACGAATGATGTATAAATTACGAAAAATTGCCCATACTATCTCCAAAACGAAAAGGAGACTGATACAATGAAAAAAATGAAATATTTATTGGCACTTTGCCTGATACTTGCTGCTGCAAGCGCTTTTGCAGCCTGTGGAAACAATAGTAATGTGGCAGACACTTCAATGGTTGAAAATACACAAAGAGGTGGCTCTGCCGCCGACGATGCCGGTAAAGCCGGCAAGTATATCATAGATGGCGCCGGAAATGCCGGCAAGGATGTGATAGACGGAGCAGGCGATGCCGGAAAAGATGTGATAGACGGCGCAGGCGATGCCGGAAAAGATGTGATAGACGGCGCAGGTGATGCCGGCAAGGATGTAATAGACGGCGCAAAGGATGCCGTAGATGATGCCGGAAACGCTGTAAAAAAGAGTGTTGATGGTGGAAACAATAACTAACAGCTATTTATAAAAAGAAAACCGTCACTATATATGCTTCAATGACTGCAAAAACAAAAGCACCGACAACATCGCTGATAAAATGCACACCTGATATCACACGGACACAGGCAATGATAGCTGCAAGGACTGCAAGCAAAATGCCGGTGAACCATAAAGGCGAAGCAGCAGGTGAGCATATTAAAACAGTAAATGCAATTATAAATGCAGAAAAAACATGCCTGCTAGGAAAAGACCTGCCGTGGGTATCCTTTGGAATGACAGGCGGCATATCAAATTTTTCGTATGGACGTGGTCTGTTGACGATATATCTGAAAACCGATACTGCAATAAAGCCGACAAACGGAGCAATGATTGAGAGTGCAAGCATATGACCGGCTGTAAAGCACAGATACAGCATGTATACAGGGTATGTGATAAAAACTAAATAAGTGCATATTTTATTGATTAATTCAAGCTTTCGGGCTGCCCTGTTATTTTCACGAAATGGGGCAGTCATTTTTATGTATGTATTTTTTTTCATGTTTATTTACCATCGTTTATTTAAGAAATATTGTATTGTAACTGTCTAGAGTGGTGTCAACTGCCCTTGCGGTACTGCAGAGGTGTCATGCCATAGTGCTTTTTGAAGGCTCTGTTAAAATATGACAGGCTTTCAAACCCCACTTCACCGGAAATAGAAAGCACCGAGCTGTCTGAGCTTTGCAAAAGTCTCGCAGCCATGGTCAGGCGGTAGTCCTTTAAATAGTCAACAAACGATGTGCCCATGGTTTCTTTAAAATACCTCATAAAATGAGACTCGGAAAACCCGGCTACATCAGCGATATCAGCGATAGAGATTTTGTCGGCATAATTATTTTCCACATATTTGAGCACAACCTTCATCTTATCAAGAGTCTTTTTGCTTTTTAGTGGCTTTGTCAGATTACGGCAGCGGTTATCAAGCACAAAAAAGAATTCGTAGAGCTTGCTCTTTATATAAAGCTGATAGCCCTGCGGCATCGTCTTGCAAATCTCATCGCATGCATCTATTGGAGCCACGACATCCTCGTAGTATGGATACACCGGTGTAAAAACCGTCGGAACTGTGAATCTGCCGGCTAAGAGAGGGGTAAGAAAATCCTCCTTGGTGTAATCGTACTTTCCGGGAAGCAGCATCGACAGGGAAAATATGATATTTTCGTACTCCATCGATTCATCCATATATTGGTCTATAGAGTGAAGCTGTCCCGGCAGAATCAGCACAAGGCTTGGCGCTGTGACATGGTACTCCTTAAAATCCACAGATATATGACCGCAGCCCTTCTTTATATAGATAAGCTCCATGTCGTCGTGCCAGTGCAGCGGAACTCCGGAAAAATCAAGAGGAATAGAGCACAGGTAGGTATTGTATGGGAACGTAAGCTCCACATGTGTTTTGTCTTCGTGATAATTTTCATATTCTAATATATTCATGATGATATTTTAGCATATTATTTCTTAAAAAGCCACTAAAAATACCGAAAAATGATAGGATTGTGCAAGTTTTCGACTGTATATTGCAAGAATTGTGCAGTGTAATGGATTATACTTGATTCATCAAATGACACAAGGAAGTTAAGCACGCTAAATGAAAATTAGTTAATTTGACACATTGGCGTGTACACATGATAACAGATTTGGGAGGAAATCAGAATGGCAATCATGCAGGAAATCGAAACAAAGCTTCAGAAGGGAATCAGCGTTAGTACAGACGAGGAAGTATACTACGCATTACTTGAGCTTGTAAAAGACAAGGCAGAGAAAAAGGTTTCAAACAAAGGAAAGAAAAAGCTCTACTACATCTCAGCAGAGTTCCTTATCGGAAAGCTTTTATCAAACAACCTTATCAACTTAGGTATCTACGATGAAGTTAAAGAGACTCTTGAGAAGAACGGAAAGTCACTTGCTGAAATCGAGGAAATCGAGCTTGAGCCTTCACTTGGAAATGGTGGACTTGGACGTCTTGCAGCATGCTTCATAGATTCAATCGCAACACTCGGGCTCAACGGAGACGGTGTAGGCCTCAACTACCACTACGGGTTATTCAAGCAGGTATTTGAGAACAATCTCCAGAAGGAGACTCCAAACCCATGGATTACAAAGGAGAGCTGGCTTACAAAGACAGATATCACATATCCTGTAAGCTTTGGCGGATTCACAGTACAGTCAAGACTTTACGATATCGACGTAGTTGGATACAACAACCGTACAACAAAGCTTCACTTATTCGACATCGAGTCAGTTGATGAGTCAATCGTAGGCGACACAATTGATTTTGACAAGGATGATATCAAGAAGAACCTTACATTATTCTTATATCCTGATGATTCAGATGATAAGGGACGTCTCCTTCGTGTATACCAGCAGTATTTCATGGTATCAAACGCAGCAAGACTTATCCTTGCAGAGGCAGAGGCAAAGGGCTCTAATTTACATGACCTTGCTGATTATGCAGCAGTTCAGATTAACGATACACATCCATCAATGGTTATTCCAGAGATTATCCGTCTCCTTCAGGAGAAGGGCATCCTGATGGATGAGGCTATTGAGATTGTATCAAAGGTTTGTGCATACACTAACCACACAATCCTTGCAGAGGCTCTTGAGAAATGGCCAATCAGCTTCTTGGAGAAGGCTGTTCCACAGCTTATGCCAATCATCCGTGAGCTTGACAACAAGGTTCGCGCAAAGGTAGCTGACGAGAGCACATACATTATCAAGGATGGTCTTGTACACATGGCACACATGGATATTCATTTCGGATATTCTGTAAACGGTGTTGCATACCTCCACACAGAGATTTTAAAGAATACAGAGCTCAATAACTTCTACAAGTTATATCCTGAGAAGTTCAACAACAAGACAAACGGTATCACATTTCGTCGTTGGTTAATGTCTTGTAACCCGGAGCTTTCAGCATACATCACAGAGCTTATCGGTGACGGCTGGAAGAAAGATGCAAACGAGTTGGAGAAGCTTGGCAATTTCATCAATGATGACGCTGTTCTCACAAAGCTTGTTGACATCAAGAACGCAAAGAAGACAGAGCTTGCTTCTTACTTAAAGAAGACTCAGAATCTCGATGTACCTGACAATTCAATCTTTGATATCCAGGTTAAGAGACTTCACGAGTACAAGAGACAGCAGCTCAACGTGCTTTACATCATCCGTAAGTACTTTGAGATCAAGGCAGGCAAGAAGCCATCTACACCAATCACATGCTTCTTCGGTGCAAAGGCAGCTCCTGCATATATCATTGCAAAGGATATCATCCATGCAATCCTCTGCTTACAGCAGATTATCAACAATGATCCTGAGGTAAGTCCATACCTTAAGGTATTCATGGTTGAGAACTACAACGTAACATTAGCTGAGAAATTATTCCCGGCTGCAAATATTTCAGAGCAGATTTCTCTTGCTTCCAAGGAGGCATCAGGAACAGGAAACATGAAGTTCATGCTTAACGGTGCTATTACACTTGGAACAAGTGACGGAGCAAACGTAGAGATAGCTGAGCTTGTCGGCGATGAGAACATCTATGTATTCGGTGAAGATTCACAGACTGTTATCGACAGATATGAGAGAGGCGACTACTGCTCTAAGGATTACTATGACAAGGATGCAGACTTAAAGAAGGCTGTTGACTTCCTTGTAAGTGATGAGATGATGAAGGTTGGTTCTAAGGAGAACTTAGAGAGACTTTACAACGAGCTCCTCAACAAAGACTGGTTCATGACATTCCCAGACTTTGAGGATTACTGCAAGACAAAAGAGAAGGCTTACGCTGATTATGAGGATAAGAAGGCTTGGGCTAAGAAGATGCTTGTCAACATCAGCAAGGCTGGTTTCTTCTCTTCTGACAGAACAATCAAGCAGTACAATGATGAAATCTGGCATTTAGAGGCTTAGAATTTTTCTTCCTCCTTTAAATACAAATTGGGCTTAAGAACTCCTGCGGGTGCATCCCGCGGGGGTTCTTTTTTTTGATAGAGTACGGGACGTAAGCGCAGGGGACGGCGTGCATACATACTCTTGCGTTCGCTACGCTACGCTGCCAAGTGTCTGTACGGATTATGCCCGGAGTGTTTCGCAGGCTGACGAAACCGGCTTTTATGCGCCGTCCGTGGCGCATAACGCCTTGCCCCGCCGTCCATGGCGGTGCATTTCTGTGGTTCTAAGCATAATCCTACAGACGCTAGGCAGCTTCGCTATGCGCTCTCGCAAGAGTATGTGTGTACGCCGTCCCCTGCGCTTACGTCCCTTACGCTGTGGCAAAATGTGTGGGGTGACGTGTGCGCACCGGTGGCCGGTGCTTACGTCTTGCTACGCTGTGGTGAGATTGTGGTGACGTGTGCGCACCGGTGGCCGGTGCTTACGTCTTACTATGTTGTGAAGAGATGTGAGATGATGTGTTGCACTACTTACCGATACTTATATTTTTTATGGGAAAGTGAGGTTTGTGGGCGTGGTGGGGGATACACAGTCTCGTGAGAGCGAATAGCGAAGCTGTCTAGATACTGTTGAATTATGCCCATGCAACACAGAAATGGCCCGGCATGGATGCCGGGGCAAGGAGAAAATACGAGCCATGGAAGGCGAGTTTCGTACGGTTTCGTTCGAGCATAGAAAGTACTCGACGAAGGCGTAGGTAAGTCCTAACGAGTACTACCTTAGGGACGAAGGCGGTAGCGTAGCACTCCCGAGACTGTGTATCCCACACCACGCATATAAAACGTATAATCTCAGCTTACAATCTCATAATCCGCAGTTCACGGTGGGGTAAGGACCGGTGACGTATACACTCTTGTGAAAGCGAATAGCGAAGCTACCTAGATACTGTTGAATTATGCCCATGCAACACAGAAATGGCCCGGCATGGATGCCGGGGCAAGGAGAAATCGAGCCATGGAAGGCGAGTTTCGACGGTTTCGTCGAGCATAGAAAGCCTACAAGGCATAATTCCTACAGTATCTTGGCAGCGCAGCGTAGCACTCACGAGAGTGTATACGTCACCGGTCCTGCCTCACCGTGAACTGCGGGCCCTAGCAGAAATGTAAGGGCGGGATTTACAAGTTTGGCAAATACATATATAATAAGGGGAAGAATATACACATGGAGAACTATTATGATAAAGAATAAATTTATGGCACTCACGCTTACCGTAGTGCTCACAGCAGGCATGCTTACCGGCTGTGGTTCCGGCGACAAGGCAAAGGACAAGGATGCGTACAGACAGTATGGCATCAACTGTATAGAAAACGGCAGCTATGATGATGCGGTCGATGCTTTTCAGAAGGCACTGGACCAGTCGGTGGGCTCAGTAGGCGCAGAGGAGCTTGACATATGTTATTATAAGGCAAAGGCACAGTATTTAAGCGGTGACGTTGATGGCACGATTGATACATATACGGCTATTATCGACTATAATAAGGATTCTGACGCATACTATCTGAGGGGCTGTATATATTTTGCCAAGAATGATTCAGACAAGGGCTTGAAGGATTTTAAGACGGCGCTCAGTGAGAATGATGATAATTATGAGCTTTACCTTGGTGTTTATGAGACCTTGTCGAAGTATGGCATGAATGACCAGGGAAAGGAATATCTGGATAAGGCTTTAAAGCTTAAGGCAAAAACTGCTGATGATTATATGCAGAGAGGCCGTATATATACTATGCTCGGTGATTATGATTCAGCAATAAAGAGTCTGCAAAAGGCTATTGATGAGAAGCTGGTCAAGGCAAACTACTATATGGGTGAAGCATATCAGAAGCAGGGCGACAATGACAGCTCGCAGAAGTATTTTAAGAAATACCTAGACAGCGGTGAGGCGGATTCGTATGAGCTGATGAATATGGGACAGGCGCAGATGGACAATGGTAACTATGACACTGCGATTACTTATTTTCAGAACGCACTTGAACTTGAAAGTGTGCCGAACAAGCAGCAGATAACAAAGGCTATGATTATAGCATATGAGTATTCCGGAGATTTTGCCACTGCAAAGAGCCAGATGGAGGAATACATGAAGGATTATCCCGATGACGAGGATGCAGCAAGAGAATATCAGTTTTTGGAGACCAGATAGATTATGGCAGATACTATTAAGATAGAGGATATTGAGGAGAGAGTGGTGCTTGTCGGAGTGAGCGAGCAGGATGGTGATGATGCGGATGATTCACTTTCAGAGCTTGCGGAGCTGGTAAAGACAGCCGGCGCGACAGTTGTAGGCACACTTATCCAAAGAAGAGAAAAAATTCATCCAGGCACGTATGTCGGCACCGGCAAGGTGGCGGAGATTGCAGAGCTTGTGGAGAGTATAGGGGCAACAGGCATTGTGTGCGATGATGAGCTGAGTCCTGCGCAACAGAAAAATCTGGAGATGTACCTTGACACAAAGGTCATGGACAGGACACTTGTCATTCTTGATATTTTTGCATCAAGGGCCACAACAAGTGAGGGTAAGATACAGGTTGAGCTTGCTCAGCTCAAGTACAGATTAAGCCGTTTGTCGGGACTGGGAAAGTCAATGTCCAGGCTTGGCGGAGGAATAGGAACAAGAGGTCCCGGAGAGAAAAAGCTCGAGGTAGACCGCCGTCTCATAAATGACAGGATAGCGCAGCTTCGAAGGGAGCTGAAGGAGGTGCAGAAGCACAGAGATATCACGAGGGCAAAGCGTGAGAAAAATAAGGTACCGGTTGTTGCGATAGTAGGATATACTAACGCAGGTAAGTCCACGCTGTTAAATCATTTGACAGAGGCTGATGTGCTTGAGGAAGACAAGCTCTTTGCAACGCTTGATCCGACAACACGCATTCTTGCACTTGATGGCAAGCAGCAGGTGCTTTTAACTGATACGGTCGGGTTTATCAGGAAACTGCCGCATCATCTGATAGAGGCCTTCAAGAGCACACTCGAGGAGGCAAAGTATGCTGACATCATTTTCCATGTGGTGGACTCATCCAACATGCAGCGGGAAAAGCAGATGTTCATAACCTATCAGACATTGGATGATCTTGGTGTAAAAGATAAGAAATTTGTCACACTTTTTAATAAGCAGGATGCACGCACAGACAATGAACCGCTGCATGATTTCAGGGCAGATTATACTCTAAACATTTCAGCAGCAAAGGATCTGGGATTAGATGAGGTAAAATCTCTTTTAGAGGAGATATTAAGAGAGAACAAGATATATATCGAGAGAATTATCCCATATGATAAGGCAGGAGTGATACAGCTCATCAGAAAACAGGGCGAGCTTGTGTCGGAGGAATATGTGGCTGATGGGATACAGATAAAGGCATATGTGCCGATGGAGGTGTACGGCAGGCTCGATTAGGGTGCTGCTTCGCTATATCATTATAATAAGCGAGGAATTTAAAATGTCGAAAACGCGTTCAATCCGCTGGGACAAGCTGGACAACACAGCAAATCTGTTCCCGAGTATAGCGGGGGAGAGCATGACAAATGTATATAGGATCTCAGTCACCTTAACTGATGAGATTGACAGTGAAAAGCTGCAGGAGGCGCTGGATATAGTGCTTCCGAAGTTTGGACTGTTTAATGTAAGACTCAGGATGGGAGTGTTCTGGAACTATTTTGAGGAAAATGGCAAAAAAGCACCAAAGGTGCATGAGGAAAATACATTTCCGTGCAGGTTTATAAGACCTAACAAAAATCACAGCTATCTTTTCAGGGTGACATACTATAAGAACAGAATAAATCTTGAGGTTTTTCATGTGCTGACAGATGGCATGGGCGGCATCAATTTCCTTAGGGAGCTCACCTACCAGTATCTGCGTCTCACACATCCGGAGCTTGCAAAGCTAAAGGGTGATTCACTGACGCAGGGCACATCCCTAAATAGAGAGGACAGCTTTGTAAAGAACTATAAATCTAGCAAGCCAAGTGGCTTTAACAGACAAAAAGCTTATCTTCTAAAGCTGGAAAAGGTACCTGATGGAGAGTTTGGGCTGATACATGGAATGATGCCTGTATCACAGCTAAAGCAGGTCTGCCACAGGTATGGAGTTTCCATAAATGATTATCTGGTGGCATGCTTTGTGTGGAGTGTGTATCAGGAGTGTTTTCACGGCATGCCAAACAATATGCCTGTCAGGGTCGCAGTTCCTGTGAATCTTCGTCCTTATTTTGACTCAGTGACCACAAAGAACTTTTTTGTCATGATATCTGCTGAGTTCAGACCGCAAAACAGCACCTACACATTTGAGGAGGTGCTTAAAATAGTGACGGATTCCATCAATTCACAGATTTCTAAGGAGCACCTGGAGGATCTTTTCTCATACAGTGTGTCAAATCAGAAAAATATCCTGATGAGACCGGTGCCTCTTTTTATAAAAAATCTGGCAATGAAGGCGGTCTATACGCAGTCGGCACTGGCAAACACCACCACTATCACCAATATTGGAAATATAAAGGTGGAGCCGGAATATGAGCCGTATATAACAGGCTTTTATTCCTTTATACCAATGTCCAAGGGGCAGCCTATGAAGGGCACCATCTGCTCCTACAAGGACACACTGGTGTTTACTTTTTCATCTATTCTGGCCGATACGATGATTCAGAGAAGCTTTTTTAAGAAGCTTGTAAATGACGGAGTGGATGTGACAATTGAGACAAATGGAGAGTATTATGACTAAATGCATGAAATGCGGTGTGTATATTGCAGACAATACAGATAAATGCCCGCTCTGCCAGCAGGTTGTGGCACCGGTTGAACTGTCATCGGACAATCATCAGGGCACTGAAGGGGTTTTTGAACAGCACGGTACGAGATACCCTGATGTCAAGGGTGCATCAAGAAAGTACAGATTACTGGAAAATATTATATTGTTTCTGTCTATAGTTGGACAGATTGTGCTGACAACTGTTGATTACATGACAGACCGGGAAATAAACTGGAGCTTTATAGTGCTTCTTGTTGTAATCTATGCGAATGTGACGCTGCGCCTGGCAATAGTCGGAAGAAATGGATATATTTTTAAAATTGTAAGCACATTTGTGTTCACGGTGCTGTTTCTCGAGGGAGTAGACCTTCTCACAGGCGCCAGTGGCTGGGCACTTACATTTGTGTTCCCAAGTGCCATATTGGCGATGGTTCTTGCTACAATTATACTCATGATAGTAAACATAAGAAACTGGCAGAGCTACATGATGATGCAGCTTTTTCTTGTGTTGATGAGCGCGATTGCGATGATACTTGTGGCAGTCAAGGTCATATGGTTCCCATATCTGGCAATGGGAGCGATGGGAGCATCGTTGTTTTTGTTCCTCGGAACATTGATTATAGGTGACAAAAGAGCCAGAACAGAGCTGAAACGGAGATTTCATATATGATAGGCTTTCATGGAATAGGAAATTCGCATATGTTTGAGGATGAGGAGATGGGAAGCTACCATCCGGAAATTGAAAACGGCAGCAGGAATGGTGATAATGAAACAGGAATAATAGGAGCTTTGGGTAATAAGCTTGAAAAGACATTTAAGAACTCATTATCTGCCATGAAAAGTGACCATGAGGAAAAAGTCCATAGCGATGCAGCTGTGGCGGATGAAGAAGTCAGTATACAAGGGAAAATCCTTGCTAATCTGATGGGACATATCACAAATGACCTTGCAATCGGTAAAAAAATAAAATCCGGAGAGCTCAGGAAGCGCATGAAGGAACCTTCATGGCTTGTTCCGGACTGCTTTGTGACAGAGGATATAGATATGGAAGGCTTCACGATGAAGCTTTTATCATCAAAGGAAAACCCAAATACAGAGCGTGTGATACTGCAGCTGCATGGTGGCGGATATATGGGTGCAGTGCGCAATGCATACTATGTATTTGCAGGCCTTTATAATGAGGTAAGCGAGGGCTGCTCAGTGCTCACGCCTGACTATCGCGTGGCGCCGGAGCACCCGTATCCGGCAGCACTTGAGGATGCCGTAGCCTGCTATAAATGGCTTTTGTCACAGGGCTGGTTTGGTTCGCAGATTGTACTGGCAGGAGACTCAGCGGGCGGAGGCCTTGCAATGTGCCTCACCATGTATCTTCGTGACCACAATATGCCGCTTCCGGCAGGAATAGTAGCCATGTCACCATGGACTGACCTCACAGCAGGAGGAGAGTCCTACGAGACAAATTATGAAAAGGACCCACTGTTTGGAAACACAAGGGACAGTCTAATCTACGTGAATGACTATCCCGGTGATCACGATAAAATGGATCCATACATATCGCCGCTGTTTGGTGATTTCAGGGGCTTTCCTCCAATGCTCATACAGGTGGGCTCGATAGAGATGCTCTTATCTGATTCGGTCGATGCCGCTGCAAAGGCAAGAAACCAGGGTGTTAAGGTGCGCCTGTCAGTGTATGAGGGCATGTTTCATGTGTTCCAGATGGGATACCTCAATTTCCCTGAGTCCAAGCGAGCGTGGGCAGAGGTCAAGCGTTTCCTAAAGGTGATTAAAGAGGAAGAATAGAGGAGAAGCAGATAATGATTACCGGAGAATTAAGAAATAAAATAGATAAAATATGGGAAACATTCTGGACAGGTGGCATCACAAATCCATTAGATGTTATAGAACAGTTTACATATTTACTCTTTATAAAGCAGCTTGACGAAGTTGAGACAACAAAAGAAAACGAGGCAAATTTTCTCAGTGTAGACTATGAGTCTATGTTTCCGGGTGAATGTCAGAAATACCGTTGGAGCAAATTCAAAAATCTCGGTTCAGCAGAGGAAATGTATGAGCTTGTCTTAAATGGTGTATTTCCGTTTATAAAGAATCTGCATCAGGACGGGGATTCGGCCTATGCCAGATATATGGGAGATGCTATATTCAAGATTCCCACCGCGGCAATGCTGTCAAAAATAGTCGATGGAATAGATAAGCTTGAGTTGGGAGACGAAGATTCTAAGGGTGATTTATACGAGTATCTTCTCTCAAAGGTTGCAACAGCCGGAACCAATGGACAGTTCAGAACACCGCGACATATCATAAAAATGATGGTCGAACTGGTAAAACCGTCACCGGATGATACAATAATTGATCCGGCAATGGGAAGTGCAGGCTTTCTGATAGAAGCACAGAGTTATCTAAGAGAAAACCATCCGGAGCTTTTCCTTCACCAGGAGAGCCTTGAGCATTTCAATAACACGATGTTTTATGGCAATGATATGGACAGAACCATGCTTCGAATCGGAGCTATGAATATGCTGCTTCATGGTGTGGAGAATCCTAATATTTCGTACAGGGACAGTCTTTCAGAGCAGAATACGGATGTTGAAAAATACAGCTTAGTTCTAGCAAATCCACCGTTTAAGGGAAGTCTGGACTATGAGGCTGTTTCAGCAGATTTGCTTAAAGTGACAAAGACTAAAGAAAACAGAGCTGCTTTTCTTAGCACTATTTTTGCGTATACTCAAAAAAGGTGGCAGGGCGGCAGTGATTGTTCCTGATGGAGTATTGTTTGGCAGCAGTAAAGCACATAAACAAATCAGAAAAGAAATCATAGAAAACAATAAGCTCGACGCAGTCATATCAATGCCAAGTGGAGTGTTTAAGCCATACGCAGGAGTGTCAACAGCAATCCTTATTTTTACAAAAACAGGCTCAAGTGATACCGACAAAGTATGGTTTTATGATATGAAGGCTGATGGATTAAGCCTTGATGACAAACGTCAGGAAATCGCAGACAATGATATACCGGATATTATTGAGAGATTCAATCATCTTGATGCAGAGACTGACAGAAAAAGAACGGATCAGAGCTTCTTTGTTCCTGTTGATGAGATTGTCTCAAATAATTATGACCTTTCAATCAATAAGTACAAGGAAATAGTCTATGAGGCTGTGCAATATGAGCCAACCAAAGTGATAATAGGAAAGATTGACGCTCTGGAAAGTGAGATACAGGGTGAACTGGCAGAGCTTAAGAAACTGTTGGATGTGTAAAAGCAAATTCGTGTTTGACGGAATCTTGGATAAATAGAATATATGTTTGACACAAAGGCGATTAGATGTTAATATAGTATAAAAGAAGTGCTACCGATAGACGGTCAGCCTGATATATGTATTGATTAAAGATAACCGCCACAGTTTACCAGACCAGGGCGGTTATTTTTGTGTCTTGGAATCATGCTTTCCATGCATGTAACCAAGACTGTAAAAAGTCGCACACAATGCAAGCACTGCAATAAGGTCACTAATGGTCAGCATAAGCACAAACCTCCTTGATAGATTTCCATATAGGATTTCTATGTAAACAGAGCTATAACTCTCTGGTGGAGGCCAACCGCCTACCGTGTTGGGTAGCACCAAATATATTATAGCAAACATATGTTCTAAAAACAAGACGAAATTGAATATTTTGACTAAAAATATTATATATGCAGGAGTGATGCAGATGAGAGTAAAACTTAAGGATATATTTGATTTACAAATGGGAAAAACTCCATCTAGAAGTAATTTAGAGTATTGGAATACAACAGACTATAAGTGGATATCAATAGCAGATTTATCAAAAACCAGTAAATATATATTTGAAACGAAAGAATATCTTTCTAAGAGTGCTATTAAGGACAGTGGAATTAAAGTTATTCCAGCTAGTACGGTGGTAATGAGTTTTAAATTATCAATTGGTAAAACAGCAATAACAAAAGAAGATATGTACTCAAATGAAGCAATAATGGCTTTCAAGGATAAACATGTGATTAATATTTTACCAGAGTATATATTTTATTTGTTTAAATACAAAAATTGGGAAGAAGGTAGTAATAAGGCTGTTATGGGAAAAACCTTAAATAAGGCTACTTTATCTGAGATTGAGGTTGAAATTTGCTCTATAGAAAAGCAAAGACAAATAGTTAGTATTCTTAATAAAATAATGTCTGTTGTAGATGGCAGAAAGCAGGAATTACAGCTATTAGATGCGTTAATCAAGGCCCGATTTGTCGAGATGTTTGGAGATATAAATATCAATGATAAAAACTGGAGCTGTGAGCCGTTGGGTGACCTTTGTACTATAGTTAGAGGTGGGTCTCCAAGACCAATAGAACAATTTTTAGGAGGAGATGTTCCTTGGATTAAGATAGGAGATGCTACTGATGGCGATAATATATATTTAAGTTCAACAAAGGAACATATTATTCAAGAGGGTGTAAATAAAAGCAGACTTGTAAAATCAGGCAGTTTGATATTTGCAAATTGTGGAGTATCTCTTGGATTTGCGCGAATAATTACATTTGACGGATGTATTCACGATGGTTGGCTTGCAATGGAAGATATAGACGAAAGACTTGATAAGGTATTTTTGTTGCAAGCGTTGAATCAGATGACAGAACATTTTAGAGCAATAGCTCCAGCAGGGACACAACCTAATTTGAATACAACGATAATGAAGGCATACAAGCAAGTTATACCGCCTATAGAGTTACAAAGAAATTTTATTAGATTTGCTGACCAAGTCGACAAATCAAAAGTTGCAGTTCAGAAAGCATTGGATGAAACACAAATATTGTTTGATAGTTTAATGCAGAAATATTTTGGATAAGAAACGAAGTAATATAGGAGCCTTTATGGATGTAAATAGTACCTTTGAAAAAACAGGAATAAAATGTAAAGTATTACAGGAAATTATCCAGCTGGCGAAGAAGAATTGTGTTGAAAAAGTAATTCTTTTTGGTTCAAGAGCGCGAGGAGATTTTAAAGAGCGAAGTGATATAGATTTGGCATTTTGCGGTGGTAGCAGTAGTCATTTTATTTTGGATGTAGACGAAACAACTTCAACGTTGTTGGAATTTGATATAGTGGATTTGGATAAGCCTGTAAGAAAAGAATTGTTGGAATCAATAAAAAGAGAGGGGGTAGTGCTATATGAAAAAATTTGAGAATTTTAAGGCAGCATTAGTCAATTTAAACGATATTTTTTCTTATAAAGAACCATATGGAAATGTGGAAATTGCTGGCATGGTTGGATTATATGAAATCTGTTTTGAACAATCATGGAAGGCGATGAAAGAACTATTAGAGAATTTTGGTTATGCGGAGGGTGCAACAGGATCGCCAAGAACAATTTTAAAAACAGCTTACAAGGCAGGAATGATTAGTGATGAAGAATTATGGTTGGATGCATTGGTTTCGAGAAATAATGTTGCACACGCATATAATCAAGCAATTGCAATGGATATTATACGTCAAACCAAAGAAAAGTATTATGATATGTTTATACAATTAGAGAAAAAAATAGAACAGGATTGGCTATAGTAGAGCATATCGCAAGTAAAATTTTTATTATGGATTATTCACAGGCTGCATAAATACAATTGCCGGAATAAATTGCATTTATGCAGGAGAAGGATGTTGGTATTTCGAAAGGAGATATCAACATGGAAGAAAAAATAGTTAAAGTTTTAAATGTAATGTCGGAGTATTTATCAATAGCTCAGATGAAAAAATTACAGGAAGTTATTCTACAAACATTTGCAGAAAATGAAGCAGAGAAAGCAGAGATTCCAAATGATAAATTTTTGGAAATGTTTCTTGATGCAAAAACTATAGAGGGGTGTTCAGAGCGAACAATAAAGTATTATAGGGAAACAGTGCAGCATCTACTGTCACAAACCGAAACATCTGTCCGTAAAATAACAACGGAAGAAATACGTGAATATTTGTCAGATTATCAAAAGCTCAATAATTGCTCTAATGTCACAATTGATAATGTTAGAAGAAATATTTCAAGCTTCTTTTCATGGCTCGAGGAAGAGGACTATATTCTTAAAAGTCCTATGCGCAGGATTCATAAGATAAAGACCAAAACAGTTGTAAAAAGCGTGATTTCTGATGAAGGAATAGAGAAGCTTCGAGATAATTGTAATGAAAAGAGAGATTTGGCAATCATAGATCTTTTGTATTCTACCGGAATAAGAGTTGGTGAACTGGTAAACCTGAATATAGATGATATTGATCTTGAAGGACGTGAGTGTATCGTTTATGGAAAAGGTGATAAAGAGCGCAGAGTATATTTTGATGCAAAGGCAAAAGTACATCTAAAGGATTATATTGATACCAGAACTGATAAAAACAAAGCCTTGTTTGTTACGTTGGATGCACCACATGACAGACTTAAGATAAGTGGCGTTGAGATTCGATTGCGAAAACTCGGGAGAAAACTGTCCCTAGAGAGAATACATCCGCATAAATTCAGGCGTTCAATGGCTACGAGAGCCATTGATAAGGGAATGCCGATTGAACAGGTTCAAAAGATACTTGGACATTCCCAGATTGATACCACTATGCAGTATGCTATGGTTAATCAGAATAATGTCAAAACTGCTCATCAGAAGTATCTTGCTTAGTAAAAATGAGAAAAGGTCAATTCGTGTTTGTAAAATTCTTGATAAATAGAATGCATGTTAGACAAAAAGGCGATTAGATGTTAATATAGTATAAAAGAAGTGCTACCGATAAATGGTCAGCCTGATATATGTATTGATTAAAGATAACCGCCACAGTTTACCAGACCAGGGCGGTTATTTTTGTGTCTTGGAAAGATTAATGATGTTTATAGGCAGGAGTGATGTGGATGAGAGTAAAACTTGAAGATGTTTGTGAGCGTGGTTCATCGAACATAAAACAGTCTGATATAATTAAAATGAGAGGTAATTATCCGATTTATGGTGCGTCTGGATTGGTTGGAAAAGTGAATTTTTATCATCAGGAGCAACCATATGTAGCTGTTGTCAAGGATGGAGCAGGAATAGGTAGAACAACATTGAATCCAGCAAAATCTTCAGTGATAGGAACTATGCAGTATCTAATACCAAAGAAAAATGTACTACCGGAATATTTGTTTTATGTTGTGAGTTATATGCATTTAGAAAAATACTACACTGGTGCAACCATTCCACATATTTATTTTAAGGATTATAAAAATGAAGAATTTAACCTTGATAATATAGAAAAACAATTGGAAATCATAGAAGTTTTGGGTAGGTGTAAAAAGGTTATAGAAGCCAGAAAACAAGAGTTAGTTAAATTAGACAGATTAACGAAAGCCCGATTTGTCGAGATGTTTGGTGATCCTGCGACTAATCCGTATAATTGGGATAAAGTCAATATTTCGGAAGTTGTTGGTGATAAGGTTTCAAATGGTTTCTTTGCAAAAAGAGATGATTATGCGGATGATGGGAATGTATCGGTTATGGGCGTTGCATATATTGTTAATAGAATGTATTCGCAGTGGCAAGATTTGCCAAGAACTAATGGTACGGATAAAGATATAGAAAAGTTTGAAGTTAAGTATGGGGATATGCTTTTTTGCAGATCATCACTGGTAGCAGAAGGAATTGGCAAGGCCTCGATTGTTCCAGAGGATGTTCCTCAAAACACACTGTTTGAATGTCATGTTATTAGGTTGCCTTTGGATTTAAGCAAGTGTGTGCCAGAATATATGCAAGTATTTTCAACGATGGAATATTTTAGACAGCAAATAATTGCACAATCCAAAACAGCTACAATGACTACAATTGGTCAAGATGGTATTTTAAAAGCGGATATATTATTACCACCGATGAGTAAACAAAGAGAGTTTTATGCCTTCGTCCACCAAGTTAACAAATCAAAATTTGATACTATGACCTTCGCCCCTATATATGCTATAATAAACCTATATTTACACACTTATTTTTATCAGGGAAGGAGATGAGCAAGCATGACAGAATCAATTAAACTACCGGTGGGAATAGAGAGCTTTGAGGAGATTCGTTCAGACGGATATTACTATGTCGATAAGACAAAGCTGATTGAACAGTTGGTTGACAGCCGGGGAAAAGTCAACCTTTTTACCAGACCGCGTCGTTTTGGCAAGACTCTCAACATGAGTATGCTCAAATCTTTCTTTGAAATTGGAGCAGCTTCTGAATTATTTGATGGTCTTTATATATCGCACAACAAAAAACTGTGTGATGATAATATGGGCAAGTATCCTGTGATATTTCTATCTTTAAAGAATGTGGAAGGACTCGATTTTCAAGCTGCAAAGTATCAGATGATAGAGATAATTGCAAAGGAAGCTAAGAGATTTGCATATTTGAAGCAGAGTGACAGGCTGGACATTGACGATAAGTCGACGTATGCTTTTTTAATTCGATTAGAGGATGGCAGATATGAAATGAGAGATGAGGCACTGTATGCTTCGCTTCAAACTTTATCTGAGCTGTTATATAAGCATCATGGCAGAAAAACGGTTATTTTAATAGATGAATATGATGTTCCACTGGATAAGGCATTTCAGAACGGCTATTATAAAGAGATGGTTTCTTTGATACGTGCCATATTCGGAAAAGCATTAAAGACAAATGAGGCATTGGATTTTGCTGTCTTAACAGGTTGTCTTCGTGTTTCAAAAGAAAGTATTTTTAAAGGATTAAATAATTTCAAGATTTTATCTATTACGGATACAAGATTTGATGAACACTTTGGCTTTACGGATGAGGAAGTAGAGCGTTTGCTGGAATTTTATCATATGGAAAACAGGTTTGCAGAGACAAAGGAATGGTATGATGGTTATCATTTCGGAAATGTTGATGTATATTGTCCGTGGGATGTAATCAATCATGTTGACAGAATAAAAGATGATCCAATGGCTGGACCGGAAGCGTATTGGATTAATACAAGCGGAAATGAGCTTGTTAAGAGGTTTATAGATAAGGCTGGTAAGACAACCAGAGATGAAATTGAGCGTTTGATCGTGGGAGGAGCTATAGACAAGCAAATCCGTCTGGATATGACCTATGACGAAATAGACAATAATATTGATAATCTATGGAGTGTTCTGTTTACAACAGGTTATCTGACATATACAAAGATAAGTGAGGACAAAAAATATAGCCTTGTAATTCCGAACAAGGAGATTAAAGAAGTATTTAAGCTGCAGATACAGGAGTGGTTCAGAAATAAAATATTTTCCAATACCGAGCAGTTGCAGGACTTTTGGAAGGCTTTCAAAGATGGAAATACACAGATAATGGAAATGTATTTAAACAAGGTGCTGAGTAATTCGGTGAGCGTTTTTGACACAAGAGCGCGAAATGATGAAAAGGAAAGCTCCTATCATAATCTGCTTATTGGTATTTTGAGCGGCAATGAGGACTGGCTGGTAAAGTCAAATGTTGAGGCAGGAGAGGGCTTTGCAGATATTATTGTGGAGACAGATGATCCGGATGAAGGAATTATTGCAGAGCTTAAATACACAAAAGATTTTAAAGCTATGGAAAAATCCTGTGAAAAGGCTCTGAAACAGATAAAGGATAGAAGATATCAGGAATATCTGTTAAATGATGATCGACAGAATATCATGTATTATGGAATTACATTTTGCAGAAAAAGATGCAAAGTGCTTGTAGAAAGATAAAAGGGGTGATTACATGGAAACTAATTTTGATTACCTTTTAAAGAAAGAAGAATACGCAGATTTTGCAAAGCAGGCAGTTGAAGCAGAAAAAAGTTTATCCATTTCACCTGCTACTTGTGCCATTTTGTCGAGGCGTGCACTTGAGCTTGCAGTGAGGTTTGTTTTCTCATATGACGCGGAGCTTTCGCTTCCGTACAGAGATAATGTATCAAGTCTCATTCATGAGCCGACGTTTAGAAGGATAATTGAGCCAAGGCTGTTTCCAATGCTCAAATATACTATTCATTTGGGAAATGTTGCAGTTCATACCAACAACAATATAGGCAGGGATGAAGCAATAATAGCGCTTCGTGATTTGTTTGAGTTTTGCGATTGGATTGATTATTCGTATTCGAGGGAATACGATGAGAAAACCTATGATGAGTCGATTCTTGCAAGCGGTAATGAAAAGCGTATAAAGGCTGATGAGCTCATGAAGCTGTATGAGAGCCTAAGCAGTAAGGATAAAAAGCTCGAGAGCGTATTAAAGGAGAATGAAGAACTCCGCGAGCAGATGACAAAGAAGCGTAGTCAGAATGTAAAGACAAGGGAGTTCCATGTAGATACGATAAGCGAGGCAGAAACCCGCAAGAGATATGTAGATGTTGCCTTAAAGGAGGCAGGCTGGGTTATTGGCAGAAATGTCACGGAGGAGGAGACGGTTACAGGAATGCCAAACAGCACAGGAACAGGGTATGTGGATTATGTCCTTTGGGGAAAGGACAATCTGCCACTTGCTGTGGTGGAGGCTAAAAAGACTTCTGTGGATGCTATGGTAGGAAGCCAGCAGGCGAAGCTGTATGCTGACTGTTTGCAGAACAAATACAATAGACGCCCTCTTATTTTCACAACAAATGGATTTGAATTTTTCTATACGAATGATTATATGGGATATCCAAGGCGTGAGGTTTCAGGCTTTTTCACACAGGAGGAGCTGCAGCTTGAGATGGATGGACGCACTTCAAGGATTCCGCTTGAAAATATACTGATAAGCGATGATATTACCAACAGACCGTATCAGAAAGAGGCTGTAACCGCAGTCTGCGATGCCATCACAAATAAGCACCGCAAGATGCTTATAGTGCAGGCCACAGGTTCAGGAAAGACAAGAGTGAGCATTAGTATTGTTGATGTATTAAGACGCCACAATTATGTGAAGAATATTCTGTTTCTCGCAGACAGAAAAGCTCTTGTGAAGCAGGCAAAAAACAATTATACGAATCTGCTTCCTGATTTGTCCTGTTGCAACCTGCTTGACAATAAAGATGACCCTGAGTCGTGCAGGATGATTTTTTCCACATATCCGACGATGATGAATGCCATAGATGAGAGGAAAAACAAATATGGTGATAAGCTTTTTAGTCCGGGGCATTTTCAGCTCATAATATGCGATGAAGTACATAGAAGTATTTACAAAAAATATCAGGAAATATTTGAGTATTTTGATGCGATGTTACTTGGCATGACTGCCACTCCTAAGAATGAAATAGACAAAAACACATATGGAATTTTTGACCTTGAAAGAGGAGTTCCGACATTTGCGTATGAGCTTGAAAAAGCGGTGGAAGAGGGCTATCTGGTCAATTATTCTACTCTGGAATATAAGTCAAAAATAATGGAAAGCGGTATTCACTATGATGAGCTGTCAGATGAGGAAAAAGAAGAGTATGAAGATACATTTTCTGATGATGACACTGTAGGTGATGATATATCAGGAGAGGCTGTAAATACATGGCTTTTTAACGCGGATACAATTGATAAGGTTTTAAGAGAGCTTATGGAAAAGGGCTTAAAAATTGAGGGTGGAGACAAGCTTGGCAAGACAATAATTTTTGCCAAAAATTCTTTACATGCAAAGGCAATAGTCGAGCGCTTCAATAAGCTTTTTCCGGAATATGGAGGAGACTTCATAAAGCGGATAGATTATAGCATAAAGTACAGTGATTCATTGATAGATGAGTTTAGCACAAGTGATAAAATGCCACAGATAGCAGTATCTGTTGATATGCTCGACACAGGAATAGATATTCCGGAGATTTTGAATCTTGTATTTTTTAAGAAGGTAAAAAGCTATGCCAAGTTCTGGCAGATGATTGGAAGAGGAACCAGGCTTTGCCCTAATCTGCTCGGGGAGGGCATGGACAAAGAAAGATTTCTCATATTTGATTTCTGTAACAATTTTGAATATTTCCGCGTGAACAAAAATGGAGCGGAGAATGGTATAACAGAATCACTCAATGAGAAAATATATAACATAAAAGCCCAGATTGTAAGAGAACTTCAGGCACCGGTATACACTAGTGATGAGGTATACGCAGATTACAGAAAAAGCCTTGTGGATGATTTAAAGGAGGATGTAATTGGCTTAAATGATGATAGCTTTATGGTGAAAAGACATCTGCGTTATGTGGAGTTTTTCAGGGCTTCATCATCGTGGGATAATCTGGAGACAATAGAGATTTCGGATATCAGGGAGCATATTGCACCTCTTATCAGGCCTAAAAAGGAAGATGAGCTGGCACGAAGATTTGACTATCTGGTATACAGTATAGATCTTGGACTGTTGCAAAGCAAAAGCATACAAAGTCCGGTGAATATAGTGGTTCAGACCGCAGAAAAGCTGTCTGCCAAATACTCAATCCCACAGGTGGAAAAGAAAAAGGAGATTATCGAAAAGGTCCAGACAAATGAATTTTGGGATAAAGTCACTATAATAGAGCTTGATACAGTAAGAGAAGCTTTAAGAGGTCTGTTGCAGTACCTTGACAGACAGGTACGGCCAATATACTATACAAATTTCACGGACTCTATAACAGATGGTACACCGGGTGAACCTTTATATGGCGGAAATGACTTGAAAAATTATCGTAAAAAAGTCGAATTTTACCTGAAAGAGCATAGTGACAAATTGTCAGTGTATAAGCTGAAAAACAACAAAAAGCTGACAGAAACGGATCTAAGGGAATTGGAACGAATCCTGTGGACAGAGCTTGGTTCAAAGGAAGATTATATAAAGGAATACGGAGAGACACCGATAGGCAGATTAGTACGAAAAATAGTCGGTGTAGATAGAGCGGCAGTAAACGAAGCCTTCAGTTGTTTTATGTCAGAAGAGCGCTTGAACATAAATCAGATGAGATTCGTAAATCTGATAGTGGACTATATAGTAGCAAATGGAAATATCGAAGATAATAAAGTATTGATGGGTGAACCATTTAAATCAGTTGGAAGTATCACAACTCTTTTCAAAGATGATATGAGTACCGCAAAACAGATAATGGAGATAGTGAACCAGATAAAGCGTAACTCCGAAGAAATTGCCTGATGTATAGCGAAGCTGTTTAGATACTGTAGATTTATGCACATGAAACACAGAAAATGGAAGAGGATGTGAAAAAACTCAATCGAGTTTTTTCACATCCCCTTTTTTGAGCTTATATATTAGCATCTCCTGCAGACAGGTTGTGGAAGCATAATAAATTTGCAAAAATTATAATTAATTCTATAAAGTACTTGACATAGTTACTAAGAGTTACTATAATAAGTACATAAAGTGAATATAAGAGGCGCAGAAAGTAATTATAGGAGTTGAACACATGAATAAAGAAGATGTAAATGGATTAACAGAACGGGAGTTTTTAGCAGAATATAAGCCGGGCGATTATGACAGACCATCGGTTACAGTTGACATGATGGTGCTTCGTATGAAGGAAGACTTAAGCTGTATGCAGGTGCTTCTGATAAAGAGAAAGGCTCATCCGGAGATAGACAAATGGGCGCTTCCAGGCGGATTTATTAACATAAAGGAATCGGCATATGAAGCAGCGTGCAGGGAGCTTAAAGAGGAAACAGGTCTTACAGACATTTATCTTGAGCAGCTCTATACCATGAGCCAGCCAGACAGGGACTCGCGTATGAGAATTATTGATATTGCATACATTGCACTGCTTCCATATGGATATGAGCAGTCTGCTGTTGCAGGTGATGACGCAAAGGATGCCAGATGGTTTGATGTGAAATTTGCAGATGAAAAACTTGAGTTTGCAAACGACTTGATTAAAATTGAATACTCCCTCAAGTCTGAGAAATTTAAAAACGGTGTAATCACAGTGGAAAACTTTGTTCCGGTCAGCGTATCAGACGAAAAGCTTGCTTTTGACCATGACCAGATTATACTGGAAGGACTTATGAGGATAAGGAATAAGGCTGAGTATACAGGCATTATGTTTAACCTTGTGCCACGTGAGTTTACCATTCCGGACCTGCTTAAGGTGTTTGAGGTTCTTTCAGGAAAGGAAGTTCATCCAAAGGTGTTCCGTGAGAAGATTGCAGGACAGCTTGTTTCACTTGACAGGTCGCAGAGACCTATTGTCGGAAGAAAACCGGCTGCTGTGTACAGATATGTTGACCTTAACATGGATGAACGTAAACTGGTTAAAGTGCAGAAGAAATATAAAAACGGTGTGATGCTCACAAGGGCACAGCCATTCCATAACGGACACCTGAACATGATAAAACAGGCCGCATCGGAGTGCGAAAATCTGCTTGTAGTGATAGGCAGTGCAAACAAAAGCTATACAAAGAGAAATCCGTTTCCAATCGAATACAGAAAAAGACTTGTTGAAAACGTACTGCAGGAAGAGGATTTAAGCGGTGCAGATGTAAAGGTTATGACATTATCGGACTGGAGCATGGAGGATGCAGCCCAGTATGTAAAGGAATGGGGTTCTTTCTTCTATTACAACATAGCTAATGAAATTGGAGAGAAAAGCTTTACATTCTATTATAACGACGACCCTAAGATTGCGGAAAACTGGTTTACAGATGATATTTTAAAGAATATGACCATCAGAAACCTTGGCAGAAGCGATATTGAGATTTCAAGTACAATGATCAGAGATTTGCTGTATAAGAAAGATTATGACAAAGTCAGGGATATGGTTCCGCGATGGATGTGGAAGGATTTAAAGCAGCTTGGAAAAATCCTTATGGATGCAACAAATGATGATTATATGATGTAGGAGGAAATGATTATGGCAAAGAAAATTTTAGTAGTAGTGGATGCACAGAATGACTTTATTACAGGAGTTCTTGGAAACAAGGAGTGTAACGTGGCAACAAATGTTATTGCAGATGAAATCAGGTCAGGAAAATATGATGACGTGATATTCACAAGGGATACGCATGATGAAAACTATCTGAATACTCAGGAGGGAAGAAAGCTTCCGGTAGCTCACTGTATTAAAGGGACAAACGGATGGGAAGTAGACGCTCGTCTTAAAGCAGCAATGAAGGAGCGTGGAGTTGACTGTGATGATATGACTTATATTGACAAGCCGACGTTTGGCAGCAAAGAGCTTGGCGAACTGCTTGCGGGATATGACAACAGCGATACAGAGATTTATTTCTGCGGATTCTGCACGGGAATATGCGTAATCAGCAACGTAGCGATTGCAAAGACGTTCTGTAAAGATGCAGAGGTGTCAGTGATAGAAAATGCCTGTGCCTGCGTAACGCCTGAAAGTCATAAGACAGCAATAGAAGCAATGAAAATGATTCAGGTCAATATTATATAGAAAGCCATTTATTAAAAATGTTTCTGACATACTAATAGTGTAAGAAATGGGAGGAGAATATTATGAAATTAAACCAGATAATCACAAGTCTTTTAGAGACTGATATGTATAAATTCAGCATGGGTCAGACAATATTCCATCAGTTTACGGATTACAAGACCACATGGACATTCAAGTGCAGAAATGAAGATGTGCATTTTACACAGAAAATGGTGCAGGAGATAACAGAACAGATTAAGGCTTTCTGTAAGCTTCGGTTTACAGAGGATGAGCTTGCATATCTTGACAATATCAAATGGATCAAAGGCTCTTATGTTGATTTTCTTCGTCTCTGGCAGCCGCGTTTTGAGGATTTTGAGATAGGAACAGATGCACCTTGTGGCTTGTCTATCGAGGCAAAAGGAACATGGCTTAACACTTCAATGTATGAGATTCCGACACTTGCCATTGTAAATGAAGTGTATTTCAGAATGGCATATGACTATGATAAGCTGCTTGACAGCTTTAAGAAGCGTTTGGATGCAAAGTATGAGAATTTAAAGAACGGACACTGGTACGCGGGTACATTCTCAGAGTTTGGTCTCAGAAGAAGACTTTCTGCTGAAGCGCAGGAGCTTGCAGTGCAGAAGTTCGCACATTTAAACGACACCCTGCACAGTTCATCAAAGTTTGTCGGCACATCAAATGTGTATCTTGCAAAGAAGTACGGACTTACACCTGTAGGCACCATGGCTCATGAGTGGATTATGTGCACAGGACAGGGCAATCACAGGCACAATCCGGCATATTCAAACTGGTATGCTCTCGATGCATGGATCAAGGAGTATGGAGTATTAAACGGTATTGCGCTTACTGACACAATCACAACAGACTGTTTCCTGCGTGATTTCCAGCTGACCTATGCGACACTTTTCTCAGGAGTGCGTCATGACAGCGGAGACCCGTATGAGTGGGGTGAAAAGATGATTGCTCATTACAAGAGCCTTGGAATTGACCCAAAAACAAAGACACTTTTATTCAGCGACAGTCTTGATTTTGAGCGTGCTGACAAGCTCTACAGACATTTCTGCAAGGAAACAAATGTAGCTTTCGGTATTGGCACATACTTAAGCAATGATACAGATGTTCCTGCACTCAATATTGTCATGAAAACCACAATATGCAATGGTATGGATGTAGCGAAGATTTCTGATACACCCGGCAAGGGGATGTGCAAAAATCCGGATTATGTGGATTACTTAAACCGCTGCATTGATTACAGGATGAAAAATGACCGCTAGGAGGAAATGTCATGAATACAGGATTTTACCGTGTTGCCGCATCGTCCCCTGAGATTTATCTCGGGGACTGCGTGAACAATGCTGACAATATCATACACATTGCAGAGTCACTTGCAAAAAAGGATGTGCAGCTTGTGGTTTTTCCGGAGCTGTGTATTACGGGATATAGCTGTGCAGACATGTTTTTGAGAAAAGAACTGCTCGCGCAGGCTCAGCAAGAACTGGACAGGATTAAAACAGCATTGCAGGATTTAAGCATCCTTGTATGCGTGGGACTGCCGATAGAAGATGAAGCTGGCAGACTTTTCAACTGTGCTGCATATGTACACAGCGGAGAAATTGTTGGAATTGTGCCAAAAACATATATTCCCAACTATGGTGAATTTTATGAGAAACGCTGGTTTACAAGCGCAGACAAGAGATTATCAGATGAGATTACTTTAAATTATGTCGCAAACAGGCCAACAGTACCTTTTTCTCCGAATATTATTATCAAGGATCTGAGAGGCGCAATTGTCGGTACTGAGATTTGTGAAGATTTATGGGTAAGTGCGCCTCCGAGCGGGGAGCTTTGCAAAGCCGGTGCAAATATCATTATAAATCCATCAGCAAGCAATGACGTAATCGGAAAAAGAGAATACAGGCGCAGTCTTGTGGCGATGCAGTCAGGAAGATGCCGTGCCGGATACGTGTATGCGTCAAGCGGTGCAGGAGAGAGCAGCACGGATCTGGTATTTTCCGGCCACTGCATCATAGCTGATAATGGCAGAATAGCTGGTGAGACGTCAGATTATTCAAAACGTATGAATAAAAAGGTATCAGAAGATGATGTGATGAGCTCTGGTTTTGTGATAAGTGAGATAGATATTGATCGCTGCATGAATGACCGCCACAGATACAACAGCGATTCATGGGCTGATGTGCCGGATGTGATAAAAGTAATTTTAAATGGTGAAAACCGGATGAAGGATTATCAAATATGGCCAAAGAAAGTTAATCCGTATCCGTTTGTACCAAGTGATAAAAACAACCGAAAAAACCGCTGCATGGAGATTTTGTCGCTTCAGGCAAAAGGTCTGGAACAGAGACTCATATCCACCGGAATAAAAAATGTTGTTCTTGGAATATCCGGCGGTCTGGACAGCACACTTGCACTTTTGGTATGCTGTGATGCATTTGAAGCACTTGGCATTCCGAAGAGAAATATCTATGGTATTACAATGCCAGGATTTGGAACTACATCTACTACAAAGACAATTGCTGACAGGCTTATGGAAGAATTTGGAGTGACAGCCGTGGAAGTTAATATTGAGGCTGCATGCAGACAGCACATGAAGGATATAGGACATCCGGATGATGTTTTTGACGTGACATATGAAAACATTCAGGCCAGAGAGCGTACGCAAGTATTATTCGATTATGCAAACATGGTAGACGGACTTGTAATCGGTACAGGTGATATGTCAGAGCTTGCACTTGGCTGGTGCACCTACAACGGTGACCATATGAGCAATTATGCCGTGAACTGCAGTGTACCAAAGACACTTGTTAAATACATTGTACAGGCTTATGCCAGCGAGTGCGCGTCAACGGATGAAATGAAAAATGTGCTTTGCGAAATAGCAGACCTGCCTATTTCTCCTGAACTACTGCCGCCGGATAAAGACGGTAACATAGCACAGAAAACAGAGGAGAGCATCGGCAAATATGACCTTCATGACTTCTTCCTTTATCATTTTCTGCGTAATGGAGAAAGCCGGGATCGGATATTAAAACTTGCAGAGATTGCTTTTGCAAATGTAAGTAAGGGTGAAATAGAAAAGACTCTGGAAACATTCTTTACGCGTTTCAGGCAGCAGCAGTTTAAGCGTTCATGCATACCTGACGGACCAAAGGTGGGAACTGTTTCATTATCTCCTAGAGGTGATCTGAGAATGCCAAGCGATATGGTGGAATTGTATTAGGCCGAAGTGCAAAAAGATGAAAGAAATATTAGCTAACCACAAATGAACATCTAGTCACAGCGTAAGAAAACCGGGAGACCGGGAACGCAGCCCGTGGGGCACACCCTCATGTAAGCGACTAGCGAAGCTGTTTAGATACTGTAGAATTATGCACATGAAACACAGAAATGCCCAGCCATGGATGGCTGGGCAAGGTGTTATGCGCCATGGACGGCGCATAAAAGCCGTTTCGTCAAGCATAGAAACACTATAAGCA